>Ga0208694_1000421_pt1 | contig 63500 bp, 44 predicted proteins | sample AD_UKC078_MetaG_FD_184442 | JGI IMG/M metagenome (GOLD analysis project Ga0208694, IMG submission 184442) | Active sludge microbial communities of municipal wastewater-treating anaerobic digesters from USA - AD_UKC078_MetaG (SPAdes) (version 2) | ecosystem: Engineered > Bioreactor > Anaerobic >...
GCTTTGTGGGGTAAGGGGATGAAATGCTCTGTCACGAAAAATACGACACCATCATGACAGCCAGAGACAACAAAATGATGGGTATGAGCCAAACTGGCATTTTATCGCAACAGTTGCGGATTTGAGGATAAATGCAAAATTATAAAAAAAAGTTCAAATTACACAAAAAAAGAAAGGATATAAGATATTACAATTCGATTAAAAAAACGAAGAGGAATAAGTAAGAAAGAAAAAAAGACATTTCTACATACATAACGTAATATAAAAATGCCTTTTCCAATCAAATAGAAAGTTCAATATACTCTCATTTAATCTTGCATCAATTTCCGATATCTAACGCGCTTGGGTTCTTCGTTGCCAAGACGTTTCATTTTATTCTCTTCGTATTCCGAATAAGACCCCTCAAAATAGAAGACATTGGAGTCTCCTTCGAAGGCCAGAATGTGGGTACAAATACGATCTAGGAACCAACGGTCATGCGATATAACAACGGCACAGCCTGCAAAATCTTCCAGACCTTCTTCGAGTGCACGAAGTGTGTTTACGTCAATATCATTGGTCGGCTCATCGAGCAGCAACACATTGCCTTCTTCTTTCAAAGCCATAGCTAAATGCAAACGGTTTCTTTCTCCACCCGACAGCATTCCGCAAAGTTTTTCCTGATCACCGCCTGAAAAATTAAAACGTGACAAATAGGCACGTGCATTCACATCACGACCACCCATTCGTATCAATTCCGCTCCTCCGGATATCACTTGGTACACACTTTTTTCGGAATCAATGTCTTTATGCTGCTGATCAACGTAAGCCACTTTCACGGTTTCGCCTACTTCGAACTCGCCTTTGTCGACCTTTTCAATTCCCATGATAAGGCGGAAAAGAGTGGTTTTACCTGCACCGTTAGGACCAATCACTCCTACTATACCGTTGGGCGGAAGCATGAAGTTAAGATCGTCAAACAGCAGTTTGTCGCCATAGGCTTTGGCAACGCCTTTGGCTTCAATCACTTTATTACCCAGACGGGGACCGTTGGGGATGAATATTTCAAGTTTTTCTTCTTTTTCTTTCTGGTCTTCGTTAAGCAACTTGTCGTATGAATTCAAACGGGCTTTTCCTTTGGCCTGACGGGCTTTGGGGGCCATGCGCACCCACTCTAACTCGCGCTCTAAAGTTTTGCGGCGTTTGCTGGCTGTCTTCTCTTCCATCTCCATGCGCTTGGTTTTCTGATCCAACCAAGAAGAGTAGTTGCCTTTCCAAGGAATACCTTCGCCACGATCTAGTTCGAGAATCCATCCGGCTACGTGGTCGAGGAAATAGCGGTCGTGCGTTACGGCAATTACCGTTCCTTCGTATTGCTGCAAGTGCTGCTCCAACCAGTCAATAGACTCAGCGTCGAGGTGGTTGGTTGGCTCATCGAGCAACAAGATATCGGGTTTCTGAAGTAACAAACGACACAAAGCGACTCTGCGACGCTCACCTCCCGAAAGGTTGGCAACCGACTGATCCTCGGGCGGACAACGAAGGGCGTCCATAGCACGCTCTAGTTTGCTGTCGAGGTTCCACGCATCTGTTGCATCAATAATATCCTGCAATTCGGCCTGACGGGCAAAGAGTTTATCCATCTTTTCGGAATCTTCATAATACTCCGGTTCACCAAACTTCAGGTTGATTGCTTCGTATTCGGCAAGGGTGTCAACAATGGGTTGCACACCTTCCATCACAATTTCTTTCACGGTTTTTGTGTCATCCAGATAAGGTTCCTGCGCCAGGTATCCCACAGAATAGCCCGGAGAGAAAACAACCTCGCCCTGATATGACTTTTCAAGACCGGCAATAATTTTTAGCAGTGTTGACTTACCCGATCCGTTGAGACCAATGATACCAATTTTGGCACCATAGAAGAAGGACAGGTAGATGTCTTTCAATACGTTTTTGTTGGGTTGGAAAGCTTTGCTAACACCAACCATTGAGAAAATAATTTTTTTATCGTCAGCCATATATAATAAGGTGTAAATAATACATCTGAGAAGACCGTTACCGACCTTTTCGGGACAAAGATAAGAAAAACACTTGAATTTATTTGGATGTGCCGATAATTCGTTTTACCTTTGCACCCGCTTAACAGCAATAAAAGGATTGATTCGCTAGCTCAGCAGGTAGAGCACAACACTTTTAATGTTGGGGTCCTGGGTTCGAGCCCCAGGCGGATCACTCAAAAGATAATCTCCGGTAACTGTAATGGTTGCCGGAGTTTTTTTTATGCTACCTATTCGTGAAAATTAAAATCCTTTCTTATTGCATGAAACAAGTCGATAGTATATCTTTGCACACGAAAATTTCAATAAGGAATGAAAATCAATACATTATTGAGCATATTTGCTCCGAAAGATGTTAAGTTCTTCCCCATGCTGGAAGAGACTGCTGCGCTCTTATCTCAATCGTCTGCTTATCTGCAGGAGTTGTTTTCTTGTGATGACAAAGCTCACAGAGAGGAATTATGCAAGCTTATAAAGGCTGAAGAGGTGAAAGGTGACAAGGTTACCGGAAACATTATTCACGAACTGAACAATACGTTCATCACCCCTTTCGATAGGGAAGATGTGCACGCTTTGGCCGACGTGATGGATGATGTGCTGGATGTGATTAACCGATGCGCACAAAAGGTGCAGCTTTACCAACCTCAACGTTTCCCGTCACACACGGTTACACTGGTTGAAGTGATAAAGAAAGGTAGCAATGAATTGCAGAGTGCTGTCAATGAGCTGTCGAACATCAAAAGGACCGACTTGCGGCTACGAGCGCACTGTAAGGAGATTAAGAAGCTGGAAGAAGAAGCCGACACGGTGTACGAAGAGGCCATCACTTACCTTTTCAGTCAAGAAACCAATGCGGTGGAACTGATTAAACTGAAGGAAATTATTCAGGAGCTTGAGAAAACCGTGAATAAGATAAACAGTGCTGCCAAAGTGATTACTTCCATTCTCGTCAAATACGCCTGATAAAATAAGAATATGACATTACTTATACTTGTCATTGCGTTGGCGCTGATCTTTGATTTCATCAACGGCTTTCATGATGCAGCCAATTCAATTGCAACCATAGTGACCACGAGAGTGCTCACTCCTTTTCAGGCTGTGCTCTGGGCAGCAGCTTTTAATTTCATCGCTTTCTTTGTTGCCAAATACATCATTGGTGAATTTGGTATTGCCGATACGGTATCAAAAACGGTCTTGAGGGAATTCATCACTCTACCCATTATTCTTTCGGGACTGCTTGCAGCTATCTCCTGGAACTTAATGACTTGGTGGCTGGGCATACCGTCATCTTCATCGCACACACTCATAGGCGGATTTGCCGGTGCAGCTATCAGCGCAGCCGGTTTTCAATCTATTCACGTGGGCGTAATCGTTAAGATTGCTTCGTTTATTATCTTGGCTCCTGTTATTGGGTTGCTCATTTCATCCATCATTACCATATCTGTGTTGTGGGCTTTCAAAAGGGTCAATGCTCGCACTGCCGAGAATTCTTTCCGAAAGTTACAGCTGGTGTCGTCGGGCTTATTTAGCTTGGGGCACGGGTTGAACGACTCGCAAAAGGTAATGGGTATCATTGCCACAGCCATGATTTCTTATGGCAGCATTGATTCTGTAGAAGCCATGCCCGACTGGGTTCCTCTTTCTTGCTTTGCTGCCATCGGTTTGGGTACCATGAGCGGCGGATGGCGTATTGTGAAGACGATGGGAAGCAAAATCACCAAAGTAACTTCGCTGGAAGGTGTTTGTGCCGAAACTGCCGGTGCACTGACGCTATTCATCACCGAGCATTTAAAAATACCTGTAAGCACTACACACACCATTACGGGTGCCATTATGGGCGTGGGAGCAGTAAAGCGTTTATCGGCTGTGCGCTGGGGAATCACCATCAACCTGATGTGGGCATGGATTCTGACGATTCCCGTGAGTGCTGTATTAGCCGGACTTATTTACTTGCTTATCAGCACGCTGGGGCTCAGATAACAGACACCAGTTCTATTATATAACTAAGTGAAGAAACCTCATATACACCCGGATGTACAGCCATTGTACACCCGGGTGTATGGCATTTGTAGACCCGGGTGTACAAACCCTGTACATGGGGGTGTACACAGAGTTTGGTCGCTTTCAAAAATGCAAAAAGGGTTATCTCTTGAACCGAGACAACCCTTGCGCTACGTTTTTTCTAACCTTCATTAATCTATTAATCTTATTATGAACAAGCTTTTACCTTTTGTATACCTTATGAAAACGTTATCCTGAATCTAATCCTTTTTTCTCTCACAGAAACCTTCCCTATCACTAACGTTACACTTAACTTTATAAACACTTGTAATATCTTACACTAATACACTTTTCCAAATAGAGTCTTTCAATGATGCTGCCTCTGCCTCGCTGAGCAACTGCTCATTGGGCAAACCCTGCAATACATCGCGGGCCTCATTGAACAAAGCTTCTTGCATGGGGCAGTGCCTGAGGAACTCCTCCCACTGAGAAAGCTTTGCAGAATCATGATCTAAAACGGCAATGATAAAATCATCGTCTTTCAGATAATCATCTACGGTATATAATATTCTTTTATCCATCCTTGTATTTTCTAATAAGACGGAGGAGGAAATATTATGTACTCAAAAAAAACAAAAACTAAAAAAATATCTTCTTAGCCGGCTAATGTTCTGAGTTTCAGGAGTCCCCTGTGCATCAAATTGCGTACCGACTGGTAATTCATATTCATGATTTCGCAAATATCTTCATACTTTCTCTCTTCTATGTAGTACAGAGTAAGTGCCTCGCGCTGGCGGGGAGAAAGCTGTGAAAGCAAACGCTTCACCATTGATTTATCGTTCTTCATACCTTCGGAAGAAATATAGTCTTCTTCCACGTCCTCTTCACCCGAAATGCTGCTGTACTCTTCCACCGGAGTGTCCGACATATAGATACGTTTACGCATCTCGTCACACAATTTGTTTTTGAGTGAGATGAACAGGTACGATCTGATGTTATTAATATCCGTAATGCAATCACGACGGCTGTGCATTTTCACAAAAACATCATGAATGCAGTCGCGCAGCAATTCACGGTCGGTTGTTAGTTTGCAGCCATAATTGAAAAGAATATGAATATGTGAATCATACAAGCGCGAGAAAGCACGCATATCGCCCGCTTGGAAATCGGCCAATAGTTGCGCTTCAGGATCTAAGCACGTATTCGACAAGTTGATATTAGCATCACAATTTTGTTCCATCATGGTATCAATCAGAGTTGTTTTTCTTATGATGCAAAAATAGGGAGTACGCTGTTGCTCGTTAGGGAATATTTGGTTATAGGATTGAAAAAACAGATATTGTGTTATATAACATAAATGTAATATAAAAGCTGTAAGAAGAAAAAAGCCTGCCGCGTGATGCAGCAGGCTTTTCGTTTATAAGTTCCTGATCCAGTAAACTCCTTCGTTGCCAGACGGCAGTTTCAGCGGGTTTCCGGCTTTCACGGAGGTTGTTTTCACCAATGTGGTAATCTCTCCGGAACGCGGATTTACGTAACTTATGCGGTACTTACCGGCCGGAATACTGATGGTAATTTCTGATTTAGACTTGGAATAAATGATAATTCCCGTACCAGTTTTTATAAAGCGTTGATAGTTAGGGAAATGCGAGTTAAAAGGTAGAAAAGTGATGTGGGAGTGTTTGAGGGGTGGATGGAAAGGTGAAGATTTAACAATTTTAACTTTAATTACATGTGCGCGAATTCAACTGGCAAGTGCAATCGGTATTATCGTATGTTGTCTATCTCGTCGTTAAGAACTTGCTGGACAGCGACAGTAAGCAAATCGCAGTAGGCATTCATTTCCGATTCAGTGTCATACTGCAGCTGTTCGTCATCTGTGCAGCAGGCTCTCGAATAGGCTTTCTCTGCGTCAGTATATCTTTTGAGAGCCTCTGAGAGTTTATCGAAGTTTTCTTTTCTCATATCTATATTTTTATGCAAAATTACTATATTTGTTCCAATAACCTTGTTACTCCACCTATGTTTTTTGAAAAAAGTTCATCAGGCGATGAGAAATGAAGCTTTTTTCTGGGTCTGTTGTTGATTTTATCTTGAATCTTCCTTATTTGCCTGTCGCTGACATCCTTGAATGACATTCCTTTGGGTATGTACTGCCTGATTAGCCCATTGGCATTCTCAATAGCTCCTTTTTGCCATGATGAGTATGGGTCGGTAAAGTATACACTGGCACCAATAGCCTCGGCAATCTTCCTGTGTGCAGCAAATTCTCTTCCGTTGTCAGTCGTTATAGTACGTATGCTATCTTTGAAAGGTTTCAGCATCTCTATGACGACAAGCGCGAGTTCTTTGGAATCTTTTCCATGTTTCAACTTCTCCATGAACAGCCTGTTGGTACTTCTCTCCACGAGAGTAACAATAGCATGCTGATTGTTCGGGCCGACGATAGTATCCATTTCAAAGTCTCCAAATCGCTTTCCGTCAGCCTCTTTAGGTCTTTCTTCGATGCCGACTCTGTCGGGAATATGGTACCTTCCTGCTGCACCTACAGGTCTGCTTCTATGCTTGAGTCTATGCCGGAGATGCTTGTATAGAGTGCCTCTGTCTCGTTTATCAATCCTTATCCATTTGTATATAGTCTCATGAGAGATCTTGAAACCATCCTTTGCGAGATAGCCGGAGATCTGTTCTGGCGACCACTGGTCATTTATCAGATGCCGTCTCACCTCATCCCAGATGACCTTGCTGATGGCTCGGTTCCCTGGCGTTCTCTTACTACGCTTCTCTGCTTGTTTCTGAGCCTTGTCCCATTTATATACTCCACGCTGGCTCGAGTTACGTTTCAACTCGCGCGTTACGGTTGACGGATGGACTCCTATGGCCTCCGCTATTGATTTTTTTGAGCATTTCCTTTGTAGTAACACAGAAATTGTGTACCTTTGCTCCGAGGTTAATTGTTTGTACATAAGCAATGCAAAGTTAATTAATCTTTGGGAGACTTAGGTCTCCCTTTTTGATTTTTTTGCATTGCCAGTTTGAATCCTTGCTTTAAGTTCATTACCTCAGGGGCTACTCGCCCCCGAACCCCTCGGTGTTTTCAGGTATTAGATTTTATTTTTGCCTCTACCTGAAAATTGCACTTCTATCTTGAACTTACAGTGGATGCGAGGTTGAGATTGCAAATTGAGGGGGTGAAGGGGGTGGAATGTAACGTGGAGGATGATGGGGTTGTTGTTTGTTGTGAAAGTGGGTTGGTCTAGAGGTGTAAATGAGGTGAATATTTGCAGGAAGTTAGGACATTTTGTGCTTTTGGGCGGGCAAATGTGGGGGTAAATGAGGTTTTTTGAGGGTTGGAAGTGAGATTTTGGGGCTAAGTTGATGATTTTCGGATATTTTTTACTAACTTTGCAGTCGCAAAGTATCCTGTTTTGAGAAGGGAATGCTGATAGAAGTGGTTTAATAACTACAAAGACTACAAATTATGCTTTATACATCTCCTATATACGCACTCTGTGCGGAAGCCAGCTTCACTTCTTGCTCTTCAAAGGGCGAGAATGGTGTTTTTGTGGCTTCTGAGCCTCTCTTGTGCGCTATAGGGGGGGGCAATGTAAGCGGTTTAATTTCAAGCGATTACAGCGAGCTATATAGCCTGCTACGGGCACTCTGTGCGAGTGTCGGTAGCAGGCTTTTCCGTGTTCATAATCTTTCAAATAATAATTAATAAAATTCAAAAATACAATGAAAAAGAAAACTTACAAGCAACCCGAGATGAAGGTTGTGAAGTTAGAGCAGACGGACATCATCTGCACGAGTCAGTTCCCAAATCCTCAGAATGAGAGCTATGAAGAGGAAGAAGAAGTAAACAGCATCTGGTTTAACTAAACGAAAAGACAGAAATGAAGAAATACATATTCATGGCTGTGGCTGCGATAGCAGCACTCAGCAGTTGCTCAAGCGACAATGACCCAATCATGGGCGAGACAGGCAAGCAGGCGCTCACATTCACCGCTTCGATGGAAGGTAGCGCAACACGTGCCACATACAATAGCACAGCAAAGTGCGCTTCATGGGAAGTGGGTGACCAGATCAGCATCAATGGCAAGACTTACAACGCTCAGTCAGCAGGTTTCACCACAACCTTCAAGGCAGCAACCGAAGGTCAGGAAGCAGAGGGCGAAACCTACAATGCATATTTCGCTTGCACATACGATGGCACAACCGCCACTCTCCCCGCACAGGTCAGCGAGACATGGGCAGACGGAAAGTTCAATATGCCTATGTACGCCACCAGTACCACTACCAACCTTCAATTCCATAACCTCTGCGGCGTGCTGAAGATTACCGTCAAGAGTGATCAGATAGCTGCCGTGAAGGCGATCAAGGTGAGCAGCGCAACCATGGCTGTCAGCGGAGCTTTCAGTGTTAAAAGCGATGCTGCTGTGCTGAGCGAGCCTAACACCATAGCCAACACCCTCACCGTGACTTACTCAGATGCAGTATCTACAACAGCAGAAGGCAAGGTGTTCTACGTGGCTGTACCTGCACAGACCTACCAGGAACTGAAGATAGAGCTTGATGCTGATGGCAATGGCTTCACCAAGAGTATGACCACAAAGAGCGCAACAGACATCACCGTTGCTCGCAACAAGATTTATCCTATCACCTTTGCAGACAATGCTGCGTCTGCAACAACAGGTACAGCCAAGGCAACAATCGGTGGCAGCGAAGTTGACGTGAACTGGGTACAGCTTTGGGAGAATGGTCCTAAGTTCGCTGAGTATAACGTAGGTGTAACCGATGGTAAGGCAGAGAGCTACGGTGGTTATTACTGCTGGGGCAGTAGCATCGACAAGGATCAAAGTGCTGCATACAAGAGCGGTACTGATCCTCTCACCGGCACTGACGATACTGCTACCAACCTCTGGGGTAACAACTGGCGTATGCCAACTAAGGCAGAACTTGAGGCACTTCTTACCAACTGCGATGTAGAATGGACAACAGTTGGTGGTGTGAACGGTCGCAAATTCACAGGCAAGGTTGCTCCTTACACATCTAACAGCGTGTTCCTTCCTGCTGCTGGCTACTGCAACGACGGCGGTGTCGGCGACCAGGGCGACTACGGCGTCTTCTGGTCTTCTTCGCCTGATGGCAGCTTCGACGCGTGCTTCCTGCTCTTCCTTTCGGGCTACCAGGATGTGAACTACGACTACCGCTACTACGGCTGCTCTGTGCGCGCGGTGCTGGCTGAGTAACTTGCAGAGTGCATATCCTTGTCCAACCCAAGGATAGCACCCAAACAGAACCAACCCTACAGCACTTATATACTGTCGGGGCTCCAGCGCATCCCCAAGATGCGCCCAAGCTCTGACAGTATATAAGTGCTTCTCAAAAAAACAACAGATAACCATGGCCAAACTGGAAGAAATCATAAAAACAGAAATGTCGCGAAGCGACTCGCGCACATTTTCCAGAATACACCTTTTCAGGGAAGGCTCTTTCCTCCGCGCTTACGAACAAAGTGCTTGGCTGATGTCGCGCTATGCCGCAGCAGAGGTCAACCCAAAAAGACATAAGACAAAGCAGACGGCCGATGGAACCTTCGTCTTTGTTGGTTTCCCTCTGACAAGCCTGGACAAATATCGACCAGTGAATAGTCAGGATGTACCCTCTGATGAGTCGCATATCATCTTAGACTTGCCAGCCGACACCTTCCCGGAGGAGGTTACCAAGGAACTGTATGATGCTGACTTCGAGAGATGGAAGAAGGAAATAGCTCTGACTGACAACAAAAACAGCAAAACAGACAAGGCTCTGACTGATAGTCAGAGAGACACAGACGGTCATGCCCTTGTGCCATTGCGGCTTACAGACATCATGCAGGAGATAATGGCTTACCCTCTTGAAAGCAAATCTCCCATTGAAACCATGGTATTCGTTTCAGAACTTAAAAGAAAACTCTCGGCAATGATATAAAAACAGGATATGCACTCCGACATCAAGTATGGATAAGAGACTGTCGGCAAGTTCATAGGTCGTCGGACCGTGAAGCGTCCAGACGGGCGCTCTGGTAAAATAACAGCATGACATGATGACCTCACTCTGTGCCTTCTTCGTGTCAGTGTATCAGCAGACGACCGACAACGGATTTCTGCAGCGTGTTCCTTCCTGCTGCTGGCAACTGCAACAACGGCAATGTCAACGACCAGGGCAACAACGGCAACTACTGGTCTTCTACGCCTAATGGCAGCAACAACGCGTACAACCTGAACTTCAATTCGGGCAACCAGAATGTGAACAACAACAACCGCAACAACGGCTACTCTGTGCGCGCGGTGCTGGCTGAGCACTTGTCTGACAAGACTATCCTGATAGTTATATGATTGTGTGTGTTATCCTTTTGTGGGTGGTGATGGGATTGCATATCCTGTCACCTTTTTCTATATATATAAGTGGTTATCATAGTACGATGAAACTGACAAGAGAACAACTCTACGCTGACCTCCATGCCGCCTACATAGAAGCACGCAAGCACAAACGCTCTCGCGACTATCAGCAGCAGTTCGAACGGGATATGTATTGGCAACTGAAATACCTGTGCGACGAGCTGTATGAACGCAGATATACCCCCCAGCCAGCCACCTGCTTCACGATTTGCGACCCCAAGAAGCGTGAGATAGTAGCGGCGGAGTTCCGTGACCGCATCGTGCATCACCTCTATTACAGTTATACCCATCAATTGTTTGAGCGCACGTTCATAGAGGATGCGTATTCGTGCATCGAAAGTCGTGGCACACACTATGGAGTCAAGCGCCTCCAACAGCATATCCGTGAGGAGAGCCAGAACTACACACGCCCATGCTATGTGCTGAAGATGGACATCCGAGGCTACTTCATGGGTATAGACCGCAAGCGGCTGCTTGAACTTTGCAGAGCCACGCTGCAGAAGATGTCTAGTCATGTCATCAGCAAAGGCTGCACGGAGCGGTGGGCAGATCGCCTTGACTTCGACTTCATCGACTATCTCACCGAAACTATCATACTCGCTGACCCATTGAAGGACTGCATCTGCTTAGGTTGGCCGTACAGATGGCAGGGATTGCCCGACTCCAAAAGCCTGTTTCATGCCAAGGTGGGTTGCGGACTGCCCATTGGCAACCTCACCTCACAGCTATTTTCGAACGTCTATCTCAACGTCCTTGACCAGTGGATGAAACGCACACTGCATTGCCGTCATTACGGCAGGTATGTAGATGACTTCTATGTGGTGAGTTGTGACCGTGAGTGGCTGAAGGCGCTCATCCCACGGGTGCGCACATTTCTTATGGACGAGCTTGGGCTCACCCTGCATGAGGGCAAGACACAGCTGTGCAATGTCATGTATGGAGTGTCGTACCTCGGGGCATACCTCAAGCCGTGGCGCACGTACGTCAGCCATCAGACACTACGGCGGATAGACAAGAAGATCTGGCTTCTCAAACGGACGCTGCCCGTAGTTCCTTCACCCGATGGAAGGTATAAGCACGTGGATGGCGAACACCTGCGCTCCTCATTGAGCAGCATCTTGGGATTGATGCGCCATCATGCTTCGTGGCATCTGCGTGGGAGGCTGATAAGCGAGCAGCTGCATCCCTTCGAGCGATACGGATTCTTCGACCGAGAGCGTACCAAGTTCATTCCGTATCAGGGGATATAGCACGATTTTGATAATCGTAGTGCTTTGTTTCCTACACATATACTGCACAATAGTGTTACTTCGAGTCTTATGTTTTGGGCAGCTCAACTGCAAGTCTTTGCTTACCCCATACCGCACCCCTTTCGCCTTGTCTGCACATTGTGTGATGCTTTTACCGTCTTTGCGGCATGAAGCCAGCAACGGAGTCGAAAGTTCTCGTCCTCCTCATCCTTCTTGCGCCCATCCCAACCTGTCTCACTACTGACAGAGCCGCCGCCAGCGCAAGGAATGCTGACATAGTGACCACCCATGAGGGCAACGGCTATCTCACGAACAAGTTTGGCGGTGTCGGGCTTCTCAAAGAGGGAAAGCAGACCTGCAACATCTGATGACTGTTGCTGACGGAGATAAACTGCTCGACGAAGGTTATCTCCGAGTTCACTCATATCATTCTGCTGCTTCAGATACAGTTTCCGCTCACTGACGATGCAGTTCTGCGCAGCTTGCATGACGGTCTCGCCATAGGTTTTGAGACTGTTCCGGAACTGCTCCTTGATGCAGGCATTCTGAGTCTTCTGCCATTCATCAATGTTTCCAAAACGAGGAGGACGCTCTGTAATCTTCGGAACAGGCAGCGACACTTTGGGTACATCAAAGTGGACATAAGCCACGTTGTATCGATTCACCTTGTCAGTAATGGTCTGCAACTCCGCTTGCTTCTTCTCCAGTTTTTGTTGCTTGTCAGCCAACTTCGCATCGCAGTTGGAGATCTGCTTCTCCATATCAGCCTTCTTCTGGTTGTACTCTGCGAGGGAAATCTTGCCCTCAGACAATTGGCTCTGGAGATTGGCAAGTTCGGAGGCGAGATGAGTCTTCTGAGTCGTGAGATTGCTACACATCTTTTGAAGACTCTTGACTGCTGTCTCTGCTTGCTTCTTCTCCTTATTGAGAATGTCAACATCAAGCACCAAAGCGTCCTTTTCTGACTGTAGCGTATCAACTTCATCTTCCAGAACCTCCTTTTGCATTTCAAGTCCATCCTTCTCTGCAATCAATTTTGCTTCCTCGGCTTTGATGGCATTATAGACCGCAGGATCCATGTGCTTAGCCTGTGAACCAACCTCGCCACGCTGAAGGTCGAAGCCCGCAGCCTGCATGTGGAGCGCATAGTCGGTCTGCCATTGCTCTGCGTTGGCAGGTGTGAAGACATCTTTGGCACAGAGTCGCGCTGTGACTTCCTGTTTCTTGTATCTGCGTTTCTCCTTGCCATTGCGCTTCTCAAACTGCTTCTTCGTGTCGGGGCGTTCAGCGGCTTGTCCTGCGAGAATGGGTACAACAGTGAAGTGAAGATGGAAGGTAACCTCGTCCATGTGACCAGCACATCCAACCACATTATCCTTGCCAAAAGTCTTTTGCATGAACGAGATGTTTGCGTCAACCCATGCTTGCCAACGACCTTCGTTGTATATTCGGAGCATGGTTTCGCGGTCGCTTGAGCAAAGGAAAGCAAGGAATTTTGCCTGATCATCGCGTATCTTTCTCGTGATGCCAGCCTCCATTATTCGCTTGTTGATAGCCTCGGTACGTCCCATACCAGGAGGAAGAAGATACTCCTTGTTGAGGTGAGAGAGTTCGGGATGTATGACAGAGTCAGGGACGAACGGAACCATCTTGTGCTCCTTGCCATCCCATTTCTCTCGGTCGATGTGTGCTGATAATCCACCATCAGCAGCACCCGTTTTTGGTTTCTTACATGTAAATACACAGTATGCCATATAGTGTTATTTTGTTTGACAGGCAGCTTGCTGTCGCACCCCTCGGGAGAGCTTATTACCAATATTCAACACGCAGGTGTGGTGCCGCTGGCAGAATTTTGGTATAATAAGCTACTCCAAAATACATTTTGGTCCGAAGGATGTTGTGCAAGCACAGCCCAGGGTTAGTGATTAGTGATTTGCGCCCAAGGGCGAGTTGAGATAAATCTGCTTGGCCATTCACGCTTTGCGGCATCGGGAACCTGCTGGACGTAGAGACGAGCGTAGCGGATAGCATCGCGTTTGTCGGCATCGCTGAGACGGTTCCAGACAGACTCGGTATCGAAACCGCCTTTGTCCTGATGCTCGTAGATGGACATGAAGGTGGCGAAGGATACGTCCACGACTACGGATTCAACGTTGTCGTACGTTGACGTTACGTTGTCGTCTGCACTACTAACATCATCGTGATTGCTTGCGACAATATCGTTGCTGTCACCTTCGTTATCATCACCTTTGGCTACCTTTACGTTCTTTTTGCGTGGAGCCTTCTGCGACTTCTTACGTTCACGAGCCATCTCCTGGCATTGTTCGGCACGCTCACTGTAACGTGCCATCTGTGGACGTATAGGTTCGAGGAGTGATTGAAACAGCATCTCCTTGTACGGATCGGTGAAGTGTTTCTGCTCGCCATCGATGACGTAGTTGAGAATGTATTGGAATACCTCGCCTGCTAGTTCTGGTTCAGCCGAACGGAACTTACCGAATACGTCAAGAGGAAGTGAGACGCACTTCATCTTGGTTGAGTTTTCTTTCATAGAGTACGATGTATTGTGCCATAGTATGCAATGGCTACCTTGGCGGTTGGTGTATGCGAGCCATGCCTCGCTTGTGAAATAAAGAATCGAACCGCTCTTAACAAAAGGGAAAGAAGGGATATAGAGTCTGTATCTCTTTCTTCCCTTTTATCAAAACCTGAAACGATTAAGAGTGTACGACCTGTACGGGTGTGCAGGGGCGTTTTTGAAAAACTTGAAAAATGAAATCCAAGGAGGCATAGCTGCACTCGTGGAAATTCAGAAAACAAATTTCAGAAACTACACGTACAACCCCGACAACCCGTACACTTGGGCTTAAAGGCATCAGAAAGGAAGAGGTTCGTCAGAATCAGGTGGTTCAAAGGGATGGTCAAAGTCCAGCTCCGTCTGTACGGGTTGTACGGCATCTGGCTCAGACTTTTCATCTTCCTTTGGAGGCAAAGGCTTGGCAATACGCTCGTAGGTGATGCGAGCACGACTGCCATTGTTGCGATGCATACCGTCAAGACGCACCCAGCCTGGGATGTCCTCCATTAAGCGATGAACCTTGTTGCAAGTAGGGCTGTACTTGGTGTTTGAGTTCTCCATGCCAAGATACTCCATGCAGAAGTCGTACGCATTCACCTGAGTACGGACGAAGTCACCATCATGGGAGTGAGTCTTGTAATAGTTCAGACGTACTGCCTCGTCATGGAACCATGCCTTACGCCAGGATAAAGTCTGCTCCTTCCAGTCGCTTGGCAGGACAAAGTCAAGATAGGTACGCAAGCCATCCTCCAGAGAATCCACCTGATTGTGTCGTTCCTGCAGCTCCTTCATGTCTGCATTCACCTTACGGATAAGATTCTCGATACGAGGCATGTCGGTCTTGTAGTAGTGCATGGCTTCTGCCCAAAGCTGATCGCGGTTGGCTGCAAGCCGCTGAATACGCTCGAAGGCATCACTTTCGGTAGCCTTACACTCGACAGGCCAGAAACGACGGTTGCCTGTACTGTCTGCCAGACAGAGGATGTCATTGGTCGTACCGAAGAAGATACATTGGCGCTTGACATCCACATTGTGCTGACCGTAGGGTGGTCGGTAGCTGTCCGTGGAACTGGAAATGTAGCTCTTGACGCTGCTCGCCTCTTTCTTGGAGAATGAGTTCATCTCTGCGATCTCCACAATCCACTTACCCTGAAGGGCGATGTAACCATCCTTGGAGTTGATATCAATGGCAGAGTTGGTCACCCACTCGCCACCCAGCACCTGAGCCAGTGAACTCTTGCCAGCACCCTGCTTGCCGATGAAGACAGGCATAAACTGGAGGTTGCACCCGGGTTCGAAGATGCGCTTCACAGACATGACCATGAAGCCAAGGGCGGCCTCACGGTAGAGCTGTGTGTCCTCCGCTTTCAGGTGGTCAACGAAAAGGCTCTCGATGCGTGGAATGCCATCCCACACAAGGGTGTTCAGGTAATCACGCACAGGATGATAGCTGTTCTCATGGGCTACAATCGTCAGAGCCTTGGCAATCTTCTTGTCGGAGAAGCCGCCCATGCGGTAGCCTTCAAGATAGCTGGCGAGGTAGGCATCACTGGTGTCGTTCCATGGAGCCACCTCCTTCTGCCAAGGCACATCGCGTACATCAATGACTGTGGAGAAGTCATTGTGACGGATCTTCCCTTTGAGAAGGGGATCGTTTGTCAGGATAGCAATGATGTTGTTGATGCTTCCTGCCACCTTGATAGCACCCTTGCCGCTCTTCTCCCATTTGAGATCGAACTTCCACCGCTGCTCGGGAGGTGCGCTCTCCCTCTCATCTAATGAAAGGGGGAGCCAGATCTCGTTGTCTAACATCATACGCGTACATTCTTTGGCTTGCGACGATGAGAGGCGAGGACAGCAGCATTGAACTCATCGGCAGACATGGGCACCTCGTTCTTGCGGTTGGCATCAAGCCACTTGTCGAGTTCATCCTGATAGATGACCCAACGCTTGCCGGGCTTGGTGCCAGGGATGATACCCTCTGCCAGCTTCTGATACATTGTGCCAAGGGGCAGGCGTGTGTATTCGGCTGCTTCCTCTACGCTCATGGGACGATGTGTGTTCTCTCTCTTCTGCTGAGTTGTTCCGTTCTGAAGGTTCAGCAGTGCCACCTTCATGCCCATTACTTCATCCCGAAGCTGGGCAACGACCTGAGGGAGGTCGTTGAAAGTCAATAATTCATTCTTCATGAAAACACTGCGACTTGGAAAGAATCGCGGGACAAAGGAACGAAATGACGTACAAGTGGAGTTGTTTGTTCTCCGTCATTCCTGGATAATTGCACTTCCACGCGAATATGCCCGAAAATTCATGGTTGTAGGGCGATAGATGTCAGTAAAAGAGGAAATTGTGAGTAATTGAGAACAATGGAGAATGGATTGGTTGAGGAAGACGTACAGACACAAAAAAGGTTCAGCCACGTCCGAAATGTTACTTTCAGAAGTGGCTGAGCCTATAATATATAATAATGTGGGATGTCTGGCTTACTCCTTCTCTTCGCCTAACTGTCCAGGAATGTGGAAGCCGAATCGTTTGGAATCAGGACGATCGAGGTGAATGTTCTCGTTCTCTGATGTGGCGGTAAGGTTCTGGAGGCTGCTAATGTCCATTGGAACACCATTGTACTGGCAGATGTCAGGGAACAATCTGAGAATGAAAACAGCGCAATTCTCACTGTTGTACGGTTTCCACTTGCCATAGCCCAAACGAGTGGCGATATTCCAGATTAGGTGTCTTACATCAAACGAGTTCAGTGTCACCTTGAATTTGGTGAATGGGGTTGGCTCGTATTTCGGGTTCTCGATAAAGCCACGCAGTTCCTTCCATAGATCATCCATGTACTTGTCCTCTATGAATGGAGCCATGATAAAGCGGACATACTCTTCGATGGTAACAACTTTCTTCTGAGCATCGGCAGCTTGCATCTTCTCGTGATACTTGATTCCTGCCAGATAGGTGGCATTTGCATCGCATGGCTCTACTGTTGGGGCTTCCTCTTTTACTGATGCTGGTTCAGACTCATCGGTGGGAGTCTCTGTTGTATTACCTGAAGGAGTGGCTTCTGTCGATTTACTGTTTTCTACAGGATGCGACTCGGCATAGGCATCAGCCGCTGCGCTGGCGATTGATGCGGAACTGCTGTCTGCAACGGCTTCTGCGATGTTGACATTGTTGTTGGTGATGTCATTGACCACATTGTTTACAACCTCAGTATTGACCTCGTTGATGATTTCGTGCTGATTGACGATGGTGTTCTGGACGACAATCTGAGGTTGCTGCGGTTCTGGGCGTGTTACCTCATGGCTCTGTACCTCTGCCAGTTGCTTCTTGCGAGCCTCTTCTGCAAGTTTCTCTGCCTTGATGCGTTCGCGTTCGCTCTTGGGCACCATATTGTACAACTTATTGAAGATGTGATATGCACCACCACATAACGCCATAGCCACGATTGCAAAGCATATTGATGCAAAGGCTGTGTCCTGTGTGCCGTTTTTCACAATCACAAATACAAGGTAGGAGATCAGAATGCAGCCACCGAGTATTGCTGACAGAATGAAGTATTTCTCGCTTTTGTCCTTATTATTCATAGATGTAAAATATCAGTATTATTTCAGAAGACCTTTGTCACGGAGGGATTTCAGCAGGTTGTAGGTCGTGGATTTCTTTCGGTTAATCTTTTCGCACAACTCGTCAACAGTCGGTTTGACATCGCCTGACATTAGTTCTATTACCTGCTTCTCCAAGTCAGAAAGCTCAGGGCTGTTTGCAGAATGACCTTTCCTTAAAAGGGTGATATTGAACATTCCTTCTGTTTCGTATTGTGGCTCTGGCAAACCTGCATCAAGCATAAGCTCCTGCATTCTGCCTATACCTGAACCGACATGCTCGACAAGGTTCATTCGCATGAAAAGGCTGAAAATGTATGGATTGCGAGAAAGGCTTTTCCTGCCGAAATGTCTTGCGACCAAAGGAAGAAGTCCTCCTGGGTTTGTTATCTCAATCCTATCATCGTACATCTCCACATTGGTAAAGGCTCCCTGCTCGTAGTAGTCTCTATGGGCAAGGGCATTTATCAATGCTTCGCGGAATACATCAAGAGGCATTTCCCACTTCTCTGTACGTGCTCCTGTACCTTTGATTTCATATTCGAGCTTCAACTTGTCCTGAAGCCAGCTAAGAGCCTGTTCGTATTGGGCAACAAGAGGTCCGCCAAAAGTCTTGTCATCAATGATATGCAGTTTGTCGGTTCCTTTGAACTGGGTGCATCTAACTACAGCATGAAAGAACAGTTCTTCTGGATGCTTGTCAAAAAACATTATAGCCCCACGCTTTACATCGCCATTCTCGGTAAATGCTTGCAGGTTCTCAAGCAGCTGCTCGTCATCCACGTTATTGGAAATATGAGCCTCACGCCTGAATGCTTTCAACATGTCTGCATCCAGATGGTCATAGATATTGTACTTTCTGTTGGGTATTGAGTCGTAGTATATCTTCTCCGCTTGCTGGAACAACTCGCGGATTTCTTCCACGTTCGTGAGTTTCTGACTGTTGGCACCTTCCCTAACGAAGACACTGCCACCAAAGAAGTAAGGTACTTGTCTTCCGGCAGGAACTTCCACAACCCAGACCTCCGCACCATCCACCTCTACAGGGTACAGATCGCAGTGAAGTGCTGGCGAGATCTCACCTATAGAGCCTTGGATTGCTGATCGCTTGGAATTGTCTATGGTAGTACCCTTGATGGTTCCGTGGTCGTCTATGCCAATAAGCACATAGCCACCTGCGGCATTGGCGAAGCTGCACACTTCTTCGGTTATATCACGTACTTTCTGAGGCACGGCAACCTTGAAATCCACATTGTAGGATTCACCACGTTCTGCCATCCTTTTTATGTCTTCTGCTGTAATCATAACATTGATGCTTACTAAATTTTCTGCAAAGTTACACACTTTCCATTGGAATTCCAATTTTGCTTTTGGAAAATTCCAATATTTTAATGTTTTTTTATTGGAAATTGCAAGATAATAGTGCTTTTGGATTCCAAAAAGAGGGCAATTAGCAGTTTGACAGCCTGTATATTCCAGACAAACGGTCTGTTTCCATCGGATTCCAATCATGGAATGGAATTGTGGAAACATACCATTGTGGTTAAATAAGGAGGGTCCAAATTAGACCCTCCTTACGCAATAGCTACTCCGTTCCCGTAGGCTTGACAACGCTGAGAGGTTGCACCTTGGGTTTCAGCGTAATGCGGTCAACGCTCTGTCGCTTGGTCTCGTCGCTCATGTCGGCATAGATCTGAGTGGTCTCGACATTCTTGTGTCCGAGTATTCTCTGGATGACATAGATGCTGGTTCCGGCATCTGCTTGAAGTGAGCCGAAGGTGTGACGGGAACCATGGAAGGTTATATGCTTTGTTACATCTGCTGCCTTTATCCAATTCTTCAGCGGTGCTTGGAACATGCTGTTCTTCAATCCAGGGAACACCTTGTCTGTGGGTTGACGGTTCTCATCCTTGTCATAGAAGCCTATGAGTTCAAGTGCCTCCTCGCTGACAGGGTTGTTGACGAGTTGCTTGGTCTTCTGCATACGGACGGTGATGTACATGCCTCCGTTGCCGTATGGCTGTATCTTCTTCCAGGTAAGTTCCATGACATCGCTCTTGCGGAGTCCTGTGAGACATGCGAACAAGAAAGCTTTCTTCAGTTCGGGTTCCTTACACTCGGTCTCTGCCAGTTTCACAAGTTCTGGTTGTGCGAGATGTTCCTTTTCGGTCGGGATAGTATCTATCTTCTCCAGATAGCCGTTAGGATTCTCCTGAATCTTGTGGTCACGATAGGCGGTGTGAAGCACGGCACGAAAGGTTGACCAGTAGCCAGCAATGGTGTTGATGTGCAGCTTCTGCTCTTTGTGGAGTGTCTGGGGTGTGATGAACAGGTGCTGCATGAATCTGTTGCAGAGTTCGACGTTGATCTCGTCAAAACGGCACTTGCCCTGGCAGAAAGCATAGAAGTGCTTATAGACATTCTCCCACTTCTTATTCTTCTCCTTGGCTTTCTTCTCAAAGTAAGCGAGGAAGTCGCCTTTCATCTTTTCACGGTCGAAGAAATCGTATCGCTCGTTTACTACACTCTCAAAACGACGGCATCTGATGGCTTCGCCTTTTTCCATCATGCTGTCGTTGTAGTCACGCTCACGCTGGTTCTTTGGCTTCGTGTAGATGTAGATGCCAAGTGACTCATGCCGCTGCACCTTCATTGTTGACTCGTCTCGATAGCCAGGGTAATAGTCGAGATAGAGGCTCTGCATGGTGCCATTCTTGATGGGACGCTTGCGGAGGGTGACTGTCTTACAAATGTTGCTCATAAATGTATTAAGTATTCGTTAATAATCGAAGGCAATGGCTCTCATTGCGCTGGCAAAGGTACTGAATGACGGACGCGTGGACTTGATTACTCTCCATCATTCCTGGATAATTGCACTTCCACGCGGATATGCCCTGATTTTTGCCATTATTGCAGACGGTATGAGCCGAATTGTGCCATTCTGTTCTCCATTACTCGGTCTATTTCCTCCTTGACAACGAGGTTCTGAACTCCGACTTTTACCTTCGTCAGGTTCTCCTTCTTGATGATAACGCAGATGTTGCTCTTGGTCATGCCGTACTTTTCTGCTGCTTCGGCTGTTGTGTAGTAGCGGTCATCAGAAACGAGGTCGGTTCTGCGGAGTTCGTCAAGGTGGTCTTTTGAATAATAGGTTTGTCCGTACTCTCGTTTGGTGGGGATCGTGTGGCGATGGACGTAACTGCGGAGTGCCCCTCGGTTCATGCCATAGAGGGTTTCTGCTTCCTCTGCTACAATCCATTCGTTCACGGAATCAAGGTCAAAAGGTGAGCCGAAGATTTCATCCATATGCTTTCGGCTATAATAGTTCTTGCCAGCAATCTTGCAGATGGGAACCTGACTGTTCTTGGCTGATGCATAGAGCCATGACTTCTTGACCTTGTAGATGCGCATAACATCCTCGCCAGAGATATAGTCAAGAGGCTCGGTTGAGCACATACTCGTTTCGGGTATGTGGTTCCTGCCTTTTTTTGAAGAAAGGGAAGAAGAAGATTTCTTTGGCTTTGTTGTTGGCAATACTCTATGATATGGGTTGCCTGCAAGCATCTGCTCGATGTCTGCCTTCCGTATGAATGCCATCCTGCTGCTGATGCGTGATGCCGCAAGTTTTCCTTCGTTTACCAATTTGTAAACGTACTGGCGTGTACATCCCATGAGGATGGCAGCTTTTGAAAAGGTGAGGTATTCCTGACTTGCGATGTCAATGACAGGCTCGACAGCCTTGATAAAGTCCTGTTGTTTCTTCTTTCGCTGAGACTTTGCTGCTTCGGCACAATGTTCTGAGCAATACTTCTGAGAACCGCTGTTGCAAGTAAACTCCTTGCCGCAAAAAGCACATTTTCTTGTCTTTCTCATTTGACTTCATTTTGATGGTTTTACATTCTGATTCATGTATTCCACCGTGAAGTCCACACTTGTCAATCATTGACCACGTTCGTCAACTCATTCCATGATGTTGCGACTATCAAATTCGGTCACTTCCTTACTTGCTTCCCTTCAGTCACTGAGTCAACCTTCGTCCATGCATGTAAACCTCTGTCAACTCCGTCCACGAAATAGCAAAATAAAAGCTCCCTAAATTCTCCGCGGTAGAAATACGTTGCAAAGGTAAGCGGAAAATCGGGAACTACCAAATAGCAAGTCCGAAGTGTTAAAATCTAACATCTACTGATAATCAATGTTTTATCTATGAGTATTTTTCGTTATTCATGGTTGTTTTAGGCTTCATAAATACGTACCAGATTTTACCATTTTGCAATAATCGTCGGTTCCGGTAGCTTCAGTGTGCATCTGAGCAGCATCACGCAAAAAGTCTTTATCGGCAACCGGAATCTGTGCACAAGAGCCTCCCGCCATGAAGATGGCCCAAGCCATATCGGGGTAGTTTTGTGCGTAGAACGTTACGGCTTTTTCGGGGTAACGAGTGCGGTATTCATTCACTGCTTTATAGGCTTCGTTGAATGTTACTTTCCCTACTTTCATCTTGCGCATGTGCTGACGAGGTGCCATGTTTTTGCCACCTTCGGGAGCATACACCGTACCGTCGTTTTTGTAATGCCAGTAGCGAATGTCAATCACGTCGACAACCGCAGCACGTGCCGGATCATTCAAAATAGCATCTTGCACATCTTTCGTTGTGCTAAGTGCTATGAGCGGATGTTTGCCGGTTTCTTTCTTCCACTGGGCAATCACGTCGAGCCAAAACTCTACGAAATGAAGCGGACCGGTGTACTCGGCACTAACCAGCTGAATCACGTTTTGGTTATCGGCAAAGTTATCCAAACACTGACGGATGTACTTGCGATGCAGTTCTCTGCGCACGGGGTCGGTTACATCATAGAACTGTTCTGCCATAAAGATGCGTTTATCACCGGCAAAAGGAACAGGCTCCGGAAAACCGGTGCTGTTTATGTTGTTGGCCGACCGCCAGGGGCAATCAACCCAATGTGCTCCGGCTTCAATGATGTTGTGCTGAAAATAGTTCTGATGGAATAGCAGCAAACCTTCTTGCTCACCTTTATCGGCAAATTCTTTGAGGCGTGACCAATACCACTTATTATAATGCGTGAGGTCGTACTTACTCAAACCTTCCCAAGCGGTGCTTACACCACTGCGGGCAAAGGGCTGTTCATAGAACGGCCCCCACACATCACCGTCACGACGACGTATGCGTTCGTGGTCATCGCGTCTTCTGTCATACCACAAACCGTAGTTATGATCGAGCACCAAGATATTCTTTTCCTTCATGTAGTTCACCACCGAGTCGATGCGGTCGGTCAGCCCCTGCCCTTCTCTTCCGGGAACAAAGCGTGTTATGTGGGGTTTAGCCGAAGGCAAGAAGTTTGTTTTCAGCTTGCCGCTCCACCAAGGAACTTCCTGGCGACCACCTACCATCAAAGCACCATCGGTTACCAAGCGACCATCTTGCAGTCCCATGTTGTGTTTGCTCTTTTGAGGCAACTGCCAGTTGAATTTCAGCTGATCAACTGATTTCACTTTATCGGCATTAACAGAAGCCGGGAAAGTATCTTGCTCTATCCACTGCTCCAACGTAAGGCGAGATTGGAAAGATTCTTTTGCCAAACGCATGGCTTCTTCTACTTCCGGACTACTAGTAGCACTGGTATTACGTGGCAAGATGCGTGCACGCTTGTCTACATCCGCCTGCAATCTTTCTTGTAGCTGTGCGTAGAAGATACTGCGCGGCTGCACATGATTGTTTGATTCATCCCACTCACCGTTGCCCGAGAATTGAGCCCAACAACCGTAAGCTCTGTTTGGAGCATCGGCGGCTACAGTGTAACATTCAATCTCAGCAGCTGTGCATTGCCAGAATAAGCTATTAGCCGTATTCCATCCGGCACCGTTTTTATCTTGGCCTAAGTTTTTGTACGACAGGTTGTGTCCGTCAATGTTAACCACATCGAAAAGCAACCCGCAGGCCCATGCATCAATAGATCCGCTAAAGCCCAATGACTCTTTCGTGTCACACTGCACAAAGGCATTGGGACCTGCTGCACAATATCCGGCAGCAAAATCGTGTATTCCCTGTTCGGAATAACAACGCTGGAACAAGCACAGTTGTCCCAGTGTGAAGAAGGTACAACGACGCATACCTCCTACCTCGGATATTGGTTCACGAGAAATACAATCTTCCACCGTAATGCGTGAACCTGTGCGCTGCACAATGACCGCACTACCGCTGAAATGTTTGAAGTTAACCCTGCGCACCCAGCAGTTTTCCGCATTCTCGATGGAAACTCCCACCCAGGCATGGTCTTCATCTTTGGGATATTGTTTGTTGTAATCGGACACCATCGTGAGGTTCTCCACACCGGAATGAGCAATTCTGCCCGTCCACCGGTAACGAATCACCTTAGCTTTACCAAAAGCAGCATCCAGCGCCACGGTAAACGGCACATCCACCGTTAGTTTGTTGCCGGCCACAGCGGTTACGGTTCTGTCCCACAGCAAATCGGTATCACCGGGTTTCCAACCCAGCGCATCGATTCCTCCTCCGTAAATATTACAACCGATGGAAGCAATCCACTCCTTGGACGACGGACGAACCACCAACACACGGTCGCCCACACGGAAAGAACCCGATTGTGAAACCTGTAACTCCTTGCTGCCAACGGGCACATACGCTTGTTGCACCTCTACGGTATCCGTAGTCACTACATTGTTCTGTCCTTCCACATAAAGCAATGCGCCCCTGTCAACACCGGTTTTAAGCAACACCGTTTGCTCCTTGTCGGCTCCACGCAACACCACACCCGAAGCTGCAATGCGCAACTCGCGACTTAGTGTGTATGTGCCTTTTCCAAGCAAAACTGCCCCACGAAACCCTTGCTTATCGGGTTTCAATGACGACACATAATCAATAGCCTTTTGAATATTGGCCCAGTTGTCGCCCGCATTGCAGGGCACAAACACAGCATTATTCACATTCGGAATATCCTGCTCCGAATTGCGGTAACCACAGTACGAGAAATCGAGCACACGATTCCCCTTGCTGTCGTTTACGTACGTAATCTTATTGTTCTTTACCTGTAAAGCAAAGGTTTGTGCACTAGCGTGCACAAACCCCATACTTACCAACCCTAGGAAGAGAACTTTTACATTCATCTTTTTCATTATAACAAGCTTTTTCGTCCGGCCAACGTGTCGTGATTGTTTTTCACATCCTTCCAGTCGACCTTCTTTTTGGTATCTATTCCGTTGATATACTTTTCAATATTGGTATAGCCGTCTCCATTGCAGTCAAGCGTAGCATCCGACGGGTCATGAGGATTCAAACCATTCTTTATTTCCCATGCATCGGGCATACCGTCATTGTCAGAGTCCTTCACCGGTGTTCCCTTGTATTCGGGCAAACCGCCTACCTGACGAATATCGGTAATAATACCCTGTTTGTATGAGTCGGCCGGCAATCTTCTCTTAATGTAAGGAGAAACAAATTCGGGCGCATTTTCAACGTAAATGGCTTTTCCTGTTTGTACCGACTTCACAATGCGTGCATCTACAGCATCACGCTTAGGGAAGTTAGCTCCTACGTTCTCCATGACAAAGTTATATGCCTTTTGGGCCGGCATAATAGTAACATGTGGCATGGGGAAAGGTTCGTTAACCCTAATTTTGCTCAGGAATTCTTCCTCCTTTACGTCATCGGCCAGCTGCACCCCACCGTTCCAGTTATCTTTAGTAACCTTCTTATTGCCATGCACAATGTTACCGTTGACATAAGCCTTGCCAAATGATAGTGCTTTGCTTTTATCTCTACCCGATTCTGGTTTCAATATACGGTAAGAAATTGGTTTATCGAGCGGAGTGATAGGACCCGGTTTGAAGTAGTTATTAATGATGTTAAACAAGCTGGTGTTATCACCACCGTCTACCGAACGATTCCACCAGTTAAACGTCACATTGTTCACGAAGTTGAACCCTTCATTCATTCCTACCGAGCAGTTACGACTAATGTTTGAGGCAAACAGGTTGCGGGCAAACATACAGTTGTGTCCCCCAATGGTTCCACCAAACGCATGGTTGTAGGTATCCATCGCTTCGGAGAACACCGAGTTCTGAATCGTAATATTCACCGTGGGCAGTTTAAGACCGTGACCGGTTTCATCACGATTGTACACGTGGCGGTAGATAGACATGTTTTCGTCCAACCCCCAACTTGCCGAACAGTGGTCAATCATAATGTTACCCACCGGATTGCCACCGATGGCATCGTCACGGAAAGCTACATCTTGCGCTCCACGGCGGAAACGCATGTGTCTGATAACCACGTCATGTGTATCAATCAGGAAAGAAGCACCCGTAAGACATACACCATCGCCCGGAGCCGTTTGTCCGGCAATGGTTACGTAAGGTGCACGCAAATGAATGGGACTGCTTAAGCGTATAACTCCCGACACATTGAACACGATAATGCGTGCTCCGCCTGTTTCACAAGCTTCGCGAAACGTACCGGGACCTTCATCGGCCAACGAGGTAACTACAATTACCTTACCACCACGACCACCGGGAGTATATGCGCCACCACCTTCCGCACCGGGGAAAGCAGGAATATCTACTTTTAGCAAATCATCCGGATTCGAAGCCCAAGGTTTATAGAAACGACCTTTAGCAGCTTCTTCCAGAATAACGGGCAATGCTCTCTGCCAGGCAGCATCCGATTTACGCATAATCTCAGCCTCCTGACGCTCGCCACGAGCCTTTACCGAATCAGGAATAACGGGATATTGTGCCATGACCGAAGGTACTATTCCGGCGGCCAACATCCATAATGAGAGTTTTTTCTTCATGTTCTTCATCTTGTAAATGTTGCATATTTACAAATAAGACGATTGAGAAAAGTCTATGTAATCGGTGGTTTACACTTTTCTCCACTCATTCATGTATTCGCGGGGAGTCTGGTCGTACTTTTTGCGGAAACACTTGCTGTAATAACCCGAATCCTTGAATCCTACCGCAAAGGCAATCTCCGAAATGCTCATGTCCGTATTCTTGATGAGTTCGATGGACTTATTCAGACGAATCTCTTTCACAAGGTCAACCGGAGCCAAACCGGTAAGACTCTTCAACTTCTTGAAGAAAGCCGAACGGCTCAACCCTACGTTGGCAGCTATGGTGTCAATGTTGAAGTCGCTGTTGTCGAGGTTCTCTTCAATCACCTGATGTATCTTCTCAAGCAACTGAATATCTTTCTTTACCAAGTACTGCTCGTAATTGTCGGGCTGTGCTTCTTCAGAATGTGTCCACACACGTTCGCGGAACAGTTTACGCTCACCCAGCAACTGCTCTATACGCGCAATAAGATAGTCTTTACTGAATGGCTTGGTTATGTAAGCATTGGCTCCCATACTGATGGCTTTGGTCTTAGCCTCATCGTCATTCTTAGCCGTGAGGATGATCACCGGGATGTGACTGATCTGGAAATCCTGACGAATACGTTGCAGCATCTCCGTTCCCGACATTTCGGGCATCATCTGATCTGTCACCACAATATCGGGATGATACAAATGCACTTTCTTCAAACCTTCTACACCATTGGCGGCTAGGTAAATATTGTAACGGTCTTCCAGCTGAAGTTTGAGCAGATTGCCCAGATCTTTATTGTCCTCAACCAACAACACAGTGGGTAGTGAAGCATCCATACCCTCTTCCTCGTTAACAACCTCCTGTGTTTCAGCAGACGACAAGTCGCTGCCCACAGCCTCTGCCTCACTGTCGCCCACATAGAAATCAACCTCAGAAGGCTTATAGTGTTCCTTTCCAAGCAAAAGTTCTACTGTAAACACAGCTCCTTGTTGGGCTTCACTCTCCGCCTTCACCAATCCGTGATGCAAAGAAATAATCTCTTTCGACAAGGCCAGTCCGATGCCGGTACCTTGGTAATATGCATTCCGCGCATTCTCTCCTTGCGAGAAACGCTCAAATATTTCGGATAGTTTATTTTGCGGTATACCTACCCCGTTGTCCTCCACACGGATGTAGCAACGCTCACTGCCTTCCACTAAACCGGTCGACACAAAAATGCTTCCACCCGAAGGGGTGAACTTGAAAGCATTTGAAATGATATTCCGAATCACCGTTTCCAGCTTCTCTTTATCGGCCCAGAGGTAGATGGTTTCATCGGCCAACTGGAAATTGAAACTGATTTCGTTTTCCTCGGCCAGTACACGAAACTCTTTCTGGAAGCTTTGTACCAGCGTATTCAGGTTTATTTGTGATACGTGCAAACGCATTTTACCGCTTTGTATCTTCCGGAAATCAAGTATCTGATTCACCAACTGAAGCATCTGATTGGTATTCTTTTCCATCAGTTCCACGTACTGCTTCCCTTTTTCAGTGAGACTTTCCTTATCCTTAAGCTCTTGAATAGGACCTTTGATCAAAGTAAGTGGCGTGCGCAATTCGTGTGATATGTTAGTGAAGAACTTAATCTTCAGCTCCGATAACCGTTGCTCAATGTAGATGTCGTTTTTCATGCGTATCATGAAGAACGTAAGCTTCAAAATGGCCCATAACAATGCCAATCCAATAAGCGTATAAATGGTGTATGCCCACCACGTGCGCCACCAGGGAGGAAGAATGGTGATGTGCAGTGTCTTCTCCGATAGCAATTCGGGATTGGCCTCGTCAATGGATTGTACACGGAACACGTATTCGCCCGGAGGTACATTGGTGTAGGAAGCAATGCGGTTCTTGCCGTTGAAGTGCCACTCCGTTTCGTAACCTTCGAGAATGTATTTATAAGACACCCGGTTTTGGTTGTAATAGTTGAGCGCAGCAAACTCAATGGTAAACATGGACTGATTATGCTTCAACTCAATGTTATCGGCATATTTCACCGATTCCATCAGGATGGGATCTTCACGGAAACTACGCAAATCCCTGTTCGACACCTGGAAATCCACAATGTACGTTTGGTAGCTTACATTGAGTGTTTCAATCTTGTCGGGCGAGAAAATGAGCACGCCCTGTTTACAACCCAACCACAGTTCACCGTCGAATGTTTTGAGGGCCGAACTTTCTTCCATCTTCACGTTAAAGAACCCGTCATATTTGTCGAAATTACGAATACGCTCCGTTTTACGATCAAAACGAGACAAGCCATCCTCCGTTACAAACCACAGGTATTTGTCCTTATCTTCTACAATAGATACAACCACATCCGTGTTTAGTCCCTCACGTAAACCGTATGATTTGAACAACGGTCTACGAGTTATTTTATCATACCCGATGAGTTTACTAACTCCTCCGCCAAACACACTCACCCATATACTGCCTTCCCTATCACGGTAAAGCACATAGATATCATTATCGGCAATGTTAGAGCTGACACTCTGTCCGCGATACGTTTCAAATTCTATTTGTTCGGGCGAAGTGAAACGATTGCTGAAAGACATCAGCCCATCCATGGTACCCACCCAGATACGTCCGTCATTGTCTTCGGTAATGTTACGCACATCCATGTACAATCCGTAAGACGGATAACGTTTTAAACCGTTATATTTGTGTTTAAACACCGTTTGCCCGTGTTCCTCACTCAATAGATTCAGTCCACCGGCGAGCACACCTACCCAAATGTGCCCTTTACTGTCTTGAAAAGTAAAGTACACCTCGTTGCCGCTGATAGAATTACTTTGCTGGGGGTTATTCGTAAATCGGGTAAACTTAAAGCCTAACTTGGAAGAAGCGTCCGGTTCAGCCTTAACCAAACCGTTACCTTTGGTTGAGAACCAAAGATTACCTTTGTTATCTTCCATGATGTTATACACATTGCCTATGTGATAATTGGCTGCCGAATAAACTTGTTTGATTCTTCCCTGTCGATCCAGACGGTACACCTGCTGCCAGCGAGTACCAATCCATATATCTCCGTTACGAGCCTGGAACAAAGCTTTGATACCCATAGCCGACTGTTTCTCATCTACCGAACCAAAGCTGCGAGGATCCAGCAAACGAAATTGTTTTTTGGGGAAATTGATGCGATACACTCCGGCACTGGTTGATGTTAGCCACAAAACGCCATCGTTGTCAATCAGCATATTGAAGAAGAGATGATTCTTCTCTTCAATCATGAACTGCTTCATCTGGTTGAGGCGGGTCATGATTCGCGTTTCACGGTCATAAGACATCACTTCTCCGGAAGTAGTGAGGAAGAACAGTCCTTGTTCACCGGCATCTTGTACCGAGAAGTCACAAAGAGCCTGTCCCGAAGGAAAAGTAAACCGTTCACTCTCATCGTTAAGCGGGTCATAGCACAAAGCACCGCTGTTGCCCTCAATAAACCACAGCTTATCATACTTATCGACAAAAGAGTGAGTTACTGTTGCCTTCCCTGCTGCAACAGGCAGTTTACGAAGCGAGCGACTGTTGAGGTTGTATTCATAAAACCCCTGACCACCCATACTGATATACACCACTCCGGCATCGGTAACCAGCAGATTCTCTATTCTGCTTACAATACCCGGTAGCCTGTATTTGTTTACCCCACCGCTTGTCAAATCAATGCGGTAAAGGTTTCCATTCTCATCTCCCAGCCACACAGCCTTTTCACCACCATAAGCACAAGTAAACACCTTTTTGGCACTCACGCCCATCTTTTTACTGATAAAGTCAATTGGTTTATCGAGCAGTTTACTACCCTTGCGAAAAGAAAATATCTTGTAATCAATGCCTATCCAGTTAACGTATTCGCGCGTTTCACAAAACACATTGTTGCGCAAACGCCAGTCATACAACGCCGCATTAATGCCCGAATCGTGCAGCAAACGGATGTCAATCTTACCTTCCTTATCAGTAGATGCACGAAGCAGACTCTTGTCTTTGGTCAGCAGCAGTACATCGCCTTCGGGGGTAAGTTGTATCTTAATGATCTGAATGTTTTCCGAATACTCTTTCATGTCGTCATACACGGCATGGAAGCGTTCGTTGACCTTATCGAAAACATAGAGTTTTCTATCCACCGTTTTGATCCAGAGAAAGCCGTTTTTATCTTCGAGCAAACTCTGAATTTTACGAGGCGGAATGTCTGAATAGAAGCCGTCGCGATTGTTATAAGCACGGAACTTACTGCCGTCGAAACTGCACAAGCCGTACCAGGTACCAAACCACATAAAGCCATCTCTTCCTTTGAGCGAACAGTTTACGATGTTGTTGGGCAACCCCTGATCCACCGTGTAGTGTTCAACAATCATATTGGTGTACGCATGCACCGATAAGCATGAGTACACCATTAATAGAAAGATAAAGCTAAGCTTCTTCATGGTAAAAAGACGTTCAAATTGTGTGATAACCGCTCCAAAGGTAGCAAAAAAAACTATTCCTTGTGTTTTTCGCCAAATTCGGTTTGCTGGCGTTCAACTTCTATAAGTAATTTTTGCTTTTCGTCTTCACTTAATATTTTCTTTTCTGACGAGGCCGACTGTCCCTTAGCAGTACTCGCAGCATCGGTTTGACGGGTTTGCTCCGTGAAGCATGCCGGCAGTAATGAGGGTACGCTTTCAAACTCAATCTCAGCAGGTGTGGGCGCATGCCTTTACTTTAATCTTACCGGCCTTACGAGTAGAACGAATGAGCACCGGTGCCGAACCGAATTCCACTGCACGGGGATTGGCTCCGATGGTTGCATCACCTATTATTTCACCTTCACCTTCAACCGTGAACACTACATTTTCTTTAGCCAAGCGACGCACATTGCCGCTATCGTCCGTTACTTCGGCCACAACAACAATGAAGTCGGATCCATCCGCTACGAGAGGTGAATTTTGATAATCTACCCGTAACTGCAACTTGGTTGACCGACGCGACGGCATTTTCTTGGTAGTACACACCACCTCTCCGTTCCGAATGCCTTCGGCAACCAAATTTACCTTTTTCCAGTTCTTCTGAACATAGCTATAACCTCTTGCTTCCCAGAAATCCCATACGTTTTCAAATACAACAGGAGCATTGGGCATGTGTCCTTTAGCATGCACAACTGGTTTCGTCCAGCTACGAGTACCGTCATAAATAGACAGTCGCACTGAATCGCAATTACTGAACACAACCACGTCTTTATCTGAGAACTGCGACATTTCATGTGCGATGTAAACCATAGGTCCACTTTCAGCCAAAGGATGATTCAGGTCAGCAGCAGTCTGACTGCGAAACATGTAATACGCGTATTTGGGCTGACGGAAAGCATCAAAGATTCCTCCCCAATACGGATCCGGATGATACCCCCGCTGATGATCAAACGGATGCCATTGCGCACCTCCGATAAACTGTCCGTTGGTTTGATACATCTCGTCATAGCTTTTAGCTAATGACAAAGCTTGTACCAACATGGGGCGCTCACCCCAGCTGCGACTAGCACGGTTATTATTGTTGTGCGCATACCAATCGTCAACATTCTCACCAAACTCACGGGTAAAGATGCATTGCCGTGCAACACCTTTTACATCATCGCCCGGCCATCCGTACACCACGTCGTAATGTTCCTTCACTCCCTCCGAATGGACATCGGCAGCAGCTACCGGACGCCCCGGATAAGGGTATTCGTCTTTTGTGATTTGCAAAGCTTCCAATGCAAAGTCGAGCGGATAACGCGTTTCATTCAAAATAGGTTCCCACATCAGTACCGAAGCATGGTTACGGTCACGACGAATCATCATGCGGGTGTTTTCATGCACTAAACGGGCAAATTCAGGATCTTTGTTCCAATACTGCCAACCGGGAGTTGCTACAATAACGAAAATACCCAATTCGTCACACGCATCCATAAAGGAAGGATCCTGCGGATAATGAGCTACACGAACAATGCGACAGCCGGCATCACGCAAACGCTTAGCATCTCTCCATTGCTGCGAATTAGGCAATGCATTGCCTACATAAGCAAAGTCCTGATGGCGATTGGCTCCTACCAACTGACCAAACGGCTTACCGTTGAGCCAAAATCCATCTTTATCCTTAAATTCGGCTTTGCGAATACCTACGCGTGTTACACCACCATCGAGTGCCAGTTTGCCTTCCGTAACACGAGATTCCACTCTATACAAATAAGGAGAATCCGGGCTCCACAGATGCGGATTGCTTACCTGCATCTTCTGTTTTACCGTTACACTTTCACCAGCGTTGAGCATAACACGGCTCGAAGTCTGCTTTACCTTCTTTCCGGATGCATCGGTCAATGTGGATTCTACTGTAACCACCCTGCGTGCCGTTCCGCTATTCTTTACCTCCGTATCAACAAACACCTGTGCCTTCTTCTCAGATATCTGATCAAAATGCACAAACACTCCGCCGCCGGCCACTTTATTGGCTTCGAGCGCATCTGTTATGCTCACATCCGATTTACCGATGAGCCACACATCACGATAGATGCCACCGTGATAAGCAAAGTCGAGTGTGTACTGGGGTTTACCGGGAGGATAGTTCTTATCGTTGCTATTGTCGGTCATTACGGCCAACACACATTTGTCACCAGCTTTGATACCACAATCGGTCAAGTTCACGGAAAAAGGCAGATAACCTCCTGCGTGTTTTCTCACTAGTTTTCCGTTGAGGAAGACTTCTTGCTTGCCCATTATCGCCTCAAAGTAAACCGTAACCAGCTGACCCTGCATGGTAGCAGGCACCACAAAATGTTTGCGATACCAGGCTATTCCCTGATAATTGCGACCACCGCTTGCCTCAGCCGGCTCCAGTTCCACCGTATGCGGAGTAGAAACCACCTGCCAGGCAGAATCATCAAAGTTTAACGCTTCGGCACCTGCCACATCTCCTTTATGGAAACGCCATCCGGGATTAAAATTATACACGTTTCTGCCCGATCCCGGCAACGACATAAAACCCGCTACCGAGGTTTCCGGACGATAGTTCTGCGCCCATACCGATGTAATGAGCAATACAGCCACAAGCGTAGATACAATTTTCTTCATGCAATCTGTTTCTTTATATGTATTATACTTACTTATCTCACTTAATCATTAATTCGATGTCTTTGCGACGACTTTCGGGTGTAACCTTTAACTGAGTCAGTCGGCCGCCTTTCCATTCAGCCTCAACCACCGTTTGTTTGGGGGCATGTAGTTTGAAATGCACATCCCAGTTGACAGGCCATGCAGGAAAGAGAAGAATACGATCACCCACTGTTTGCAACAACATTTCCTGCAAACCAATCATGCCGCTACCGCCCCAGTTGTGATCGGGCGTCCAGTCGTAACCGGGTCCCCAGAATGCGGGGAAACGGTGCGGACCATCGGCTAGCTTCAACAGAGTCAGCCTTTGAGCTTCTTCCGTAAGTCCCAGACAAGCCGCCCAAATGTTATCTTGCTTCCAACCAGTGTGTGTACGGAATTTCAGCGCATCGGGGTCATACAGATATGTATTCCGGGCTAGTTGCAAACTATCTCTTCCCACTCCATACATACGCCACGGAAACACGGGGTAAAGTTGTGGGGTTTCCACGTTGTTCACACGCTCCCATGTTTTGGCAGGTGCTATCATCTCCTTACCATCCACCATGCGCAAAGGCAATGGAGGGATTTTAGCAAGCATCTCAGGTTTCTTTCCGTAATTTTGCAACACCGTGCGTAAAGCGGCCACTGTGCTGGCAGCATTGTTTGCCATTTTATAAGTTTCGCAAGCCGAACCCGGGAAGAGCACCAAATGTCCGTTACCATCCAAATCTTTACGTCCGCGCAGTCGGGCCAGGTAACGATAGTGCTCATCAAAAAACGTAAGTGCACTATCTATCATGGGCAGGTAAGCATCTATGTTTGCACCGGCATAATCATGTGAATCCAGAATCATCTGGCAGAACTCCAGCACCGTGTCCCATTCATACTCCAACCAAGCGTTATACTCCACTCCCTTATCGAAATAAGCGGGGCGCTTAAAGCCATATTCAGCCGGGTTGGGTAAGCCGAAGTTCTCTATCTGTTCGGCAAAACAAGCACCCGCATGATTCCAATACACCTTACTGCGCAACTCTGCATTGCCGAGCATGCGCAAGTAAAAGTTAAACTGAGAAGGCATCATATCAGCATCACCGCTTTTGAGCATGGGCCAGTATACCAGTCGCTGATTTTGTGCCGTCATGGTACCACCTCCCCACTTCCTGTAATCGGGTGTGAACGATTGCTTCTCATCCACATGGCAAGGGTCAAAGGTGAATAGTCCGCCGTTGAATTTAGTAGGTACTGTTCCGTACGCATTGCAGCCCAACATGTAGCGAAACAGTGTATAGTTACGTGTAATATTAGCCAAATCAGGAGTTGAAGACGGATTGGCAGCTACAATAAAACTACGTTGCCAGAACCTGTTCCACCAATCACGCGTATTCTTTTTATCTTGTTGCAGCATAGCCTGTTTACGAGGCTTTGCAAGCTCAGCCAACCCCTGCTCCCATTCGTTTACGTGAGCTGTTTGCAGCGTATGCAAAGCAATATGAAGTTGCTGCGTACGCACGGGTTTCTGTGTGCGCAAATGCCAGGCACGGTAATCAGTTCCCGCATAAACACCTTCTTGTGTGCCTACAAAAGTAAGGTTATCGCCCCAAAGCTTTCCTCCGAAGGTAAGGTTCTTCAAAGGATTCATCATTTTATCTTTTACAGTCTCCATGCCCTGCTGTTCCACAGCAACGTCGAAAACGGTTTGTTCCGGATTACGGTGGTAGAAAACCACCTCATTGCGCACGGCCCTGATGGAGTCTTTCGTAGTAGCCATGCCCTCTCTCATCACCCATTTGTAGGAATTTTGCTGTCCCTCACCCTTGCGTATCAACCGGTCCTGATACCTCCAGTTTTCGTAGAAGACATCGGCTGTAACCGGAGTGTTGCTTTTCAGTTCCACGTGAATGAGTGGTTTGAAAACATCTACCCATAGCTGCACCACCGCACCACCGCAAGCAACCTCTACATAGCCATCATTCAGTTTGAGTTCCTGACGGAAACCATCCTTCACGGCAAACGGATTGGGCGTCAGACGCATACGTACCCGCCCCTGCTTAAGCTGACAGTTGTGCTCGTCGAACGTACCGCTGCGACTGATGTAGAAAAGTAAATCGCCATTTTCCACCCATACATTCAGTCCGATGTCTCCACCACCACACGGCATGGATTCCGACGAATTACGCGAGGGAGTATTCCAAACAACATTGGCATGCTGGGCCCGAAGAAGCTGCACGCCAATGATCAACATCAAAAATAGTGAAAAGAGTTTCCTCATATATCTTGTATAACGTTACCAATTATCTGTGCGGAAAGACGATATAGGCAAGCCGTTACAGCCATACAAATCGCCATCCACATAATTTTCGAATGCATAGCGCACAGCCACCGGATGAGGCACCTGCTCGCTCTTTACATACACTTTACTGCGTTCAATCCAAGCCTTGGCCGGATAGAACACTTTGTCGACTCCTGCCACCTTGAAGAGTTTCGATTCAAAGCAATCTTTGCCGGTAATCCACATCGGAGCACGTTCAAATTGCACAATAGCCGTATCACCCTTTACCTCGAAGGCTTTGTAGTAAGGACTCTCACCGCTTACTCCCTCAAAACCGTAAGTCTTGCTCAGAGCCAGCAGTGCCAAACGCTCACCGGCTATGTTTTTCTTCGACGGATGAATTCCTTTTTCCATCCCGGCATCGAGCAAAACAGCCATGCCTGTATGGGGTACACGTTGTTCTACTTGCGCCTGCGCCTCACGAAGATAAGCCGAATTAATTACTTCTTTTCCTTTTTCAGTGATAATTCCGTAATCGTAAGGAGCAATCTGACAATAGTAGAACGGAAAATCGCCTTGCTTCCAGGCAGCACGCCAGCCTTTAATTAACGTGGCAAACATATCTGCATAAGTGTGTGCACGGTTGTAATTATCTTCACCCTGATACCAAATAACTCCTTTCATAGTCAGACCGATCAGCGGATTCAACATTCCGTTGTACAACACTGTAGGCGTGCGATTTTTCGACTTGATATCCTCATCCGTACGGGGAATTTTAGCATCGGGAAAGGCTTTTAGCATATCCTCCGTCATCCATGCTTCGGCAGCCGATCCACCCCAGGCAGTAACCACCAGCCCCACAGGAACTTGCAGCATTTCTTGTATTAGTTTACCGAAATAGTAAGCCGTTGCACTGAATTCATATACCGTTTTAGGTTCGGCTTCCTGCCAGCTGCCCACCACATCAGTTTGAGGCAATAAGGTAGAAGTACGCTTCACGGTAAACAACCGGATGGCGGGATTCTTACTCTTCAGAACATCCATATTGGCTCCTGCCACCGGTTGGTTTTTGAAGCCCTTCATGGGCATTTCCATGTTGCTTTGACCTGAGCAAAGCCACACCTCACCTACCAACACATTCTTCAGTGAAGTTGTTTGACCATCGTTAAAGGTTAGTGTATACGGTCCGCCAGCCTTTGGAGTAGCCACAGCTACCTGCCACTTACCGGTAGCATCGGCTTTGGTGCGGTATTGTTTATTGTTCCATCCGGTAGTAATGACCACCTGTTTACCGGCTGTAGCCGTACCCCAAAGGTTAGCGTTGCTTTGTTGTTGCATCACCATACCGTCTGAGAAAATAGCAGGGAGCTTTACCTCTGCCTTCACACCAAGCGCAGTTGCCAACAAACAGGTAAGCAGCAGCGTTTTTCTTGGTAAAACTGATTTTTTCATTGTCTTCCTTTATAATATTGTTGTTATTTCATTTGTTGTTCAAGCAGCTGCACCGGGCCGAGCAAGCCTGCCGGAATCAAAGCGTCTTCCTTCATGCGGTACTTCGCATTGGTCCATATATCTTCGAAAGGAGCTTTCCCTTTGTCGGCTCCATTAATGGCATTGGCCCACGTGTTGGTCACTTCAATCTGCAATGTATTTTGTCCTTTCTTCAAGGCATGCGTTACATCTACACGGTAAGGGGCAGTCCACAACGTACCGCAATCTACTCCGTTAACCTTGATCGTAGCCACATCTGCCACCTTACCCACTGAAAGATACACACGACCTGTTATACCCTTGGCACTACTCCTGGCACTCCAAGTGAAGGTTGTTTGATAGGTTGCCGTACCCGAGTAATATTTCACCTTTTCGTTGAGCGAGGTAGTCCAGTCAAACAGCTTACTATCCTTTATTTCTTGATTGATGCAAGGAAAATGAATGTTCCACTCACTACCGTTTAATGTTAGAACAGTAGTGGTCTTGATTTCGGCACTCTGCTGCACAGCTGCACGGGGAGTTTTCGTCAGCACCACGAATACCGACTCATTGGCATGCAGTTTCACGGTTATTTCGATACGTCCGTTGCTCTCTGTGCAGGCTACGGGAGTGATCTCACCCGTTACCGGATTCCAGAGTTCAACGTGCTTGCCACTCTGACGCATGCTTACCGGGAAACTACGTTCTTTATCCTGTTGATTGGATATGAAGTAAATATCGGCTTCCTTACCGCAACGGTGAGTCCATGCCACATCGGCCGGAACGATGACATCACGCTGCAAACCGTAAGCAGAGAAATCGCTTTCCATATACGGAAGTTGAGGTATAATGATACCTGCCTCACGCCATTCGTTCACTTTGGCTTGCACTTCCTGAGAAAGAGGCAGACTGTCGGGACTCATGGGACGTGGCAATGGCAACAGCAACACCTTATAGGACGCTCCGCCGGGTAGTGTTAACCGGCCGTTCTTCACCTTAGCCAAGCGAAGCAGTGCATCTCGATTAAAGGAATCGTATGCGTAACCGCGCAACGGATTCACCCATTGATCGGGATCGGCCATGTTGGCTGAATGACTCACACCTACCGGTTGTTCACGCAAAGGCTGGCCCACATTAGCCAGTCGCACCCGTTCGCTCTCCACCCGTTCACTGCCAAACAAGCCCGGAAGTGAAGGCACCAAACGCTCGGGTAACACAGCCCGTCGAGGCATCTCTTCACCGGTAAACACAGCTACATCGGCAACCGGATGTCCGTATTGCAACAAAGTCTGACAGCGAGCGATGTAGTCAACAAACGCCTTTCCGCCATCCTTCCACCAAGTTTGATCCCGTTGGAAAAACAGTCCGATGCCATCCAGCGTCATGCCTGGCTGACGATCCGTGTACGGGTTGTGCGTGTTCACATGGAAAAACAATTTGTTGATGCCCAATGCATAGTTGCGATCGAGCAAAGTCTTCAGCATAGCCGGATGCTCGTTCCATGTGCCGCGCAACTCCGTAAAGCCTTCTGCCTGAATAATATTCTTTCCGTAGATATGTGCACCGCTAATGGCATCGAGCATATCGTTTGGTTTATCGTGAGTGGGACTGTTCAACCAGAATTCCCCCATGGGTCTGTCGGCTACCTGATAGTGCAACAATCCGTCGCTCACCATGGTAGGCGCCACACATTCGGCCGAGAACTCACAGCCGTACGATTGTGCGCAGGCAGCCAGCGTTTTATAGAATACATCGACCACCAGTTCGCTAATAGTGGTACGCACATCGCGAAGCACATCTTCCGAACGAGAAGCGCTCTCCATCGGAATACCCGCCAGCAGAGGCAGGTAAGGCATCAGCGAATAACCTCTGCGTTTGTGGAACTCAGCAGCAAAATTGGAGCTCCAGTTCTGACTGCCACACTCCCAACTGTCAACGTGCATGTATTTAAGAACTTTACGTGCCAAAGCCGGATCCGTTTTGCTAAACGCAGCACCAAACCAATTGTTGAACTGCTTGCGCACAGCCGCCTCACTAAACTTATCGCACTCCAGTCCGATAGCCCCACCACCGGTAGCGTTGGTGTGTCCCGTTGCCGTATGCCCCATGCGCAACAACCTCCATTTCCCTTTGGGAAGTTTCGCAGTAAGCACCCCATCCTTCAAATAACGGGTGAGGTCGATGACCTGATTTGGATTGATGCAATCGGCAGCGCCAATCTCCTTATCCGTGGTGCGAGCAGCAACACGCCAAACCAGTCCGGCTTTACCTTCCCACTGATTGAGACGCGGTTCGCTGTGCAACACCAGTTGCTTAATCTTTAAGTTTGGTTTCCACTTGGCAGCATCCATGTCTTCACTACCCGGTTCACTACCCGCCGGATCCCAGTAAAAACGAAAGTAACGAGCCGTAGTGGCCGGTATGCTGTGAGTAGAGTTCTCATCTGTATTTTGCCATCCCTGACGGGCAGGGACCAACTGTTTCACCAAGCGGAAGTTTACCCCATCATCACTCGCCATTACCTTCAGGCGATGTGCCTGATAATTGTTACCGCTCAGAATCACCTCCACGTTGCGGCAGGTAAACGGCCGGGCATATTCATACTGAATCCAGCAGGGAAGTGACGAACGAATAACCCCGTCGGCAGCAATGGTAATACCTTTGGCAGGGTCAATAGTCTTACCCATATCCGTATTACCAGACGTGATACGCACCGGTTGAGTACCGGCATCACCCGCCCACTGCGTGGCAGGCAGAGCCAGCAAGGCAATCTCCTTATAGAATCCTTTGTATGATTCGGGCTGCTTGAGACGCACGTTGCGCAAATTGCCTCCCGACACGATGGTGTCACTCCATACTACCTTCTGCATAGATTCTTCAGGAGTAATCCACGGACCACCCGCCAAAGCAAAACCGTCACAAATGTGCATACCCAACTGCAATCCCAGTCTGTCGGCTTCCTGCATGCTATAACGCACCATCTCCCACCACTGAGGTGTAAGCTGATTGGCCGGATTGGGGTATTCACTAAAGCGTGAGGAATCACGAATGGGCATCAGGTAAGCTCCGCCCAAGCCGACTTGCTTCATCGCTTCCAAATCGGCTTTGATGCCTTCCTTGGAAATAGCACCATACATCCAGTACCAGAATGTCCAGGGCTTTGCCTCGCCCGATGGGTTGCGAAAATGATTACGAAGAGCTTCTTGCGCCGTTATACTACCCAAAAGAGCAACGAAGCAGGCAAGTAGCGAAAGTATACGAAGTTTCGTGTTGATCATGATTTTGCCTATTATTATACTAAGGAGACGAACAAAGATAGCAATTGTACCCATTAAAAAGAGGTATATAGCTACTGAGTTGTGAGCTATATACCTCAATGTATGTAAGCTATATAGCCCGTAAGCCGCAACTATATACCTGATGATTGATCATCTATATACCTCACGAGCAGTGAGCTATATAGATGAAGTGATGATTTAGTTTGCTTGAAAGCGAAGTACTATTTGCCCCTGTTGCGCTCCACTAACCCAACGGGGTTGTGACGACGGACCGCAAAGATCGGTTGCATTCACTTTGTTACGCACAGCCGGAATCACGTTGAGCAGAGAAATTCCGCTTTCGGGCAGTGTATAGAGCAAACGATCGCGACCATCGCGTGGTTGATACACTCCCACATACGCATCCGGTGTGTGGTTGGTGATGCTGATCACGCCTTCGCGGGTGCAGATGTTCATCCATGAAACGTGAGCAAAGTAACCTTTGAATTCAGGATAAGTAAAGCTCTCACCGGGAACAGGATCGTTGTAATCATTCTCCCATAAGTTGTATTGCGGACCGTGCAAGCGGTTTTGCCACACCCGGTACGGACCGTCGCCCAGCCATTGCTTGCTCAGCACCTTTTCTTCGGGATAGTCAAACCGGATACCCATCAAATCGACTACACCACTGAAGTTATACGTGTAATCGAGCACCAGTGTACCATCGGCCAGCACACTCCACTGTGCTTTGTCCAGGTTGCCTAACTTATAATTGGCCGTTACCACCAGCACACCCGACTCCTGTTTCACGTCGAATCCGGTGAAGCGGGCTGCGTCTGTAAACTCCGTATACGTGCGGTCTTTCTCTTTCGCTTTCTCATCGTCGTGGTTGTAGAACTGATCCAACGAACGGTCGGCACGACGTGCGCCAATGAAACGCGGACCATTGGCAAAGCTCATCAGCTTGCTACCCAGTTTCACCTGCTTCAGCTGTCCGTCTTTCTTGCAGAACGTATATTCCTTGTCGCCCACCTTTACTGTCAGCGCTTCGGCCGTTTCCGAGTACGTAGCAGCAGAAGCTTTTTGCGGGTCAACACCTGCGGCAGCCACACTACTGTTATCCAATTTAAAGCTCCAGGTAAATAACTCCTTACCGTAAGCGTCTGTTGCCGTAAGCAGCAACGCATCGGCATCTTTCACCGCCGGAGCAATCTGCAACGTTCCCGCAGCATGCGGTGCCACATTGCTTCCTTTCACCTCGCCACTTTTCAGCACCTTTACTGCTTTTTGCGCATCCGTAGCTTGTGGGAAACGAACGTATTTCCAAGCAAAAGTACATGTGTTCAGGTTCAGAAAATCGTAACGGTTCTCCACTTGAAGTACCCCGTCGAAAGCAGTGGTCAGCTTCGTGTTCATCACCTGAACCGGATTCCATATCTGTTTAATGGTGAAGTAGCTACCCTCTTTTTCATGATGAGGTCCTACAATGCCATCGGCACCAAAGTTACCCTGATTATCGATGAAGTTATTCATGTCGACACGCTTCACACCTTCGTCGGCCAACACCCAAAGGAAGCCACCGATGCAGCGCGGATGTTTACGCATCATTTCCCAGTAATCCCACAAACCGGCACCGTGACCACCGTCATACAAACCGTGAAGGAATTCCGTAGGCATAAATATTTCGGGCAGACGCATGTACTCCTGGCTCTCACCGTAAGAACGGTAGTGCATGGTTTCAAATCCGCCAAAATTACCCTGCGGATGTATGACCGGACGCTTCTGCGGATCGTGCTTGTGGAACTCACCATCCAGTTCGGTATTCCAGCCTTTCTCGTTTCCGTTGCTCCACCAGATAACCGACGGATGATTCACGTCACGTTCCACCATGCTCTTAATCAGCTTTACACCGGTGGGCGTATCGTATTTGCCATGCCAGCCACCCAGTTCACTCATCACGTAAAGTCCCAATGAATCGCAAGCCTGAAGAAATTCAGGATCGGCCGGATAGTGCGACAAGCGCACCGAGTTCATATTCATGTCTTTAATTAGCAGCACATCTTCTATGTTCTTGGCTTTGCTCAGCGTGCGCCCTGTTTCCGGACGGAAGCTGTGACGGTTCACCCCGCGGATGTTTACCCGCACCCCATTGATGTACATTCCGTCGCTCTCCTTCACCTCGATGGTGCGGAAACCAAACGATTTCGTTTCACGGTGCAGCACACTACCGTCTGCTGCCAGCAATGAAAACTCAGCCTTGTATAAGTTAGGCGTTTCAGCGCTCCACAACAAAGGTTTCTGCACACGGGCAGTCACCGTGGTCCAGTCGCCCCCTGCCTTAACAGGAGTCACCTCTTCGGCCACCTTTTTGCCTTTGGCATCGAAAATTACAGTACGCACCTTGGTATTGGCAGCAGCCATATTGAGATAGCAGTCGGTCACAAACGCACCATCGGCTGTGGCGTTGATAGCTACCCTGCTGATGTTCACAGCCGGTCTTACTTCAAGGAATACCGGACGGAAAATACCTCCGAAGTTCCAATAGTCGGCTCTGCGTTCGGCCAGATTCACACCGGCATTCTCGCTCTCCTTGCTCACGGTTACCTCCAGCAAGTTTTTCTTTCCGTATTTCAGCAGATCCGTTACGTTATAAGTAAAACGATAGAACGCTCCCTGGTGCTTGCTTCCGGCTTTGCGTCCGTTCACCTTCACTTCCGTGTCAGTCATGGAAGCCTCGAACACCAGTTCAACTGCGTTTCCGCGCCATTGAGCCGGCACATCGAACTCATATTTGTACATACCCTTTTCATCGGCTATTCCCTCGGGAAAGGGTTTCCCATAGAAACCTATTCCATATTGGAACTTACCGAACCCCTGCAATTCCCAGCAAGAAGGTACCCCTATTTTCGTCCATTTGTTGGAGTTACGACCATCGGTACAAAAGAAATCCCATTGCACCATGTCGTCACTGCCCGTACCGGAAAGGTAATGCCTTGTTGTAACCGGTACCTTCGTTTGCGCCCCCAGCGAAGCGGTACACGCCATCCATAGCGACAGAGCCGAGAATAAACGGCTCCATTTCAATCGTCTCATCATTATATTTCGAATATTTGTTATATCTATAGCTACTCATTAAGACGCAGCAAGCAGGTATTTGTACCCACAAAACACGCATTTATGGCATTATTTGTTTACCTTTGCCGAGCCATGTTCTCACCAACTGGTGTGCATGCAATGACCCATTAAAACAAAAATAAAAGATGAATAACAGCTCCGAAAAACCCAAGCGTGAAATTCCCCGTAAGAATGGCAAAAAAGTGCAACCAACCGGCAAGCGCATCGGGAAGTCGCGTCCCAACAAAGCCAATAACCAGTTGAACCGCAGAGTAAAATAAAATACAACAAATAAATCCGCCTTAGAAGAGAACGCCAACTACGGGTTCTTTCTGAGGCGGATTTATTTTTATAGATCAGCGCAGCCCACGCATGTGGGCTATGGAATTATTTCACTTTCTGAAAGCGTACATGCAAGGTGTGCGGTACCTTTTCAATGGCATACTTCTTCAGTACACCGGGGCCACAACTGCTGTTACCCAGTCCGAGTACAGCCGCATCCAAATTCAAGATCACTTCCTGGCGAGGTTTCAAGTCGCAATCGTGGGCCGTACCTGCCAAATCTTGCGCGGTAAAATGCAGTGCCGAAGCAGCAAACAGTTTTCCTACAGCCTCTACCTGTATGCCCTGCCCTTTGGCATCTGTGAGCCGCAAGTAGCGCACCTCTTCCTTGTTGCCACTCTCTTGCGGACGAGGATACGGGGTGTACTGTGCAGCCACCTTGCCGTTCCAAAAACCGATAGTCTCCGCTGTTTTACGATCCGGATAGCTGTCGAGCGGTCCCCTGCCGTACCATGCAAAGTTTTCGTATCCGGCTGTAATTGCCATGCTGACTCCCAGACGGGGCAATTCGGGCAGTTCTCCTTCCGGAGTAAAAGTAGCCATCACATCCACCTGTCCCTGTGCCGTAACGGTGTAAACGGTAGCAGTTACCACGCTTCCACGGTTGTATTTATTTTCGGTCACCGCTTCAACCACCAAGGCTCCATCGCCACGCAGATGGTGTGCAAACGAGCGTAAAGCGTGTTGCGGCGTACTGAGTCCGTGTTGCTCCCAATCTTTAGCTAGCCAGTTGCCAAATCCTTTATCGTTATCGGTCGGTGCACGAAACGCTTGTGTGTACAACCCCTGTGCCAACATTTCCTTCCCGTTGTAGCAAAGCGAAACCAATTGGCCGTTGGTGGTATTCCACCCCACAGAAAAACCTTTTGTCTTCGCTGTGAGGAGTGAATCATTCGCTTCCTCTACCAGCAGTTTCCCTTTGTTAAGGAGCTGAGCCGAAGCGGTGTCACCGGCTTGCAAGCAGAACTGCTCCCAGCTAACCTCGTGCCCGGCTTTGGCCCATGTGCAATCATTGCGCAACACCACACGCACTAGCAAACGAACGTCACTGCCTTGTGGAGCAGCAAACCCGCTGATAACGGCAGGAAGCGTAACCGTATCCGTGCTACCCGGCTCTACCTGCGGCAACGCTAGTTCACCTTGTTTCTTTACCTTGCCGTCAACACTGATGCTCCACAAACAGCGATAGCCTTCCATGCCGATGTGGTGGTTGTGATTGGTAACCAGCAATTCACTGTTGCCTTTCAACGACAGGTAAACCGGAGCATATACCTTTTTCACTTCCATGTACTTGGGCGTAATTTCCCGGTCGCTGCGTACCACCCCGTTGAAGCAGAATGCTTTCAGGTTGGGCACGTCGCCAAAATCACCGCCATAGGCTACCATGGTTCGGCCATCGGGTAGTTTTTTGTAGATACCCTGATCCACCCAATCCCAGATGAAGCCGCCCACCATACGCGGGTGACTGTATATTTCTTCCCAATACTCCTTGAAGTTACCCAACGCGTTGCCCATGCAATGAGCATACTCGCTGGTCAGTACCGGACGGTTATCATTCGTGCGTTGTGCTATGCTGAGCAGTCGTTCCCAACGAGCATTTTCCGCACGTTCCTTATCGGCTCCTTCGGCTATGCCCGGGTTAAGGTACTCTTGTTGCACACGCGGATAAAAACGACTGATCACATCTACCGTAGCCGGATCGGGTTCACCGTCGACTCCCTGTGCACCTTCGTAGTGTATCGGACGAGTGGGATCAAAATCGCGCAACCATGCCGAGATAGCAGCAAAGTTGGGTCCGTAACCGCTTTCGTTACCCATGCTCCACATAATAACAGACGGATGATTCTTATCGCGCTCAGCCATGCGTACCGCCCTATCCAGAAATGCCGCATGCCAGTCGGGTGTGCTAGCCAACGTACCCCGCAAACCATGTTCCTCAATGTCGGCCTCGTCCATCACATAAAGCCCCAGACTGTCGCACAATTCATACCAACGGGTTACATTGGGGTAATGACTGGTACGCACGGCATTTACATTGGCCTGCTTCATCAGCAAAATATCTTGCAGCATGCGCTCTTCACTCATCACACGTGCCGTAAGCGGATCGTGCTCGTGGCGGTTCACCCCGCGGAAGCGGATGGGTTTACCGTTGACCAGCAACAAGCCATTCTTCACCTCCACCTTGCGGAAACCCACCTGCGTGCGCACCTGCTCACGAGTCACCCCGTTGCTGTCGTTCAAACACAGATACAAGCTATACAGGTTAGGCGTTTCGGCTGTCCACTTCAACGGATTCTTCAGCTCCATGCTGATGCGTCCCGTCTTACGAGGTCCGCGTTGCGGAAACCATTCGTTCATGACAGATGCCTTGTGATCCAGATCGAGAATAGGCTCCGCATCTGCCCAAGCAGAAGAGATCACACGACCATTCGCATCTTCCAAACGGGCAACCACCCGGTAACCCTTGCCCCGTTCGCTACCAAATACCGCCAGCTCCGGATCAACCTGAAGCGTGGCATCGGTGTAGCTGTCATCGAGTTGCGTACGCACCGAAAAATCATTGATACGTACATCTGGCGTGTGAAACAGCGTAATGCTGCGGTGAATGCCTCCGAAGCGCCAGAAATCCTGATCTTCCAAGTACGAGCCATCGCTATACTTGTACACCTCCACGGAAATGAGGTTTTTACCTTTGTTCAGGTAACGGGTAACGTTAAATTCGCTGGGCTCCATGCTGCCCTGACTGTAACCAACCAAGGCTCCGTTTATCCAAACATAAAAAGCACTCATGGCACCATCGAAACGAAGGAACGTTTGTCCGCTGCCCTGCCAGTGAGCCGGACAAGCAAATTCTCTTCTGTACTGCCCCACCGGGTTGCGTTCAACAAACGTGGTGTACGTCTTCTTCGGCTCGCTCATAACCCGCGGAGGATCAATGCGAAACGGATAACCTGCCGAAACATAAATGGGTGTTCCGTAACCATTATTCTCCCAATTGGCTGGCACCTTAAAGTCCGTCCACGAAGAATCGTTGAACGGCAAGCGGTAGAAATCCTTCACCCGCCCCTGAGGCGTTGGTGACCAGTGGAACTTCCAGGTACCGTTGAGCGATAAAAGACGGTCGCCCGCCTTTTTATCATACCCAAAGAAAGCAGCCCTTGCAGGCTCCCTGTTTATTTGCAACACATGATGATTCTCCCAGTCGGCTGCCCGCCCCGAATCATCGGGCACTTGTGCACCGGCCACACTGCCCAGCACACAACAAACGCCCCATATTGTATAAGCTAATTTCCTCATTTTATACTCATTCGTCTTAATCGTTACACCTTATTGCACATCGAGCGCATCCAACCACAACCCGTTCATATCCGGCGAAGAAAGGATCACCCTATAATGCCCTGCGTTGATAAACGTACCCGTTGTGGTGCTCATCAGCCTCCATTTCTCGGGTGCTTCGGAGAACGAAATCTCATCATCCTTCAGCACCGTGCCGTTGGCCGCTACAAACTGTAAACGCACTGTTTTCGGTTTCCCGCTGGTATTCATATACTTGAAACGAAGCGCATACACCTGCGCCAGTCCGGTAGACACATTCCACTCAATGCTACCCGCCTTATCCTTGTTGAAACGAATGCCCGTTTGCTTGCGGTGCTCCACCTTCGTGAAAGCCCCTTTGCATTTGGCCAATTCAGCTTCGTAAGTAGCCGTAGCACGCACATTCAGGTCTTCGGGTAACATCTCTTTGGGTGTTTTGACCAATGTATCCGCATCGGCAGCAGCCCAGCTCCACGTAGCAGCCTGACGACTGTTCTCGAGTAGCGTGGCACTCACCTGCGCAGGTACAACCCCACCGGCACCCATGCGGGCAACAGCAATGGCAGATATCACCGCCTGTCCGGCTTTCACTTCAGGGAAATCAATGACCAGCTTGCCATCCTTCACCTCCGCTTCCACTACCCTTTTCAAAGCAGCATCGTGTCCGGCTTCCGCCCAGATATCCAAATCATCAATCACCGTATGACCGTTCACCGCCACATCAAAGATGCGCAGTCCCTCGCAATCCGTTTTCTCACTGCCACCCGTTCCGTGCCACGGCTCTATAAAATAGAGCTCCACACGGTACTTGCCGTTGGGCAAGGGGAATTGATACGCCAGCTTGTGCCTTCCGAAACGGAAATGCTGCAACAGCGCCCAGTCACGTGCCCCCTTAATAGGATCGTTCGTTTTCCGCTGACTAGCCAGGTAAGGATCCAGCCCCTCAAAATCGGCAGCCCAGCTACGCGATACACTGCTATTTTCCGGCATCCACAGCTGACCGTATTCATCCTTGTATTCGTCGCCACCGCAATTCACACGATACAGATACTCATATCCCTGAGCACCTTTGAGCAGTGCACCATACTTCTCATTATCCTGGTACAACGCATCAAAACCGGGAGCCTTCTCCAGTCCGTTGAGCACAATCAAATCTTCGGCTACCGCCTTTCCTTGGAAGTAACCCACGGCACGAAGCACGTTGTAGCGAATGTCACGGTGTTCCCACATGAAATGCGTTCCCACCCCGTTGTTCTTCTTACGACCCAGAAAAGCCTGATTGCCCGCATCGTTGTACAACAACACCGAGTCACAATTGCTATACACCTCAATGGTAGTACGTCTGCGACCCGTCTGTGCAAAACGGTTGGGCCACGTGTGCGACACCAGATACACCATCGGATCTTTCGCAGCAGGCACATAGTTGGCACGATACATGTAATACACATCCAGCGGTTCCTCCCACGGAGTGACTAACCCCTTGTAGTTAAACGGCCCCACCTTGTCGACCTTGCGGTAAGCCTCATCGGGCTGACGGCGTCCCGGATTATCGTGACTGCTGTAAATCCACTGAAACTGTCCGCACACACTATCCTTAGCCTGTTCCGCCTTACGGATTTTCATCTCCATGAGCTGACACATGCGGTCTTCACTCCACACGCCGTCTTGCTGAAACGCCCCCGGTTCCGTGTGCAAGTCAATGCTTCTCCACGCCCCGTACTCACCGTTCAGCAACTGATCCTTCTGCGCCAGTTCGCGGTTATAATTCTCCGGTTTTCCGCCATAGGTGCCGCTCCAGTTCTGCACCACATCCCAGTCGGTACCGCTACCCCCGTTGCACGTCGTAATTACGCGCATGTTGCGGGCAGTAGGATCCATTTCTCGTATGATGTTGCTGCACTCCTCGGCAAAATCCTTGGGCAGCACACTCTCGTTTTGCAGTCCCCACATCACAACCGACGGAGAGTTTCTGCGCTCCTTCACCCACTGGCGAAGCAATTTCTTAAAGTTCTCGCGGAACTCGGGCGTGTCATACCACACGTGGGCCGACAGCTGAGTCCAGAACAAAACACCTTCTTCATCCCAATACCTCTGATAGTCGAGGTTGTGAGGCTGGTGCGCATCACGGAAAGCATTGAAGCCCGCAGCCTTCATCTGCTTCACACGGGCAGCCACCTGCTCCTTACTGAAAGCATGACTCTGACCAAACTGGTGCTCGTACTCGCATACCCCATTCAGGAACACCGGTTTGTTGTTCAGATAGAAACGTCCGTCACCGTCGTTACGTTTCACCGGCCAGCTGATGGTACGAATACCAAAAGGTGTAGTCACCTCATCCGTAGTAGCTGTGCCCCGTTTAATCAGGGAAGCCAGACTGTATAAATACGGATTCTCCACGCTCCACAAGGCAGGATTCTCCACCTGAGCCGATTGCTTAATCACCTTGGTTTCACCCGGAGCCAACACCACATCCTGTGCCAGACGGAACGTCTGAAGACCATCGGCATTGCTGAGCTTGTTCACCACCTGAATGCTCTGCGACTGGTTGGTGTAGTTGCGCACTTCCGTTTCCACGAACACCGTCTGCGCCTTGTCGTCATTCCAGATGTGCACACCAAACGGTTCAATGCGTACCTCATCGGTTACCTCGAGCACTACCGGACGGAAAATGCCCAACGGCTGAGAGCCTTCGCTAAAGCCCCATTCCGACGAACAGCCACCGCACACCCAAGGCATGTCTGCAATCATATCGGGATGCTCTGCACGCACCACCAACTGATTCTCAGCACCCGGCTTCAAGGCATCGGTCACATCGAGCGTAAGCGTTGTGCGCCCCACCGGATGGCGGCCATAATCCTTGCCGTTGAGCGTAATGGCAGCATACGTGCCCACCCCTTCGAAACGAAGGAAATAACGCTTGCCCGCTTGGGGTTGCGGAGCCGTAAATGTTTTCGTATAAAGAGCCGTACCGTGCAAGTTACCGTGAGTAAGCTGACGATAGCCGTAATAATCATCCCAGTTGTGAGGTACGTTCACCGTCTTCCACGACAGAGCAGCCGTATTCACTTCCTGCTGAGCAACCACATTTGCACCCTTTGCCTCAGGCAACAAAGCCGTTTGCCAGCCCGCATTCAAATCCACCAGTTCACGACGCCCTTTGGTTTCCGGTTGCGGAAAACGCACCTCAGAGCGCCCCAGCGGTTTGCTCGTAGCCACCGCAATGCCACGCTGATCATCCTTGTTCACCGCACAATAAAAATGATACACCACCCCTTCGTGGTAAATCACATAACTCTTGTGCGCAAACAAATTATCATAGTTTTTAGAAGGAATGATCAGATCCTCCCCCTGCCAATCGGTCCAGTGCACCAAGTCGTAACTGCACGCAAACGTATTGAACGCCTTGTACTTGCGTGAAGGTTCAAAAGCCGAGAAGTAAAACATCACATACACATCACCCATCTTCTGAATGTGCGCATCGCCCGTGATGGTACCCTGCGATTCGTGTGCGAATACCGGATTGCCCTGGTAACGTTTCCACTTCTTCATGTCTTTAGAAAGCGCAATGCCCACCCGTTCCCCTTTCAGGTTCGTTTCAGGGTGACGGCCACCGGCGTTGTAGAACATCACAAACGGATAACCCAGCGTTTTCTGCTTGTCCCAGTAAATGGTACTCTTGTATTGCGTCAGGTTCTCAAACCATTGCGCATCCTTGTCCTCCACAGAGAGCAGCGGTTTGTCGGCAGCAGTCCACTCCACTGCCTTGCCCAAGTTTTTCTCTTTCGTCCACGACAAACCGATGTAAAGCGGTCCCGTTTCGTAGCCCGCATTGGCACCCCCGATGTACGTCATCCAGTAGTTACCCTTGTAAGGCTGCAACGCATAGCTTCCGCCCCACTCCGTATCGGGCAACGCCGGAAAGCCACCCCGCTGGTTGGCATCCCACATACCGTCACGAAAAGACAGCAGTTTCCCTTTGATGTCCCAGTTCAGCAGATTATCACTCTCAGCCAGCCAAGTCTCGTATCCACGTCCGTCCTTACCGGTACGACCGTTGTAAATCACAAACGTCATGTACCATTTGTTGCCGTGGCGAAATACCGTGGGACAGTCCATCTTGTAATTGTTCGTCTGCGGTGCCAGTACCAGTCCGTACTTAAACGGCGTGCGCACCTGTTCGTAAATCTCCTGCATCTTTTTCTGCGGCACCTCCTGTTGAGCATGGAGCGCCAAGGCAAAGAAAGAGCAGAAAAGCAACCAACCAAATTTCTTCATAAACCTACTATTTTTTGTAATAAGGGTGCACCTGCTTTACTAACCAGGCACACCCTCTATTCCTCTCTATTTAGTTATAAAAACATCATATCCTAATAGAACAACCAGTCCATTGTTTCCTCTGCACCGGCCAGCGCAGCGTTGCGCGGCGTTATATCGGCACTGGTGAAACCAAACACCATCAAGTACCCCTTAGGCAGCAACAACTTGTGTTTGCCGGCGGGGAAATGATACGCATGCACATCGGCCAGCGGCATGCCGTCAATGCGGATGGCATTGGTCAGCTTCGCTTCGGCCTGCCCGTACTCGTTAGCAGCCGCATCCGTTTCCAACTTCGGCGCTTTGGCATACTTCTTCTGGTCATCACGGAAGTAACCCACCAACAGCTTCACCGGCTCTTTCGCCTCGAACTCGATGGTTGTACCCACCTCACGCTGCTTGTCGCCGTTGAACGTGAAAGCCTGCAAGCCCACCAACTCAGGAGCCAAGTCCTCTACAGCACCGGGAACGTTGCTGAACAGACGCACACCCTTGTCGAGCTTCACCAACGAAGCAGCACCGGCCAACTTCACATTGGCAGCAGGCAGTGCCTGAATGGTTTTCACTGTAGCTACCCCCTTGCCGTTTGCCTTGTCTTTCAACATGGCCAAATTGGCTTTAAAGTTAGTCAATTCCTTTTCATAATGTACCAACAACTCTTCCCAAGTTTTGTTTTTGCCGTCGTCGCCACCAATGGGGATGCGACGTTGAGCCGTTTGCATGCTGTTGGCATAATAATAAGCATCCTTAGTCAGACTCACCAGCTTGCGGTAATGCTCCAAGCTCTGTTCCATCAACGGCACGGCAGCATCGAGGTTGGCCATGTCCTTGCCCCACTGATAATCGAGTACCAGTTTGGCTGCCTTCACCTTGAGGTTGAAAGCATAGGCAAACTCACGGTAGCAATGCATGTCGTTGCGCAGGCGGTCGAACTCATCCTTGTTCTTACCGATGCTTGCCGCAGCACGATCAATAGCCGCAATGGCCTTGTCGCCATGCTCTATAACCTGTGCCACTATATCCAGCGGAAGCTCACCCACGTGCGGTTGCTTCTTCCATTCCTTCTCAACAAATTCAATCAGCTTCTCACCTTCGGGACCGCAGCTCTCATAGAAGCCCGGATAGATGGTGTATTTATACGGATTCACCAGCTGACTCATGAACATACCCAGCAACAGCGTCTGACGGTTACCCTCGGTGATACCGAAACGGCGAAGCAACTTCGGCGCAATTTCACCCGACTGCTCATAAGCCTCCAATATGTTAGCTGCTGTATTGCTATCAGCACCGTAATACTCACCTAGTTCCTTCTTCCAGTAATCAACCTCATCGGCACGGTCACGGCGGCAGTTCCACGCGTAGCGACCCCACACCTTATACCAAATCCAGTCACGATCCAGCTGATACTGACGCTTACCGTCTTTCAGCTTATCGGCCGTGTAAGGCCAGTCCCAGTAAGAAGCCTGCGGATAGAGGTGAAGCGCGTTGGCACCGTGCACATCGTGCATAGCCTGCACAGCCTTCTGCGTAAAGTCGGGCGATCCCCAACGGAACGGCTCCAGATTAGCCAAAACGTGCACGTTACTGATGTGAATGCTACCCAGCGAGCTGAGATCCTTGTGAATTTGAGACCAAGGTCCGCGAGGCTCGTACGTAGTGAGCGACTCCCCGTTGTACTTGTGCATGGTGTACAAGTTCTTATACAGAGGCAATGCCGCATCCATCACTCGTTTGCAGTCGGTGTCATGTGCACGCAACAACACAGGAGGTTCATCGGTACGGCCCAATGCTTTGAGTCCGTCTTTCACACCCGGAATAATGGTTTTGGTAAACCACTCCACATCATCTTCATACGTATCCATGGCTTCGCCCAGACACACCAACAAGCCCACGTTGGGGTACTTTTCGATGAATGCCGCAACCGACTTACGGGTGTAGTCGCTGATGAGCGGCGTGATGGGACGGTTACGATCCTGCGTTTTCAGTCCGTAATGATCGGCAAACGGTTTCGACAGGAGAATATTGTAGAACATCTGAATCACAAAGATACCGCGCTTGTCGGCCTCCTTGGTCAGGAACGAGAAGATCTCTTCGTTCTTTTTAAAGGTAGCCTCATCGACCTCTAGTGCAAACGGATACTCCTTGAGCTTCACCAGCGAAGCAAACGGGTGACCGTTCCACAAGTATAGCGTGTTCATGCGGTTTTCCACCAACATGTCGAGGTACTTAATCCACTGCTCTTTGTCGTAAAACCAAGGGAAGTTCTCGGGCGTGTACGGATACTCGTACACATTGTGTCCCGGTAGGTAAGTCGTTTTCTGCAAGCCCACACATGCACCGCGCAACACCATTTCGGGAGCATCGGTTACCTGTTTGGGGAAATCGAGATTTTTGTTGCCGTTTACATGATCAATCAGCTCGCGGCAGGCATAAATAACCCCGTTGCCATCAAAGCCGGTCAGCTCGGTGAGTTCGCCGGTTGTTTTTATACTGAAACCTTCTTTCTTCAGGTTTGCCTCATCATTCTTCTGATGAATAAAAATAGTTTTTCCCTTTACCTTTCCGGCAGATGCGGCTGTGTGCATCCGGACGTTGTATCCGGCTTCTTCGAGCGTAGTTTTGAGCTGTTCCGCGCCAAACTGCGCACGCACCGATGCATCGGGAGGAGTGATAATGTTTACAGTTGTTTTGCCGCATGCACAAAGTAAAAACACGCATGCGCCCAACAAGAGCCTTCTTAGGTTCGCCATTTCGTTATTGTTTAGATAATTAATGTTTCAGCTAAGAAGACGCAAAGAATGGTGCGTTGTACTCAATGTTTGCTGAGTTAAAATGGAAAAGTGGGGAGCTGTATTGCACAAGCCCCCCACTTTATCTATATCAAATTAATGTAGCTTTTGTTTTGACCGCTAGAAGTTATACTGCAAACCTAGTTGCGCTACACTGGGAATCGCAAATTGGGTATTAGTTGTTTTATAGCCCTTACGACTTAACTTTTGATACGAAAAAATAGATGTTCTTCCTAAAAACTCAAGTTTATCGGTGAGATTCACTCTAAACCCAGGATTTACAGAAAAACCAAATCCATCAGCCGATATATCAGTAGTGTTATTGGTATATTTCTGATAACAAGGACTCAGGTCAACAAAGAATTTCATAGACCTCACATTGGCAAATGTAGTTCTGAAATACGGACTAACATCCCAAGTAGTGTAATCATCTTCCTCTCCCGGTACGGTGTACTTAACCCCTACAGCAACACCTACTGCAAAGACATTACTGATATTATATCCCATTTCGGGAACTATACCATACGTGGCCAGCGTACTGTGTTCACCTTGAAACCTGACAGTGTTTGTAGATACACCAACCGAACCGCCCAAATAAAACTGAGCACTAGCTGCCAATGCAAAAGTCAACATGGCAGTAACCATTAAGATCTTTTTCATAATATAAACTGTTTATTCGACGCAAAATTAATATTAATTCAGAATGACACAAAAAAAAAACAAACGATTCCTGGTTCGTAATTAAATATTTTTGCCATATTTGCAAAAACTATTAAAATCATTTTTATGGAAGAAAACACTACTATTGCAGAGAACACACAACCATCTGTTACTAACTACTCACTAAATTTTCATGGAAAAGGAGGAGAATATTTCAGTATCGTCATTGTCAACTGGCTCCTCACAGTTATCACACTCGGCCTGTATTACCCTTGGGCCAAAGCACGGCAACTACAATACCTGTATGGTGCCACCGAACTGGAGGGCGATCGTTTCACGTTTCACGGCACCGGTAAGGAAATGTTCAAAGGATTCATCAAAGCTATTTTGATTTTTGCCATCATTTACGGCGGGTTCTTTGCCCTGGCAGCAGCCGAGATGCCTATCTGGGCAATTGTGTACCTCTACGCGGGACTCATCGCACTGATACCGCTGGCCATACACGGTTCTTACCGCTACCGCATGTCGCGCACCTCGTGGAGGGGCATCCGCTTCGGTTATCGCGGGCAGAAAACAGAATTGATTCTCAACATGGCAAAATGGTTATTCCTTACCCTCATCACATTTGGAATTTACGGTGCCTGGATGGAGATGAACATGCGCAAATACGTATTGGAAAATGTACGCATGGGTAATGCCCGCTTTTTATACAAAGGCGAAGGTCTTGATTATTTGTTGCTCAATATTATAGGATACTTTCTTTCTATTATCACACTGGGCATTTACATTCCCTGGTGGTTGAATAAACTTTTCGCCTACTATGTTGATAACTTGGTGCTGTACAAAGATGATAAAGAAGTACGCATGAAATCTACCGCAACAGGTGGTGGTTTCTGGGGACTTTTCATCGTTAACCTGTTCATTCTCATCTTTACGCTCGGACTGGGTTATGCCTTTGTGGTAACCCGCACCATGAATTACCTCGTTCAACACATTGAACTGGAGGGTGAGATTGACTTATCAGAGCTTCAGCAAACGGAAGATGCCTACACCGATGCAACGGGTGAGGATCTTTCGGATATGCTCGACATTGACTTTGTATTCTGATGATTGAAACCACAGCAACATACTTCGACGGCATCTCTTCCGTTGCGCATCCGGTAACCGTGATGCTCAACGAAGCAGATGCCTCGTTGCAGTTTACCACCCACACGGGTAAGAAAGAATGGCGCATAGCACTGGTTACCTACCACACCGTGGGCAACATGACCGAGCTGCACTGCCAGAATTCCATCATGGAGATTTTACAGCTACGTGACACCGCTTTTGTGAAGGAGCTGAAGCGTTTGCGCCGCCGCTACGGACACAGTGACATCTACCACCGCCTTATCGATCTGGGTTGGAAGATACACTGCCTCATTGCAGTGGGAATCATTGCCCTGATTATCGTGTGCAATATTTTTGTACTGCCGTGGATGGCCGAGAAAACCGTGAACATGCTACCCGAAAGTTATGACAACCGCCTGGGCGACATGTACATCATGAAGTACATCAGTCCGGAAGAGGTTGACAGCGTAAAGACCGTACAGCTACAGCAGTTTGCCGCACTGATTAATTTCGGCAACAGCCGCCCGCTGCGCTTTACCTTGGTCAACTCCAGTGTGGTGAATGCCTACGCGCTGCCCAACGGTGAAATTGTGGTGTACTCCGGATTGCTTGATGCCATGGACAGCTACGAGGAACTGGCCGGTGTACTGGCACACGAAGCCATGCACGTAAACCACCGCCACTCCATGAAGATGCTGGCGCGCGACTTATCGGGCTACCTCTTCCTCTCCGCCGTGCTGAGTGACGTGAACGGCATCATGGGCGTCATCAGCCAGAACGTGCACACACTAAGCAGCCTCACCTACTCACGTGAGTTTGAAACCGAGGCCGACCGTGGTGCTGTGGAACTGCTCATTGCCAACCACATTGACCCCAACGGCATGACCAAGCTCTTGCTGCATTTGCAGAAGGAATCGTCGGGTTTCATGCCCCAGATACTGAGCACACACCCGCTCTCCGCTCACCGCATAACCAAGGTAGAGGAACTGAAAAAGGAACTCTCTTATCAACCCAAAGAACAACCCTGGATGAAGAAGATTTTTGAGACCCTTAAAAAATAAAGGATACTTTTTAAACAAAAAAAGCAGCGAAACCACCTTAACCGGACAGTTTCGCTGCTTTTGTTATATTGAATAGTATGTGGTAACGCTTACTTCAAATATAAAGAAAGAAAGTCTTGCAAAGGTTTTAAGTAGTCAACTTCTAAATTCCACCAGCCGGCTCGATCAAAGTACCAATTACCCTTTTTGAATTCAGTTGTTTCTTTACTATTCTTTTTTTGTGTACTAACATAAGCATACATTTTAGCTTTCTGATCAGGAGATACATACTTAGGATTATTCCGACCTCTTATACAGCTCTCGTAACCCTCAAAACATTCCAGCAAACCTTTGTGTTCTTCTGTTGCAAGATGCTCCAAGAGATGCTCAAATGTTCCGTTATCCTGGTTATTGGGGAAAAGAAACAATTCAAAGTCTACCTTTTCTTTCTCTTTGAGATTCAACAGTTTGAGGTTTCTCTTCTCAAATCCACCCTCTTTGGGAAAGTCAGCATCAAAAATCACTAAATTCTTTATGCCATTATCTGTATTTCTTTGCATCTGAACAGCAAACTGATCTAAGTTTGTATATCCACCTGTTCCGACTATTTCTATTTCTTTTGAATCACCGGCATAAACCAGTGTAGCCATGTGACGAACAAAATGCCCTTCATTTGTAGTTTCCTTATCACTCTCAATAAAGATGCAAACCTTACTCATCTGATATCCTCCCCTTTATTGATCAAAAACTCAAAATTATCGGCACTGTAACGATAACCTTTTATTTCATTTGCTTGGGTTCTTTGCAAGTAATAACAAGCTACCTTGTCTTGCATTTCTTCTATTGGATAGTCATTGATCAATTCAGACAGGCTTCTAAGTGTATCCATACTGTGAGTCGTTGCAAACACTTGTACATTTAGTTTCGTTGAAAGATCATTTATGACCTTCCATAGTTGATACTGAACAGAGTAATGCAATCCATTCTCAAATTCGTCAATCAATAAAACTCCGTTTTCGCAATTCAACATGGCCAATATGATAGTCAGAATTCGATTGATACCATCACCCATTGCGCTAAGCCGATATCGCTTAGAGTCATTCTTAAAGACTACAAACGGTACACGTTCATCCGATTGGCCGGGTGCCTTGTCGTCTTTCAAGAAATTGATGTTTTCAATTTGCGGTTCAATAATTTGGAGAGCCTTAATAATATACTTTTCATTCGGAGTCAGCGCTATCTTATCATACAATTTGGGGTTCTTATCTCCCATGATTTGATTCGTGCGCACGTATTCAAAAGCGTTCGATCCCTCAGCCGGATTTCTTTTGCGTTCCCCGTTAAACATATAAAACGTTTTACGTTCGTCATAGCTCAACAACAACCCAATGTGTATATCGGGATTTTCAAACATCGCCTCATTATTATCTTCCAGCAATTTATACGGTCTTTCAAAACCTTGCGAATCTGTTTCTATACTCTTGATATACCCGGCTAAGCGCATAGAAAATTTTGTTTTACTACCGGATAACTTCTCGTTAGCAGATATTTCAATGGGATGATTTAAAAAATTCGGCACATTCCATTGATGGTACAAAGAAAGAAATCGTTCCATCTCTTTTTCAGCAGATTTCTCAACCGAAGACGAAAAGCCAACACCTTCTCCCCGACTTGCCAACACAGCTTTTATTTGCTCCAAATCTCCGTTTGACGCAAATATAGATACGGCCTCAAGCAGAGCAGATTTACCCACGTTGTTTTTTCCAACAATCAAATTGATGTTGGCCAAATCATTCAATGTCAGGTGCTCAAAATTCTTGTACTTCTTGACTTCTAACGATTTCATTTTGCTTCCTCTTAATTTATAGATAACAAAAATAGTATTTTAATCTGATAGATTGCTAAGTCGCCTTCAATTATCTAACAAAAAAAGCAGCGAACCCACCTTAACCGGTCAGTTTCGCTGCTTTTATTCTTAACTCAGCTGTTACACCTCGTCGTTAACGGAATAACTAGGGCATTCTTTCAAACGCTCGTGCGGCTCAATGCGGCCGTTGCCATTCAGATCCGGACTCAGGTCCCGATGACCACACACCACACTACCCGGATAATCACGCTGCAACTCGTGCAGCAGAGCCGTAAGCGACTCCTTCTGAGCAGCAGTGCGCGTGTCTTTGGCACGACCCTCGGCATCCAGTCCGCCTTCGTAGCAAACACCAATGCTGGCTGTGTTGTGCCCCCGGGCATGTGCTCCCGGAAGCTCCACCGCACGCGTGTTCACGATGCGACCGTCTTTGCGGATGTAAAAGTGGTAGCCCGCACCCTGAAAACCACGTGCCCGGTGAGCAGCATCTAAATCCTGTTCCGTAAAGTCACGATCCTCACGCGTGGCAGAGCAGTGCACCACAATCAGGTTGATGGCTCGCATACCCCCTACTGTCTGGATAAACATTCGCGAACGGTGCATTGCTCGCTCAGCGAACGAGCCAGTTGTTCCTTCAGACCAAACATCTCAGTGTGCATCTCCTTGACCCGTGCGCTCAGCTCAAAGTAATCTTTCAGCACCTTTTCGAGCTGGGTTACCAGGAACTCGTACTGACCGGTTATCAGGTCACTGAATTCCTTCACTTCCTTGGCGTTCTTCTTTTTGAAGAACGGCAGGAGTGCCAAAAGGCACTCCAATAATTGTTCTACAATCTTCTTCATCATGGTTCATTGTTAACGTTAATACTCAGTTTATCCGTTGGGATCATCTTCATCACCGCCCGGATTGGTGGGGTCAGGTGGCGTTGTGCCGCCTGTGTTGCCGGTACCCGCCACGCCGGAGTCGATCACAAAGTCGATATTGTTATCACCGCTTCGGGTGGTAGCGGTAGAGCTGTTGGCCAACCGCAAACCGTTGTCGACCATGAAGCGGAGGTTCACCTTGGCGATGTTCTTCACCACGCAATCTTTCTCCGTCTCCACCCCGGGACATTTCAGGGTGATGTAAAACGTGCCCAGTCCGTCAACCTTCACGCGGTTGCCCTCCACGAGCACCTTCTTCATGCGTCGCACAAAGGCTTTCATCACGTGGGTTACGTCTTCCTGCGAGAGCGAACCGATGGTTTCGATGTCGCTGGCAATCATCTCGATGGTGTGAACCTTGGATGTGCCGGGCTTTTGCTTCAACACATAGATGTTTGGCGAGCTGGCATCGCCAATGCGTTTTTTGCGCTGATAGCGCACTACACTTACTGACATAATTTTTTGTTTTAAGATTAATACTACATCGGCGAAGGTAGTGCATGGAGCTGGTGCCGTATGAGATAGCGTGAGTTAGCCTGATTTACCGTGTGTTATCTTCCGTTATCTTCGTTTACAGTGTCTTTTTGCATGGAAAAAGTGGGCAGCTAGCTTGCTTTAAACGGGTATTTTTTGTACATTTACAAGAAAATAAAGAAGATGATAACCACTACTGAAGAACCCGCATTTCTTATCCGCAGCTACGGCAAAGGCGAGCTGGCGGCTCTGTACCTACCACACCTGCATCCGCGCAGTGCGCTGGCCTCGTTTAACGATTGGATCGGTCGGTTTCCCGGACTGGGCACCGCCCTGCAACAAGCCGGACTGGCTGCCAATGCCCGCCGATATACGCCCGCTCAGGTGAAGCTGATTGTTGGGGCGTTGGGGGAGCCTTGAGGAGAGAAATGGTGATGAAATAGACTATTTAGAACGAAAAAATCTCTTAAATCATATATTATACTAAAATAATAAGCATAAGTAGAACCAAATAAGAGATTTTTTCGTTTCATTTGCATAATAATTAAGAATCAAACCGCTTACAGTTATGCTAATCAGGTTTAACATCACCAATTTCCTATCATTCAATCAGGAAACCGAGTTCAATATGCTGGCAGCTACCTCGTTACGAACTCACAAAGATCATGTGTATTCCATCAAGAAGGATATTCATGTGCTTAAGGCATCTACCATATACGGAGCCAACGGTGCCGGAAAGTCAAACATGATTAAGGCTCTTGCAGCCCTAAACAACTTTGTTCTTGCAGGAAAAATATACCCATCCGTATCAAAACATAAATTCAAATTCCAGGAAGAGAACCTTCATCAACCCATGCAATTAGAAATTGAATTTTCAACCACCGATGACAAAATATATACCTACGGCATTGCATTCGATGATAACATGGTGCTTGAAGAGTGGCTTTATCGTACCGGTAGTGGCAAACCGAAAGCTGTTTTTGAAAGAGTGTACTCAACCGAAACCAAGCTCTCTACTATAACGACCGATCCAAAGTTTGTACAGACTGAGAAAAGCCAAATGCTGATCAGTTTGATGGAAGAAAACCTCTTAAAGCCCAATGAATTGTTCATTTCAAAAAACGACTCCCTGAAATACGACGAAATAAATGATGTGCTCGAATGGTTTAAGAATGATTTATTCGTCATATATCCAGACTCCAAAGGACCGGCAGTTATTACAGGTTTGAATCTGAACGAAGGTTTTAGAGCTTTTTCCAACGAACTCTTCCACTCTTTCGATTTGGGCATTCAATCACTCGATCTGAAAAGTTGGGATTTGAACGAACTCTTCAATCAATATTCAATGGATCGCCAACAGGTTGAACAGATGAAGCAAATATTGGACATAGACGAACAAGCAGGAGGAATGCTAGAAAAAACCATTTTTGGTGCATTCAAAGAAGGAAACCAATACGTTGCAAAGACGCTTGTAAGTAAGCATACCGTTGGTAACAGCAGCTACAGTTTTGATATAGAAGATGAATCGGACGGAACACAAAGGTTAACTGATTTTCTACCAATGATTTACGGCTTGCTGGAAACTAAAAGTACGTTTGTGATTGACGAATTGGACCGCAGTCTTCACCCTTCTATTTTGCATAAGCTCATTCATAAAATTATGGATAACAGAAACATAAAAGGGCAGCTTATCTTCACCACGCATGAATCGAGTTTGCTTAACTGCAATATTTTCCGCGCCGATGAAATCTGGTTTGCACAGAAAAACAAAGAAGATCAAAGCACCCAGCTCTATACGCTTCACGAGTTTAAACCCCGTGCCGATCTTGACATTGAAAAGGGTTACCTGAACGGTCGCTTCGGTGCCATACCGTTTTTGGCGAAGTTAGACGACTTAAATTGGTAATCATTATGGGGTTTAAAGTAAGAGGATACAAGAAAGAAACGGGAGCAAAGACAAAAGACTACAGTTTGTTTGTTATTGCCTGCGAAGGAACCGAAAGGGAACCTGAATATTTTCGCCCATTCGATGGCATTGATCGCATCAAGGTTGATATTGTTGAACACACTATTGGTCATCGTGATTCAGCACCCAAACAAGTGCTGGAACGTGCCAAGCAATATATTGAGAAAGTAGGGTTTTCCGAAGCAGATGGCGATACCCTTTGGTTCGTTGTCGATGTTGACAAGTGGCCCAGAGAGCAATTGGAAGAGTTGGCTTCTTTTGCAAATAGCAGCAAGAACTGCCACATCACTATCAGCAATCCTTGTTTTGAAGTATGGTTGCTTTATCACAAGCTAGCCAATCTGGACTCTACAAACTGCTCCACCCCAACCCAGACCAAGCAATCTTTGCATAAACTGGAGAAAGGCGGTTATTATTATCTGAACTACTTGCCACTAATTGAAACGGCAATTCAAAACGCCAAACTGCATGATTCTTGTCCGAATCACCACTATCCGAAAGCAAAAGAAAGCAAGGTTTACTTATTGGCAGATGCTCTTTTAGATAAAATTGGTAAACCTCGGTTTGATAAGTTTGTGGCGGAGATAACGGATAAGAAGTTGAAGAGGAGTGGTCTTGCAAACTTAATTGAGACAAAAAGTTAAGCGACATTTTTAATTGATTCTTTTTTAAGATTATACTGATTCCAAAATTCATCAATGGTTAAGTT
>Ga0208694_1000423_pt1 | contig 63438 bp, 50 predicted proteins | sample AD_UKC078_MetaG_FD_184442 | JGI IMG/M metagenome (GOLD analysis project Ga0208694, IMG submission 184442) | Active sludge microbial communities of municipal wastewater-treating anaerobic digesters from USA - AD_UKC078_MetaG (SPAdes) (version 2) | ecosystem: Engineered > Bioreactor > Anaerobic >...
CCCTTGGTCGGGTTCCTGGCGGCGGGGTTTGTCATCAACGCTCTCGACGTCGGGGCCGTGCCGGAACTGGACGTGGCGGCGGATCTGGGCGTCACACTGTTACTTTTCGCGATCGGCCTGAAGCTCGATGTTCGGATCTTGCTGCGCCGCGAGGTGTGGTTGACCACATCGGCGCACATGGTGGTCAGCGTCGTCCTCGGGAGTATCGCACTGTGGCTGGCCGCCGTGGCCGGAGTGGCGATGCTGGCTGTGCAGAGCATGCAGACGATCGCCCTACTCGCCTTCGCGTTGTCGTTTTCGAGCACGGTCTTCGTGGTCAAAGTCCTCGAGGAGCGGGGCGAGTCACACGCGCTCTACGGCCGCGTCGCTATCGGAATCCTGGTGATGCAGGACATCATCGCGGTGGTTTTCCTCACCGCCACCAGCGGTCACCTGCCCAGCCCGTGGGCGTTGACACTGGTGGGGCTATGGCCGCTTTCCCGGGTGCTGCGCAAGATCTGGACCCGGTTGGGCCACGGCGAAATGCAGTCCCTGTTCGGGATCGTGATGGCACTGGTGCCGGGGTACGCGTTGTTCACAGCGCTTGGGCTCAAGGGTGACTTGGGCGCCCTGATCATGGGAGTGCTGCTGGCGTCTCACCCGGCATCTTCCGAACTTGCACGTTCGCTGTTCCACATCAAGGAACTGCTACTGGTGGGATTCTTCGTGTCGATCGGCCTGACCGGACTGCCCGATCTTCCCTCCATCGGCATCGCGCTGTTGATGGTGCTTCTGCTCCCGTTCAAGGCAGCCTGGTATGTCCTGCTGCTGTCACGCCTGAAACTGCGATATCGCACCGCGTTGCTCGCCGGGCTGAGCCTGATGAACTATTCCGAATTCGGCTTGATCGTTGTGTCGGTCGGGGTCTCGGCCGGGATGCTGGCACAGGTCTGGCTGGTGGAGATATCGATCGCCGTGGCGTTGAGCTTCGTGGTGTCGGCTCTAGTCAATAGGCGCGGCCACCTGATGGTGGAGAAGATCGCGGCGCGGCTACCGGCCCAGGACGAACTCAACCTGAACCCGGAGGAGCGCCATGGCGACGCCGGCGACGCCGAGGTCGTGGTGATCGGTATGGGCCGGGTCGGGTTCGCCGCCTATCAGCGCTTGACCGATCACTACCGGCTGCGGGTCGTCGGTGTCGACTACGACGGGCCCCGAATCCAGCGGCTCGCGGCCGAAGGTTTGCGGGTCATCGAAGGAGATGCCACCGACCTGTACTTCTGGAACCAACTCAGGCGTTCCGACTCGGTGCGTATTGCCGTTCTGGCCATGCCGCGTCACGGCGCCAACGTCACCGCGCTCGAATGTCTGCGCGAATCAGGGTTCAGCGGCAAGGTCGCCGCAGTCGCCCGATACGACGACGAGGTGCAGTGGGCCAGGGAACACGGTGTCGGCATTGCCTTCAACGTCTACGCGGGCGCGGGATTGGAATTGGCAGATCAGGTCGCCGATGATTCCGCACCCCGATCAGGCAAGAACACGCTCCACGACAACGATTCCCCGGCGCCGGACAGCGGCGGTTGAGCATGTCCCACGCGACGCCGAACATCCCGGTTCACGGATACTTGACGGCTGCCCGGCATGGTGGCGGGCCGCCCTAACGCGATGCCGCGGCCGGCTACCCCGGTCCCCCGCGGATCACGGGTACTCCAGGTCGGCTTCGCAGTTCCTCGGGCTGGTCTGGGTCACGTTCTGGCGCTCCACGATCAGCGCCTGATGACGGCCCGGGGGTCGTCGGTGTCGACGACGACCACCGCGCGGCGCAATGGCCGAATGTGTTTGGCGCGGAACAGCAATACCCCACGCCAGAAGCTCCCGTTCCACGGTAGAGAAGGTCTGCCAATTCCGCAGCCCGCCGTGCGCGTCACAGATAATTTGCAGCGCATGCCGCGGCCGCAGCGGATGTATGTATCTTCTGCGCTTCGGTCAGGGTTGCGTCCAGCAGAGTGGTGTACGAGTCGGAGCTGACCGCAGTCACCGGCGTGTCGTAGCCGAGTGACTGAAAGGCATCGCGTGATTCTTCGAGAGACCGTCCAAAGTCACTCGAGCAAAGGAATCACGCGATGACCGCTGTCCACGATATCGACCTGCCGGCCGTGTTGGCCGACCGACTCACCACCGCCCATCCCGACGTGCTGCGGGAGCTGCTGGCCACGTTCATCCACGCCCTGATGGGCGCAGAGGCCGACGCCCTGTGCGGGGAACGCAGTGCCGAGCGGACCAATTCCCGCAACGGGTACCGGCAGCGCCGATTCGACACCCGCGCAGGCACTTTGGAGTTGGCGATTCCCAAGCTGCGTCAGGGCTCGTACTTCCCGGACTGGCTGCTGGAGCGTCGCAAGCGGGCCGAGCGGGCGCTGACCACGGTGGTTGTCACCAGCGACGCCCATGCCGGCGCGCTGACGTCGTCGGCATCTTCCCCGACCGCAACTCCCTGATCCACCTCGTCGGTGCCGTGCTGGCCGAGCAGCACGACGAATTGGCCGAGTCCCGGCGCCACCTCAGCCTGGACGTTTTGAGCAAATCACGTGCCATCATCGACACCCCCACAGAACAGAAGGCCACCCCGGCGGCACTGATCGCCTGAACCACCCCGTCGAAGAAGCACGCGACAAGCTCGTACCCCACGCCCCTGGACTCGACCCGGGTCAGCACAACCCCCGTTCAAAACCTCAGAGTTCCAAAACGATGCGCAGAGCCGCATCCACCCGGCGCAGCTCCTCGAAGGTGAGGAAGCCAACGCTTTTTCCCAGCCTGCCCGGGTCGACCGCTGCCGTCTGCTCAGCAAGTACCCGGGTACTCGTGCCCGCCACGTCCACTTCAGGCCGAAAACTCGCAGCACGAGCCGACGTCGACGTCGGCGCCACCAGCCAAGTCGACAACGGCAGTTGATCCGACTGGACTACGACGGCATAGCGAGATCCGGATTGCTCATGACCACGCACCCTCCGCGGCGCGTGCAACTCAAAGACCTCACCACGCACGCAAGGTCTCCATATCGCGCAACACTTGCATCGACTCCGCGCGGTCCGACTCATCTGCAGCAAGCCTCTCCGCCTCGGCGCGAATCGCAGCACCGGCCTTCCGCCGCGCGGCATCAATAAGGGCGGCCCGAACGACCGCGGACACGGGCGAGCCGTCCCTGGTCAAAATCTCCAGCGCCCTCGAAGTGTCCTCATCCGGGCGGAATGTAATCGTGTCAGCCATAAGTACCAGTGTAAGACAATTCGTAAGACACGTCGGAATCGCCGCCCGCGCCGGCTCGACGAGGCACTGTCCTCACCCTTGATTCGGACGACTCTTGCCGAGCCATCCATGCGGGCGAGGTCATACCGGCTCTTCGAAGTTAACCAGGCACTGCCCAGTTAAGTTCGAAGAGCCGTCAAAATCGAGAACCTACACAACTGTAGGTTCTCCAATTCCGCTTCATATCCCGGGTCTTCTGACCTGCGTCTCTCCTGTTTGTCTCACGCCGTTTCACAGGCGGTTTGTCTCATTCGCCGTTTCATTTCCTAGCTGGTGGTGTTAGGCGGAAGCGTGTGCCCGGAGAGCCCTGCGCTCGGCATGGCCTGCTTGTCCGCGCCAGTTCCTCGGGGTGACGCCGACCATGCGGGGCTGATCTGCCATGCGCATGGTTACCCATGAGCGTCGTATTCCGTTGTTTTGGAGCTGATTTGGTCAACTGCCGTTGCTGCCTGTGCGATGTCGGGAAGGTTGCTTTTCGTGGGTCGAGTTCGGTGACAAGGCGAGCTGTCACTTCAGACCCGGGGCGTACCTGATGATCTCAACCCCTGCCACGCCGGTTAGATCCCAGCGGTCGGGTCGGAACCGATCGACGGCCATTGCCCATAGCAGCGAACCGGCCACGAACATTCCTCCGTAGGCGGCCAGGATTCGGCTGGCTGCCGCAAAGCCGTACGCGCCCTAAGCAATCACACCAGCAACGATCCAGCCCCCAGGCGCGGTGCTCGCGCACGCCCTGCCGCACGATCCAAGCGCCGCCGATCTCAAACAACGCGGCCATCATCGACGGGGTGATCGGCTAGGCGACTGCCCTGGCGTGAGCCCTCCATCCGCTGTTCCCGGCAGCGTCCGGGGCTCTAGTGGTCGCGATCGTCTGGCGCTGGTGTGGCGGGATAGGCGTGGATGATTGCGGTGGAAAGCCGCGGAACCGCGTGGGTGAGGGTGTGTTCTGCGGTGTGCGCCAACCGGTGGGCCTCGCGCAGACTCATGTCGGGGTCGATGTCGAGTTCGGCGTCGGCGTGCAGGCGGTGGCCGATCCAGCGCATCCGTAGTCGTCGAACGCTGCGGACGCCGGGTTCGGCGGCCAGTGCCTGTTCGGCGGTGTCCACCAGATGCGGGTCGACGCCGTCGATCAGTCGGGCGAACACGTCGCGGGCGGCGGTGCGCAGCACCACCAGGATCGCCACGGTGATGAGCAGGCCCACGATCGGGTCGGCCAACGGGAATCCCAGCCACATCCCCACCGCCCCGAGGACGACGGCCAGAGAGGTGAATCCGTCTGTGCGGGCGTGCAATCCGTCGGCGACCAGTGCCGCCGACCCGATCCGGCGGCCGACACCGATGCGGTAGAGCGCGACGAGTTCGTTGCCGAGGAAGCCGATCACACCGGCGGCGGCCACCCAGCCGAGATGGTCGATCGCGATCGGGTGGATGAGCCGGCGCACAGCCTGATACCCGGCGACACCCGCCGAGAGCGCGATCATCAGCAGCACGAACAGTCCCGCGAGGTCTTCCACCCGCCCGAGTCCGTAGGTGTATCGCTTGGTCACCGCGCGGCGGCCGAGCGCGAAGGCGATCCACAGCGGGATGGCGGTCAGGGCGTCGGAGAAGTTGTGGATGGTGTCGGCGGCCAGGGCGACCGAACCGGACAGACCGACGATCACGAGTTGGAAGATCGCCGTCAGCCCCAGGGCGAGCAGGCTGATCTTGACTGCCCGGATTCCCTGCACGCTGGATTCCAGGGCGTCGTCGACGCTGTCGGTGTGGTCGTGGCTGTGCGGGGCGAACACCTCGCGGACCGTCCCGAGCAGCCCGCCGCGGTGCTGGTGGTGCTCGTGGTCATGGCCGTGGTCGCGCTCCGGGTGCCGGTCGGCGGGGCCGTGCGGGTGGTGGGCCCCGGAGGGATCGAGGGTGTGACTCACTGTGTCTTCTCCGCGGCCGTGCCGGACTCATGGAGGCGCGAGAGTTCCCCGTGGCCGCGGTGATGCCCGGGGATCCCCGGGCCCGCGTGCTCGGCGTTGAAGACCGCGTCGGTGACCAGCTGCCCGACGTGGGAATTCTCCAGGCTGTAGTAGATGGTGGTGGCCTCCCTGCGGGTGCGCACCAGTCTGGCCATCCGCAGCTTCGCCAGGTGCTGGGACACCGACGCCGCTGGCTTACCCACCGTCTCAGCCAGCTCACTGACCGACAACTCCCGGTCCACCAGAGCCCACAACAACCTCACCCGGGTGGCATCGGAGAGCATTCGGAACACCTCGACCACCAGGCCCACCTGATCGTCGTCCAGACGCCGCCGACACACCTCGCTATCTACGCGCATACGCAGATAATAGCGATCGTCTCGGCGGCTGCCCGCTGTCCCGGCTGGCGACATCATCAGCATCGACGAGTGCGGGGCCGACGCTCGAGCTGATGCAGTCGCTGAAATCAGCAACCGATAGCAGGCGCATTGCAGACCACAACCCAGCCCCGTAATCGGTCGCAGTTTCAGCGACGACCCCATGGCCACACTCCAGAGCCCGGTAATGGGGCTTCTCAGCGCCTTCACAGCGCCCGGAGCCAAGGATTCAAAGCACTGTCCATTTTGTCGAAAGGCGACCAATGCTGACCCCGCTACGAAGCGTGACGAATGCGATGGCAATCGCGGCAATTATCGCTGCTTCGAGCGCCTGCGGGGCGCACAGCGCGACGCCCCCCCGGCGCGGACGCCGCGGGTTCCGCGGCCGTGAGCTCCGCCGAGAACAACCCTCCAGGTGACATACCCGACGATCAGGCGTTCGTTGCCTACTCCCCGCCAGGAGGCGGCTTCTCCGTGTCGGTACCCGAAGGGTGGGCCCGGACTGAAGAAGGAGCCAGCACGGTCTTCACCGACAAGCTGAACACGGTGAGAATCCAGACGCAGCCGCGTCCCGCGCCCGCCACCATCGACTCGATCCGCACCACCGAGTTGCCCGGTATCAAGGCTGCTACCGACGGTTTCCAGCTCGGGACTGTCAGCGCGGCTCCGCGGAAGCCAGGCGAGGTGGTCGTGGTCACCTACCGGGGAAGCGCGCCGGCCAATCCGGTCACCGGCAAAACCTTCGACGCCGACTTCGAGCGTTATGCGTACTGGCACGCGGGGCAGGAGGTGATCCTGACACTGTCCGGCCCGGTCGGCGCCGACAATGTCGATCCCTGGCGGATCATCACCGATTCGCTGGCGTGGCAGTGATGGCAGGCGCACCCGCCTTCCCTGCTCTGGAAGCCCGGTCGCTGTACCGGTTCTACCGATCCGGAGATGAGGAGACCCTTGCGCTCCAGGGAGTTTCGCTCTCGGTAAAGGACGGTGAGTTCGTTGCCATCACCGGACCGTCAGGCTCCGGCAAGTCCACCCTGCTTAGTTGCCTGGCTGGTATGGATAATCCTGACGGCGGTAGTGTCCACATCGCAGGCCAACGGATCAGCCACCGCCCCGAGCCCGAACAAGCCGGCCTCCGGGCCCGCTACGTCGGCATGCTCTTTCAGCACTCGAACCTCTTCGAGCACCTGACCGTCGCGCAGAACCTTGACTTGGTGCGCTCGGTGCCGGGACGGCGACACACCGACAAGTCCGATGTACTGAGTCGGCTCGGGCTGGCCGAACGCGCCACTGCCTACCCCGGCCAACTCTCCGGGGGAGAACTTGCCCGCGCCGGTCTGGCGGTCGCGCTCGCCAACTCCCCTGCGGTTCTGCTGGCCGACGAGCCCACCGGTGAACTGGACAGCACGACCGAATCACGCGTACTGGCAATGCTTTCCGACGTGGCGGACCGCGGCACCGCGATCCTGGTGGCCAGCCATAGTCCGGCCGTCGCCGCTGCCGCGGAACGCGTCGTACGACTCGATGACGGGCGGCTGTCGTGACAGCGTCTGCGGTGGCCCAGTGTGTGGCGGTCAGTCGCACCTTCGGCTCGGGGGACACCGCCGTGCGCGCCGTGCGCGAGGTGAGCTGTCAGATCCCACCCCACGCACGAATCGCGCTGACCGGTTCGTCAGGGTCGGGCAAGTCCAGCCTTCTACACCTGATCGCCGGCCTGGACAAGCCGACAGCGGGATCGGTGAGCTGGCCCGGGCTCGGGAGACCCGGGACGGTCGCAGCGGGGTCGGGATTGTCTTCCAAGGCCCCAGTCTTCTGCCGAGCCTTGATGTCACCGAGAACGTCTCTTTGCCAATGCTTTTCGGCGGGCACGACGATGCCACCGCGATGGCCGAAGCGCGCGCGGCACTCGATCTGGTGGGGATCGGGGACCTGGCCGAGAAACTGCCCGACGAGCTCTCGGGCGGCCAGTCGCAGCGTGTGGCGATCGCCCGGGTGCTTGCCGCGCGACCCACGCTGATCCTTGCCGACGAGCCCACCGGAAAGCTCGACCATCACCACGCTCAACGAGTCATCAGCGTTCTGTTGGACACCGCGACCGTCATCGGTGCCGCTGTGCTCATCGCCACCCATGACCCCGCCGTCGCCGACCGGCTGACGGAGCACTGGACGATGCGCGACGGTCGACTCACCACGCCCACGACAGATCGGTACCCGACGTGATCCTCACCTGGACAAGTGGACTGCTTCGCCGGCGATGGGGCCGGCTAACTGCGGCCGCGGCCGGTATCGCCGCCGCGGTGGCGCTGGTGGCCTGTCTGGGCAGCTTCCTGGCAGCTGCGCAGGGGTCGATGACCGCTCGTGCTCTGCGGAGCGTGGCCGTCGACTGGCAGGTGGAGGTGCAGCCCGGCAGTCCGCCGGCAGCCATCCTCGACACGGTGCGGTCCTCGCCCGGCGTGGGGGCGGCGCTGCCGGTCGGCTTCGCGCATTCTGCCGGATTGGTGGCACAGACCACCGGAAGCACCCAAACAACGGGACCCGCAATGGTATTGGGTATCCCGACGGAGTACCGCACACACTTTCCCGGGGAACTGCGGACCTTGGTGGGCGCCGATGACGGTGTCCTCCTCGCCCAGCAGACCGCCGCCAACCTCCATGTGGTGCCCGGTGACACCGTCCGCATCGGCCGGGCTGGACTGACACCAGTCGAGGTGAGGGTCGACGGCGTGGTCGATCTACCCCAGGCGGACTCGCTGTTCCAGAAGGTCGGAGCACCTGTCGGCGCCGCGCCGGTGGCGCCGCCGGATAACGTGCTCATTCTCGGCGAAGCGCAGTGGCATCGGATATTCGACCCGCTGTCCGAGGTGCGCCCCGATCTGGTCAGCACACAGATTCACACCGCCGTCGACCATGCGTTGTCTGCCGATCCGGGCGCGGCCTATACCGCTGTCACCGCAGCGGCGCGCAACCTCGAGGCCCGCAGCGTCGGGGGCGCGCAGGTCGGTGACAATCTCGGGGCCGCGCTCGGTGCGGCTCGCAGCGATGCGGCCTACGCCCGGATGCTGTTCCTGTTTCTCGGTTTGCCCGCCGCTGTTCTCGCGGGGCTGCTGACCGCGGCGGTCGTCACCGCCGGCGCAGGGCAGCGCCGCAGGGATCAGGCTCTGCTGCGCGCTCGAGGCGCGACCCGGCGCCAGCTGGGCCGGATCGCCGTGGCCGAGGCCGCTGTTGTCGGCGTCGTCGGCAGCGTCGTCGGCCTCCCGGCCGCCGCGCTGATCGGCGTCGCGATGTTCGGCTCTGCTGGGTTGGGAGCCGGCGCCGCCACCACCGCGGCATGGGCCGCGGCCTCGGCTCTGGTCGGCTTCGGGATCTCCGCAGCGGCGGTACTGGCCCCGGCCTGGCGGGATCTGAACGACTCCACCGTCGTAGGCGCACGCGCTGAGGTGATCAGGTCGCGTGCCCCGAAGTGGACCAGATCCGGCATCGACGTGGCGGCGCTGGCGGTATCGGGGGCGCTCTTCTGGCAGGCCGGGCGCAACGGCTATCAGATAGTGCTTGCCCCCGAGGGGGTCCCGACCATCTCGGTGTCCTACTGGGCTTTCGTCGCTCCGGCCCTGCTGTGGATCGGTATGGCGCTGCTGGTGTGGCGGCTGTCCGACCTGCTTCTGGGTCGGGGCTGGACGGTCCTGGCCGTCGCTTTGCGTCCGATAGCCGGGAGGATGTCGCGCATCGTCGCCCGCTCGCTGTCGCGGCAGCGGGCTCCCCTGGCCCGGTCGGCTGTACTTGTTGCGCTGGCCCTGGCATTCGCCACATCCACCGCAACCTTCAACGCCACCTATCAGGCCCAGGTGGAAGTCGACGCCAAGCTCACCAACGGCGCCGATGTCACCGTCACCGAACCTCCCGGCAGTTCCATTCCGCCCAGTGCGGGCGCCGAACTGGCAGGCATCCCGGGGGTAAGGGCCGTGGAGCCCCTGCAGCACCGCTTCGCCTACGTCGGAACGGACCTACAGGATCTCTACGGAGTGGACCCGACCACGATTGGCAGCGTGACGGCTCTGCAGGACAACTACTTTCAGGGTGGAACTGCGGCAGAACTGATGCACACCCTGGCGAGACAGCCCGATTCCCTGCTGGTCAGCGCCGAGACGGTCAAGGACTTTCAGCTCATGCCCGGCGACAATGTCAACCTGCGAATCCAAGACGCCCGCACCCACCAGTTGATCTCCGTGCCATTCCGCTACGTCGGGATCGTCACCGAGTTCCCCACCGCGCCCAAGGACAGCTTCTTCGTCGCCAACGCCGGCTACATCGCCGAGCGCACCGGAAGTGACGCCGTCGGCGCATTTCTCGTCGACACCGGCGGGCATGCCAGCACCGCCGTCGCCGATCGGATCAGGACCGCCCTCGGGACCTCGGCGACAGTGAGCGACATAGCCACGACACGCGGCACCGTGGGATCAAGCCTCACCGCGGTCAGCCTGGCCGGGCTCACCCGAATCGAACTCGGATTCGGCCTGTTACTGGCCGCCGCGTCGGGCGCTCTGGTTCTGGGTCTCGGCCTGGCCGACAGAAGGCGGAGCTTTGCGATCGCCAACGCGCTCGGGGCGAACCGACGCCAGCTGCGGTCCTTCGTCGTGGCCGAGGCCGCGATTCTGATCACCTGTGGTCTGGCCGGCGGAGCTGCTCTGGGGTGGCTGCTGTCACGGATGTTGGTCAGCGTCCTCACCGGTGTCTTCGACCCGCCACCGGCGGCATTGTCGGTGCCGTGGGTCTATCTCGGAGCCGCCGGCGCCATGGCCGTCCTGGCCATCAGCGCGGTGTCGGCTGCCACCGTCGGCCTCGCGCGGCGATCGCCGCTCACAGTGCTCAGCGAACTGTGACCCCGGGTTGCGGCCCGCGGGAAACGGATCGCAACCCGGGCCCGGTATCGGCCAGCGCTTCGACGACGAAGCCGTGGCGGTCCCCTCAACCAGGACCTGCAGCGGGCCGCGAGCCACCGCGGCCAGCAGCCTGTGCAGCACCGGGCGGGCAACAAGGTATCCGCCCAAACCGACTGCAGCTCCGAGTGCGTACCCGGCCAGCACGTCCTGGGGGTAGTGGGCGCCGACGTAGACCCGGGCGAATCCCATGAGGATCGAGGCCAGTGCGGCGAGCAGCCCGAGGCGCCGGCTGACCAGCCACAAACCTGCGGTGGCCGCGCCCGCCATCACGGCGTGATCGCTGGGGAACCCGAAGTCGGTGTTGCAGTGCAGAACGACGATGTCGTGCAGGGCGTTGCACGGGCGCACCTCGGCGACGGCGTCGGCGATGGGCTGGTTGATCGCCAGGGCCGCCAGAACTCCCAGGGGTGTCCAGACCGCAGCAGTCATCCGGTGGAGATCGCCGGCCTGTCGGGCGGTCCACCACGCGGCCAGCATCAGCAGCGCGAACAGCAGGGTTCCGTAGTTGGCGTATCCGGACACGATGGGGTGCAGCCACGGTGTGTCACGGGCGAAGCCGTTGATGGCGTTGAAGATTCGGGTGTCGAGGTTCATGCTCAGCTTTCCGGGGTTCCGACGGCGCGCCCAGGTCCCGACGCCGCCCCCGCACTTCACAGTAGGGGCTGGCGCCGGGACGTTCCCATACCGACGGGGTGGCTCCGGATTGGCTACCGGGTTCCCGGTGCCGGCGGGGTGGAGGCAGGTGAGGCCGCAGGAGCCGGAGCCGTGGTCGCGGGTGTCTTTGCGGCGGGCTGGGATTCGTCGGTCTGGGATTCGTCGGTCTGGTGCTTCTCCGAGGCCGGCGCCGGGTCGGCCTCCTCGACCCCGTCGGATTCGTCATCCTCCCCGGGTGAGCCGTTCATGACGGACTGGCTCTGGCCGGCTTCGTGGTCGCGATACCACTCGGGATCTCCGCCGAATGTCTTCCCGGCCAGCAGACCGGCCACGAAGATCCCCGCGCCGAGCAGTAGCCCGGCGGCCGCGATGGCGACCACCGTCCACGGCCGGGACAGAATGCCGCGCCTGCGGGTGGGTGCGGTCGGTGTAGCGGCGGGGTCGGGCGACAGCGACCCGTTCGGCGCCGGCGCCTCGGGGGCGTCCTGGGGTTCGGGGGTGGTGGTGTCCATGTTCGGTGATGCTCCTCATTCGTGTCGTTGTGGGATTCGGTATCTGGTCGGGGTGAAGAGGTGGTGGCCCCGGTCCGGGGGTGGGCGGGGTCGGGTGAGCGCGGATCGCCTCGCGCTGTCGCCGGCCTTGGCCGGTGCGGTGTCGGGTGCTTGGTTGGATGACCGGTGATGGAACGCGACGTGGGGGTTGGGGCGGCGGGCTTGGGCCCGGTCGGTGTCGGGGTGCTCGCCGTGCTGGTGGTGGTGTCGGTGTTGGCGGTGTGGGTGGCCCGTCACCCACAGCTCGGCGGCCGGCTGGAACGGGTCGGCGAGATCCCAATGATCGGGCCGGTGCTGCGGTTGTGCGGGAGGTGCCTGGAGGTGCTGGTCGCCCCGGTGCAGGCCCGGTTGGGGTTGCGCGGTGTGGCCGTCGCGACTCTGGGGGCGGGCCTGGTCGTGGTGGGTGCGGCGGCGGTGGGGTTCACCGATCTGCTCGACGATGTGCTCGACGGTGAGGGTTTCGCGGCGTTCGACGAACCCGTCGCGGCGTGGCTGGCCGCCCACCGCGAGGTGTGGCTGACCAGGGTGCTGCTGGTCGCAACCCGCATGGGTGAGGTCGACGCGCAAACGGTGTGGCTGACGCTGGTGTGCGTGCTGGCCGCGGTGCGGGCTCGGTCCTGGCTGCCGGTGCTGGTCGGGGTGGCCGGCGGCGGCGGTGTCGGGTTGGTGATCGTGATCGCCAAGCATCTGGTCGGCCGGCCGCGACCGGGTCTGCCATACGCGCTGATTCCCGCGCCGGGTTTCTCCTTTCCCTCCGGTCACGCCACCGGCGCGGCCGCGGTCGGGATTCTGGGTGCGTGGATGTTGTGCCGGTGGGTGATCCGCCGGTGGGCGATCCAGGTGGCGGTGTGGGCGGCGACGGTCACCGCGATCGTCCTGATCGGATTCTCCCGGCCCTATCTGGGGGTGCATTTCCTGACCGATGTGCTGGCCGGGTGGCTGCTGGGAGCGGGTTGGGCGGTGACGGTGGTCCTGGCCGTGTCGTGGTGGTCGCGGGCCCGACCGGTTCCGCAGGAGGCTGTGGCGAGTCCCGGCGGCATGCGCTGATCCCGGCCGCTGCCGTCCGGCCGTCGCGGCGCCGCGGTAGCTCGACACCGTCGGTGCGGCGCGGGGATCGGGGAACATGGCGTCGTTGTTCTCAGCGCAGGGCGCCCGCCAGGGCGCCCAGTGCCTGCTGTTCGGTGGCCGGGTCGGGAGTGGCTGCCCGCACGGCCTTGAGGGCCTTGTCGATCTTGGAGTCCAGGAAGGTCCACGCGGTGGCGTTCATCGGCTCCAGCCGCGACTGCGCCTGGTCCCAGGCGGCTTCCAGGTCGGTGATGCGGGCCTGGGCGCCGGACTGATCGCCGGCGGAGACCTTGGCTGCGGTGTCGTCGATGATGGTGCGGAATTCCCTCAGATCGGCGCCCGGGAACGCCGCGGCGACCGAACCGGCCGGCAACTCCGCGGCAGCGGTCACGGGTGTTTCCTTTTCCAGCGCTGGGGACGCACCGTGGGGCTGCGCCGAGGCCCATCCGAGCAGTGCGGCGCTGCCTACCGCGAGCGCGGCGAAGTATCCGAGCATGACTTTCTCTCTGCCCGGATCCCGCTGCGGTGCAGCCGGATTCGTCTCAGGAGTGTCGATGACGTCGGCGCGGGTGATCGTCAGATACGCCACCGTGGCGGCGATCGCCAGCAGGAAGACGACGCTGGTTCCGGCGGTTCCCAGCCCGAGGCCGCCCTCGGCGCGGGTGCGGGCCAGCCAGTCACCGAGGTTGGCGCCCAGCGGGCGGGTCAGGATGTAGGCCAGCCAGAAGGCCAGCACCGGGTTGGCGCCCAGCCGCCAGCCCGCGGCGATCGCTGCGATGAGGCCCGCGGGTAGCAGCACCGCGGCGCCCGGCTGCCAGCCGGTCAGCTCCAGCACCCAGTCGCCGACAGCAGTGCCCAGCGCGAAGGTGACCAGGATCGCCAGCCAGTAGAAGCCTTCCCTCGGGGTGGTGGTGATGCTGTGGATCGACAGGGTGCGTTCGCGGGCGTACCAGATGCCGAACACCACCGCGAGGATCGCCGCGAACACCGCGCTGCTGACCGCCAGGGGCACTCCGAGGGCGTCGGTGAGGATGTCCGTGTACAGGGTGCCGGTGATGGACAGCACCACCACGGTCAGCCAGTACACGAACGGCACATAACGGCTCAGGCTCATCTGCCAGCCGAGCACCGCCACCAGCACGGCGGTGAAGATCGCCGCGGTGTTGTGAAGCCCCACGCCCAGCGTGGTGGCCACCCAGTCGGCGAAGCTCTCCCCGACCGTGGTGCACTGGATCTTGATCACCCAGAACCAGACGGTGACCTCGGGAACCTTGCTCAGCATCCGGCGATTCAGCATCACGCGGCCAGCCTGACGGCGCGGCGCTGAGGAAACGCTGAGGGCCGGTCACCGGCTCAGCGTTCTCACAGAGCAAGCCCCCCAACCTGGGATCAGCGCCACCCATCCGGTGGCCGATGTCAGAAAGGAACGCCCATGTCAGTCCGGACGAAAATCGGCGCCGTGATCGCCGGCGCCACAGTCGCACTCGGGGCGGCCGGCGCGGTGGCCCTGGTCCACCCGATCCAGATCCCGCACCTGTCCTTCGCCGCCGACCAGGGCACGCCGGCCGCCGGGGGTGCGGAAGGGCCCGAAGCACCGGACACTCCCGGTGTCACCGATGTGCCTGAAGCCGGTGACACACCGGATGCCGGCGACTAACGCCGCACTGCCTACCGCGACAAGGAGTTCACCCCTGTGAGAGTGCTTGTCGTCGAGGACGAACCGCGACTGGCCAAAACCCTGGAAGTGGGACTGGCCGCGGAGGGCTTCGTCGTCGTCACCGCCGACAACGGCACCGACGGGCTGTGGCTGGCCACCGAAGACCGATTCGACGTCGTGATCCTCGACATCATGCTGCCCGGGCTGAGCGGCTACGAGGTGCTGCGCCGCATGCGGGCCGCATCCGTGTGGACCCCGGTGTTGATGTTGACCGCCAAGGACGGCGACTACGAGCAGGCCGACGCCTTCGACCTCGGCGCCGATGACTACCTGACCAAACCGTTCTCGTTCGTCGTCCTGACCGCCCGACTGCGGGCACTGCTGCGCCGCGGCGCACCTGAGCGCCCCGCCATCCTCACCGCCGGTGAGCTGTCCCTGGACCCGGCACGACGATCCGTGCACCGCGGTGAGGTCCCGATCACGCTGACCCCCCGCGAGTTCGGGCTCCTGGAGTACCTGATCCGCAACAAAGACATCGCGGTCACCAAAACCCAGATCCTGCAGCATGTTTGGGACGCCCACTACCGCGGCCCCGACAACGTCGTCGAGGTATACATGGGATATCTGCGCCGCAAGATCGACACCCCGTTCGGCACGAACACCATTGAGACCGTGCGCGGGGTCGGCTACCGGCTCGGCTCGGAGTCCAGCGGCAGATAGACCGTCACGACCGTCCCGCCGTCGGGGCGGTCGTCGACAATGACCCGGCCGTGATGGGCGGCCACGATCTCGGCGACGATCGCCAACCCCAGCCCGCTGCCACCCGCGGCGCGGGAGCGGTCGGTGTCCAGGCGCACGAACCGCTCGAAGATCCGCTCGCGATCTTGCACCGCAATCCCCGGCCCGTCATCGGCGATCGACACGCACCCCGAACCGTCCTGAACCCACACCGCTACCTCGACGGTCGAACGGGCATGCCGCACAGCGTTGTCCACGAGATTGCGCAAAACCCGGCCCAACGCTGACCGATCCCCGATCACCCGTGTCGGCGACAGATCCGCCCGCACCGCCGGCACTCCCTCCCGTTCGACACGAGCTACCTCCTGTGCGGCCAGATCGTCGAGGTCGACATCCTCGCGGCGCAGCACGATCCCACGCTCATCAGAACGCGCCAACAACAACAGATCGTCGATCAATGCCTGCATCCGCTGCGCCTCGGGCAACACCATGTCGCGCGCCAACTGCGCCTGCGGCAGTTCCGGGTGGGCCAACCCCACCTCCACCGCCGAGATGATCGTGGCCAACGGGCTACGCAACTCATGGGAGGCGTCCCCGACGAACCGGCGCTGCGCAGCCTGGCCCGATTCGATACGGGCCAGCATGTCGTTCATCGTCGCCGCCAGCGCGGAGATCTCGTCCCGATGCGCGGGCACCGGAACACGCCCCGACAGATCGTGGGCGCTGATGTCGGCAACCTCCGCGCGAATGACTTCCACCGACCCTAACGAACGGCGCACCAGCACAAACGTCGCCGCGGCCGCGCCGGCCACCACGAACGGCATCGCCGCCGCCAGCAGCAGCGCCAGATCCTTCACTGTCGAGGCCGCAGCACCGCTGGCCGCGCCGACCAGCACCGTGTAATCGCGATCAGGGCCGGCGCCCGCCTCCTGGCTGACCCGCACACCCTCTTGGCCCTCGGCCTCGCCGGAGTCATCGGCATGGCGCGACCCGGTGCCCCACGCGGTCATCGGCGTCATCGGCGTCCCCGCCGATGCTCGAACCACCGCTCCCGAGGAGTCCAGGACCTGCACCGCCACGATCTGGGTGTCGGTGGTCAACAGACCGGCGTCCAGCTCCTGCGGCGGGTCCTGTTGCAGGCCCGCCACCACGTCACGCGCGCGGCGCTGCGCCGCGGCATCCACGTCGGCCAGCAACTGCCGGTACAACACTGCCGCCACCGCCGCCGCGACGATCCCGAAGGAGACCAGGACCACCAGGGCGGCCGCGAGCGCCGAACGCACCGGGATCCCCCAGGTCCGCGGATCAACCCACCACAGGTACCGCCGCCCCCATCGGCGACACCGTTCGATCACCAGTCGACCCCGTCCACCACGCAATAGTCCCAAGACCCACCATGGCCATCGTCGGGAATGCCGGCTGAAAGAACGCTGAGGCGACTGTTACCAATGAGACCCCATCGCCCAAAAAACCTCGCGCACGCTCGGCGCTGCGCTCAGCGGGCGGCCGCGGCCCGGCAGTCCGGCGAACCGGGCGGTGAGGTCCGCGCGAGACTGGGGCCGTGCACACTTCCCAACCCGTCCTTGGTCCGGCCCTCATCGTTGTCTGCGTCGTGATGGTCGCCGCGGCCGCGCTGGTGTATCGGCTCGCCGAGCTGGGATCGGTGTGGATCGTGCCCCGAGCCGCGCTTCGCGCAGTAGCGCAGCTCGCAGCGGTCGCCGGTGTACTGGCGGCGGCGATGAGCCGACTGTGGTCCTCGGTTCTGGTGTTGGCGGTCATGTTCGTCGTCGCAGCAGCCACCGCCGCGCGACGCAGCCAGGCCCAGCGAGGTTCGTGGTGGCTGGCCGGCGCGCTCGCGGCGGGGCTGTCATCGGTACTGCCCCTGCTTTTGCTCTCGGGGGTGGTGCCCCTCACCGGAGTCTCGATCGTGCCGCTGGTCGGCATCGTGTTGGGCGGGACGATGACCGCGGTGGCCGTCGCCGCGCGCCGAGCCCTCGACACCCTCGGGCTGCGGGCCGGCGAAGTCGAAGCCGCGTTGAGCCTGGGTCTGAGCGAACGCGACTCGCGGATGGAGGTCATCGGGCGATCCGCCGCTGACGCCTTGCTTCCCAACCTCGATCAAACCCGCACCGTCGGAGTCGTGACTCTTCCCGGAGCATTCGTCGGCGTCCTACTGAGCACCGGTTCGCCCCTGCAAGCCGGCGCCGTTCAAATCCTCATCCTGCTCGCCCTGCTGCTCTCACAGACCTGCGCTGTCGCGGCCACCATCGAGGTGATCGCCCGCGGCGCCATGACCCGATGAAAGACTAGGCAGCCGCAGAAGAACGGTGGATAACACTGACTGGCAACTCCATTCGTCGCAACGACGAGCCCCCCGCATCCTGCCAGCACCCGAGACTAGGCAAGGCCGCACGTCCCAGGGCAATCACGTCGGCACGGGCGACTGGCCCCGCTCCAGGAGCGGAGCCTCGCGGTGGCCATCAAACCCGATGCAGGCCTAAGGCGTCGAAGATCGGGACCTTGAGGTAGTCGGCGAGCAGGGCCGCCAGCCCGATCGCCGCCGCCGCGATCGCGGCGAGAACAGGAAGAAGCGGGGCCATCAGAGTTCCGGTCAGTGCGAGCGTGAGCGCGGCGGCGAAGTTGGCGGCGGTGGCGGCCAGCAGCCATCGACTGGGTCGGCTGGACCAGGCGTGGCCGCGGGTGCGCGCCAGGTAGATGGTGGCCTGGCTGCTGATGATCAAGGTGAGGAAGATCAGGGTTTGAAGACCGACGGCGTCCAGGCGCGGCCAGACGTTGCGAGTCCACCACAGCAGACTGATCGAGGCGGTCAGCAGGGGTGCGGCGATCAGGGCAGCGCCGAGGATGACGTGGCGGACGTTCCATTGTTCGGGCCGGCGCCCGTAGCCGGTGCGGTCGGTGGTGATGGCCATACTCACCACGTCGTTGCCCAACAGCAGCAACGCCATCAGCAACGGGGTGAACAGGAACTGCCGCCAGGCGAACACCCCAAACGTCAACAGCAGGGGGACTTCGAGCTTCTTGGCGCTGACGTTGAGTGCGTAGGTCAAGGAGCGCTGGTGGATGCGTCGGCTCTCCTGGACGAGTCCGATGATGTCGGTCAGCCCTTCGCGGGTCAGCACGATTCCGGCCGCGGATTTGGCGACGTCGGTGGCGCCGGCCACGGCGATACCGACGTCGGCCTGGCGCAGCGCGGGGGCGTCGTTGACGCCGTCACCGGTCATGCCGACGGTGTGGCCGGCGTTCTGTAACCGCTGGACGAGCGCGTATTTGTCTTCGGGTAGCACTTCGGCGATCACTGCCGCACCGAGCACGTCGGCGTCGGGATCATGCAGAGCCTCAGTGCGCAGGACGGGGCCGATCAGACCGATCCGGGCTGCCACAGTGGCCGCGGTGGCTGCGCTGTCGCCGCTGACCATGATGACCCGGATCCCCAGATCGGCCAGTTCGCCAACCAGAGCGGCTGCCTCCGGGCGCGGTGGATCGGCCAGCGCGACCAGGCCCAGGCGCTGCCACTGCTGACCGCTCTCCCGGCTGGCCACCGCCAGCACCCGCGCCCCGGTGGCCGCCAGCTCGGCAACCCGCGGGTCGGTGGGCTGGTGGGCCAGTGCGGCAATGACCTGCGGTGCGCCCTTGGTCACCGACACCGTGACCGAACCCCGCTGCAGCACCGCTTCGGCCCGCTTGGTGGCCGGGTCGAACGGCACGAAACTCGTTCGCACATCAGGGTTTACACCCCGCTGCGCTGCTGCGCGCAGGATCGCCAGATCAATGGGGTCCTGGGTGGCCTCGTCGCAGGCCCCGGCCGCCATCCGCAGCAACTCGGTCTCGCTGACACCCGGATCGGCGCTCAGGCTTTCCAAGGTCAGCCGGTTGGCGGTGATGGTGCCGGTCTTGTCTACGCACAACACGTCCATCTCCGCGGCGTCGGACACCGCGGCCAACCGTGCGGTCAAGATGCCCTGCCCGGCAAGTTGGCGTGCCCCTAACGCCCCGGCGAGCGCGAAGGCGGCCGGCAGCGCCACCGGTACCGAGGCCAGCAGCAGCACCACCGTAAACGAGACGATCTGCGCGCCGCTGACCCCGCTCGCGGCCATATAGATCGTTGCGGCCACCGCGAGAAGCACGTCGATCGCGATGAAGACCCGCACCATCCGCAGCACCACCGCCCCAAGGTGGTCGGCGGACTGCGCACCGCCCACCAGTTGCGCGGTGCGCCCGAAATAGGTGCGTGCCCCGGTGGCAGAGACGGTTGCGGTGGCCTCACCGCGCGCGATTGTCGATCCGGCAAAGACCTGCTGGTCGGGGCCGCGTTCCACCGGCACCGATTCACCGGTCAGCGTCGACTGATCCACCAGCACCCCGCCGGAGGTAATCCGCAGATCGGCCGGCGCCAGATCACCTACCCGAACATGCACCAGATCACCGTCGACCAGCTCAGCGGCAGGCACCTGCTGCCAGAGGCCGTCGCGGCACACCCGGGCGTTGACCTCCAAGCGGCGGCGCAACAACGCCAACGCCGCCGCGGCCCGCTGCTGCTGAACAAATCCCAGTCCGGCGTTGAACACCAAGACGACACCCACTATTGCGGCGTCGAGCCATTTGCCCAGCACCGCCTCCAGAAGGACGGTGACCTCCAGCATCCACGGCACCGGCGCCCACAACCCGCCCGCCAGCCGAGACAACACGCCAGGCCGCTGCTCGGGCACCGCATTGGGGCCTCGCTCAGCCAGCAGCGCCGCGGCACGGGCCGAGGTCAAACCGACATCAGCCGGGGAACCCACACCACCATCGTCCGCCTTCCGCATGCTCCTCCGCCAGAATTGCGGGCGGCGAAGACCCGCCGGTAGTGCGGAGGGGTCAGTCCTGTTCGGGGGGGGCGGGCGATGATCACCGGGACCCCGGCGTTATGCACGACCGCTGAGCAGACCGACCCGAGCAGCATTCCCGCGAAGCCGCCGCGGCCGTGGCTGCCCAGGACCACGAGATGGGCGCGTTCGGCTTGCTCGAGCAGTCTCAAACCCGGTCGGTCACACACCACGATCTTGTGGACCGGGACGTCGGGGTAACGCTCCCGCCACCCGGACAGCCGCTCGGCAAGGACTTCCTCTTCGGCGTCTTTGATGTTCCGCCACTCGATAGGGGCCCAGTTGGCGCTGGCGAACTCTATCGGGCCCATGTCGCTCCAGGCGTGCAGAGCAACAAGGTCCACCCCGCGCCGGGATGCTTCGTCGAACGCGATGCCGGTCGCCTCCTCGGAGGCCGGAGAACCGTCGATGCCGACCACGACGGGGGCGTCGGGTGCCGGCGTGCCATCCGGTGGGTGCTGGTGGATGATCGCCACCGGGCAGTGCGCGTGGTGGGCGATACCCGCGCTGACCGACCCCATCAGAGCCTGCTCGACCGCTCCCTGTCCACGGCAGCCGACGGCCACCATGAGGGCGCGGCGGGACAGTTCGACCATGGCAGGCACTGGCTGGGCGTGCAGGATCTCGGTGCTGATCTCGCCTTCGTGTGAGGGTGCGGCGGCCACGGCAACACGGTGGGCCTGCTCGATGATCGACTGCGCCGCCTCTTCCTGCAGCTGGCTGTAGTCAGGAGGAACGGCGTCCGGTGTACCGACGACGATGGGCGCCACCACATGGATCACCGAGAGCGGAACGTTGCGCATCGCGGCGTCGCGGGCCGCCCACTCGACCGCCGCCATCGAGGACGGCGATCCGTCCACACCGACAACAATCCCCAGTTCGTGGGTACTCGACATCAAAAGCTCCTCCCCTAGCGGCGGTGTGTGCTTCTCAGTCCACACCCGTCTGGGTTCTGTGGTCAACGGTTCGGATGCAGGCCGTTCGCTGTGGTCAGGTCTCGAGCAGGCTCCGGAGCATCCAGGCGGTCTTCTCGTGGATCTGCATGCGTTGGGTCAACAGATCCGCGGTGGGCTCGTCGTGGGCGTCCTCCACCGTGGGGAACAACGCCCGGGCGGTACGAACCACGGCTTCCTGACCGGCGACGAGGTCACCGATCATGTCGGTCGCAGTGGGGGCCGCCGGGCCTTCGGAGATGCTCGTGAGCCGGGCGAACTCGGCGTAGCTGCCGGGGGCTTTGGCTCCCAGGGCTCTGATGCGCTCGGCGATGAGGTCGACGGCCAGTGCCAGCTCGGTGTACTGGGTCTCGAACATCAGGTGCAGTGTCTGGAACATCGGGCCGGTGACGTTCCAGTGGTAGTTGTGCGTCTTCAGATACAGGGTGTAGGTGTCGGCGAGGAGGCCGGCCAGGCCCTCGGTGATGCGGGCGCGGGTCTCGGCGTCGATGCCGTTGTCGATGCTCATGTCGATCTCGGTGGTCATGTCCTCGGAATCCTTTTTCATTGAGGTTTCGAATGCCCCGGGCAGGCAGAGCGGTCAGGGCTTCGCGTTTTTCCGGATGGCTGCTTCGACGTCCTCGGCGGGAATGGGCTTGGTGCAGAAGAACCAGTCCTCGCACTGGACGTCGGCGTCGTGTCCCTCCATGCGGTCCTTGGCGGTGCCGCAGGAGCCGGCGGGCGGGACGATGACCGGCTCACCGGGGCGCCAGTCGGCCGGTGTGGCGACGTCGTAGTGGTCGGCGGTCTGCAGCGCCTTGACCAGACGGAGAAGCTCGTCGAAGTTGCGTCCGGTGCTCAGCGGGTAGTAAATCACGGCGCGGACAACGCTTTTCGGGTCGATGACGAACACGGCGCGCACGGCCTTCGTGGAGTCCTCGCCGGGCATGATCATCCCGTACTTGCGGGCGACCTCCATCGAGACATCCTCCACCAGCGGGAAGGTCACCTCGACATCCTTCATGCCGCGGAAGGTGATCTTCTCCTTGATGGTGCGCAGCCAAGCGATGTGACTGTAAAGGCCGTCAACGGACAGACCGACCAATTCGGTGTTGTAGCGGGCGAACTCGTCCTGCATCGAGGCGAAGGTGATGAATTCACTGGTGCACACCGGGGTGAAGTCCGCCGGATGGGAGAAGAAGATCACCCACTTGCCCGAGTAATCGCCGGGGAAGTTGATCGGGCCCTGGGTGGTTTCGGCAGTGAAGGACGGGGCGGAATCCCCGATCCGGGGCATACCCGCCACGGGTGCCTGATCGCCAAGCGGTGAAGTCATCGGACGCTCCTTTTCTGGACTCTATCCCGTTTAGGATATACCCGGTGGGGTATGCTGCGCAAGCAGCGATACGGGAGGCAATCCATGGGGCAGCCGATGTGGGACGAGCGGTACCGCGGTGAGGAGTACGTCTACGGAACCTCGCCCAACGACTTCCTACGCAGTCAGATCGCGACCCTGCCGCGGGGACGGATCCTGTGCCTGGCCGAGGGCGAGGGCCGCAACGCGGTGTTCCTGGCCGAGCAGGGCTATGACGTGACTGCCGTCGACCAGTCGCCGGTCGGCCTGGCCAAGGCCCGCCAACTGGCCGAACAACGCGGCGTCAGCATCGAGACGGTCGTTGCGGACCTTGCTGCGTTCGAGGTGGCACCGGAGGCCTGGGACGGCGTCGTCTCGATCTTCGCCCATGTGCCGCCCCCCGCCCGCCAGCACATCCACCGCCAAGTCGTGACCGGTCTGCGACCCGGCGGGGTCCTCCTGCTCGAGGCCTACCGCCCCGAACAACTTGAGTACCGCACCGGAGGCCCACCCGTTGCGGAGTTGATGATGACCCTCGACGGCTTACGCGAGGAGTTGTCCGGACTGGACTTCGACTACTGCGCCGAGACCGTGCGGGACATTCAGGAGGGCCCTCTGCACCACGGCGCCGGCGCGGTGGTGCAACTCAGGGCCCGCCGCCCACACTGAGCGGACGTCAACGCGTGCCGTGCCAAACTGGCCGCCATGCCAGTGGCCGCAGCGATCATCGTCCTCGTCGCGCTCGTCCTGATCGTCAGCGGTCGGGCACCGGCGGTGCTGGTGCTGTTCTCGGCGCTTCTGGTCGCCGCTGTGATCGGGATAGCGACGCCTGACGAGTTGTTCGCCGGTCTGAGTAACGCCGCCGTCATCACCATCGCAGCAATGCTGGTGATCGCCAAGGGGGTGTTCGTCACCGGCGTGATCTCTCGGCTGACCTATCGGCTGCTGTCGGGGGTTAACTCGAGCTCTCAGGCCCTGCGTCGGCTGATCCCACCCGTCGGGCTGCTCTCGTCGCTGATCAACACCACCTCGATCATGGCCATGTTGATTCCGGCCACCAAGGAACTCGAGCAACGGTCGGGCGTCCCGGCGCGCGGGGTGCTGCTGCCGGTCACCCACGCCACGACCCTGGCCGGCTCGGTCACGCTGATCGGTGCCGGTTCGAACCTGCTCATCGCCGGGATCGCCGAGGCCGACGATATCCACCTCTCCATGTTCTCGTTCGTGCCGATCGCACTGCCGGTGGCGCTGGCCGGATGGGCGGTGCTGCTCCTGACGGCACCGCGACTGCAGCGCAGCCAGGCCGCGGCACCGAGACGGGCGCTGACCTGGCGAGCAGAGATCACCCTGTCCGACGGTGCCGACAGCATCGGGCGCACCCCTGCGGATCTGGGGATTGCAGCCACCCCGGAGTTCGAGCTCGTGGAGGTCCGGCGCTGGGGTGCACCGGTGCCCACGGACAGTGCACTGGCGGCGGGCGACGTCCTGATCTACCGCGCAAGTGAGGCGGGCGTTCGCATGCTCTGGGGCAGTTCCTGGTTGGGTCTGGCCCCCCAGGACTTGTACCTGGTGTCCATCGCCGCCGACGAAGGCGCCACACTTCGCGAACTGGAGGACGCCGGCGACATTCAGGTGGTGGCCGCCGAGACCGAGACGCCGCTGAGCCACACCACCGCCAAACCAGGTGCGTTGTGTCTGGTTTCGGCCCGATCCACCGACGTACTCGCCGCCCATCCCATGGTGGCGCTATGTCGGCAGGTGGCGGGACAGGCGCCACAGCCGGCCAAGACCGGCATCGCGCTGGGAATTCTGGCGGCCGTCGTCATCGCCGGATCCTTCGGGCTGTCCTCTGTCGAGGTGGTCGCGATGGCCGGCGCCATCCTGATGGTCCTGACCGATGTCCTGACACCGAAAGCCGCTGTGCGCGCACTGAACTGGAACATCCTCGCCATCATGGCGGGCTCGATCGGACTCGGAACGATCGTCGTCAAAAGCGGCCTCGGCGAGCTGATCTCCTCCGCCATCGTCACACTGTCCGCAGGACACCCCCTCCTGATCGTCGTGGTGTTCGCCGTGATCACCACGCTCACCACCAACCTTGTCACCAACTCCGCCGCCGCCGGAATCCTCGCACCGGTGGCCATCGCCGTCGCCGCCTCGGCGGAGCTGAACCCGGTGGTGCTGCTGACCCTGATCGGCACCTGCATCTCGATGACGTTCCTGAACCCGATCGCCCAACCGACCACCCTGATGGTGATGGGCCCGGGCGGATACACGACGAAGACCTTTGTGCGCTTCGGCATTCCACTGACAGTGGCGTGCATCGCGGTCGCCAGCGCTATGGGGGTTGCGTTACTCGCCCGCTAGCGAAGATGCGGCCGGAGTGCGGTTGGCACCACTTCCCGCTGCGGGGCGACGCCGAACATGACGGCGCGTGGGCGGCACGTCATATACCCCCTAGGGTATAATGAACGTGTCATTGCCGCGAAAGATGGAGACCCAATTCCGATCCCCGAGGTTGATCCGGTCGAGGCTCTGCGTCTGACCAGCAAATCCGCAATTCTGCTCGACGTCCGCGAGGACGACGAGTGGTCGGCCGGGCACGCCCCCGGCGCAGTCCACCGCGCCCTCGGCTCCCTGGATGCCAGCGCCTACGATCCGGCTGTTCCGGTTGTCGCCGTGTGCCGTTCCGGCAAGCGGTCTGCGGTGGCCGCGGGTCAACTCGCTGCCGCAGGTATCACGGTGTACAACCTGGCGGGCGGAATGCAGGCATGGCTCGCTGCGGGTCAGCCGGTCATCAGGGATGACGCGAGCGCTGGGACCGTCATCTGACGTTGGCGACTCTGAGTTGCTGACAGTCGAGGTGATCGACGGGGTCGTGGGTGCCCACGACCACCGTGCGGTCGGGTCCGAACAGGGGACTTGGCGTCTCAAGTAGGGCCCTCAGAAATGAAGACCGATCGGAGGCGCTGAGATGTTCGGTCGGTTCGTCGAGCAGCAGGATTGGCGCGCGGCACAACAGGGTTCTGGCCAGCAGCAGCCTGCGGCGTTGGCCGGCGGATACCGCCTCCGAGCCCCCATGAAGCACTGTGGTCAATCCATCCGGCAGCGACGCGAGCCACTCACCGAGGCCCACCAGCCGCAGAGCGTCGCCGAGCTCCTCGTCCGAGCAATCGCCTCGAGCCACCAGGAGGTTGTCCCGGACGGTCGTTGCGAACAGATGGGCGTCTTCGGCGAAATAACAAACGCGGCTTCGCAGTTCACTGTCGTTGAGTTGTCCGGCGGGGACACCGTCGATGCTGATGCCCCCGCTCAGAGGGGGTAATAGTCCGGCCAGGGTCATCAGCAGCGTTGTCTTTCCGGCACCACTGAGGCCGGTGATCGCGAGCCTGGCACCGGGCTCGAGAGTCATGGTCACCGGCGGACCGATGGCAGTGTGTTCATAGCCGGCCTGAAGCGCGTCTGCACGCAACTGCGGCACGGCCGCCAATGAATGCGGGTGTGGATCAGGGCGCGGAGTCTCTTCGGTTGGCACCAGGTCCATCAGTCTTTTCGCCGCGATACGCGCTCTGGTCACGGCCACCGCGGCGGCGGGCAGCGCGGAGGTGGCCTCGAACGCAGACAACGGGAAGAGCATCAGAATCGCCAGGGTGGTGGGAGCGACGGTGGGCGCCACACCGATGGCGACCACGATCGCGGCGAGTGTGGCGGCCGCGACGCCGATGGTCGGTGCCGCTGCCGCCAATGCCACGGGGGAGGCAGCTCGGTCGAGTGCTGTCCCCCACATTCGTTGCTGCCGAGTCGATTCCGTGATGAGTTCGGGCAATCGTCCGGCAACTCTCAGTTCGGGAGCATGATCGAGTGCGGTCACTGCTGCGATGTCGCGCTGTCGATGATGACGACGGGCGACCAGTTCCTGGGCGGTGGCGGCGCGCGCGGCGAGCCACGGCCCAACGACCCCGGCGATCAGCAGGCCAATGGCGAGGACTCCGGCTACGGCTGGGGAGATGACCGCGATCAGCGCGATCGAGGCGGTGCCGAGGGCGCCTGCTACGCCGATCGGGACGAACGCCCGCGCCAGCACCTCGGAGAATGTGTCGACGTCAGATCCGACACGCGCGAGCAGGTCACCGCTGTGCAGCCGGGACGTGAGTTGGGTCGGACCGTAGGCCAGCCGGCGGTAGATCTCGGCGCGCGCGGCACCGGCCGCCCGCAGTGCCGTGTCGTGGGAGACCAGTCTTTCGAAGTAGCCCAAAACTCCCCGAGTGATCCCGAACGTTCTGACGGCGACGACGGCGACCGACAGATCGAGCACCGGTGGCATCTGCCAGGCCCGGGTGATCAGCCACGCCGAGACCGCCGCCAGCGCGAGAGCGCTGCCCAATGACAGGGAGCCGAGCACGACGGCGAGGACGAGTCGGAGCCGGCGGGGCCGCAGCAGAGGTAGCGCGACCCACAGCGGATCAGAGGAGTGCATTGGCCACCGATTCCACCTCGATGACCTGGTCGGCGATGGCGAGGATGCTCGGCCGGTGGGCAACCACCACCACGGTGGCCCCGGCTGCGGCGCGCGCCGAGATGCTCTGCAGCACAGCTGCCTCCGCCGCGTCGTCCAGATGCGCGGTCGGCTCATCGAGCAATAGCAGTGGGGCCCCGGATCCGAGGACACGCGCCAGGCCGAGCCGCTGGCGCTGACCGAGCGACAAACCTTGCCCGCCCTGTCCGATCGCGCTGTCCATACCCTGCGGCAGGGTGGACAGAACCTGGTCGAACCCTGTTGTCCTGATTGTGTCGAAGTCGCTGAGGGGTCCGAAGAGATTGAGGTTCTCCTCGACGGTGCCGGGAATGATCACCGGTCGCTGGGCGAGCCAGCTCAGCTGCCTCCACCAGTTGCGGCGGGCGATATCCGTCAGTGTCACACCGTCGACCTCCACCGCGCCCTCCGTCGGCGGTATCAGACCCGCGATGACCTGGAGTGCCGTGCTCTTGCCGGCGCCGTTGGGTCCGGTCAGCACAGTCACCCGGCCTGGGGCGATGCATCCCGAAAGCCGGTACGGCGAGACACCGTCTCGCCCGGCGACGGATACCTGCCGGAGACGGATCGTCGCTCCGGCGGTCTGGATCGTGCGGGTACCGTCCGGTGCATCCGCCTTGGAGTCGATCAGTGCAAATGCTCTGTCCGCGGCGGCCTTTCCATTCTGGGCGGCATGGAATTCGATTCCGACGCGGCGCAGCGGCCAGAATACGTCCGGCGCCAACAGCAGCACGGTCAGCCCGGTGGACAGCGCGAGTTCGCCGTCGAGCAGACGTAGTCCGATGCTGACTGCGACCATTGCCACTCCGAGCGTGGCGATCAACTCCAGAACGAGCGACGACAGGAATGCGATCCGCAAGGTCGCCATCGTCGAGCGTCGATGGGCGGCGTTCAATGCTGCGATCCGGTCTGCCGGCCCACCGACGCGGCCCAGCGCGCGCAGGGTCGGGATGCCCGCGATTAGGTCCATCAGGCGCGACTGAAGCACCGTTGTCGCCGCGAGCGCTGCCGAGGACCGCTCGGCGGTGGCCACGCCGATCAGCGCCATGAAGATCGGTATCAGCGGGAGTGCGACCAACACGATCAAAGCCGACCGGGGGTCGTTGACTGCGATCACCGTCGCGGCAGCGGGCGTCAGTAGTGCCGCCAGAAGGAGGGCTGGGAGGTAGGCGGTGAAGTACGGCCGTAGACCGTCGAGACCGCTCGCGATGAGCGTGGCGGCCTCCTCGCGTCGTGGCGCTAATTGGTTGGGCGGCAACGCGGTGACGCTGCGTAGAACCTGGCTGTTGAGATCGGCGATCACAGCACTGGCACCACTCTGGCCAAGCCGCGCCTGCAACCATTGGCCGACGGCACGCACCGCCCATAGCGCAGCCAGGATCAGCAACGACCCGCGCCACACCGCGATGGAGCGCGCCCCCGGATCGGTGATGATCCCCGCGATCACACGACCGAGAACCGTCGCGGACGCGATCGCGCTGCCGGCGATGAGCAGTCCACAGCAGACCGCAGCGACGAGGTACCGGCGCACCGGAGCCGAGACGCGCCACAGTCGGGGGTCGAAGGGACCCCGCCTGTCGCGGCTCAGGGCACCGGCCTCAACGACAGCCCAATGGACGACGGGATCGACTCGGCAAAGATCCGCTTGCGGAACACCCAATAGGTCCAGGCCTGGTAAGCCACAACGACCGGGGCGACGATCAGTGCCGCCCAGGTCATGACCTTCAGCGTGTAGGCCGTCGACGATCCGTTGGCGACGGTGATGCTGTAGGACGGGTCGATCGTCGAGGGAACCAGGTTTGGATACAGCGAGCCGAACACAAGCGTGACCATCGCGGCGATCACGACGGTGGTGAACAGGAACGCCCACCCTTCCCTGGGCCGGGAGACCGCCACCGCCGCCGCCAGTTGCGCCGCCAGACCGACGGCGACGACCACCGCGGTCCAGGGCTTTCCGTAACCCAACTGGGTCCACAGGAAGAAGACGGCGACGAGCACCGTGACGGGGATCCCAAGCATCTGCGCGCGGCGCACCGCGTCACTTCGGACGCCGCCGCCGCTCTTCAAAGCGAGGAACACCGCCCCGTGGAACAGAAACAGCGCGCAGCTGGTCAGCCCTCCCGCAAGGGTGTAGGGATTGAGCACATCTCTGATGGTCAGACCGACAAGATTCTTGTCCGGGCCGACTGGAAGCCCCCGCACCAGGGCGGCGAAAGCGACCCCCCACAGAATCGCCGGCACCCAGGATCCCAGCGCGATACCGACGTCGCACCAGCGTCGCCATCGCGGATCGTTGATCTTCCCGCGCCATTCGATGGCCACGACCCGGGCGATCATCGCAAGGAGGATGGCCAGCAGCGGCAGATACAAGCCGGAGAACACGGTGGCGTACCACTGCGGGAATGCGGCGAACATTGCTCCGCCTGCGGTGATCAGCCAGACCTCGTTGCCGTCCCAGACCGGGCCGATGGTGTTCAACACCGCGCGCCGGTGCGACTCCGCACTGCCGCCGGCGGCTGCAGCGCTACGACCACCCACCGGGCCCATCAGCATCCCGACCCCGAAGTCGAAGCCCTCCAAGACGAAGAACCCGAGGAACAGTGCGGCGACGATGATGAACCAGATCTGTTGCAGCTCCATAGTGATGGGCTTCTTTCACATGTCTGTAGGCGAAAGGGTCAGTAGGCGAAGGACAGTGGCGCGACGTCGGCTTCGTGGGGAGGCTGGGGAGGCGCGGGTTCGGAGTCGTGTTCCTGCGGGCCGGCGACGACATACCTGCGCAACAGGTACATCCACACCACAGCCAAGAATGCGTAGGTGAGTGTGAACGCGATCAGCGAAATCCATACCAGTCCGGCGCCGTGCGGCGTGACGCCCTCGCGGACAGTCAGCCGGATGAGCGGGTCACCGTCGGGATTGGGGGCGACCACCCACGGTTGGCGCCCCATCTCGGTGAAGACCCACCCGGCAGCGTTGGCGAGGAACGGCATCGGGATGGTCCAGATCGCCAAGCGCGACAGCCAGTTGTGGTCCGGAACCCGTCCACGGCGGGTGAGCCACAGGACGGTCAGGGCGAACAGCATGGGGAGCGCCATGAAGCCGATCATCGCGCGGAACGACCAGTAGGTGACAAAGAGGTTGGGGACATACCAGTCCGGGCCGAACCGCTGTTGGTAGGACTGCTGAAGGTCCTCCACACCTTCGAGGGTCACACCACTGAATTTGCCCTCAGCGAGGAACGGCAACACGTAGGGGACTTCGATGACGCGGCTGATGCTGTCGCAGTTGTTGTGCGTTCCGACAGTCAGCACTGAGAACTTCGGATCAGTCTCGCTGTGACACAACGATTCGGCGGCCGCCATTTTCATCGGCTGCTGATGGAACATCAGCTTCCCTTGAACATCGCCGGTCAGGAATATGGCAGCGCCGGCCACAAGAGCGAAGACGCTTCCCAGCATCGCGGCGGGGCGGAACAGCGCCCCCGCGTCGGCGGTTCCCTTCGAGCGCACCATCCACCACGCTGAAACCGCGGCGACGAAGGTCCCCGCGGTCAGGAACGAGGCCGCCACCGCGTGCCAGAACGCCGCGATGGCGGTGTTGTTGGTGAAAAGTGCCCAGATGCTTTCCAACTCGGCCCGCCGGGTTGCCGGGTTGAACCGGGCTCCCACCGGATGCTGCATGAACGAGTTCGCCGCGATGATGAAGAACGCCGACAGGTTGACCCCCAGAGCGACCAGCCAGATCGAGGCGAGGTGCAGCAGCTTGGGAATGCGGTTCCAGCCGAAGATCCACAGCCCGATGAACGTGGACTCGAGGAAGAAGGCGACCAACCCCTCCATCGCCAGGGGCGCGCCGAAGACGTCGCCGACGAAACGGGAGTATTCGCTCCAGTTCATCCCGAACTGGAATTCCTGCACGATGCCCGTCGCGACGCCGATCGCGAAGTTGATCAGGAAGATCTTCCCGAAGAACCGGGTCATGCGATACCACGCCGGATTGTCGGTGACGTACCACAACGTCTGCATCGCTGCGATCAGCGGAGCAAGTCCGATCGTCAGCGGCACAAAGATGAAGTGGTACAGAGTGGTGATACCGAACTGCCAGCGCGATACGTCGACAACGTTCATGGTGAATCTCCAAACCGGAGGTTGTTAGGCCAAGCCTTTGAGCATGAGGTTCCAGTAGAGGAATGGCAGCCCGTACTTCTTGAGGTACCAGTACGGGCGGTGCGGCTTGGCCGGGTCCAGCAGCGGGAACGACGGCTTGAGGTTGAGGTCGTAGTCGAACTCGGCGAGCAGCATGTCGTGTGACGAGGTGACGATCGGGCACGAGGAGTACCCGTCGTAGGACCCGGTCAGCGGCCGGCCCTGGAGGTGGGCGTCGATGTTGGCCACTACCACGGGTGCCTGTTTACGCACGGCGGCACCGGTTTTCGCGTTCGGTGATGATCCGGCGTCGCCGAGACTGAACACGTTCGGGTAGCGAACGTGCTGCAAGGTGTGCTTCTCGATCTCGACAAACCCGCTGGCATCCCCGGTCGACAGTGGGCTGGACTTGATCCAGTCGGGCGCCGACTGGCGCGGCACGACGTGGAGCATGTCATAGGGCAGCATCATGTCCGATCCGCTGGGCCCGATGCCGGTGACCACGACTTTGCGGGAGTCGGCATCCACGGTGCGGACCTCGGACTCGGTGTGCAGGGTGATCCCGTAGCCGGCGATCACCTTGTCCAGATTGTCGGCGATGGCCGGGATGCCGAAGATCCGCGGCCCGGGAGCGACCAGGTGGATGTCGATGTTGCGCAGCACGCCTTCGCGCCGCCAGTGGTCGGCCGCCAGATAGGCGATCTTCTGCCCTGCGCCGGCGCACTTCACCGGGCCGGTCGGCATGGTGAACACCGCCGTGCCCGAACGCATCCTGCGGATGAAATCCCAGGTGCGAGGGGCGAGATCGAACCGGTAGTTCGACGACACCCCGTCACGGCCGAGGGTCTGCGGCAGACCCTCGGTGGCATCGAAGTCCAACTGCAGACCCGGGGCGACCACCAGGACGTCGTAGCCGTACACCGAGCCGTCGGCACAGGTGACGGTGTTGTTGTCCGGGTCGAACGCGCTGGCCGCCTTGCGGATCCACGTCGCGGCCTTGGGCATCACCGACGCCTCCGGACGCTCGGTCGCCGCGGCGTCGGCCTGTCCGCCGCCGACCAGCGTCCACAGCGGTTGGTAGTAGTGCTTGTCCGAGGGCTCGATGACCGCGACGTCGGTGTAGCCCTTGCGCAGCAGACGCGCGGCGACGGTGATGCCCGCGGTCCCGCCGCCGACGATGAGGACCTGATGCTTGGCGGTGGTGCTCATGATGATGCGAATTCCTCTGCCTTAGGCGTTCTGGGTGGCCTCGTCCCAGGCGTTGTATCCGCCCAGGAGATCGCTGACATCGTCGAAGCCGTTCTTGCGCAGCAGGCTCGCGGCCATCGAGGACCGGTAGCCACCGGCGCAGTACACCACCGTCGGGCGGTGGCGATCCAACTCGCCGAGCCGCTCGGGCAACTGCCCCACCGGGATGTTGACGGCGTTGGCGATCATGCCCGCCTCGGCCTCACCGGGATTGCGGACGTCGACCAGCTGCAACTCCGGCACGTCGGCGATGCGCTCGCCCAGGGCGCTGGCGGTCAGCCGGGAGGCGATCTCGACGTCGCCCTGGTTCTCGAACATCACGACGAACGGGTCTTTCAAGTAGCCGATCACCCGGTCGAACCCGATCCGGCCCAGCCGGTTCTTGCCTTCCAGTTCCCGATCGGAGTCGGTCATGAGGATGATGTCGTCCTCAGGGGTGACCACCGAACCGGCGAACTCCGCGTAGCGTCCCTCCAGCCCGATGTTCACCGCGCCCTTGAGGTGGCCCAAGGCGAACTCTTCCGGATCGCGGCCATCGACCAGCACCGCGCCTGCCTTGATCGCATCCTTGACCTCGGCGTAGGTCATCGCCGTCGGCATCGACGTCTCATCGAGCAGTTCGCGGCCCTTGCGGTTGAGGATCGCGTTGTAGACGAAATACCCCGGAGCGGGCGGTTGCCCCTCGGTCACCAGCTCGACGAACTTCGCCTTGCTCGAGGCGCGCAACGCGTAGTTCGTCTTGCGCTGCTCACCCATCGTCGACCACAACTCGGTCGAGAGGTTCTTGCCGCAGGCCGAGCCGGCACCGTGCGCCGGGTAGACCCGGGTTGCGTCCGGCAGCGGCATCAGTTTGTTGTGCAGCGAGTCGTACAGCTTGTCGGCCAGCTCCTCTTTGGTGAAGCCGATCGACCCGAGCAGATCGGGCCGGCCCACATCGCCGATGAACAGCGTGTCGCCGGTCATGACGCCATAGGGCTCGGTGTCGCCGGCGTGCTCGTAGACCAGCACACTCATCGACTCCGGTGTGTGGCCCGGGGTGTGGCGGAACTCCAGCTGAACGTCGCCCAGCGAGTACCGCTCGCCGTCCTCCACCGGCATGAAGTCGTATTCCGGCTTGGCCACCGAGGAGTAGACGATCTTGGCGCCGGTGGCCTCGGCCAACTCCAGATGACCCGACAGGAAGTCGGCGTGGAAGTGGGTCTCGATGACCAACTCGATGGTCATCCCGGCGGCCTCGGCGTCGGCGAGGTACTCGCTGACATCGCGCTGCGGATCGACCACCACAGCGCGTCCGCTGCTCTCGTCACCGATCAGATACGACGCGTGTGACAGGCAATCCAGGTAGTACTGGTTGAACAACATGATCTGGCTCCCTTCAACTTCCGACTTCCGCCGTGGCACTAGGGCAATATTCCGTTACCCCCCAGGGTATGTCAAGTACCCTGGGGGGTATCTGTGACCAGCCGCACGTCCAGGTGGAATTCGAATCGAGGGCAGGGCCGGCGACTCTCGCGTGAATCCGGGCTGCGCCGGCCAGGCTTACGAGAAGACGCTGTCGATGAACGCCTCGGTTCCCTCTTTCCACGCGACCACGAAGTTGCCGACATCGTCGCGGCTGATAGCCAGCCCTGGGCAAAACCAGTTCCCACCGTCGGCGGTGAAGAAGTGTGGCGAGCCGATGACGCCCCGGCCTTGGCCCTCTTCCCAGTCCGCGCGAACCGCTGCCGACGCGGCCTCGCCGTCGAGAGGCGTGAGGCCGAATCGGTCGGCAATCCTGTCGACGACCGCTGCCTCCCCGACATCCAGGCCGTCTTCGAACACCGCGTCGCGTACGGCGATCCCGACCTGCTCGATCAGTACGGGGTCACCGGTGCGGTCAGCGGCGGCCGTCAACGCGAATGCGGTCATCGAGGTCTTCGGGAAGGACTCAACGGAGAACCCGGCGAAGAGGTCGGGTCGCACGGATGCGCGCAATGCGCTGACTTCCGCGCGGACGTGCCCGGGGTCGAGTGGCTTGCCGTTGACCACTTCCAGTGGCCATGCCCTGATACGAAGGCGCGGCTGGGTGAGCCCCCGCTCAGTGCGTCGGTCGACCAGCGTGCGAAGTCCGACGTGCGTGAACGGGCAGAGGATGTCGGCGAAGACCTCGACAGTCGCCGAGCCGGCGCCGGGTTGATCTGTGCTGCTCATGCCGGCGGATTCGAATTGGCATCGACGAACTCACAGAAGGCCGTGTAAGCGCGAGCGCCGTAGATCGTGGCAGGTCCGCCATGCATCATGATGCTGACGCCGATCGCCTCAGCCGCCTCCTGTTTGGTGGCACCGGCGCGGGCTGCTCCGCGGGCGTGCGAGGCAATGCATCCGTCGCAGCCATGAACCACTCCGATCGTCATCGCGATCAGTTCTTTGATCTTCGTGTCGAGAGCACCCGCGCCCAGGGCGGCTCGACTCAACTCTCCGAAACCCTTGTAGACATCGGGGATCATCTGTCGCAACGCCCGGTGTTGCGGATTCAACTCGTTGAGAAGGCCGCTGTAGTGGTCATGTGTGTGGTGGTTGTGATCGCTCATCGTTCATTTATACCCTAGGGGGTATGCTCTCAGCGTATCTTGCAGCGGTCCGCCGGTATGGTGCGAGCCGTGGTGGGGTGGCCGAATGGCGAGGCAGCGGCCTGCAAAGCCGTCTATGCGGGTTCGAATCCCGTCCCCACCTCTCGAGCGGTTGCGCGGTTGCGGTGCAGGAAGAAACTCTCGGTTCCGAGAACGCAAGTAGGGCAAGCAGATTCAGCCCAGCGGGAAGATTCCACCCGGGCCGGTGTCCTCGCCAGAGAGACGGGCGGGTACCCTGGGGGGTATGAATAACGGGTTGATGATTCGGCTGGGCGCGGTGCTGGCCGCTGCATCGCTGGTCGCGGTCGGGTGTTCCAAAACCGACATTGCGACCGAACACAAGAGCGCCTCGGCGGCCTCGGCTGTGACCGTCACCGACCAGTGGGTCAAGGCGGCCCCCACCGGGATGACCGGACTTTTCGGCACCTTGAAGAACGCCGGTGAGCACGAGGTGAACGTCGTTTCGGCCAGTTCGCCGGTCGCGGGCAAGGTGGAGTTGCACGAGGTCGTCGGGCAGGCCGGTGGCGGTTCGGTGATGCAGCCCAAGGAAGGCGGCTTCCCGATTCCGGCAGGCGGGACCCATGTACTCGCGCCCGGCGCCGACCACATCATGCTGATGGATCTCAAGCAGCCACTCCAGGTCGGCAAGGACGTCGAGGTCACCCTCCGTTTCGAGGACGGCTCCACCCTGCCCTTCACTGCCCAGGTCCGTGACTTCTCCGGTGCCGACGAGACCTACAAGCCCGCCGGCTGACGGCCCCTCGGGCGACCACGACCCTCCGGGGGCCTCCGGAATCAACCGCAGGCGTCTGCTGGCCGGAGGTGCCGCGGCGGCCGGACTGGCCGGTGCGGCAGGGGCGGCTTCCTGGTCAGCCGCCGCCGGCCGCCGGCGGGTTAGCGCCTTCGCGGCCGAGACGATCGCTTTCTACGGCGCCCATCAGGCCGGCATCGAGACACCGCCTCAAAGCCACGCCGTATTCGTCGGCCTTGACATTCGCTCCGACACCCAGCGCAGCCCACGCGACGCCCTGGAAGCGGTGCTCAAGCTGTGGACCACGGATGCGGCCCGGCTGACTCAGGGAATACCCGCCCTCGCCGACACCGAGCCTGAACTGGCGTTGCGCCCGGCGAGGCTCACCGTGACCGTGGGCTTGGGACCCGCGGTGTTTGAGCGGGTCGGCCTTGGTCGGCTCAGACCGCCCTCTGCGCGGTCACTTCCGGTCATGACGGTCGACCGGCTGGAGCCCCGTTGGGGCGGTACCGACCTGCTGCTGCAGATCTGCGCCGACGATCCCATCACGGTGGCACACGCCACCCGCGTCCTGGTGAAGAACGTCCGCACCCTCGCCGTCGAACGGTGGCGGCAGGCCGGCTTCCGCAGCGCGCGAAACGCCGATCACGACGGTGTCACCATGCGCAACCTCATGGGGCAGGTCGACGGAACCGTCAACCCGGTGGCCGATACACCGGACTTCAGCGAGGTTGTCTGGGACAACGCACAGGCACAGCCGTGGATGGCCGGCGGAACGCTGATGGTGCTGCGCCGTATCCGGATGAATCTGGACAAGTGGGATGAATTAGACCGTGCGAGCAAGGAACTGGCGATCGGGCGCAGACTCGACAACGGGGCACCGCTGACCGGCCAACACGAGAACGACCCGGTGGACGTCACCGTTCGGCGCGACGGGATTCCGGTCATTCCACCGAATGCGCATGTGGCACTTGCACATCCATTTCAGCCCGGCGAGCGGTTCCTGCGCCGGCCCTACAACTTCGACGATCCGCCGACAGCGGGGGAAACTTCCGACTCAGGGCTGCTATTTGCTGCCTACCAGCGTGACATCGACGTGCAGTTCCTGCCCGTCCTGCGTCGCCTCGCCGAGGCGGACGCGATGAACCGCTGGCTCACCACTATCGGGTCGGCCGTTTACGTGATTCCACCGGGCGTCCAGACCGGGCAGTACCTTGGTTCGCAGTTACTTGATGATCGCGATAGGACCCGGTGAACTTTGGGCCCCGAGCGAGGCTCGACTCAATTCTCCGAAACCCTGGTAGACGTCAGGAATTTGAAAACGCTATCCGGCCACTGGGCCGGGCCGCTGCCAGAATGAGCCGGACATGATCGGTGTGACAGCTCCGCTCTGGGTGGGGCTTCTCGTCGGCGTCGCGTTCGGGGTTCCTGCCTCGATCTGGGGTATCGGCAACCCGGAAACCGTCATCAGAACCGCCCGGCTTGTCGATCGACTGCTCCTTGGTTGTTTTCTTTTCGTCAGCGCGGTCGGGTCGGTGCTGCTCTACGGGTTGTATGCCATGGGATTCGCCATGCATTTCTCGCCCAGGCCGGTCTACCTGGTGGGGGTGACGGTCGGCGGGCTGCTGTTCGGCGTCGGAGCGGCGATCAGCGGGTACTTCCCGGGCACCGAGATGATCGCGCTGGGTGAGGGCAGGCGCGAGGTGCTCTTCGCGATCCCAGGCGGCCTGCTCGGCGCCGCCGCATGGACCCTGCTCTATCAGACCTCCTTGGGGCACTGGCTGCTCAGTGCCGCCAATCTCGGCGACCTCGTGGTCACCGGCGACATCGCCACCATCCGCCCGGTGCCCACCCTGCTCGTCGCCGTGGTCTATGCGGCGGTGTGCTTGGCGTTGCTCTCCTTCCTGCCCCGGTACAGGGGTGGCCAGCGCAGTTACCTGCGCTATCTCACGGACGGGACGGCCGACGAGCACGATCGGATGTGTGCACGCGACACCGCGGCCTACCTCGGGGAGGGCGCCGTCGACCTGCTCGGGTCGCGACCGGAAAGACGGTTAGAGCGCCTGACCGAGCACGAGGTCCCGAGCGCGAACCTCTATGCCAGAACAATCCGGGTGGTGGGTTTTCTGGTTGCCGCCGTCGTGGTCATGTCGCTGTTTCTGCGCCAACCCTTCGGACAGTCGACGACGTACTCGTGGGTGGTCGGGCACCTGTTCTTCCCGGACTTCGACTACAGCCGCCAGGTCTTCGCGTCGATCGGTTGGGAGCCGCTGACCGACGTCGGTGTGATGTTCGGCGCCATGGCGGCCTCGGTGTTGATCACAGGCCGCTTCACCGCCTTTCGTCCCGTGATCCCACCTTCGTGGCGGAATCGGTTCGGCCCGAGTGCCGGCAAACGAGCGGTGGCCTGCTTCGTCGGCTCGTTCCTCGTCCTGTTCGGATCGCGGATGGCGGGCGGCTGCACCAGCGGCCACACCCTCAGCGGTGGAGTTCAATTGGCGCTTAGCGCTTGGCTTTTCACCGCAGCGATGCTGGCGACGTTCTTCGCCGTCGGGCGATTCGTGTATCGCGACAGTCCGTGGCAGGTCCGCAATGTCTAAGCGGCGCCTTGTCATGGCCGCGGCCACGATCATCGCTCTCATCCTGGCGGCGACCACCGCATTCTGGCTGACTGGTGGAGGGTCTGCTGGTGTTCTGACCCCGGCCGACGTAGCGGTCCCGGCTGCTATCCCAGCCGCGCTGCTGGTGGTCTTCATGCTGATGTCGCGTCGCCGTTGATCGCCGGCGCAGAACAGTAGTCAGGACTACCGGCTGGGCGCAGTGTTCGCATGCCATGACGGCGTGGATCGTGGCCCCGCAGGTGGTGTGCACGACCGTCACCGGGACCCGCGACGATGTCCACGTTTATCCCCAAACTCATCCACAGCCTTGCGGCGCTGTGACGGTGAAATCCCCGCCGGAGGGAAATATTTGCCGTGGGAGGAATCCCTCTCCGCCGGGGACCTGGGCGCAAGCAATCGCGAGGATTCAGGGCACTGTCGGGCGGGTCCCCACCCTGGCGAGGTAATCGCTCATGGTGTTGAGGTGTCCACCGGTTCAGTCCACCTGTGCCAGGCGCGAAGGACGCGTTTGCCCAAGGATGTGGTGGTCATGGGGTGGTTGCGTTGGGCTCTGGTGAGGAGGGATCCGCCGAGATCGGCGGCGAGCCGGTTGATCTGGTGTTGCAAGACGCCTTGGTGAATTTTCAGGGCTGCGGCGGCTTCGGTGACACTGGGGTATTGGCTGGCGGCGGCGAAGCGGGTAAGGCGTTCAGCTCCTCCGATGCCGACCAGGGCTGGACGCAGAAGTTTCGGAGCCTTTCGGGCGGCGTTGCGGGCTTGGAGAGTGTCGGCGTGGCTGGGGCCGCCGCGGCCCCGCAGCGGGATGCGGAGGCGGTGCGCCCAGCGGGCCATGTTCGCGGTACTCATCCCCTTTTCGGCGGCGAGTTCGGGCAGCGTGCGGTGGTGGTCGACGTATTCACGGTGGAGCCAGTCGCGGTCGACGGCGTCGAGGATGGGTTCTCGTTGCGGGGGTCGCAGCGGGATGTCGTGGCGACGGGCCAGTGCGGCGACGATCTGGCGGCTGGTGCCATAGCGTGCGGCGATCTGCAGCAACGGCAGCCGTTGCACTAGGTAGAGGTCGCGCAATTCGGTGGCGGAGAGTTGTTCGGCCAGCGCTGAGAGCGCCGGGGCCGGGCGGGCGGTGGGGCCGCGCAGGCCGGGCGGGGCGGGATGCTCGATGAGGACGTGGCGCACCGCATCAGCAGTGGTGTTGAGGTGCTCGGCGATGATGGTCAATGGCTGCTGCTGACGAACCAGGCGGTGGATTGCGGCCCGAGGGAGCCGGTCAGGGTCGGCGCCGGGAAGCCTCAGGTCGGCGACCAGTGTCAGCGGAGGCTGCCAGGTGAGCGGTTCGTTGATGCCCCGGTCGCGCAGGAATGTTGTGGCGTAGTCATCGAGGGCGCCCCGCAGTTCCGGGGTAAGCAGGACGGGGAAGCGGAAGAAGGCGGAGCGGAATTCGTTGGTGTCGCGCAGCCACGGCGCACGATCGACGGAGTTGGCGCTGATGACGGTGTAGACGTGGCAGCGCACGAGCCGCAGCCGTTCACTACCACCGGTTCGGATGTGCAGATCGGTGCAGATCGCCGTCCAGGTTTCTTCGGGCAGAAGGGTGCTGTAGTCGAGGTGGCGGCGGCGGCGGTAGTCGACCGGGGTGTCGGTGTCGCGCAGATAATCGGCGAGGCGAATCAGCGCTGCGCGGATATCGCCCCAGTGCGGGTCACGGGCGAGGGCCCGCAGGTGGTGGGCGATGGTGCGCCACTGGCTGTTCGATCCGAGCACCTGGTGGGCGTCGGCAGCGCGGATGCGGCTGTTGACCATCAGCAGCATCGCCGGCAGGGAGGCCGCCAGCCGGACATGGTCCAACTGCGGTAGCCGCAGACGTACCGCCCACGCACTCCATATCGTCGCGGGCACCCGGGCCGCCAGCGCGACGCTGTCCGTGCGGTCGAGGGCCGGCATGGTGGGACACGACGTGCCGATGCGGTAGCGCAGCTGCGCGGTGGACGTCAGCCGGGGGGCGCGGGCGGTCAACCGCAGCGCGCTGACCGCTTCGGTGGTGCCGCTCGCCCACCCCGCCCGCGGCCAGTCCAGGGAGGCCCCGTTGCGTTCGATGGGTTTTTCCAGCCGGGCCAGCATGTCGGCTGCGACGGCGTGGTCGTCGTGGCAGAGGATGGCGGCGGCGGCGGTGAGTGCGACCGCGGTGATGAGCGTCAAAGGCTGGGCGGCCGGTCGAGTCCGCGATGGCGTCGAACGGTACGCCTCGTGCAAGTCGGCGGGGATTAGCGTCGAAAGGCTGCCGGCGGCAGCGCTAGAGAGGGCGCGGGCGCCGAGGGCTTTGAGGTCGGTGAGGAAGTCGCTGACCGCGACGGGGTGCTCGCGGTAGATGCCGATGTCGGCGGCGCCGCTGTCAACGGCGATGTCGATGGCGTCCTGAGCGCGCAGCGTGGGGTGGTCGGCGTCGAGGGTGAGGGTGGTGGCGGCGCTCAGATCGGCGCCACAGCGGGCGGCCAGCCGGCCGTTGCCGTCGGCGGCGCGGCACCCGCAACGGCCCGGATAGGCGTGGAGTTCACCGGGAAACACTCTGCCGCGCTGCGGTTTCAAGCATGCGGGGCAGGCGTCGAGGAGCAGGCAGCTGTGAGTCAGGCAGGCGATGCTAAAGCCCAGCCGCCACCGCAACTGCCAGCGACCGTCATCGTCGGCCAGACAGTGTGGGCAGAAGCGCGAGTAGCGGGGCCGCCCGCGCGGGAACCGCACGCCCAGGGACAGCACCCGCGCTGCAGCGGGATAGTGGGCGAGAGTCATGGCGATTATCTGCCCGACCGGCACCCCGGTGGCGGCGCTGACCCGTTCGGCGGCCTCAGGGAAAAGCCACATGACGTGGCTGCGGTCGGTGGCCGTGGCGGCGGGTCGGTTCAGCCCGACAGCGGCCAGGATCTCTCCGTGGGTCGTACGTAATCGGTGGCTGAGGTATTCCAACCATGAGTCCAGCGCCTCACCGGGCAGCGGCGCGACCCTGATCGGCAGGGTCCGGACAGCGGTCATGGCGCACGCTTGCGGATGGGTGCGGCGCTCCGCTTCCGGGCGGCGAGACGGTCGCGGGTTGCCGGCGCGCACGGGGCGGCACGCTGGGATTGTCGTGTGGGGGCGATGTCGGTGGTCAAGGTGCCGCTGTCGAAGGCGGCCTCGAATTCGGCGCGGCGGCAATCTGATCCGGTGTCGGTTTTGACGGCGTCGAGCAGGTCGCGGTCGAGGTATTCGCGGCCGGATCGGATAGCGCGCAGGCAGCCGCGGTTGATCAGGGTCATCAGTGAGCCGATGTGGCCGGTGCTGCGGGCGAACAGGTAGTCCGACAGGTCGGTGGCCAGCATGCCGGGTCGTTTGTCGACCAGCACGACGCGTTGTTCGAGGGTCAAAAGCAGTTGGTGCCATTGGCGGCGTTGCCGTTCGGTGCCGACCGCGAAGGGCGCCATGGTGAGTTTGGTGGTGCGTCGCGCGGTCTGGGCGATCGCACGGTCGGTGTGGGGTTGGCCGTCGAAGAACAGGCCCCGTTGATCGAGGTCCACCCCGACATAGATCAAGGTGACGGGAAATTCGTTGGCGATGTATTTGAAGTGGTTGCTGATCGCGACTCCGGCGGTGTTGCGCCACTGCAGGAAGTGCAGGTCGTCGATGATCAGCAGTTTGGTGTGGCAACTGAGCACGCAATCCAACGCGCGGTAGGCGAAGTCGGCGGTGCTGCCGTTGGCCTTGCCGGGGTGGGCGTAGAAGGCGAGCATGGCTTTGTTGAAGGCGACCATGCCGGTGTTGCCGGCCAGCCCGACCCGGCACACCGGCCAGCGTTCATCGCCGTTGTCGGTGAACTCGCCGTTGGCGCGGATATCGCGTAGGTGGAACTTCTTGGCGAAGTCGAGCACGGCGGTGGTCTTGCCCAGACCGGGATAGGCGTCGATGGCCACCGCGCTTTTGGGTTTGTCGCCGTCCTGGTCGTTGCTGTCGACGATGTCCCACAGGTCGTCGTGCACCGCGGCCAGTTGCGGGGTCTTGATCGGCCCGATGTTGGCGTGCCATTTGCGCCGCCGCGTCTCGTAGTCGTCGCGGGCCTCGTCGCTGAGCCTGCCCAGCGCCCGCCGCGTGAGCTGTTCGGGTTGCACGCGCGGGGCGGCGGTGACGAACTCGCGCCATCCCTCCTTGCGGGACAGGGTCAGGTTGTCCAGATGTGCCGATGTCCGCGCGGCAGCGGTCGCGGTGCGCGTCATCATGCGTCCACGAACGCGCCGGCGTAGAAATCGTCATCGCCGTCGTCATCGTCGTCATCGTCACCGCCGACGGCAGCCGCAGCGGGACCCATTCGCTCCCGATCGTCGCCGCCGTCGTCGTCCGGCGATGCCGGCGGAGCATCCGGGTCGGGGGTGATGAGGGCCTCCTCCCGGGCCAGCCGCAGGGCCATCCGCCGCTCGGCCAGGGTGACGCCCAGACCGAGGTTCCATCGCTCCAGCAGATCGGCGATGGCCAGCCGGTCGTCGGGGTAGCGGTATTTCTCGGCGGCCTTGCGTCGGGCGAAGCGCAACGCGTCTTCGCTCAAGGCCATGTGCAGGGCAGGGGCGTGTTCCCAGATCAGGGTGTGCCAGCGTCGGGTGTGCGGGTCGCGGAAGTACGCGCGGGTGATGTCGTCGGGGTCGTAGTGGATCGGCCATCGGCCGCGGGCCCGCCCCGCATACGGGCTGTGCACGCCGCGGTAGGGATCCAGCCCGGCCCCGTTGTAGCGGCGGCCGTCGAAGTCGACCCCGTAATGCTGGATACGCCGCCACCCGGTCTTGAGGAACTCATAACCCAGGTCGGGGTCGCGGGGGGCCTCGATGTAGCCGGCGCGGGCCAGACCGTGTTCGAACATCTGCGCCGGGGAGAGCCGCAGCTTGGGGATGTGGGGGTCGATCAGACCGTCATGCGGGCGGTGGTGATAAATCACCGCGACCCATTGCCGGATCATGTCCTCCAGTTCGTCAAGGCAGAAGAACGCGTCCGCTTCGGGGTCGGCACCGCGGGAGTGCACATCGGGGCCCTTGTAGCCCGGCAGGGCTTGCAGCAGGTCTTCGCGCAGGGTGCGGAAGAACCGCTCCACCGGGCCTTTATCGCGGCCGGTGCGCAGCCGGGCGGGTTGGATCGAGATACCCATCCGCCGGCACACACTGGTCAGATGATCCGAGATGTAGATCTTGCCGTGGTCGATGACCAAGGTGTCTGGGACGATCGCCGGACCCGACGCGCCGGCGGTTGGCCCGTCCATCGCGTCGCGGTCGACCATCACGGTGCGCGGGATGCCGTGCTCGGGCCACACCGCATTGCGGGGCCAGTCGGTGCCGGCCGGGCGGGGCCGGAAGCTCTGGTAGAGCACCGCGGCGGCGTCGACGGACTTCGTCGACACCGGGGTCAGCCGCAGCCCGGTGATACATCGGGTGTACCAGTCCATCGCCACGGTCAACTCGGCCTGCACCCACCGCAACGTCAACGGGTCCAGCGCGAAGACATCCAGGCGGGTGGTGTCCATCAGCAGGTACTCCCCGGGCCGGGTCGGCCGAAGCTTTCCGTACACCCCGCCCGGGCGGGCGGCGATGTCGCGGTTGCGCTTCGTCGAGAGCCGAAACAGCGGGTACCGGTTCTCCAACTGCGCCAGGATCCGGTACGCAGCGGTGCGGCTGGGCAGCGCCACCACGTCCACGCCGAACCGGGCGATGACGCGGGCGTTGGTTCGTGTGATCACCATCGCCTGCGACGGCCGGGACTGGTCGGTGTGTTCGACCATGACCTCCACCGCGGTCTGCACCCACCGCTCATCGACCCGCCCGGTCGGGTTCTGCCGGCCCACCGTGCTCCGCGCAAGCCCGGCCTCGCCGTAGGCCAGGTAGTCTGCGGCCCAGCTTTGCACCGTGCGCATCGAGACACCGAGTTCGGCGGCCTTCGCGGCGTAGCGGGCCGTCAGCGGCGACGCCGGGTCATAGCCGGGTCGGGGTTCACCGGGCTGAGCGAACTCTGCTGTGCCGCAGTGGTATCCGGTCAGTACTTCTCGGATGTGGTCGGCGCGCTGGCGCAGGGCTTCGCGTTCCGGTGGGCTCAGCGCCGACAGCACCACGTCGGCCGGGTCGAGCGGGTCATCGGAGTTCGGGCCTGAGCCCTCCCCGTACACGCGGGCCCGATCGCCGTCGAGCAGCTCGCGCAGACTGATCCGCACCACCTCGCTATGGCGGCCGTAGGCACCCAGGACCACCTCGGTTCCCGCGGGCCCAGGGTGCAGCTCGGTGACCTCCCAGAGCTGGCCGTCGTGGAGCACCCTGGTGCCCACCCCGATCCGAATACCTTCAGCGGACATGACACTTTCCTTTCACCAGAGGGCTGGCCTTGCTCAACGGCGCACTGATATCGACTTCCAGGGCCTGACACCACACCAGGTGCAGCACCGCCGCCCGGACCCGCCACGGCGGCTCACCGAGGTCGCGGTCGAGGACCTGGCCCAGGTTCGTGTCCGAAATCGACTGGTGGTGAATCTCTTTCACCAGTTGGGGATCGAATCGGTCGGGGTTGCGGAAGCCCGCCAGAAAACGGACATTGTGCACAAGCACGTCAGGCGAGCCGCTCCACACCTCGTACCGCCAGCCGAGTGTCTCGACGAGTGCGCGGGTCCAGTCCAACGTGAAACGCACCTTGTCCACTGCAAGCCGGTGCCGCGGCTTCACATCGACCACCGTGGGAACGGAGTCGGTGAACAAAAGGAAGTCGGGGATGTGCCTGCGCATCCGCCGATTCACTCTGGCGCGCAACAGAAACGGCTGTGCGATCACATTCAGCACCGCGGTGTCGTAGTCGGCCAGCAACAGCCGCGCCAACTCCAGGCGCGATTCATAGATCACGTGGTCACGATTCGTCGCGGACCAGTAGGTACCGGAATAGTGCCGCTGGCCATCACGCCAGCGGAACGTGCGCCACGGCGTGGCCGTACTCAGGAAATCTGTTGTCGCACAACCCCATAGGATCGCAACCTCGGACAGGGTATCCCTGTCCCGGATCTCCGCGACTGCGTGGGCGGAATCCACCAAGAGCCCGGCCATACCACCACGGTCACCCCAAACCGCGCCAATGCAAACGGTCGTCCCGATTTCGTTTCATAAATGAAGCGCGCATGAAACCAAAACTGGGATTATGAAGTCAAAATCGGGAACCTACAAGCAGGTGTAGGTTCTCAATTCCCCTGTCATATTGCGGCTCTGTCACCTGCGCCTACGCCGGACTTATCACCACTTGTCATAGGACCACCGTCTCATGGCGGTGTCACTTTTAGCAGCACAGCCTCTGACGGTCCGACCTTTGAATGACGGAGGATCGCGGACTGCCCTCGGCAGCACGTTGGTTTCGTCACCGTGACGCACCCCTTTAACCGGGCCGTCAAGGCTTTCAGTAGGTAAGTCCGGGAGCCAACGTGGAAATAATGCCCAGCGCAACCCACATTTCCACTATGGGCGGGTCATCGTCGATGGCTTCCCGGATATCGAAGGAGCGGGACAATTCGGTGTGGATTTCGCGCTTTACTGTGGCGTTGGAACCGTAGTGGCCAAGGGGCCGCATCCACAGGCCGGCGAATGGAACTGAAAGGTGCTCGTTCAGCCACCGGGTGGTGATGTCGCGGAACTCATCGCTGCGGCCCGTCACTACGAGTAGCGCGTGGCCGCCGACGTGGACCTGCCGGTGACACCAGTCCAGCACCTCCTTGCGCGGTGGGCACTTCCGACTGGCGCGCGTGAACGCGCGAAAGTCATCTGGCACCGCATAGAGATGCCTGATTGTGCTGACATCACAAAGTGTGTCGTCGACATCGACGATCGCTGCTGGTTGTCGATCGGACATTCGTTCCTCCCACTTCCCCGCCCCATCGACGGCTCTACCGACAAGCAAGTGAATTAAAGGCAGTCACCCCTATGGATTTCGTTGCACTTCGGGCATGGCGGATCGAGCTTCTCGGGCCGAACGGCCTTGTTTGCACCTAGTCGAACGTCACCCAGCGGTGTCCGTCTTACGTTGGGGCCGATCGCCTGAAGCATCGTCAAGCGGGTGGAGATGTGTTGATCTAATTCAGGTGAGCGTCGGTAGTTGAGCAGCTCCCGGTAGAAGTTCGCCTGTTCCTCTGCCTCCGAAGGAGCGGTGACGAGCTGATCATTCATGCACAACTGAACGATCCGGCGCACGGCCGCGATGCTCTCAGCCCGAATGGATTCGCCCTCTGCGGCCGACTTTTCCGCCATGTCTTCGTCACTGAGATCGCCCTTGATGCCGACAAGCACCTTGGCGAAGCGGGTGCGCTGGTTGTCGGTCAGGATCTTCTCGATCTCTGCCGTGTAGGAATGCGTATCGGTCACGTTGCTCCTTGCCGAGGTTGATTGGGCCAGCCAACTGCCAGCGTCAGATAAAGATGAGGAACGAAACTCGGAAACTTCCCACTGGGCAAGGTGATGCGACCAGAAAAAATTTCCATTCTTGGGCGCTCAGGGTCGCCGAGTCCCTCCCAAACTTCAATTAGATTCAGTGCGGAGACCGCGGTGCTTCGTTACTTGCCCAACCACTTTCGTATTGTCATACGGTTCACGCCGAGGTGCTGTGCGAGTTCTACCTCGGTCTTACCTTCGGCGTGGGCTTCGACGGCGACTTCGGCGGCGAATTCCATTGCTTTCGCGAGCTTGTCCCGCGCGTTGGTCAGATCGCGGGCCGCTTTCGTCAGTCTGTTCATGTCTAGGACTATACACGTTGCGTGTATAGACGTCAACATTCCACTTGCCTAGTGCTATACATTCTCTGAGCCCTGTTGCGGCACACTCTCGGCCGATTTCCGGCCGGCGGGCCTACCGCTGGCCCGACCCGCACGACACCACCACGCGGCTACTGTGGAGAGCAGTCGTCGCAGACACCTGTAACCGGTAGGGCAATCGAACAGGTAGGACACACTTTCGGCGGCGTTTCCGGCCTTGATCGCCCCGCGCGGTCTTTGCTCAACGACCATCGCTCGGCACGACATGCAGCGCAGTTGCAGGAGCCTCCGTGAATCTGGCGGAGAGGGTCTGGCGCTGCGCCCCTTTGGCCCATTGTTCGCCGTCTACTACCCATCTCGGCGCTCCTTGACGTCAATCAACAGCTTGAACCGTTCGTCAAACGTATCGCCATCGCCTACCAGTTTCCGTCCGTGACCTCGTTCGAGCTGGGGTCGCCCAACGTGATCACCGTCTTGGGATCGACTGGCACGAACGATGCGTCCTCGCCACCGAGCTTCTCGCCGACGGTCTTGACCTTCGACAGGATCTGCGAAGGCGCCAGATCCTGGGCATCTGCGTCGTAGTAGTCGAACCACGGTAGGCCGGCACTCACATAGGCGTCGCGGTCGACCGGAGTCGATGGCGGCACCTCTCCGGTGATTGCCGCCCACTGCGCAGCCGAGCACAAGTGGACGAACACCCGCTGATCGCCGCCCTCGTCATAGTCGGCGAGCCGGCGGTCATCGGTGTAGACCTCCTGGCGCATCCGCCCACCGGCACCCAGCCCCATGTCCGCCGAACCGATAGCTTCCGGGCACGCCATCGGCGCGGCCATTTCGAAGCAGACCTCCGACTCGGCCACCCGCTGCGTTTCGCGCCACGCCTCGAGCGCCTGTTCGGTCAGGCCCACGGCCCGCAGTTGCACCCCGCCGTGGGTCTCCTGCCCGGTCACCTGTCCTTCTACGGTGGCTCCCGACCCGAGGGGCACCGCGACGAACTGGCGGATGAAACCATCCCCGGCGTTGATCCCGTCCAGCCACGGTTGATCGGGCAGCACAACATAGTTCTGCGGATCCTTGACCAGGTGCTCGATCCACGGCAGCCCACTTACCGAACACACCTTGCCCACCCCGACCTGCAACGCAGCGGGCTCAGAAGCATCGAACGACAACCACATCGCCTCACGCTGATAAATCGGCAACATCACCCCACCACGGGCCAGCCACTCCGGCGGCACGGTATCGGGATAGTCCTCCACCCGCCGCAACGGAAACCGCCCAAGACCCGGCGGCAGGTGATGCAGACCCGTCTCGGGAATCCGCAGGGTCCGTTGAAACTCGACCGTCACCGGACCCATCACCAACTGGTCCCTAACGATCTTCACTGGCGCTCTATCCGCCATGATTTCCCCCTTCGGTTGCGTTGTCCATATCTCTAGCAGCAGGCACCGACAAGGGCTAACTACCTGTTCAGCCGTGATCCGATGCCGTAGCACCGCCATCGAACCCGCTTCTTTTGAAGTGCCGGGCCTGGCATCAATGGCGCCAACCGAAGCCAAGCCGGCCACGGAACTCCTGCAATTCCGAGTAACCCGGTGGCTTGACACGCGGCCTACGAATAGGCCGCCCCAGCGGATCCTGTTCAATCGCGTATCTCCGACACCAGTCGAGCCATTCTTCGGCGGCCGTCCGCTCTTCTGGGTCACCTATGCGCTCCACACGCTCGGCCATGACGACGAGGTATTCCCGGAGTCTTGCAGCAGTTGCCCATGCCTCCGCGTCCGCCAGCAGCCGTTGACCCAATGCATCTTGGACGTAGGCCTCTCGGGCGATTTCATCCTCGCGCTCTTGCCGCTTTCGTTTCGCGATCTCGGCAAGCCGGGCCGCTTCGGTCTCCTCTGCATGGACCAAAGCCCAGCGCTCCATGGTGATTAATGCATCCGGAAGACGCTGCTCGAGCTTCAGCGTCTTCGTTTCCTTCCAGGTAATTTTCGACGCGTATCGGCTATTAGTGTCGATGGTCATGTTCAGGCGATTCGCCGGCACATAGTCATGCTGCGGCGGCGGCCAGTTGTTGTACTTTCGCTGGCGTTCAAGCTCATCGGCTGTTGGAGTATGCGGAACCCGATCCGTGGGTTGCACTATCTTCACGGAACATTCGATCTCGGGCATGACGATGATCAAGTCACCCGTTAGGCGCGTCCGATCCTCGAGATAGCCGTGTCGATTTCGCTCAGGAACACGCACTTTGTATCCGCGCGATTCCGCTTCGTGCGCTATGGCGTGCAGCAGCCTAAAGGCTTTGGGACGGAGGTCTCGGCTGATCGAATCCAGCCTGCCCTCCTTCCTGAGTGCAGCGACCATGGGGTGCCAGCGTCCGATTCGCTCTGCAGCAAGGGTTTTCGACGGCGGATCTGTCTTCCAGTCCGATACCGTCGATAGCCGCATGATCACCCTGTTGTGACGCGCACGAGTGAGGATCACTTCCTGGCCGTCTGGGGCCATCCCTCGGCGGTTGATGATGCCGACGAGACTGGTGAAACTCCTGTTGTCGTCGGAGGTGTCGACCTCGAGAACACCGCCCGCAGCCACGATGTCCTGCACGAGTTGGCGAGTCGGTGTTAGTCCCCCGTCCTCGGAGGAGGCGCCGATGGCCTTCTTCGGTAGTCTCGGCGCCGGCGTCACGGGCTGACTCGGAGCGGCCCAGGTCTTCACCTGCTGGACCCTCTCGGATGCAGTTCTTCTTGGCCGCGTCCAGTGGCCTGCCGGATATGCACCCGTCGCAAGGTAGTGCGCCCCGGCCGGCAGGATCGCGGCCTTCCAGGTTCCTCCACGCTTAGAGACGGTGACGAGTCTCCGGGAAGCGAGCGACTGCGCGGTGGTCTTGAAGGTGTAGTCGGTCCAACGACCGTCCGGGCATCCGGCGTTGATCCAGTTCAGGACGTCAAGCTGACGCTGGTTAAGTGGGTTGTCGAGGGCCATGACCCCATGGAATCACCGAAGCGTTTTCCGCGGTGCCGGGGCCTTGACCTGCATTAGAGCGACCAGGCCGTGAATAGCCCGAGGCTGTGTAACCGCTGTCGGCTGTCGGAAGGTCGAATTAGTATTCGTAGTGACTTCTAGGGGGCAAATGGTGGATGGCGACGGGGCGTCGAACCTTCCGGCGGTGAACGGAAGCGACGAAGTGGTGGTTTCTCTCCACGACGAGGGCTTACTGGTCGGCGGCGACCCCGTCGCGGTCGAAAACTATCTGCAGCGGTTGAGACACGTTGCTGGGCGCTCGATGCAAGTTGCTGGTGCTGATTCGGCTTCGGTAGGAAGAACAGTCGGACTTATCACGGGTCTGGCGGCAGTGTTCGGCGACGCCGGGAAGTACGTTCAACTTCATCCCGACAGCCTGACGGCCCTTCGCCAAGGCAACGTCATTCCTGGGACAGATGGCTTCTTCCGGATGATGACCCGCGCCGACGATGGGCACTTCCTCGCTCAACTCCAATGGAAGCCCACACCTTTGGGGCCGAACGTGGCGCTCTCCGCGCAGATGCTGGCAGTCCAAATTGCACTCCAGCAATCCATCGCAAAGGTCGAAGATGCTGTCCGGCGCGTTGAAGGCAAAGTCGACACCGTCCTGGACCTCGCGAAGGCAACAAAAGCTGGCGATGTTCTCGGCAACAATCGGACGATCTCCAAGATGGTCGACTCCTTGGACGAGCATGGCACGCTGCCTCAGGCATATTGGGAATCCGTTGCGAGCCTGGGCCCTTCGCTGAATAGCACGATCGAACAGCTCCGCAACTACGTCGGCCGTGTCCTGCGATCATTCGATCAGAGCCTTCCAGTTCAGGAGAGAGCGGAGAGGCTGCGGTATGCGGTCCAAAGCGAGTTGCTTGGCGAGTCGCTGAGCCTGTTGGTGGTAGCAGAGGAATCGCTCTACAAGTGGCAGCGGCTTAGCCTGGCACGTATCGAGTCAACGGAGCCCGATCAGCTTCTCCGGGCGATTGACGAGTCTCGCGAACTGCTGAAGCTCCAGCTCAAGGAGGATGCCGCGCTCTATCAAGAAGCCAAGGCAATCTTGGACCGATTCGCAAAGCCCGATGCGATTGAAGGCTTCCGTTACCGGGCAGTGCGGGAATTGGCGAGGCAACGTGCGGTTCTGCGCGAAGAGCTTGATGCCTTCGCTGCTGCACGTCGCAACCAGGTCGAGAAGTGGGAGGACTTCCACATACCAGGGTTCTTGGAGGCAACCGGTGCCGCATTCGACGAGGCGAGAGCATCGGCTGGCAGGGCTCTGACAGCAGCGGGCGAGGGAATTACCCGGCTGGGAACACGCCTTGCCGCGCCTTCGGACAAATCAGAAGATGGACCACCGCAGAAGGCCGACAGAGCAAAGAGGAGCGAGCAGTAAATGGGCAAGCCTTTGAAGTCGGCCTGGATGGTGCGGAGCGACGGCGGCAAGCGCTACGACGACTTCCGGGATCTCAAAGCAGTCGGTATCGGTTGGACAGAGATCGCCGAGATCGCTGCGCAAGGAGCTGACCGGAAGACGCTGACAAAGGCCTATTGCAGCGCGCACCCTGAGACTAAACCACAGTCCGCACAGATGGCGGTATCTCAGGTCCACCGCTTCGTCAACGAAATTCAGCAAGGCGACCTGGTAGTCACCTACTCCCCGACCACCCGCAAGTATTTGATAGGGACCGTCACCGGGCAGTCGAGCTACTACCCGGATCGGCCGAATATCAGCATGGACATATCGCGGTCCGTCGACTGGTCAGCGACTGAAGTGGATCGCGACAACTTGAGCGTCGCGACCCGCAACACACTCGGGTCGATCATGACTGTGTTCAAGCTGCCAGAAGCCGCTATCCATGAAGTCCTGGCAGCATCGCTGGGAGAGCCGCTGGCGCCTCAGGAACGTGACGAAGACCCCGGCGTCGAAGATCCCTTGCGGAATATTGAAGCACTGGCCTTTGAACGCATCAAAGATCAAGTCAGCCAGCTTGATTGGGATGACATGCAAGAGTTGGTAGCAGGCATCCTACGAGCCATGAACTACAAAACCCAGGTATCGCCGCCCGGATCCGACCTTGGTCGCGACATTCTCGCGTCACCCGATGGATTCGGATTTGAGCAACCGAGGATCGTCGTTGAAGTCAAGCACCGCAAAGGCACCATGGGAAGCCAGGACCTCCGCAGCTTTCTGGGCGGCCGCCACAAAGACGACCGCGGGCTCTACGTCAGCACTGGAGGCTTCACCAAAGATGCGCGCTACGAGGCCGATCGGTCCTCGGTTCCGCTGACCCTTTGGACGCTCGAGGAATTGACGAAAGCTCTTCTCGACAACTACGAGCAGACTGATTCACGAACTCGCGCCCTCGTCTCGCTGCGCACGTTCTACGCCCCAGCAGATATGGGTTAGCGCCGACGAAAGCGGAAAAAAGCCTCTCAGGCGGCTGGTCTATCCATTGATTGCCCGCGAAACCGTCTCGCCCACCTCCCAGACGTCGTCGGGGTCGAGCCCGGCGACGGAAACAGCCTTCGCGGACTTCTTTTCATCAAGGTTCAGCATTGATGCAAGGTCGGCGAATCCTGGATCTCCCTCGACCTTGGGAAACCTGGTCCAGCAACCGGCAATCATCAGGTTCCCGTTCTTGACAGAAAATTTGTAAGGCGGGTGCCTGCGCCCAAAGTGGTAGAGGAACACTGCCCCGCCAGGCCGCTTCCCGAAGAAGATGCGCGGCGCCGGTCCGGCCGTCGGCAACTCGTCGTTGGCATCAGCCAGCTCCAGGAGCCTCAGAAGGAAGGCGCGGTCATTGGGGTCCTCAACAGCGTTGATGAACTCTTCTCGGGTCCAGTCTCCCGGCTTCTGGGCGAAGCTACCCGTACCGAGTCGTGCCGGCGGCAACACCTTGCCTGCGGTCGGCGCCCGGCCGCTCAGCCAGAAGCGGAGCAGCCCAAGTTTTCCCGAGGTGCGGCCTTCCATGTCTTCGTGATCGCCGTTAGGCCCTCGTTTCACGACGCTGTCGATCTCATCGCTTTCCGAGTAGTGCGCCGTGATGGCAACGTCCGCCCGAGTGAACTCATCGGTGTGATCAGTCGACTGGACGTGCCAGCCGGACTCCATTGCGAGTTCGGCGGTGTCCAAACGGAACGTGGTTCCTGCTGCCACTTTTCTACCTCTCCATCGGATTACGCTGCGATCGCCAGTGAGACCAACCGGGCCAGGTAGTCCACCTGGCGCAACATCTTTGCGGGAGCAGCACTCAAATCGAGAGCATGACAGTGGATCACCACACCGCTCCCCTGCACCGTGTGCCGATCGACCGGCTCATTTCCCTTTGCATAGATGAGGTGGCCCTCATCTAGACCAAGAACTGTGCAATACGCAAGCATTTGATAGAGGTCGACATTGGGAAAGCCTTCCGGCTTCTCGGCTTTGTATTTGGCGTCCACTACGGCGAAGACCGTCCCACCGGCCTCCCACATAAGGTCGGGCTTCATAGTCACCCGTTCACGAACGTCCAGACTCAACGACTTCTGGCACATGCTGCGGCCCCCGTAGCTCCTAAGGGATTCCGAAAGTGCCACTGTCACGAAGTCTTCGAAGACGCGCCACATGTCGAACATGTATCCGGTGACACGCAGATCGCCGACGTGGTGCTCGAATGACTCTGCGGCAAGAACGATCTGGGCTAGTGCCAGCGCCGACTGGTAGCGCACATTCAGTCGGCTCCGTCGCCATGTAGGCAGACCGGCACCGCGTGGCGGAGCGTTCACGTCAGCGAGAGTCAGTCGCAGCCGCTGCAGTCGGCGCCGCGCCTGAATGCTGATCCTTGGCACGACCAGGAGCCTCCGCAGTGCCATCAGGAGCAGCTGATTCTCAGGGATATCGACAGTGAAGTCGTCGTACTCGACTGCGAGCGGTATGGGCAGGCCGTACAGGCGAGTCATCTGCTCGCCGGCGAGCATCCGGCCGCGTAAGACCGGCAGGGTCTCCTGGACTGTCCGGTATCCCTGCAACAAACCTTGCTCGACGGCCGCCAACGCAAGCCGACTGAATGCCTCTGCCAGAGCGGGGAGCAATTCGTCGTCGCTCGACAGGTCAACCAAGTCGTCGCGCCAAATCCCGGGATCCTTGGCGTACCCGAGCATGAAAACCAGGCGATTGAGGTCAGCGATCTTCGGGCGCACGATGACCTGGCGCTCTCCGATCGTGACAGCGCCGATCTTGCGTGCCGGAACCACGTCATAGAGTCCGCGATCCAGCGTGGGCGTGACGTTGGCCAATGCCAGTTGCTGCAGGGCCAGATACTCCGCGTCTGTCAGCGCGACGGTCTGGGCAGCTTCGCCCTCAGTCAGAATCAGCGGTGGCGATGACATCGTCGACTTCTTCAGTTGCGAGGACGGGTGCTCCCTTCTTGGCCTCCAACGCCTTCCTTATCGCGTCAAGGCTGTAACGGGTCTGCACGTCCGTGCCGTCACCGTAGTGGTGCTCTTCGAGCAGCGGCAGGATCGCAGTGCGCCAAACTCGTTCCAGTCCTTTGTCGCCGGCATTGTGCACAGCCGGCCGCATGAAGTAGGACGGGCCGATCTTGAAGTCCGGGTCCTCAATGCGGGCATTAAGGACCTCAAGCAGTTCGGCAGATTCGGCAGCGTGGTTTTGGGCCTTCAGCCATTTGCGCAGAACCCCGTTGGTTGGGCTCTCCGATGGATGTAGCGGAAGGAACGCGAACCGCCGACGCATGGCGGCGTCGACGAGCGCGATGGATCGGTCGGCGGTGTTCATCGTGCCCAGGACGAGGATGTTTCTGGGCAGCGAGAACGGTTCGGTGTTGTCCGCGGAATACAGCAAGTCGATTGAGCGGTCTCGGTATTCCAGCAGGAAGTAGAGCTCGCCGAAGATCTTGGCGAGGTTGCCGCGGTTGATCTCGTCGATGATCAGTACATAGACGGCCTCGGGGTTGTCTTTGGCCTTGTCGACGAGTGAACGCAACGGACCCGGCGTCAGTGTGAAGCCGACCTGGCCGCCGATCTGCTCCTTGGGCCGGTAGCCCTCGAAGAAGTCCTCGTAGGTGTAGGCCGGATGGAACTGGACCATCTTTACATTGGCCTCGGTGGTGAGGTGGGCAGCGAGTTCCAACGCGATATAGGTCTTTCCAGTGCCGGGAGGTCCGTAGAAAATTAGCTGTGGCCGGTCGCGAAGGAGCTCGATGCATTCCTGCAACCAGTCGATCGGAACATTGAGCCGCTCCGCCAGTTCGGGCGTGGCGTCGGGAAGGTGCATGGTCGCTGTTCCCGTCGGCAACGGCCGGTGCTCCGCCAGTGCAACGAGCGTCGCGACATAGGGGGTGAGATCAAGGACCTCGCCTTGCGCACTCAGCCGGGCAGTGACCTCGGCCGGTAGTTTGTTAAGCGGCAGGGAGCTTCCATACCACTTGACAGTGCGGCGCAGATTCGAGCGGGCGTCGCTGCTCTTTACCGATTCCGCTGCACCCGTGATGACACCGAAGTACACGTTTCCCTGGCTGACGGTGACCACCAGGTCACCCGGATGCATGCGGGCAAGAAATGCGTAGAACTCGTCGAGCTTCTCTTGCCGTTGCGCGTATCCCGAGGAGCTGTAGTCCTCTTCGACGAAGGTCTTCAATTCGTCGCGACTGATGTCGGGCTCAACTGTCCGTAGGAGACTGGCAGCCAGGGAGACCGTTCCCTTCTGCCTCCATATGGGAACCATGTCCTGGCCCTTGACGTTGGATCCGTGCACCCGCCAGGCGTGCTTGACCTCATGGCTGGGCCCAGGTTCCTTCGGCTTCGCCTTCTGCCACTTCTCAAGCCATGGCGACGCGTACAGGTCAACTACGCCGTGCTTTTCTCTGATGGCTTCATAGATATCGTGGAGGTCGGTGTCGACGTCGCCGATCTGCCGGTCGAGATACTCGGCTGCAAACGCATCGCGCATCAACCGACGATGTTCGGCGCTCACAATGGGCAGGAAGAAATCCGGAAAAGCTAGATACAGCAACGACTGCCGCTGCGCGGCTTGACCAGTAGCGACCGAATCAACTTCATCCCTGAAGATCAATGGATCAGCTAGAGCATCCAGCCGGCGCTGTTCGGGGAGTTGCTTGAAGTGTTGTGCCACTTCGATCAGGTAGACAATTTGCTTCCACTTGTAGTTCCCGAATGCCTGCCCGCCGTGATAAACGCCGCCACCGAGCAGCGCCTCTTTGACATCGTCGGGGACTGACACTGGTGGGTCACACCGGTCTAGAACTGTTTCAACCTGCTTGAGCTTTAGCGCCCCGCTGAGGTTAATGATCGGAAGAACATTGACGATCAGCAGCTCGGCAAAGAGCTGGATCGCCCCGGATGAGGTCGTCGCGAGCTGTTGATCCAGCTTCTCGAAGAAGCCACCCGATCCAGCGTCTGGTCTGTCCGAATAGTCGCGCTTGAGTTCCGCCAAATTGTCGGCAGTCCAGATGGGCTCACCTGGCACCAGCAATGAATCACTCCGCCCAAAGCCAACATCGACTAGTCGGCGGCCGATCTTCTCGACCGCAGCGGCCTGTGGCCGGCCAAATGCTCCAGCGTCTTCAGACATCTTGTCCACCTGCCCCCTTCACTGGTGGTGACCGCCCTTAGCATCAAATGGCGACTCGTAGCGCTTGCCGCTTCGTTCCGCCTCCGCCATCGAGTCATAGAACTCAAGGATCAGCCGCTTAGTCCGGTACTCACCCTGGGCCGCTATGTCTTTGCGCTTCGTAATCGGGAACGTTTCCATGATGTAGTCAACATCGTCACGCTCGATGCCATAGAGATGGAAGAAGGCGGCGTCTAGTTCAGCTCGAAGTCTCGCGCGCCGGCTGGAATCCCAGGCACCATCGGCGAGTTCTGTACCGAAATCCTCTCCAAGCCTAGCCATCTCCTCATTGTCGAGCACCAAACCCAACACGCGGTCCGTGATCCACCGCCGAACCCCGCGATCGGCCCAGGCCAATTTCGCATCCGCCATCTCAACTGAGAGCATCGGAAGTTGGCGCATCGTGAAGTACTTGAGGTGCGTACCCCCGACTTTCTGACGAGCGACGTAATCAAGTGCGAAACTGTTCCAATTCGCTAGCAGAAGCGGTGCGGATTCCGGTGGCTCACATAACGTCAGCAGCGTGCCCCCCTCCGGAGAAGCATTCTCGCCGTTGATAGTCGCGATACACGTGCGCTCGTCAGTACTTCGGCATATGTCACGCCAACCCAGCAACCAGTCGCGATCCCAACGGCCCTCTAGTTTATTTGCTACTTCGCGCTGCGCCACCCAATACCGCGGCATGGCAACAAAGTTTGGGTCTTGCTTTTCCGCAAGCGTGACGTCGCGGACGGTACCGTCACGTTCGTAGGTGGCCCATCTGTGGTCGAAATGGTGAATCATCTTCGCCTCATAGAGAGGGAGCATCTCGTGCTTGCCTTTGCTGAATACATTGCCCCGCAATGTCCAACCCTGAGCCTCAAGCTCGTCGCGGGTGCGAAATAGGTGCGAGTCATTGGACATGTGAAACATGGTCATAAACTTGACGCCCCATGGGTTACCGTCCGAATCGCCCTCCCGGATGAGCACAGGCACCCGCTTATAGATTCCCAGGGTGATCTCAGCATCCCGCCGACTGCGAAAAACTGGACAAGTTCCGGTGTTTGGATTCAGAAGAATGATCTCCTGGGGCGAAAGCGCAAACCGCACGCCGCTGCGCTCCAGGTCGTTCGGGTCATGCGCGAAGAAGGCAAAGTCAGCCGCTGGTTCTCGCAGATCCCGTCCAGTCAGGGTCAGCAGGCAAAACTTGAAGCTTCGATGTACACCCTCGAACAGCGGCTTGGCATTCTCGAAGTCGTAGAGACTGGCGATTGCGGCATTGTCGACAAGATCTTTGAAGAAGTACTGGGTGGTGGCGTCGGTCGCGATTCCGGTCGGCAGAATTACTCCGAGGCGCCCCTCCCCGCCAAGAAGTTCGCGGTCGGTTTCGGCGAAGACCGCGTAGGTATTGATATCGCCACGTCCGGCCAGTGGGTAGCGGCCGGAATTGCGCATGAAGTGCGACACACCCTCCGCGTTTCGTTTCTCCGCCACGAACGCGTCGTGAAGTGCGGGGCGGGAGGACGGCAATGCCGCTATCAGTCGCTTCCTGGCGGCGGCGTTCGGCGCCGTGGCGATCTCCGGATCGCGGGAGGCGAAGAACTCCTGTTCCTGGAGTTTGACCCGCTCCCACGGCGGGTTTCCGATCACGACGGAAAACCCGCCGTACCAACCGGTGGTCTCGTTGAGAGTGCCGCCCTCGTCGGTTGACTCGGTGGGGAAAACATGTGGGAATTCCAGGTGCCAGTGAAAGAAACGGAATTCAGCCGTCACGCGGTCTATCTCGGCATGTTGCTTGTTAGTGAGCTTGTCCTCACCGTCGATCAGTGCGGCAATGGTGCGCTGGGTAATCGCGGGCGGCGCGCCGAGGCTCTTGGGCCATACAAAGGCTGCACACCAGGCATTGGCCGCTAGAAGCTGCTTCCGGTAGGCACTCGACTCTGTATAAGCACGAAGCCTTTGCTCCTGCACATGTACGTCAGCCAGTGACAGCGCCGGGGCCGCGACGACCTTCTCCACCTGCTCGCCAAGAGCGGTGTTCGCGGCGACCATGTCCACGTCGAAGAGACTCCCCTGAGCGCTGCGTTCTGCTTTGTTCTGCTTGGCGAGGGTTGCGGTGATTTTCTTGTCGTCTCCCTCGATCGGCTTGAATGCCTCGTCGGGGATGCCCTCGGCAAGCAAGCGCGGCGTCGCTCCGACGAGTGCGTTGCCGATTCGGATCTGCGCGTCGAGGAACGTCAAGGGCCGGCCGGGTTCGAGGGCTTCCAGCCATAGCGACACCTTGGCCAATTCGGCGGCGAGCGGATTGAGGTCCACGCCGTAGATGCAGCGCCCAACAACGTCGCGCATCGCCGATCGCACCGCCTCAGGCGCAGGTTCGGGGTCACCGGTCCGCAAAGCAGCGACCCGCTTGGCGATGCGGCGGGCCGCGCCCACGAGGAAATGTCCGCTGCCGCAGGCAGGATCGCAGACGGTGACTCGTAGAAGAGCTGGTTCGGGTTCGTCGGACTTCTCGGCGTCGTCCAAGATCGGGTCGAGCGCGGTGTCCAGCAGCGACTCCACAAGTGAGGTGGGCGTGTAGTAGGAGCCGGTGTCCTTGCGTTGATTGCCCGACGAGACGATGAGTGCGTAGGTTTTGGTGGCCGGGTCCCAGCTCGGCATGAGTTCCAGCAGCGACTCGTAGATGCTGCCGAGTTCCTCAGCGCCGAGGTTGCGGTAGTCCACGATCCGCATGGCTTGCGAGCGGGGTTCCTTCACCAGAGACAGCGAGTGCACCGCCGACTGCAGCGCCTGGTTGCTCAGCGAGCAGTCCATGAGGAAGTCCAGCGCGCCGGTGTCGAAAAGGCCACCGATCCCGGGCAGGCCCAATTCGGGTAGGCCGTCGACACTGCCGAGGCCGCGCCACACGACTTTGAGGGCTTCCCAGCGGTCGCCGTAGCGCCCGCCACGTCGCCGGCGGGATGTCCGCCGCAGCCGCTCAGTGGAGAAGTAGTCGAGGTAGCGGCGACGCACCTGCGGATCGGCGTGGGGGTCCAGCAGCGCATTGCGGTCCTCGGCCACGAAGGTGAAGAGCAGCCGGTAGGTAACTCGCAGGAGCGCGTGGTTGATCTCTTCGACGGTGATCTCGCCATCGGCGAGGTCTTGGCGGAGCTTGGCGTTGTCCGGATGGGTCAGGAATCCCGAGCCGAGGGTATTGAGTGCCTGAATGACGCCGTCGCGCAACAAATTCAGGGCACGGGAACCGGACTGAATAGCGTCCTGGCGCCAGTGTTCCAGCCAGCAGGATGCCGGACCGCTCTCGGGGTCACGCGGTTCCAGCCGGGAGACGTGGCAGAGCGAGTACAGCAGGAGAAAGTCGGCGAAGAGGTCGCCATCGAAGATGGCCTCGAGGTCGAATTCGACATAAGCCGACCCGACCAGCGAAGTGGAGTCGCGGACCAGCCGCAGGGTGGTGGCGTTGGCGAGGACGCCCCACAGGTGGTCATCTGATCGGTTCAGAAGCTCCTGAACCATCGACTGCGGGGAGGCGCCGGCCGCCCCCGCCACCCCCTTGGTCCGGGTATCTAGCGCCGTGCGCCCAAGTAGGTGGATCGGGACATTGCCCCACAGGTGTGAGACGGGAAAGCTGCGGTCCCCGACGTGCAGGCCGCCTTTTCCGGTGGGGTGGACGCGGCCGTATCCGAGCTGATCGAGCAGCACCAGGGCGAAGCGTTCCCGGGTCAGTCCGGTTGCGGCGTCGGTGTCGGGCAGGGCGGCCAGGGCTGCGCGATAGGTGGTCCAGGCGCCTCGTAGGTAGGCCCAAACGCGGTTGGCGGCGTCGCGCACGGTCTCACCGGCAGCGAGGTGAAAGTCTTTGGATGACAGTCCGTCCGGGGTCTGTGCGGACATGAGTTTGGCGAGCAAGTCTGCGGGCAGCAAACCGCCGACGATCCGGACGCCAACGAAGTTGGTCGATAAGGTATCGGTGCTCATTGCTCGGCCCCAGCCGGGGGCACGTACACGAAGACGCCGAGGACGTCGGCGCCCGGTTCAACAGTGACTGTCAGTCCGCGTACGACGTCGGAACTGGCCTGGCGTACCCGGCGGTGCGATTCGAGGAGCCGGGCTGCGAGTTCTTCGCCGTGCTGGGCGAGGTGGGTGGCAATATCGGGCAGACCGTCGAGGGCGCGGGTGATGAATTGGGCCGCCTGCGGGGCGGGCACATTGCCGGACGGGCGTGCGCGCAGCAACGGTGCCACTGACTCAGGTGACAGCCAATGCGGCGACGCCGGGGATCCTTCAAAGGCGAGCGTCGCGACATCTTCGGCGACGAGTTCGCGGCTACCGGAGCGCGACGGCAACTGCAGATGGAAGCGGTAGCGGGCGATGAGCAGCGTGGTGCGGGTGGATACCGACTTGGTGCGGATCACCGCGCAGCGTCGGGCTGGGCGCTGGTCGTCGGGAAGTTGCGAGTCCAACGCGGATTCCAGGACGTAGTTGGCGACCGCCTCGACTGAGGCGTCGGTGCGAGTGAGCACTGCGTCACCGCGGGCGACCGGCAGGTCGGCGGCGAAGTGGAGCGGATCCTTGCGGCTGGGCGGTAGCGCGTCGCGCAGTCCCAACGGCAGCGGCCCGAGCGTCGCGGTGAATCCGGAGTCGGCCGGGGTCACCGTCGACCGCAATGCGCGCAGCGCATGGTCAACGAATTCGGCGACGTCGGTATTGGTGCCCAGGGTGGCACGGGTCTCGTTGAGTTCGGTTTCCACTTCCTGTTGTTTGATGCCGTGCTGGGCGTACTTGGTCTGGGCGTTGCGTTCCCGGGCGGCCGCCGATTCCCATTGGTTGTGAAGCGCGTCGCGCTTTTCCTCGAGGTCGAGTTCCAGACTCAGTTGATCCGCGTCGCGCCCGCGCAGCAGGAGTCCCTCCATCAGTGCTTCGACGACGGCCTCGCTGCTGTCGGGTACCGGCACAGCGACGCCGGTGGCCTTGCGGATGGCCTCATGTTTTCGAAGGAGAACTTCGAGCACGATGCCGTCGATCTGGTTGTCTTTGCCGTAGAGGGTGACCGCGCGCACCGTGTCGGCCCGTTGGCCGAAGCGGTCCACTCGGCCTTCGCGCTGCTCATGGCGAGTCGGGTTCCATGCGAGGTCGTAGTGGATCACCGCCTGGAAGTTTTCCTGCAGGTTGACGCCCTCGGAGAGGCAGTCGGTGGCGACCAAGACGTGTTGGCCGGGGATGGCGGCCAGCTCCTCGATGCGGGTGACCCGTTCCGCGGGCGGCAGGGTGCCAGTGACGGCGCGAACGGTGACGTTCTTGCCCAGCGCCGCGGTGAGTTGTTCGGCGACGTACTCGGCGGTGTCGATGAAGCGGCAGAACACGATGGGATTGAACCCGTCGGCCAGTAGTTCTTTGACGCTCTTGACCAGCGCGGTGACTTTGCGGTCGGGTTTGCCTTCGAGTTTGAGAGCTTCGGTCCGGAACGCCTGCAGTCGGCGGGATTTCGCGTTCCCGGCCGTGGTGTCGGTGTCGGCGCCAGGCGTGGTGTCGACGGCCTCCAGCGCCTCGTCGTCGGCGTGGTCGAGCACGATGGCCCGGCCGATAGCGTCGGCCTCCTCCGGGGATTCCGCGGCAACCGTCGCCGCGCGGGTCTGCAGGGTCTGCGCCGCCGCGCGCGGGGATGAGGCCAGCGCCCGCAGCAGCGCTAACGCGGACCACCAGTTGACTCGCCGCGCCAAGCCGCCTTCGTCGGTGCGGACTGTTTCCCGGGCGTAGTCAAGGACTTTGGCGAACAGGGCGTGGTATTCCGGGCTGAGTGAATAGGGCACTTCGGCCGAGAGGCGATCCTTCGGGAACGGGGTGTCCTCGTTGAGGTAGCGGCGGATGTCGGCGCGGCGGCGTTGCACGAAGTGCTTGGCGAGGTTTTCCCGGTCGGCTTTCTTCTCCAAGTCGACCTTGGCCAGTTCGGGCTTTAAGAGCCCCAGCAGGTTGCGGAATGCTTCGTCTTTTCCGCTGTGGGGTGTGGCGCTGGCCAGGATCATGTGCCGCGAAGGGTCTGCCGCCAGGTCGCGGATCAATTCATAGCGTTGCGTTCGGCCGGAGCTGCCGCCGGTGGAGTCAGCGACGCAGGTGTGTACCTCGTCGACGATCACCAGATCCGGGCAGGTGCGCAGGAACTCGTGGCGGCGTCGCGCGCTCTTGATGAAGTCGGTGGACACCACGGTGACCGGGTAGCGCTCGAAGATTGACTCGGCGCCGATGAGTCCGCGTTCCAGCCGGCGCACTGTGCTGGGTAGGACCAGTTCGGCTTCCATGCCGAATTTCTCGCGGAGCTCGCCCTGCCACTGCTCGGCTAGCGCGGGGCTGCACAGCACTGTGAGGCCGCGGGCGTCACCGACCTTCAGCAGTTCGGTCGCTACTAGCGCTGCCTCGATGGTCTTGCCGATGCCGACGTCGTCGGCGATCAGCAGGCGCACAACGTCCTGGCGCAGCGCCATCATCAGCGGCACCATCTGGTAAGCACGGGGCTCGACCGCGATGGATGCGAGGCTGCGGAATGGCCCTGCGGTAGAGCGGAATCCGATCCGCAGCGCACTCCGCAACAACGAGGCGCTCAAGTGGTCGCCGAGATCATCGGGGTGCGGCGGGGGGAACGACGCGGGGCTGACACCTTCGCTGGCGAGTACCCCGGCGATGTCATCGTCAATGCCGCCGATGGGCCGCAACACCAGAAAATCATCGGTGCTCTCCGGCAGCACCACCCATTCGCGGCCA
>Ga0208694_1000424_pt1 | contig 63407 bp, 61 predicted proteins | sample AD_UKC078_MetaG_FD_184442 | JGI IMG/M metagenome (GOLD analysis project Ga0208694, IMG submission 184442) | Active sludge microbial communities of municipal wastewater-treating anaerobic digesters from USA - AD_UKC078_MetaG (SPAdes) (version 2) | ecosystem: Engineered > Bioreactor > Anaerobic >...
TGTACAGCATGGCGAGCCCTGACTGAAGCATATTACAGACAACGTCAAACATAAGGCAATTGCCGTCATTTAAAAGTTTTGCAAGAATCATCCTTGATATCATATAAGCAGCGGCAAGGCCGCCGCAGATATACAAAGCCATATAGTCCAGGGGTTCGGAATAATATGAAATCAGAGCGAAGTTCATTGCAATAAGAACCAAATTCAGCAATGGGGAAACATACCTGCATATACGAATATTCTTATAGTATGTCATCCAGCACGACAAAGCAAAGCCGGCAGTTATAAGCGTATATATGAATCTGTAGCTCCATGAAAAAACTTCAAACACAATATCACCGGTTTCTGGTAAAATTCCAACAATAATATATTATACAATAATATTGGGCAAAATTCACCTGCGCATTCACATATACTCCAATATATGCTAGAATAATCTCATTGAATTAAGATGTAAAGGAGCATAATATGGGTTATAAATATGTATTATTCGATCTTGACGGTACTCTGATTAATACAAACAGGCTGATTTTAGATTCCTTTAAGTATACTTATAAAAAATGCCTCGGCTTGGAAGTCTGCGAGGAGGATATACTGAAATGCTTCGGGGAGCCTCTGAAAGTGACATTGAGGAGATACTCCGAGGAAAAGGCGGATGAATTGTTTAATACATATATTGAGTATAATGAGTCGAGGCATAACGATACAGTGACTATATTCGACGGGATTCAGGAGCTTTTATCCGAATTGGTGAATCAAGGCCGTACCCTTGCCCTTGTTACCGCCAAAAGGAGAAGAGTAGCGATTATGGGCCTTGAGTTATTTGATATAAAGAAATACTTTGATGTAATCGTGGCACTTGAAGATACGGAACTGCATAAGCCAAACCCGGCTCCGGTGATAAAGGCCCTGGAGCTTTTGGGAGCGAAGCCCTCGGAAACATTAATGGTCGGAGACAGTGTTTTTGATATTCACTGTGCCCATGGAGCTTCTGTTGCGGCCGCTCTGGTGAAATGGAGCGCTGCCCGGGACTTCCAGGATGATGCTTCATCAGCGGATTATGTAGTTCATGACACAAAGGAGCTGTTAGATATTATTATAGGGTAGCACTTTGAAGTTAGTGGAAGGCAGAGTACCGACGTGGGGAAGATATCTTCGACGAAACCTTCCACCTGACCCCGGAACGAGAATACCCCAGAGGAAAAGCTAGTCTCACGACGCTTTTCCGACCCTAGGGAACCCTATGGTTCCCTTCGACGGATGCAAGCATCCTGAGCACCCTCCTTTATCGGCAGGGGGCTTCTCCTCCTTGCATCTCCCGCTTTGGAAGGTGAGGAGAACATACTTCCCTTACAGCCGGAGTACTTTACATACTATTCTATTATTCTGCTACAGTCTAATTAGCGCATTTTTACAAACTTCTTCTCAATCCACGACACTGACAGATACATAAACGCCGCAGCCACAGCCAGTATAATGACGCTGGTCATGACCAGGTCCATCTTGAATACCTGGCCGCCATAGATTATCAGATAGCCCAAGCCTGCCTTTGATACAAGGAATTCTCCGACAATTACGCCTACCAGTGACAGCCCTACATTTATCTTCAGCGTTGAAATTATCTCCGGAATACTGGATGGGAATACCACTTTTCTCAGTATTTGAACCTTTGTGGCGCCAAAGGTTTTTAAGAGCTTGATTTTATCCTCGTCACAGCTTCTGAAGGACTGATAGACATTGAGAATGGTGACAATAATAGACAAGAGAAGGGCCATTACTATGATTGAGCCGGTGGTTCCGCCGATCCATACGAGTATAATCGGGCCCAAAGCTGTTTTTGGCAGTGCATTAAGCACTACCAGGTATGGGTCAAGGACTCTTGCCGTAAAGTTAGACCACCAAAGGACAATTGCAGCAAGTGTCCCCAAAACTGTGCCGGATACAAAACCAATTATGGTTTCATATATGGTGACTCCGGTATGCAGAAACAGGGAGCCGTCCTTAGAGAGATTTATGACAGTATTTACAATCCTGGAGGGCTGGCTCATGATGAAGGGGTCTATCCACTTCATATTCGCGGCAATTTCCCATAATGCAAATATCGCTGAAAGTATTATTATCCTGGAAATAGTCACGGCATTTTTTGTAATTCTTTCTTTTCTGATATATTCCCTATGTTCATTGGAATATTCTTCATACATGAACATCCAGCTCCTTCCATATCTTATTGAAATATATCCTGAATTCAGGAGCTTCTCTGCAGATAATAGGAGTCTTGTTTTCGCAGGTAGTCAGCTGAATAACATGCTCCGATTTAACTTCCCCCGGCCTCCTTGTAAGCACAATTATCCTGTCTGACATTGATACTGCTTCTGCTATGTCATGAGTAACAAGAATCGCTGTCTTTTTCTCCTTTTTTATAATAAGCCAGATTTCTTCAGAAATAGCAAGTCTTGTCTGATAGTCGAGGGACGAAAAGGGTTCGTCCAGAAGCAGTATTTCCGGATTGACAGCCAAGGTTCGTATCAGAGCCGCCCTTTGACGCATTCCTCCTGAGAGCTGATTGGGATAATAATACTTGAATTCACCGAGGCCATACTCTTCCAGCAATCTTTCAGCATTTCTCATTGTATCCTTGTTTAGTTTCTTTTGAATTTCAAGTCCTATGGTAGTATTCCTGAGTATTGTGAGCCATTCAAACAGATGATCCCTCTGCGGCATATATCCGACATTGCTTGCCAACCCTTTTACAGGCTCATTATTAATTAAAATCTCACCAGTGGAAGATTTTATGAGCCCCGAAATAAGAGAAAGCAAAGTAGATTTGCCGCAGCCGCTGGGGCCGACAATGCTGACGAATTCTCCTCTTCTTATGTCCAGAGATAGATTTTTAATGGCCTGGGTTTCACCGTCAAGTGTATGGTAGTTCATGGTCACGTTTTTTAGCTCTACTACCTTATCCACTGCTACACCCCCAGTAAGTTCTTATAACTCCATACTATTCATCAGCAGTGGTATTAGTGAATAAAAAGAATCATTGACAGGTATGGTACAGTTGCTTTTTATTTAAGTGTCTATATAAATACATTTTTGTGGTAAAATATTTCGTAGGTGCGAGGCACGAGCCGCGAGGTTAGCGAAGCGAGGTGAGGGGAATAATGTACAACACCATAGATTATGAACAGCTTGAAGGGGATTATGTGCTTGTTGATGTAAGGAGTCCGAAAGAGTATTCGGAATTTACAATACCAGGAGCTGTCAATCTGCCGATTTTTAATGATGAAGAGAGAGAACTGATAGGTACGGTATACAACTGTGGAAGCATAGATGAGGCAAAAAAAATGGGAGTGGATTTCGCTTCAAAAAAGCTTCCTCTTTTGTATGAAGAAATAAAAAGGCTCAGGGAAGGCCATGACAAGGTAATACTGTTCTGTGAGCGCGGAGGGTATAGAAGCAGTTCCCTGTGTGCGTTGCTAAACTCAATCGGTATCGGAGCAGTAAAGCTGAGAGGCGGGTATAAAGGCTACAGGGCTGTAGTAAATTCAATGCTGCCGAAATTAAACAGAGAAGTGAACTATATTGTCATACATGGCTATACCGGGACAGGGAAAACGAAATTGCTGAAAATGCTTGAAAGCAGAGGTTATGATATTCTGGATTTTGAAATGCACGCTAACCATAGAGGTTCTCTTCTCGGAGATGTGGGCTTGGGAAAACGAATAAGCCAGAAGCAGTTTGAATCCCTGGTCTACGACAGCCTGAAGAAAAGGAAATCCGACATGATATTTGTTGAGGGAGAAAGCAGCAGAATCGGGAATATAGTTATACCGCATTATATAATGCAGAGCATGAGAGAAGGAAAGCACATACTTGCAGTTGGAAGCATCGAAATGCGGGTTCGGAGGATAGTTGAGGAATATACCAAAGAAAAAAATTCCGATAAGGATATAATTAACTCTCTGGAAAAGCTGGGAAGGAATATTTCTGCAAGGAGAGTCGAAGAGTATGCAAGGGATATTAGGCTTAGGAATTACCATCAGGTGGCGGAAGATCTGATGATCAGGTATTATGATCCGATGTATGAGAATGAAATGAAAGAATTTGAATACGAACTGACTGTAAACACGGATAATATCCAGAAGGCCTGTTTGGATATGGAAAAATGGCTGAAAAAAGCAAAGCCGGAGTAAATTCTGCTCCGGCCCTGTTTTTTAATAATTATGGTTTTACCGTTTCAATTGCCTTTCTGGCAAATTCCTGGGTTACAATCTTATCATATTCAACTTTCTTATCCAGTTCCCCTGCGGTTTGCATTACTTCCTGCAGTAAATCAAGGGACTCCGGAGTTGTTATGGGATCGGTGCACCATGCATCAATTTCCTTGTATCTTTTTACAACTGTAACCAGGATATCATCGTCAGCGTCAGGGAAGAATGATTTGATAGCCTCGGCTATCTCTTCCGCTGTATGGCTGTGGACCCAGAGCTGGCCTTTATAGAAAGCATTTGTGAACTTCTGTATCATTTCAGGGTTCTTGTCAATAACACTTTCTGATGTGAAATATGCGGTATAAGCAATCAAACCGCTTTCCTCTCCCAATGAAGAGACTATTTTGCCTGCACCTTCCTTCTCAAGCATGGATGCGGTGGGCTCAAACAATGCCACATAGTCTCCGACCCCGCTTATGAAAGCTCCTGCTGTAGCTGTAAACTGCAGGTTGGTGATTATCTCGACGTCTTTACCCGGTATAATTCCATACTTCTTCAATACATATTCAAGTGTCATTTCGGGCACGCCCCCGGGCCTTCCGCCGATTATTACCTTTCCTCTTGTGTTTTCCCATTTGAATTCCGGTTCATCGTTGCGTGCGACCAGGAAGGAACCGTCCCTTTGGGTAAGCTGTGCAAATATTACAGCATAATCTTCCTTTCCCTGTTCGTAAACATAGATACTGGCTTCAGGTCCCGCAAAGCCGATGTCGCATTGGCCGGAAAGCAATGCGGTCATTGTCTTGTCCGCCCCTTGGCCTGTTGTCAGTTCTATTTCCAGGCCCTGTTCTTCAAAGAAGCCCTTATTGATAGCTACATACTGCGGAGCATAAAAGATTGAGCGCACCACTTCATTAAGCCTGACGGTTGTAAGCTCTTTCCTGCTGCAGCCTGCGGAAAGCATCGCCGCAGAAGAAAGCACAATAAGGACAACGAGTACAAGTGATACAAGTTTGGCAGATTTTCTCACCAAATACCCCCCTATCATAGTTTGGATACGACTGCTGCTATTATTTGCATATTATGTGATATATATTTTTTTGAGACAGTCCAAGGATTTTTTGATGAACTGCCGCAGAGGCAAAGCATAAACTGGTATTGGAACAGTATAATATTTATTACACTTATGGGGGAACATAAAAATATCAACTCGGAAGAGCGGGTCGTTCAAAAAACAACTGCATATATGAAAATGTAGTACGGAGAGGTAACTATGAATATTCCAAATGCATTGACAATTTTCAGACTTATACTGATTCCGGGTTTTGTCTACTATTACTTTTCTTCAATGCCGAATGGGGATAGAATAGCAATAGTACTGTTTGCGGCGGCGGGCGTGACAGATATACTTGACGGCTTTATCGCACGCAGGTGCAATCTTATCACAAGGCTGGGAACAGTGCTTGATCCCCTGGCGGATAAGCTGATGCTGCTTACTGTTCTTATAAGCGCAACAATGAAGAATCAGATTTCCTTCTGGATAATTATTGTCGTGGCGATAAAGGAGACTCTGCTGATATTGGGAGCAATCACGCTGTTCAATGATCATGACATAGTGGTACCTGCAAACAGGTTCGGGAAGCTCTCCACAATTGCGTTTTATATAGCGATTATTGCTGTTGCTTTTGATATACCATACAGCAGGGTAATGCTTGACGGGTTTGTGATAATTACTATTCTGGCATTGGTGGTATATGCGAATTGTTATATAAATATAAAGCGCCGGCAGAGGATATATAAAACGTGAAACGCCTGATAAAAAAATAATATTGACAAATCCGCACAACTCTAATAAGATATATAATAATTAGAAGGCAAGAGACAATAGGCGATAGGTAATAGGTTCAGCAGGGCTTCGAAGCCTGGCATGCAGCCCATACCCTATAGCCAATTGCCAATAGCCTCAAAAAAGCAATGAGGAAGAGGAGTAGGCATTAACCGCCTTTTAGAGAGGGAAACCCACAGGCTGAAAGGTTTTCCGGGTACGGCACTGCTGAAGGTAGCTTCTGAGTTCCTGCTGTGAATAGAGTAGCATCAGGCGGGTCTGCCCGTTACAGTTCAAAGAGCCGGTGTTTGCCGGAAATAAGGTGGTACCGCGAATAACCTTCGCCCTTAACATGGGCGGGGGTTTTTTATTTTACAGAACTTTTCAAATTCAACTGCGAGGAGGATTTAACATGGACGAATCAAAAAATATTGCAAAAACTTATGACCCGAAACAAGTAGAAGAGAGATTGTATGAGATCTGGATGGAAAAAGGATATTTTACTCCTGTGATCGATAAGAACAAAGAGCCCTATACTATAGTGATACCTCCGCCGAATATTACCGGACAGCTCCATATGGGCCATGCAATGGACAATACTATACAGGATATACTTATAAGGTGGAGAAGGATGCAGGGATACTGCACACTCTGGCTCCCGGGTACGGATCATGCAAGCATAGCTACAGAGGCCAAAATAGTTGAGACTCTGGCAAAAGAGGGAAAAACGAAGTATGATTTGGGAAGAGAAAAATACCTTGAGATGGCTTGGGACTGGAAGCATGAATACGGCGGAAGGATACTTAACCAGTTGAAAAAGCTTGGAAGCTCCTGTGACTGGACCCGTGAAAGGTTTACCCTGGATGAAGGCTGTTCAGATGCGGTTTTGGAGGTTTTTGTCAGATTATATGAAAAGGGGCTTATATACAGGGGTGAGAGAATAATAAACTGGTGCCCCAAGTGCAAGACTTCCATATCTGATATTGAGACTATTTATGATACTGCGAAAGGGCACTTCTGGCATGTGAAGTACCCCGTAAAGGACAGTGACGAATATATAGAAATTGCCACTACAAGGCCGGAGACAATACTGGGAGATACTGCCGTAGCGGTTAATCCAAATGACGACAGGTACAGGCATCTCGTCGGCAAGACATTGATACTGCCGCTTATGAACAGAGAAATACCGGTAATAGAAGATGAGTATGTCGATATGGAGTTTGGAACCGGAGCAGTTAAGATAACACCGGCCCATGACCCCAATGACTTTGAAGTAGGCACGAGACACAATCTTCCGATGCCAAGGATACTGAATGATGACGGTACAATAAACAGCTTAGGCGGTAAATATAAAGGGCTGGATCGGTATGATGCAAGGAAGCAGATTGTTAAAGATTTGGAAGAACAAGAGCTGTTGGTTAAAACAAAAGAACATGAGCACAATGTGGGACACTGCCAAAGGTGCAGCACAACAATAGAGCCTTTGCTTTCAAAGCAGTGGTTCGTTAAGATGAAGCCCCTTGCTGAGCCTGCAATAGAGGTTGTAAGGGGCGGCAGGGTAAAATTCGTGCCGGAGAGGTTCACGAAGATCTATTATAATTGGATGGAAAACATTCAGGATTGGTGCATTTCAAGACAGCTGTGGTGGGGGCACAGGATACCCGCTTACTACTGTGAGGACTGCGGAGAGGTAATTGTATCAAAAACAGCACCGGGCTCCTGCAAAAAATGCGGAGGGAAGCTTAAGCAGGATGAGGATACCCTGGATACCTGGTTCAGTTCTGCCTTGTGGCCTTTTTCCACCCTTGGCTGGCCGGAAAAGACTGAGGATCTTGAGTATTTCTATCCTACAAGCGTACTGGTTACCGGATATGATATCATATTCTTCTGGGTTGCCAGAATGATTTTCTCAGCAATGGAGAATATGCAGGAAGAGCCTTTCAGGCATGTCCTGATTCATGGCATAATCAGGGATTCTGAAGGCAGGAAAATGAGCAAATCTCTCGGAAACGGAATAGACCCTCTTGATGTAATTGATAAATACGGTGCGGATGCATTGAGATTCAACCTGATATCCGGCAACTCTCCCGGAAATGATATGAGATTTTTCTGGGAAAAGGTTGAGGCCTACAGCAACTTCGCCAATAAGATATGGAACGCTTCAAGATTCGTTCTTATGAACCTGGATTATGACAGGGTAAAGAATGCAGTTCCGTCGGAATACTCATCAAGCCTGACTGCGGCGGACAAGTGGATAATAAGCAGGTTCAATACCGTAGTAAAAGAAGTTACCGAAAACATGGAAAAATTTGAGTTGGGCATTGCGGCACAGAAGATTTATGATTTCATGTGGTCGGAATTCTGCGACTGGTATATTGAGTTGGTAAAGCCAAGGCTTTACGGGGATGACGAGGAAACAAAGCTGGTGGCACAAGCTACCCTGTGCGATATATTAAAAGGGACAATGCAGCTGCTGCACCCATTCATGCCGTTTATTACGGAAGAGATATACCGGCACCTGCCATCGGAATATGAATCAATTGTGATTTCCAGGTGGCCGGAGTATAATGGGCAGGCATATCAGCCGGAAGAAGAGCGGAGGATGGAAAAGGTCATGGAAGCAATAAGGGGCATAAGAAATGTAAGAGCTGAGATGAACGTTGTTCCTTCCAGAAAAGCCAAGGCAATTGTAGTAACAGCAGATAAAGATGTAAAAGAGGCTATTGAGGAAGGCAGGCTATACTTTGAAAGGCTGGCTTCTGCTTCAGAGGTTGTTATACAGGATTCCAAGGAGGGCATTCCGGAGGGGGCAGTATCAGTACTTATTAATGGTGCTGAGATATATTTGCCTCTTGAAGACCTGATAGATTTCGAAAAAGAGCTTGAAAGGCTTAACAAGGAGAAGGATAACCTGGAAAAGGAACTGCAGAGGGTCAAAGGAAAGCTCAGCAATCAGGGCTTTATAGGAAAAGCCCCCCGGAGTGTAATAGAAGAGGAGCGGACTAAAGAAAAGAAATACCAGGAAATGCTGAATAAAATATATGAAAGAATAAACTCACTGAAAAAATGACGGAGAGTAAAAAGCGATGAACTATAATGAAGTTGTGGACCTGATAGACACAACGGTGAAATTCGGATGCAAACCCGGCCTTGAAAGAACTGAGAAGCTTCTGGAGCTGCTGGGAAATCCCCATAAAAAGCTCAGGGTGATTCATGTAGCGGGCACCAACGGCAAAGGCTCAACAGCGGCAATGCTTGCCAGTATTCTAAGCAGTGCAGGATATAGAACGGGTATGTATATATCGCCTCATCTGTTCAGGAATACTGAAAGAATGACTATAGACGGCATTGAAATTACGGAAGAGGATTTTGCAGAATATGCCACGCAGGTATTGAGCATGGTAAGGCTTATGGGCGAAAAAGGGCTTGAGGAGCCTACTCAGTTTGAAATGTATACTGCTATGGCTTTCCTGTATTTTGAGCGTAAGAAGGTTGACTTTGCAGTTGTTGAGGTTGGGCTGGGAGGAAGGTTTGATGCTACAAATGCAGCAGAACCTCTGCTTTCTGTGATAACCTCAATAGGCTATGACCACAAGGATGTACTCGGAGACACTATAGAAAAGATAGCCTATGAGAAGGCAGGTATAATAAAGGAAGGTTCAATGGCGGTAATGTATCCGCAGCCGTATCCTGAAGCATCGGCTGTTATTGAAACAGTGTGCAGGGAGAAAGGTGCAATTTTGGCAGAGGCGGATATTGACTCCCTGATACTCAAGGATTATGGCCTTAGCGGCCAGACAGTTGATTTTAAATACCGGGATTATGATATTCGCGGTATGAAGCTGCCGCTTATAGGGGATCATCAGTTATATAATGCCGCTGTTGCATTGACTGCCATAGCGGAGCTTGATAAAATGGGGCACCGGATAGAAGAAGCGGGTATCAGAAAGGGGATTGGGTCTGTTAAATGGCCTTGCCGTTTGAGCATAGTAAGCATCGAGCCTTTGATACTTGTTGACGGAGCACACAATGAGGATGGAATCAATTCTCTCCGTAACGCGTTATTGAAGTATTTCGGCAATCGAAAGATTATTTTTGTAATCGGAATGCTGAGAGATAAAGACTATGCTTATGCCATAAGAAAGCTTATGCCGATGGCTTATCATGTGGTAGCCGCGGAGCCTTTCAGTGAAAGAGCACTGAGCGCCTCTGCAATGGCAGAGGCGGTGAAGCCTTACTGCAGCAGTGTAATTTCAGAGCCTGACATTAAAAAAGCAATTGAAAAAGCAAAGAAACTGTATGAAAAGGACTGCATGATATGTATATGCGGCTCTTTATATCTGGCAGGACGTGCCTATGAGTACTTAACGGAAAAAAATTGAGACACGGGGACGGGACATGGGGACGTTTCGCGTGTCCCGCTTGCGGGACAGGGGAAACGTCCCCATGTCCCGTCCCCGTGTCCCGTCTGCATGTCCCCGTTGTTTTATACATTAAACCTGAAATTGATTATATCTCCGTCCTGTACTATGTATTCCTTTCCTTCAAGCCTGTAGAGGCCTTTTTCCTTAACCTTTGCCATTGAGCCCAGTGCCTCGATATCTTTAAATTTAACCACTTCAGCCCTGATGAATCCTCTTTCAATATCCGAGTGGATTTTGCCGGCGGCCTTTTTTGCATCGGTCCCTTTTCTTATAGTCCAGGCTTTTACCTCGTCTTCACCTGCCGTCAGGAAAGAAATCAATCCCAGATAATCGTAAGTGGTGTTTGCCAATATATCAATTCCGGAGCTTTTTATGCCCAGTTCCTCCATGAACATAAGCCTGTCTTCTTCATCAAGCTCGTTAATTTCCATTTCTGCTTTGGCACATACCTCAATAACGGGAACATTTCTTTCGGCTGCATACTTCCGAATATCTTCCTTCTGGGGATAGCTGTCTGACTTAAGGGATTTTTCGTCAATGTTTATTACCAGTATCATCGGTTTTTCAGAAAGAAAGCTGAAGGTTTTCAGCAGGTCTCTTTCTTCTTCGCTAAGATTTATCTGATGTATCAGAAGCCCGTTCTCAAGGCCTTCCTTGCATTTTTCCAATACTTTAAGCTCTTCCAGGTTTTCTTTTGTTACCTTTTTGCCGCTTTTAATCCTGTCAATTCTATTGTCTATAATGCCCAAATCTGCGAAAAGCAGTTCCAAATTTACTGTTTCTATGTCACGCATAGGGTCTATTGAACCTTCAATATGCAGCACGTCAGTGTTTTCAAAGGCCCTTACTATATGTACCAGGGCATCGACCTTTCTGATATCCTCAAGAAATTGATTGCCTACTCCGGCACCGGTGCTTGCCCCGCTGACCAGCCCGGGGACATCGGTAAAGTCTATCATTGCAAAAGTTGTCTTTTTCGGTTTATATAGCTTTGAAAGAAAATCGATTCTGCGGTCGGGAATTTTTGCGGAGCCTATATTTGAAGCCACTTTTCCCGAGGCAAAATTAGAAATCTCCGCATGAGCATTGGTAAGCAGATTAAAAAAAGTTGTTTTGCCTACAAGAGGCAGACCAACCAGACCAATTTTCATGGATATTACCTCCTATAAAAATTAATTGATTAAAGAGCCAATCAGTTGGCTGTATATGTTTTCTGAGGAGTTTTTCCACTTTTCGCAGATTTGTTTCGCTTGTTTCGCAGATACGACATTAAGCTTGAGATCAATAAGCACAAGCTCGTTTTCAATAACCTTAAGGCTTACTATATATTCTTTATCGTCCATCTTTTTATATTCTGCAATTACCTGTGATTCCTTCCTGAGGCTTTCCTTATTTTTTGATATGTAATTATTGATTATCTGGGCGGTATTTTTTGATATTCTTTGCTCAAAGATTCCGACGGCTCTGATGCCGCTGTCGGTAGCCTTACAGCATTGCCTTTTCTGGTATTGGGTATGCTTTATCATTCCGGACTCTTCCAACTCTGAAATACACTGCTGGAAAGTGAAAAAGTCTATAAGGTTGTTTTCTAAAATGGCGTTTGTGATCTGAGATTTGGTCAGAGGTATTCCCACCTTGCTTAAGAGATACAATATCATAAGCTTTTTATCAGCCAATGCCCCGCTGTCAGAAATCATCCGATCATCTCCTTTAAACAGCAGTTCTGCCAAGTAGACAAATTAATTATAGCATAATTGATTTTGGATAAGCAAAAACAAAAATCAGACATGTTGCAGCCTGATTTTTGTTTATTTAACATGCTGAAAGGCAATTAATTGCCTTCAAGCTGTTGCTCTGCCATTGTGATAAGCTTCTTAACCATATTTCCTCCGACTCTTCCGCAGTCCTTTGCCGATAGATTTCCCCAATAGTCTTCGGAGCCTTGGTGTACAGGCAAATTTAATTCTGAAGCTATTTCATATTTCATATTATCAAGAGCCTTATGGGCATTTGGAACCTTCAGCCCTTTATTGTATTTTCCGCTTCCTGCAGCCATTCTTAAACCCTCCTTAAAATAAAATATTAATGGAAAACGTGTTCTTTTTTTTTCTGTGAGGCATTATTAATTTAACCTTTTTGTCAATAAAGTATGTTAGAACATTATGTTTTTATGAATAATATTATAGTTTGATGCATATAATTATAGTTTCAGGAAAAATAATTCAAGGACAGGAGAATGAACTCCTGTCCCCGTTTGTGTGAAGTATTACGTCATTTTTCTTTTGATGGGGATCTTTCTTCCCTTATTTGTTCCGTTTCTGTGCACACCCTGCTGCTGTACTTTTTGTGATTTTGCTTCTCTGTGGAAGTGTCTGTCCTGCGGCAATATCAATTCTCTGGAGAATTCAACCATATTTCCTGCAATATTTGTAAATTTGCTGCGCCTGTTCGACATATTTTCCACCTCCGAAATAAAAAAGTACAAATATATTTTGCCCAAAATTTTATTTCTGAATTTTGCTTGCGGTATATGGGAAAAAATAACACCCGCTTTATTGGCGCATAATGTCGAAAGCTGCGGGGAATTCTGGTATAATCTATATTAGTATAGAGCAGTAAGATACCGAAAGGAGCATGAAATGAAACAATTGAAGCACATTATTGCATTTTTTTTTATAATAATTATTGTACTTGGTTTTATGGCATGCACACCTCAGATAGCTGAAGAACATCCCCGGAATCCGGAAGAAAATTTGCAGGAGCCTGAAGAGCCTGCAGAGGTTGAAGAGCCTGATGAGGCTGACGAACCAAAAGCTGACCCGGTAGATTTAAAGGCGATTAAGGCTAATGAGAACGGCCAGGTAATGATACTCATGTATCATGGCATCGGAGAAAAAGAAGCTGTATGGATGAGAACAGCGGAAAACTTCAGAAAGGATCTGGAGGTGCTTTACAATAAGGGATACAGGCTTATAAGCCTTAAAGACCTTATTGAAAACAATATAAAAGTTGAAGCGGGATACACGCCTTTTGTGCTCACTTTTGATGATGGAGCAGAAAATAATTTTAATATTATCGAAGAAAACGGAGAGAAAAAAATTGACCCTAATTGCGCCGTAGGAATACTTGAGGAGTTTAAAAAGGAGCATCCCGACTTTGGCAGCGGAGGCAGCTTCTTTATATATTATCCCATTCCCTTCAGACAGAAGGAGCTTATTAAGGAGAAATACGAGTTCCTTATTGCAAACGGCTATGATATCGGCAACCATTCCTATAATCACGAAAACCTTGGAAAGCTCAGCATTGAAGGTATTCAAAAATCCTTGGCAAAGAATGTGAAAAGCACGCAGGAATATCTGCCGGATTATGATGTATATGCCCTTGCGCTTCCCAACGGTATAGGGCCCAAGGGGGATGACTACAAATATGCAGCCACGGGTGAATATGAGGGAGTAAAATATAATAACAGGGCAGTGCTCAAGGTAGGAAGCAATCCCGCACCGTCTCCCGTAAATGTTAAGTTTGACCCTATCAGGCTCCCCAGGGTGAGGGCAAGCGAAATGGAAACAGAGGGCGTGGGTATGTATGACTGGCTTCAGTATTTTGAAAAGAAGCCGGAAAAGCGTTATATAAGCGACGGAAATCCGGATACTGTAGCAATACCGGAAAGCGAAGCGGAGTATGTGGACAAATCGAGGCTGAACGGGAAAGAGTTAGTGATATATAAAGAATAATACGACGGGGACATGGGGACAGGGACATGGGGACGTTTCGCGTGTCCCACTGGAAGTGGGACAGGGGAAACGTCCCCGTGTCCCTGTCCCCATGTCCCTGCCGTCCCCGTGTCCTCAAAGGAAAAAATAATCACCCTGCCCGTCACGCAGGGTGATTACGTTTAACTAATCTCTTCGTGGCAACCGCACTTTACGGTGTCCGGTTACCTTATAATTATTATAGCATAAAAGGGGCAAAAGTAAACATATTTTTGTAAGGAGTATCCAGTTTATCATGGGATATTGCATTATCACAAAATTATTTTATTACTGAAAACGCATTTCTTCAAGAAATAACCTTCCGAATAATATATTTTCAATAATTGTTTCTTTGAAATAAGGGTTTGGCATCTCGCAGCTGCTTCCCGATTTTTGAAGGAAATACAGCTCTTCACTTTCTCCCATGACCTCCGCATAAAGCCTGCCGTCTTTATAAAGCTTGTCGCCTATCCTCAGATCTATATCTCTGAAGCTTATCTGTTCGAAGCCTCTTCCCTTGCAATTACTTTTTCTCTTTTTTTTCATCTGATACACCTGCTTAAAGGATACAATTTATTGTGCCACATTCATATTTTCGACATTTTTATCATAAGAATTTATACCGATATGCAACTCGGCTGATAAAAATGTATATTTATCGAATTATATTGACAAAAAATAACAATGAATGTATAATACATAGCAATAATAGCAAAAAAAGGAATAAATAGAAAGAAAAAACATAAAAGGAAAGAGATAATAGAAATGGTAATTATGCCATGTATGGGGGATATGAATGAGATTGCTTTCAGCTCTATACCATGAGGGTATAGAAGAATATATCGAATCCATTCCGGGGATTGAAGTATTAGACGTTGTCGGAAATAAAAGATCCTTGCTTGATTCATTAAGCAAGGATAAATACGATTTGGTGCTTATCTCCAAAAGCCTTCCCGGGAATGAGGAAGCGGATTTATTGATAGAAATGCTTGCCTCCGAAGAGTTCAAAGGCCTAAGAACAGCATATTTGTACGGAGAGTATGATGGTTATTGTGATGATTTCATAAAGTTTCTGATAAATCATGGGATATATGACTTCCATGTCGGTGATGAAATAACCTCCAAGGATATTGAAAGGATCATTTTCAAACCTGCAAGCAAGGAGAGGGCACTTTACTATTTTAGAAGCCATTATGACAATGAAATGAATATACATTACCCGGAACAGAAAAATAAAAGGAATAAACGCTTCTTTGAGGGAAGATTCCTGTTCAATTCCGGATTTGGCTCATTGTTCAGCAAAAATCATAAGAAAAATCCTAAGGAGAAACTGATTATTTCTATAATATCAAATCAGGCTACCGGCAAATCCCATACGGCTTGGAACCTGAGCCATTGTTTTTCCAAACTGGGATATGCCACAAGCCTTTTTAATATTGACAGAGGTTATTCGGCAAATTTGTTTTTTGATATTGATGAGGTTTATTATAATCTGCTGGATTTTACCCTTCAGAACGACATACACAAAGATATACTTGAAAATTGCTATAACAGAAAAAATCTTTGCGTTGTTACCGGTAAACTGGGTGATGAGAAAGAAATCAGCAGTGAAGACTTCCTGAAGCTGCTTTACTGCATACGTACAAAATCGGATATAACAATCATTGATACAAGGACAGGCATATCAGAGCTGACAAGGCTTTCAATGCAGAACTCTATTTATGACATGCTTGTTTTTGACTGTGACATTATGCATTTTCATATGAATATGAAAATGCTGGAGGAGTTGAAGGATGATTTTGTACCCGAAAAGACAATTGCCGTGATTAATAATACAAATATACGGTCTTCAAGCCATAAGTTCATATATAATGAACTGACAAGCTCGGGTATACCCTTTAAAGATATGGCATTCGTTAGCAGCTGCGGTTTCATCAGTTATGAAGTGATGCACACCGGCTATACGCCGTACCAGGCTGCGGCTGACAGAAATAAAAGCTTTTTAGGTGATATGGACAGTCTGCTGGATAAGCTGGGTATTTCCAACGAGTAAGAAGGTGATAAGCATTGGCATACAGTAAGAAAAACAAGGTTTTTGCAGTAAAAAGAACAGCCCTGATATCAGGCTGCGTTGTTTGTGCAGTTCTTATCTTATCAGCAGTTTATATGCTTTACGGTAATGTATTTTCAGGAGAAGCGGCAGGAACTGTCAGGAACAGCAGTGAAAACGAAGCAAAAACCGTGGTGATTGCCAGGGCAAAGGAGAATTTGGGGCAGGGGGAGCTGCTTGCTGCAAGCATGGCGGAATTAATAGAGATACCTGTTGAATTGGCACCTGAAGGAGCAATTAAAAGCCTTTCAAAGTTGAATAACATGAGATTGAAAAGAGGAATTGCGAAAAATGAGTTTTTTAATGATATGGACTTGATGCCCCAAAATGCTTTTTATGAAAAAGGTGAGAGGCTGATAGAACATAATTTTGCCGAGGGGGCTGTTCCTGCCTCGGTTACAGCGGGAAGCATAATAGACATCAAGCTTTTTGTAAAGGGCGGAGAGGATGGCATAGTCGTTTCAAAGGCTGCAGTAATCTCGCGCAGCGGTAATTTGTTGTCCTTTTACCTGGACGGAATGGAGCAGGAGTTCATCAAAGAAGCGGCTGCAGAAGGAGCGCTCTTTGCTGTTCAGTATATCGATGCTTCGCAGCAGGCAAGTGAAGTTACATATACTCCATCATATAGCAAGGATAAACAGAACTGATTGGAAGTGATATACATGCGCGGCGCAAAAGGAAAGCTTATTTGCACCTGGTCTCCGATGCTGCATGGGGAAGGGTGCTCCACCTTAGCCTGTGGAATTGGAATCGGACTGCAGTACCTATCAGGGAAGAAAGTGCTGATTGTCAATAAGAGCAATTCTGCCAGCCACATGGAAAGATACGTGGAGAAGGATATTGAGATTAAATACTCAATGGACAATTTAAAGATATTCAACAAAGAAATAAAGACAGAGCATATTTTCACCTATGCAACCCGTATAAATAAGGATTTATACATGATAGCCGGCTCCAGGCTGAACAGGGATATAATCGGGGAGAACAGCGAATTTGACAAGATCTTTTTAGAAAAGTGCCTGGCAGGTTTTGACCTTGTAATTACTGATCTTGATACAGGAGTCAGGGATGACAACAGGACGTACCTGGATCAGGCCGACAAAATTTTAGCGGTTGTTACACCAAATGAAATTATAATTGATAAATTGTATGATGAGTATAGGGTACGGGATGCTCTCGGTTATTTTACGGATGATAAGGCAGTGGTAATAATTAATAAGCTCTGCGAGGGTTGGGATACTGCCGGTGTAATCGGCAGATACAAGAACAGGTACTCCTTATCTGACATTTTTGGACTGAATTATGACGGTGATGTCTTAAATGCCTGCTGCACCGACAAGAATTTCTACTCCTTTCTTATGAAGGAGGCGAAGCGTGAAAAGAATATATTCATAAAGCAGCTGAGTGAGATCTGCCGCTTTCTTATCGAAGGGCTGTGCATGGGAAATAATGCTGCGGACAGAATTAAGCATGGGAATATTTTTAAGAAGTTTTTAAAGAGCAGCATTTACTGACGGGGGGAGTAAAGCATTGGACTTAGGAAAATACCTTATTATTGATTCATTATGCCTGCATATGGAAAAGTACATCAACAGCTTCATTAATTCGGAACCCTCAGATGAACAGGAAAAAAGCATAGTATCGCTGCTCAGGGATTACAAGGAAAAATCCACCTCCGGCCTTCCGGAGGCAAGGGAAGTTATTAAGTCACATATAAAGACCGGTATTCTTACAGGCTTTGATATATATGTGTCCAACGAGATGGGCAGACTGGAGGATGCGATTATGTTGAAAGGGGTATGCGTTGATGAAGCAAATGGACTTGCCGATTTGATATTACCCTTCAACGAACCGCAAAAGCTTACTTCGAGAGAGAAATTCGAGATAATTCTGCATAAGAACAGGAATTCATCCGGCAACGGAAGGGACGGAGCCTTCAAGGCCATTCTCGCAAGGTATTCATGCTGCTGCAAGGCCAGGGAGGCAGCAGGTTACAGGAGCTTAAGGTATGAATATGATGAAGCGGATATTGACTATATTTATAATAATGAAGATTATGTGCTTTCTTTCAGCGATAAGATAGAAATTATCACGCAAAGGCTGTATGAAGAGATATTCGGACTGAAACACATTGACATGCTGGCTTATTCGGATATTAATGAAGTTGGTTTTTCAAATAATGGAAGGTATGTCTACTGCTGGTCCGGAAAAAAGATATGGCTGAGCTTTCTGCAGATAAGTGAGAAGGATGCAAGGGTGATACAGGACAGGGCTATCAGCTTTGAAAAGCACTGCCCCCAGCTTGATGTAAGCCATCCGGAGATACTATGCCACAGAGGTGACGGGGCTAGAATAACAGTTACCCAAAAGCCGTATTTTTCGGCGCGCAACCTATGCATAAGGATTTTTAATCAAAGCTGTGCCGATTTCAATGACCTGATAACCGCGGATAAGCTGAGGACATTGATTATTGCTCTGGTTAAGACCGGAGAGAGCATCTGCCTTCAGGGGGGATTAGGCACGGGAAAGACTACTACAATGAATGTAATGTATGAGCTGCTGGATGATCTTCTGCATATCGGAACAATAGAGGACTATTTTGAGCAGCATATTATGGAAAAATATCCATACAAGCGCATTGTTGAAGGACAGGCAGTCAACGGCAAGGATCTTCTGGACGTGGTCAAGACAATGCTGCGGATGTCCGTGGATGTGGCCAATATCGGAGAGGTCAGAGACGGAAATGCATTGTTCGCATTTATTCAGTTGGTGCAGTCTGTCTCAGTCGCAGCATGGTTTACCACGCATATAACAAATCCCGAGACTACGGTGCCGCGGCTGAAAAATATGCTTATCGGCACAGGCAGGTACTTTTCCGAGCAGAGCGCAATAATGGATATTGTACATTATATTAATATGATTTTTCAGCATGAAATAATAGATGGGCGGATAACAATAACAAAGGCTGTGGAAATTGTTCCCCTGGTGGCGGTATCAAGTGACGGTGAATATGATATTGAGACTCCCAGAGAGCAGCTTGAGAAGCTGTTTTATATTCAACAGCTGCGGAGCAATACATATAATATGTTCAGGTTGAATACCATAATGCAGTCGGTTGATGGGAAGGCAAAATTCGTCAACTATCCTTCAAGAAGGATGGTGAAAAAAGCAAAAGGGGACAGACAATCATGGGAGTATTTAAAAAACCTTATCCGATTGATTGAGAAGGATACGGGCATGGCAATACCGGAATATGCAAGGGGGTGACTTGATTAATGCGGAATTATTACAGTAAAGGCATTTTCCATGCTCTGTTTGCAGGGCTGAACAATCGCCTTACCCGTATAAACCAGAAATCGCCCGCTCAAAACGCAAGGACAAGCCTGGCACTACTTACCGTTTTGACAATTCTTGTCATTATATATTTTCTGCTTGCATGCAGCACTTTCAAGGGCCTTTGGTATCATAGAGTGCTGTGTGGTTTTTCCGCCTTTATATTTATGTATTTGTGCAAAGAATCGTATTTTGAGATATATGAGAAGCGGATTAAAAGGGACTTGCCCAATACCTTAAAGAAGCTTACTCATTACTACAATCATTACAGGGGAAATATCATTCCGGCATTGGAAGATACTGTTTCCAGATGCCCCAGGAGCAATAGAATCTATATGATAGAAATCAGGGAAGCACTGATGAAGCCGGACTATCAAGTACAGATAGAGGAACTGGAGGGCAAAATGCCTATGATTTGGCTGAAAATGCTGTGCCGGCTTATTCTTTCCGCAAAGGAGAATGGAGGTATGTCCTCGGAGGGAGACACCGTTGCAAATAATCTGAAGCGAATGACCAATATAATTACATTTCTTAATATTGAACAAGGGTATAATGATGCCGAGCTTCTGGGAATGCAGATTTTTGTGTTTTTTACTCCTTTTTTAGTGATACCATTGACAAAATGGTACAATATCAGTTTGCTTTCAGGCCTTAACATTGGGGACATATATGGAAGCATACAAGCCCAGGGGCTTACTGCAATTATGATGTTTATCAGCGGGGTCGGAACAATATTCATTCATTGGATGAGAAAGCTTCAAAACTGATTAAGGGGTTGAGCAACATTCAGTATTTCATATTGATTCAAGCTATTGCAATTGCTTTGCTGATAGCTGCAGCTTCTATATTTGTCCATCAGTATTTCAGGTATAGGAAAATCAAAAGGTTATATAGGGCTGATTATGCCAGGAAAAGCTGCTTGAAGAGCATTTCCAGGTTCCTGATTTTTATGCCGGGATATAAAAGCAGAAGATACAAAAATACAGAGGGATTGATAATAAACTCAGGATTGAGGGTTTCAGTCGAGGAATTTTATTTGGCAAAGACATTGCTTTTTGTCCTCGGCTTTGTGTTTTTTATCAGTGTGCAAACTACAAATACTTTTGCCTTCTACGACCATGTTATCAGCGATTTGAACATGGGAAATACATTGATAGATGAAGCTGCACCAAATGATTATACATTGCAGCTTGAAAAAGAGGTTTTCATTCACATAGACAGCAGCCTGCCCAAGGGGAAAGTGGCCCTGAAGGAACTTAAGGATGAAAACAATTCCCAGGTTTACATCGGATATATTGAGGCTCAGATAAGCAGTAAATGGGCTGGACTGGAAGAGTATGCAGGGGAAATGGCTGAGAGGATGTATAAGAAACTAATAAAAATCAGAAGGATAGAAACAGACTACCTGATTTATTTAACTTCATTTATACTGGCAATAATACTGTATTTTATCCCAAACATAATCGGACATTTAAAACTAATACTTATAGAGGACAAAAGGGACTGGGAAATACTGAACTATATTTATGTATTTTCAATGTTTGGGCGAATGCCGCCCTTTAATATAAAAAATGTGCTTTCCAATATTTTGGTGATTTCAGATATCTATAAACCAATAATAAATGAAGCCTTGAATAATTTAAACAGCGGAAAAGGGGAAGAGGCCTTTGACAACCTGCTGCAAAAAGTGGAAAACCAGGAGCTTTATGAACTCCTTGAGTCCATGCGCCTTTCTATGAGCACAGGGCTTCTCAACATAGTGGACAACATTGATGAAATGGCGGTAAACCAGCTTAAATGGCTGGAAATAAAGAGTTTAAAAAGAAGAAAGTCGAAGCAGGTAATCGCAATGGTTCCGGTAGTACTGGTAATGCTTGCGGCAGCCGTATATTTTTCCTACAGCCTTTCGACACTTTCAAATCCAATGAACTATTTAAAATAAAATGGGGGGAGTATGAATCATGGAAAAATTCTGGGCGGTAATATTGATATTTGTTGTGGTTGCGGCAGCGGGGCTGATGTATGTCAATCAGGTGTATATTCCTCAGAAAGAGACGCAGATGGCAATGGCGGATATGGCGAATCAGACTCTATCTGCAGTTAAAGTGGAGATAGGGGATGATAGTGTTCCTCAAGAGGTTAGTGGGTCTGAAATAAAAGATATAATAGAGGATTACTCAGATGATGATATAAAGGTTTACATTAATGGAATAATTTATGATGGTACTAATGTAATTGAACATTCCAGCCAGTACTATATGAGAGTAATAAAGAATGATGGTGAGATAACTGAGATCAGATTTACGATAATTGTGTAGTTAAATGCGACGGGGACACGGGGACACGGGGACGTTTCGCGTGTCCCACTGAAAGCGGGACAGGGGAAACGTCCCCGTGTCCCCGCGTCCCCATATCCCCGCCGCATTATTCTTCAGATGTGAAATTATAACTGCAAGGAGATTATGCAAATGGAAAAATTCTGGGCTTCAATATTGGTTATCCCGATTTTTACATGGTACTCCTTCCATGCCGTCCTGGACAGGGATTTCAGGATAAAGCAGCAGGCAGTGGAGAATATAGTATGTCAATATACACAGATAGCTGCAAAAAAAGGTGCCTTGTATAATTCTGTCTATAATGAGATGAAAGAAAGATTATCAAGGTTCGGTACATTTGATATCAGTTTGACGGCAGAGAGGTTCACCGGCAGCAGCGATACGCCGGAACTGATAAAAGGTTCATATATAATAGGAAGGGATTTGCGCTCGGAAGGTTTTGACATAATAAACATATATGCTGAGAGCATTAACCGTCATCCCCTTGGAAGGTTGTATGAACTCACACCTTTTGGAACAAAGTCAGGTGCGGAAGCAGATATCAGGTATTTCGGCAAAGCATCGGTATATATTCAATAGTATAGGAAGTGGCTCGATGAAGTCGTTTTTTTGGAGTTTGATTTTTATATTCTGCACATGGAGCATGTTCTTCATAGGGAAGGGAGTAGACAACATAGACATTATGGCTGAGAGGTACAAGAGGGCACTGGATGCCGGAGCAAATGCAGCTTCCGGATACAGGGCCTATTATTCTGAGAAAATGCTTTATAATCATGGTACAGGATTCGGCATTGGCCTTGAGGACAGCAATAATTTGCCGGTAGATAGGGAAGAGGCTGTTAAATGGTTTTACCGGTTGTTTTTCAGGAACCTTGGTATAGAGGACACCAATAAGCAGAATGAGTATAAGAGGTATATGCCTATGAAAGCCATAATCCTTTTTGACAGGCTTATGATAGCTGATGCGGATGACAACTGGCATACATATGATCCTGCAGGGGAAAAAGAATACATGATCCAATACAGAGGAAAGGATTATAAGTTCACATTGTCTGATCAGGTCTATGACATTGAAAACAGCTCGTGGATTATGGCAGATGATATAGGGCTGGAGGCAAAAGAAAGAAAAGAGCTGGTCACGAATTACATAATCAATGAGCTTAACAGCTTTTTGGATAACAGAGGCAATAAGGAAAGCGGCAGTTATTACAAGATAGTATTCTCTCTGGACGATGCTTCAGACAGTAAGCTCAGCGGAATAAACGGGATTAACTTTTTTATACTATGCGAAGGAATACCCATACCATCACTTAATCCCTTTAAACAGGAAAAGTTTTTTGCTTACAGCGTAGGCGGAAGCGAGATAAAAAAGAAGCAGTTGTGATGATACAGATGTTAACGACTCCCCCACCTGAAATGCCAACGCATTTTTTAGGTGGGGGGCCTTTTTGCACTATACTATGTATTAATATGCAGAAAAATGTCGAATTATTACTATATTTGTATTACTGTTATTATTGGAAATTTCAAACTTTTGTAAGATAATATATATGCTGGCATAAATCCGGGTGTCATGGGAATTATTATTGACTGTAAGATTAATAAATAAATTTTCTTATGGGGGAGCTGAAAATCTTGAGTGTTCTGCCTTACATTACTGCCGTAGACAATAGAGTGGAGGATGTAAATAAACCTTTTCTTGATCTTACGGGATATACGGAAAGTAGTATCCGGGGAAGAAATGTAGAGGAGATATGGCAGCAGCTTCTAAGAATAAGTATGGACTTGGACAGTGTAAAGTGCTTGAAGGAATGTAGCTGCTATATGTTTGACATCCTGCGCAGGGCAAAGGAAGTGACTATAAGCTATACTGCGGACTTTGAGCTGAAACAATGTATTTATACTTTCAAACGGAAAGTGAATTCCATGCTTGAGGACAAATTTCCATTTCTTGAGCATGCAAATTCCGCCAATGATACGGGAGTAGCCCTTTACAGTGTGCCGGAATTCATACTCCTGAAAGGGAATGAGAGTCATAACAGGTTTTTAAGCAGGCTGCTCGGCGGTGCGGAAGACATTATCGGAAAGCGGATTGAGGAGATTCTGCCCGATTGGAAGGGAAGCGATGCGGAAAATATATTCAGCAATGTTGTAAAGACAGGCAAACCAATATTCTATGATGAACATATGAGGGAACATCCGTCAACAGGCATTGTCTGTACGAGATATACTCTTACCCCGATTTTTGAGGGAGAAGAGTTAAGATACCTTGTGCTTATTCACAATGACGTTACTAAAAATCTGACAATAGAGAGAGAAAAAGATTATTTTGAAAAGCAGAGGGATTACCTGTACAGGCTGTTCAATGCCATGAATCTGCCAATCATATCGTTTTCATACCCCGAATATAGGATTAAGGAATTTAACAATAAAGCATTGGTTGAGTTGAGCGAACTGACAGGCATGGATAATTTGACTATTGACCCGAGTATTTCTTGCAAAGGCCTGGCTGAAATGATACCACTTTTTGATATTAGCAGTGCAAAGATATTAATTGAACAGATGAAGCAAACCAAATCTCCTGTGTGCCATAAAAAAATGGAACTATGTAAAAAAGGCCGCAAGGTATATTATGATGTTACTTTTCATCCTTTTTTGAACATAATGGAGGAAATTTCAGAGATATTGATAGTTGCTGCGGATGTTACCGACGAAGTGGAAAAAGCGAAGCATATAGAGAATATATTGAAGCTTAAGGATGAATTCTTATATTTTATTACTCATGAGTTTAAGACTCCGTTATCGGTTATAAATGCGGCAGTACAGACCTTGGAGCATTGTTACTCAATGCAGATTCCTGACAAAGCCAGGTTTTTAATTGGAAAGGTTAAACAAAATTCATACAGGCAGCTTAGACTTGTAAACAATCTGCTGGAGATTGCACGTATAAATTCGGGCTATATCAAGCTCAGACAAAGGAATGTGGATATAGTTTTTCTGACAAGAGCTATTACTGAGTCTGTGGCAATTTATGCCCAGCAAAAAGGCATCGAATTGGTTTTTGTTACAAAATTCCCGCAAAGAGTAATTGGGCTGGATGATGAAAAACTTGAGCGCGTTCTTCTTAACCTGCTTTCCAATGCAATTAAATTTACACCCGCAGGCGGAAAGGTAGTGGTGGAACTGTCCTCAAAGCTGCATAAGCACAAAAGGGTTATCTGTATCAAGGTAAAGGATCAGGGTGTCGGAATCCCTAAGGAAAAACAGTCTGTTATATTTGATCGTTTCGGACAAGTAGACAATTTGCTTACCGTCCAGGCTGAGGGCAGCGGGATAGGGCTGTATCTTGTCAAGCTTATGGTGGATTCCATTGGGGGAGAAATAACTTTGGAGAGTGAATGGGGTAAGGGCAGTGTGTTTACTTTAATGATACCCTCAAAAAAATCAAAGGAGAATGCCAAAGAGCAGAAATTCAAGCTCAGATCCGACAATCGGCTTATACAAACCACAGCTATTGAGTTTTCAGATATATACTTATAAGGAGTCAATTCGAATCAATTGCATCGGAAGGCAGCGTTATATTTTCAACAATGTATTGGAATATGCCCATTGGAGTTTCCACCTTAACATCATCCTTGACTTTCTTCAGAAGGAATGCCCTGCCCATAGGCGACAGATATGACGCACTATCGATATTAAGATCTGCTTCGCCCATAAAAGGAGATACAATCTGCATTTCCTCGATTTTGTTTGTATAACAATCCTTCAGAATAACCTGACTTCCGATTATTGCAAAAGGGCAAGTATCGGATGCATTGTCGTCCACAAGAACCTCATTGTATATAATGTTTTCAACACCCTTAATATAAGAATCCAGGAGTTCCTGAAAATCATTCCTTTCATTTGTCCACACAGGATAATATTTATCAAGTACATGAAGCTTTTCTTCTTCTATTCTAACCAGGTGATTAACAAGCATTTCATATATTTTTTTTGATATAATAGATTTTGACACCATTAATACCTCCTAAATATTACATTAAATGGTAAATAAAAATATAATACAACAAGGCACCTTGCAGCAAATCTGCAAAATGCCTGTAAATACAGTTTAACATAAATGTAAATCGATGTAAATAGTGGATTGCATTTCCATTTAATTGAAATGCTGGATTTTTCGCACAAAATATTCTTAATTGCTCAAAATACATCTTGACAGCTATTAAGATATAGATTATTATTATATCATACCAAAATGGTAGGAATTAAGAAAAGGCTTTGAACGGAAAGTGTAGGCACACAAATATTTCTTCAGAGAAAGGCTGCATCGGATTGCTCCGATTGCTGAAAGCAGCCTTAGGGATTGGTGCTGAAAGTGCGTCCGGGAGCTTTTGACCGAACAAGCTAAAACAAAGGTTTAAGTAGGATATAACGGGAGCACCCGTTACAGTGCAGGGATATGTTAGTATCCTTAAAAAGTAATAAAAGAGTGGAACCGCACTTTATGCCTCTTTATACATATGTATGTATGTGTAAAGGGGCTTTTGTTTCCATAAACCAAAAATCTATAGTAAAAGGGTGGTAATAATGTTTGGACGACTGAAGGAAGACATAAGGACAATATTTGAAAGAGATCCTGCTGCAAAAAGTTATCTTGAGGTTATATTGTGTTATCCGGGCCTGCATGCGGTTATTTGCCACAGAATTGCTCACGGCTTGTATCGCAGGAGGCGGTATGTCGCAGCAAGGCTGATTTCGCAAATAAGCAGATTCTTTACCGGAATAGAAATACACCCCGGTGCTGCGATAGGAAGAAGGTTTTTTATCGATCACGGTTCAGGAATAGTTATAGGCGAGACAACTGAAATAGGTGACGATGTGACCTTGTATCAGGGGGTTACTTTGGGAGGCACGGGAAAAGATAAGGGAAAGAGGCACCCTACCATAGGGAATAATGTAACAATCGGCTCAGGAGCTAAAATTCTTGGACCAATATCAATAGGACATAATGCAAAAATTGGAGCCGGTGCAGTAGTGGTGAGATGCATACCTCCGAACAGCACGGCTGTCGGTGTACCTGCTCATGTGGTAGGAAGGGAAGGAATAGACGAGACCTATGTTGATTTGAACCATACGGATATTCCTGATCCCCTTGAAGATGAAATCAGGGAACTGGAGAAGAGAATCAGGGAATTGGAACGAAAACTTTTTTCTATTGATTAAAGCTCAGAATAATATTAACATAACATTAGCAGTAATTATTATATTCAGAGGTGATAGAAATAAAAGAAGTATTTAAAACAGTTATGAAAGACGGATTAGCGTATCTTACAATACCCGCCTTTGAAAAAACCGGCATGGTAAAGCACTGCTTCACTACAAGGATAGGCGGTGTAAGCCGGGGCATATACAATTCACTTAATACCTCCGATGATAAAGAGGATCCTGTGGAAAACGTTCATAGGAACCTGAAATTGGTGTGCGGAGCTATAGGTATTGATTATAGCAATCTGGTGTTCTCTGATCAGACCCACGAGGATAATATAAGAGTTGTTTCAATTGCAGATTTAGGAAAAGGTATATCCGTACCGAATGATATAAAGAATACAGACGGGTTAATGACAAATATACCCGGGATACCCTTAATAACCTTTTATGCTGACTGTGTACCGCTTTTCTTTCTCGATAAAGAAAATAAAGCAATCGCAGTTGTGCATTCGGGCTGGAAGGGTACGGTTCAAAAAATAGGAGTAAAGACAATAAGGCAGATGACAGAGGTATATGGAACAAAACCGGAGGATTGCCTGGCGGGGATAGGGCCTTCAATAGGCCCGGAGTGTTTTGAGGTTGGACAGGAGGTTGCGGATCAGTTTACTGAAAGCTTTGGCACCCGGCCTCATATCATAAAGCCGTTAGGGAACGGGAAATACATGGTTGACCTGTGGGCAGCCAATAAACTGATGCTTATGGAAATGGGAGTGCCGGAGAATAATATTACAATCAGCGGATTATGCACAAAATGCAGGGAAGATTTGTTTTTTTCATATAGGAGGGACAAAGGCAGAACAGGAAGCATGTCGGCAATAATGGAACTGAAGGAGGAAGATACCTGATGAACCGGAAGATACTTATTATAGAGGATGAAGCAAATATTCAGGAACTTCTTAGGTATAACCTGGAAAAGAACGGGTATATTGTTACTATTTCAGATAATGGCATTGACGGACTTCAGAAAGCTCTTGACCAAGTGCCTGACCTGATACTGCTTGACCTTATGCTGCCCGGACTTGACGGTTTGGAGGTATGCAAGAGGTTAAGAATGCAAAAAGCAACAAGAAGGATTCCTATATTCATGCTAACAGCAAAGAGTGAAGAGCTGGACAAGATATTGGGCCTGGAGCTGGGAGCTGATGACTATATTACAAAGCCTTTCAGCATAAAGGAACTCATTGCGAGAATAAGAGCTGCAATGAGACGGTTGGATGATGAAAGCAGCGCTGTGTCTGATAAAGCAGAGAAAAATAAAATACTCAAAGCAAGGGATATAGAAATTGACAGCGAGAAATATGAAGTAAGGAAAAACAATGAAAAAATTACACTGACCCTTAAAGAATTCGAGCTTTTGAAAATGCTTGTAGAGAATAAGGGTAAGGTTTTGACAAGGGATTTTTTGTTGGATAAAATATGGGGATATGAATATATGGGTGATACAAGAACTGTTGATGTTCATATCAGGCATGTAAGGCAGAAGCTTAATGATGATGAAGGCAGCGGCCGGATGATTGAGACTATAAGGGGTGTAGGCTATAGATTCATAAGTGAAGGTGAATAATAATGCAGCGAAAAATTTTTTTTAATATTGTCGTTGTACTTCTTCTGGGAGTGATCATTTCAGGTTTATTGTCTGCAAGAATAGTGAAAAAAAACCTTCTCAGTGATATTGAGAAAAGTCTTACAACAGAAGCCGCTCTTGTAAGGGAGCTTCTGGGGGAAAGCTTAATAAACAACAGCAACGATATAGGCATTTATGTCGGTAAGATAAAACAGACTGCCAACTCGCGAATAACAATAGTAGATGTTATGGGCAATGTAATTATTGATACCGATAAGGAATACTCTGAAATGGAAAATCATGCCGGAAGACCTGAGATTGCAGCAGCTTTAAAGGGCGAGGCAGAAAGTTCTATAAGGTATAGCAGTACTCTTAGAGTGGATTTTATATATGTGGCACAGCCTATTTTGAAAGGAAGCAGCATAATTGGAGCCGTGAGGCTGTCGAAACCGCTCTATGAAGTAAAAAATATGCTTAATAGTTTGTATATCAATGTCTTCATTGCAGTACTAATAGGTATTTTTGTAGCTTCAGTGCTTGGATATAAAATGGCGATGAATATAACCAAGCCGATTAAGGAGATTACGTATACCGCATCAAGAATTGCAAAAGGGCAGTTAGACAGACGGATTAACATTACAAGCCGGAATGAAATAGGTATATTGGCAGATTCCATAAATGACATGGCATCAAAGCTGAGGGACACTATAACCAGCCTGCAGGATAAGAATATAAAGCTTGAATCTATAATGTCCAGTATGATAAATGGAATAATAGCAATAGACAATTCAGAAAAAATACTATTTATAAACCATGTGGCAGAGAGCCTCCTGGGGATTACCGGCGGAGAAATCACAGGAAAGCATCTCCTTCAGGTTGTAAGGAACAATTCCATTGATAATTACTTTAAAAAAATGTTAAAGGATAAAGAGTTTTTTAATACAGAGGTGAATCTTAATGACTCCAATGAAAAGATATTGAAGTTTCATGCCAATTCTATAAAGCAGAATGGTGAAAATGGTATTGAAGGAATTATTATAACCATACAGGACGTAACTGAGCTTAGAAAACTGGAAAGAGTCAGGACGGAATTTATTGCCAATGTTTCTCATGAACTCAAAACCCCTTTAACATCCATAAAGGGGTTTACAGAGACACTTAAATCATTTGATTTTGATGATAAACAGGATGCAATAAGGTTTTTAAATATAATTGAGGATGAAGCAGACAGGCTTTACAGGCTTATTAACGATATACTGTCCTTATCCGAGTTGGAACAGAAAAAAACAAAGACTGTTAAAGAAAAAATAGATATAGAAAAAGCTGTAGAAGAAGTGCTGTCAGTACTGAAAAGCCAGAGTGACAAAAAGAATATAGAACTGTCAGCGAAGATTCAGGAGGGGCTTGAAAGTATTTCAGGCGATGGGGACAAGTTCAAGCAGATGCTGATAAACCTGATAGACAATGCAGTAAAATATACTCCTGAAAATGGGAAAGTGAGTATAGAGGCATATAAGCAATCACATAATGCTGATTTAGACAAGCTGATTATAAAAGTAAAAGATAATGGTATTGGAATACCCAAGCAGCATATACCAAGGCTTTTTGAAAGATTCTACAGGGTGGACAAAGCAAGATCAAGAACAATAGGAGGCACCGGCCTTGGCCTTGCAATAGTGAAGCATATAGTAATGCTTTTCAATGGTGAGATAGAAGTAACCAGTGAAGTGGGAAAAGGCACTGAGTTCAGAATAATACTGCCTATGAAATGATAAAAACTGCAATTTTGCAGTTTTTTTTTACATGGAATTAACAATTGCTTAATATTTCTTTTACCATACCTTTATATATTGTTAACAGTACTGTTGTATATTCTAATTGTGATAAGAAAAAAATAATACGATGAAGGTTAAGGAGGATTTATTAGGATGAGAATTAAGAAAACACTTGCATTCATTTGCGCAGCAGTATTGCTTATAGGTGCTTTAACAGGATGTGCGCCGGCAGAAACAAATGAACCGGCAGCTAATGGTTTGGGTGAAAGTATAACTATAAATGGATCAACATCGGTGCAGCCGCTGGCTGAGGAACTTGCAAAAGCATTTAAAGAAAAAAATCCCGATGCAACGATAGACATACAGGGCGGCGGCTCAGGTGTAGGAATAAAATCGGCTGCTGACGGAGTTGCAGATATCGGAATGTCTTCGAGGGACCTCAAGCCCGAAGAAAAATCATTAAAGGAATTTAAAATAGCTGTTGATGGTATAGCAGTAATAGTAAATCCCACAAATGAAATACAAGGCCTTTCAATGGAGCAGATACTCAAGATATACACCGGAGAAATCACAGATTGGAAGGAAGTAGGAGGGAAAGAAGGGAAAATAACGGTTGTAACCAGAGAAGAAGGTTCCGGTACAAGAGGAGCATTTATAGAGCTAACCAAAGTTGAAAGCAAGTCAGAAGGCGACAGGACTGTTGCTTCAGCAATAACACAGGGTTCCACAGGTGCGGTTATTACAACGGTAGCGGGGGATCCCAATGCCATAGGCTATGCTTCCTTCGGATCGGCAAAAGAAAATACGGACATAAAGCTGATAAGTGTGGACGGAAAGACATGTACTGAAGAAAACATATATGCCGGAGAATACAAGATATCGAGACCTTTTCTGATGCTCACACAGGCAGAACCGACAGGGCTTGCCAAAGCATTCCTGGATTTCATACTAAGCGAAGAAGGACAAACAGTTGTAAGTGGGCATAATTATCTTAAGGCTGTGAAATAAGACGGAAAAGGGGAGCAAATATGAAGGCTTATGAACGGGTGATACAACTGGTACTTTTTATCAGCGCCATAATAGCCGTGTTTGGAGTTATACTGATTTCATACTTTATAATCAGCGAGGGATATCCTGTGATTCGCAAGGTCGGATTATTGGATTTCCTTTCAGGTAATAGATGGGCGCCAACACAAGGAGTCTATGGGATATATCCTATGATTGTAGGATCATTGCTTGTTACAGCAGGGGCATTGGTGCTGGGAGTGCCGATAGGAATAGGCTGTGCAATATTCCTGGCAGAGCTGGCGAAGCCTAGAATAGCAGGAATCCTCAGGCCCGGAATTGAATTGCTGGCGGGAATACCTTCAGTTATTTATGGATTGTATGGACTGGCAGTAATTGTTCCTTTCATCAGAAAAGTGTTCAATAATCAGGGCTTCAGCGTTCTGGCAGGGAGCATAGTATTGGCAGTAATGATTCTGCCCACAATAATAAATGTTTCGGAAAGTGCCATAAGATCAGTCCCCAGGGATTATAAGGAAGCATCCTTGTCTTTGGGTTCCTCCCACTGGCAGTCCATAAAAAATGTAATAGTTCCTGCTGCACGTTCAGGGATTACTGCCGCAGTCATACTTGGGATGGGCAGAGCTATTGGAGAAACTATGGCAGTAATAATGATAGTCGGCAACAGTCCGTTAGTTCCTGAAAGCATATTGTCACCGGTCAGGACACTTACAGGCAATATAGGCATTGAAATGGGATATGCAGGAGGAGAACATCAGAAGGCACTTTTTGCAACCGGTATTGTACTCTTTGTTTTCATAATGCTGCTTAATATAGCTGCACACCTTATCCCAAAGAAGGCAGGTGAATGAATTGACGGAATCGAGCATTACTTCAGGAAGTGTAAATAAAATCAGAAAGAATGAAAAGACAGCCTTTATATTTCTTTGGGCAGCTGCAGCTATAACGGTTTTGACTCTGATAGCTATTGTGGGGAGCGTGCTGATAAACGGAATAGGTCATTTGAGCTTGGATTTCCTGACTAAGGAGCCTGAAAACATGGGCAAGGACGGAGGCATATTTTCAATAATAATAACAACCATATATCTGGCATTATTTTCTCTGTTAATTGCAGCACCTATAGGCATAAGCGCAGCAATATTCCTTACTGAATATGCCAAAGAGGGCCCTGTCATAAGGCTGATAAGGTTTGGAACCGAGACACTGGCAGGAATTCCTTCCATAATTTTTGGCCTTTTTGGGTATGTTTTCTTTGTTGTGTTCCTGAAATTCAGGTATTCCATGGTATCCGGAGGGCTTACACTTACATTTATGATACTTCCTACAATAATAAGAACAGCAGAAGAGTCTATAAAAATGGTTCCAATGTCTTATAGGGAAGGAAGTCTTGCATTGGGAGCAACAAAATGGCAGACAATATATAAGGTGGTTCTGCCTGCATCAATTCCCGGGATTCTTACCGGAGTCATATTGGGCATAGGCAGGGTGGTAGGAGAGACAGCAGCAGTGATATACACGGCAGGAAGCTCACTTGGACTGCCCAATTCAATATGGAGGCCCGGGAGGACTATGGCGGTACACCTTTATATATTGGCATCCGAAGGATTATCAAAGAGTAATATGTATGCAACTGCAACTGTATTAATAATAACTGTGCTTATAATAAACTTTACAGCCAACAGGCTGATAAAGCAATTTATAAGGTCATAGCAGAGGGGGATGAAAATGGCAGAAAACAAGATTGAGGTCAGCAAACTGAACTTGTACTATACAGATTTCCATGCTCTGAAAAATGTTGATATAAATATTGCAAAAAATACCGTCACGGCCTTCATAGGTCCCTCGGGCTGCGGTAAATCCACATTTTTGAGGACCCTTAACAGGATGAATGATCTTATAGACGGTGTAAGAATCAGTGGAAAAATTTCTCTTGATGGTGCTGATATTCAAAAATATGATGTGATAGAATTAAGAAAAAGAGTAGGTATGGTATTTCAGAAGCCCAATCCTTTTCCCATGTCAGTTTATGATAATGTTGCATACGGGCCCAGGGTTCACGGGCTTAGAGACAGGAGAAAGCTGGATGACATAGTTGAAAAGAGTCTTAAAAGTGCTGCAATATGGGATGAAGTAAAAGACAGGCTAAAAAAGTCAGCATTGGGGCTATCAGGGGGACAGCAGCAAAGGCTGTGTATTGCCAGGGTTCTTGCGGTAGAACCTGAGGTACTTCTTATGGATGAGCCTACCTCAGCACTTGATCCGGGTTCAACCCTTAAGATTGAGGATTTGATGGAGCAGCTTAAAAAGGACTATACAGTAGTAATCGTAACACACAACATGCAGCAGGCGGGCCGTATTTCAGACTATACTGCTTTTTTCCTCAATGGAGAGATAGTGGAATGTGATTTGACGGAGAACGTGTTCTATAAACCGAGAGATAAAAGAACAGAGGATTATATAACAGGAAGATTCGGATAAACAGTGAGTAATTGAAATGGAGGTGTGAGGATGACACGTAATTATTTTGACCAGGAATTGCAGGAGCTGCAGGTATCGCTCCTGAAAATGAGCAGTATGGTTGAGGAGATACTTGGAAACTCCGTAAAGGCTCTTAAGGCTCAGGATGCAGAGTTGGCGCAGAAGGTCATTGATGATGATGATGAAATAGATACCATGGAGTATGTAGTGGAGGACAAGTGTATCAAGCTCATAGCACTGCAATCCCCCCTTGCCAGGGATTTAAGGGTAATTGCCACAGCACTTAAGATAATTACAGACCTTGAGAGAATAGCAGATTATGCAGTGGATATTGCAAAAATAACAATTAAGCTTCAGCATGAAAAGTATATAAAAGAGCTTATAGATATACCCAGAATGGCAGAAATTGCAGTAAGAATGGTAAAAGGGGCTATAGATGCATATGTACATCTGGATACTTCCCAAGCCCATGAAATTGCAAAGCTTGATGATGAGGTAGACGGGCTGTATAAACAAATTTTCAGAGAGCTGTTGTTTATTATGATGGAGGATCCCAGGACCGTTCACCAAGCTACTTATTTCCTTCTTATAAGCAGGTATCTTGAAAGAATATGCGATCATGTGACAAATATATGTGAGCGCATAATTCATACAGTAACAAGTGAACATGTGAATTTAAATGAGTAAAAGGATATTTCGGCAAAGTATTCTTTTATTGTTATACCCCTATAGTATAATATGAAGCTGATATGATATAATACTATGTATAATTATTGGCGAATGATGGGTTTGTATGTAAGGGAGGAAAACAATTTGGCGAATCCGGGCGTAGTAATAATGGAAGTACGTCCTTCAAGCATAGCAGAGGAATTGGGCATAAAAAAAGGTGACAGGCTCATAAGCATAAACGGCGCAAGAATAAAAGACATTCTTGAATATAAGTATCTCACTGCAGATGAGTTTCTTGAGGTGGAAATAGAGCACGGCAATGGCGAAATATGGATTTATGAGGTAGAAAAAGAGTATGATGAGGATATAGGAATAATCTTTGAGGGAATTATTGACAGACCAAAGTCTTGTCATAACAAGTGTATTTTTTGTTTTATTGACCAACTGCCCTCCGGGATGAGAGAAACCTTATATTTCAAGGATGATGATACAAGGTTGTCTTTCCTGCAGGGTAATTTTGTGACTCTTACCAACCTTAGTGAAAGAGAGATAGACAGGATAATCAAGTATCACATAAGCCCTATAAACGTATCGGTGCATACAACTGATCCCGGACTTAGGAGAAAAATGCTGAACAACAAGAATGCAGGAAAGCTGATGGATTATCTCGAAAGGCTTAAGGAAGGGAAAATAGAGGTTAAGGCACAAATAGTGCTTTGCCCGGGAGTGAATGACGGAGAAAATCTCTTAAAGACTTTAGAGGATCTTGCCGGACTGCATCCCCAGGTTAGCTGTGTTGCTGTTGTACCTGTAGGTATAACCAAATACAGGCAAGGCCTATATGAGCTTGCGGAATATGATGGGATATCAGCCGCTTCGGTAATAAGGATGGTCAGAAAAGCGCAGGATAAGTACCTGTCCGAACTGAATACAAGATTTGTATTTCTGTCTGATGAATTTTTCCTCATATCAGGGGAGGAACTGCCCGGGTTTGAGGAGTATGAAGAATTTACGCAGCTTGAAAACGGAGTAGGCCTTATTGCACTTTTTAACAGAGAGGTTGAAGAGTCCCTGAAAAAGCTTGGAAGATATAATAAGAAAACGAGGCTGATTTCTATAATAACAGGAGAATACGCCGCACCAAATCTTAAAATGGCGGCATCAAAAATTGAAAGCTGTATAGAAGGCCTCAAAATACGTATTTTCCCAATAAACAACGACTTTTTCGGGCCCGGTGTGAAGGTAGCCGGCCTGCTTACAGGAAAGGACATTATGGATCAGCTTAAGGATAAGAAAGTCGGAAGGGATATATTCATACCTGATTGCATGCTGAAAAAGGATGAGAAAATTTTTCTTGATGATGTTACTGTTGAAGAGATGGAAAAAGAGCTTGGAGCTAAAATCACAATATGCAGGGAAGACGGCAGTGACCTTGTTAAGAAAATAATATCGGTTTAATGGATTAGTGTCAGGAGGTGAGGCATATTGGCAAAGTCAATTGTTGCAATAGTAGGACGTCCCAATGTCGGAAAGTCAACTCTTTTTAACAAATTGGCAGGTAAGAGGATTTCCATAGTTGAAGATCATCCCGGTGTAACCAGGGACAGGATTTATACAGAGGTCCAATGGCAGGACAGGGCATTTACATTAATTGATACAGGCGGGATTGAGCCGCATAGTGAGGATTTGATGCTGAAGCAGATGAAGCAGCAGGCTGAAGTTGCTATAGAAACTGCTGAGGTTATCGTATTCCTTGTAGACGGACAGGAAGGTATAACCCCTTCCGACCGGGAGGTGGCCAATTTACTACGAAGGACCCGTAAGAAGATAATACTGGCAGTTAATAAGATAGATGCACCGAAGTATAAGGACAATATATACGAATTCTATAATCTGGGATTGGGGGAACCAATGGGGATTTCTTCGGGGCAGGCTTTGGGATTGGGGGATCTGCTGGATGAAATAATCAATAACCTTTTACCGGAGGAAGAAGAGGTATATGATGAATACACAATAAAGGTTGCTGTTGTGGGGAAGCCCAATGTCGGCAAGTCTTCCCTTGTAAATAAGATACTCGGAGAACAAAGGGTTATAGTCAGTGATGTTCCGGGCACCACAAGGGATGCCATTGATACTCCCTTTACCGTAGGAGAAGACAAGTATGTATTTATTGATACTGCAGGAATGCGAAAAAGAGGCAAGGTGTTTGAATCAATAGAGAGATACAGCGTTATCAGGTCTCTAACTGCCATTGAAAGGGCAGATGTGTGCCTTATGTTAATAGACGGAAAAGAGGGCGTAAGCGAGCAGGACAGTAAGATTGCAGGTTATATTCACGATCAGGGAAAGGCTGCTGTAATAATAGTAAACAAGTGGGATATAGTGGAAAAGGATGATAAGACCATAGATAAATATAAAGCGGATATAAGAAATGAACTTTCCTTTATGGAGTATGCACCCATTCTATTTGTCTCTGCTTTGACAGGGCAGAGGGTGAACAAGGTTCTGGAGCTGGTTAACCATGTATCCAACCAGCATGCCATGAGAATTTCAACAGGTATGCTGAATGATGTGATAAACGAAGCTGTGCTGACTAATCAGCCTACTGTCTCAGGAGGAAGAAGGTTTAAGATTTACTATGCCACACAGGTTTCAATAAAACCGCCGGCCTTTGCACTTTTTGTAAATGAGCCCTCCCTGATGCATTTTTCATATCAAAGGTATCTGGAGAATCAAATCAGAAAAGCCTTCAGCTTTGAAGGGACTCCGGTGAGGTTTTTATTGAGGAAGAAGGAGTAGAAAAAAGGGGGGTGCTTTTTATAGATGAAATATGTATTTGTGAGTATAATTCAGGATCCGCAAATGTCTTTAGGGTATTGGGCGCAAAGGGCGGAAAAGGCATTGCAACAACAATTGGACTGATGCTGCCCATGATCCTTTAATGGTAGTCCTCATATTTATTGTTGGTGTTATAGTTATTATCACTACCAGATATGTTTCTCCGGCATCAATAGTGGGAGTGACAATATATCCCATAGCAATGATAATGACACGGAATCCAAATTTGGACAAAAGAAGATAACAGAGCAGGAGGGTAAAGGATGAGCAACAATATTTCAATAATTGGTGCCGGCGGCTGGGGGACAGCCGTATCGGTGCTGCTTTCAGGAAAAGGGTTTAATGTTAAGCTTTGGGCAAGGGACAATGAATTGATTGAAAAAATGAGGGACACAAGAGAAAATCCTGCTTATCTGCCGGGTGTGACATTAAAGGAAAATATTCTTGTATCCTCTGACATTGAATACTGCTGCAGCGGGAGTGAAATAATCATTATCGCTGCTCCTTCCCATGCAATGAGGGATACGTGCAAAAAAATAAAGGAATTTGCATCAAAGAAGCAGATTATTGTCAGCCTGTCAAAGGGCATTGAAAACATTACACTGCAAAGAATGTCCGAGATTATAAATGAAATCATGACTGAAAACGAAGTGGCTGTAGTTTCGGGCCCCAGCCATGCGGAAGAAGTGGCCAGAGGCATTCCTACCGCCGTAGTTGCATCATCTCCAAAAAGAGCAGTGGCTGAGTATATACAGGATATATTTATGAGTCCTCTATTCAGAGTATATACAAATCCGGATATTATCGGGGTTGAACTGGGCGGGGCATTAAAAAACATAATTGCCCTGGGTGCGGGGATTATTGACGGGCTTGAATTGGGTGACAATACAAAAGCAGCGGTTATGACCAGGGGCATAGTTGAGATGGCAAGGCTGGGAGAGTCCCTGGGGGCTTGCAGGAGCACTTTCAACGGCTTGTCCGGTATAGGAGACCTGATTGTTACTTGTACAAGCATGCACAGCAGGAACAGAAGGGCAGGAATAGCCATCGGACAGGGCAAATCTGTGGAAGAAGTGATTAGAGGTACAAGAATGGTGGTGGAGGGTATCAGGACCACCAAATCCGCATATCTTCTGGCACAGAGACAGAAGGTGGAGATGCCGATTACCCAGGAAATATATAACCTGCTTTTTAATAAAACGGATATAAGGAATTCGGTAATGAACCTGACCATGAGATCCAAGACCCATGAGATGGAAGAAGTAGCTGAAAACAAAGTATTTGAATGGTAGGTATATCCCTTTGAAGCTCGAAGATTGCTTAGCAATCTTCTTTTTTTGTAATAATAATTGCACATGCACATATATATTTAGAGAAGGACTATGCAATTATTTGAACATTATTAAGGAGGGAAGAGTGTGGAAGGATACGATGTTTATCAAGATATATCAGAGAGAACCGAAGGCTGCATTTACATAGGAGTTGTGGGACCGGTCAGAACAGGCAAATCAACATTTATAAAGAGATTTATGGATTTGCTTGTGCTTCCTAATATGGACAATGAGTTCAAAAGAGAAAGAACCCGGGATGAGCTTCCCCAGAGTGCCAACGGCAAGACAATTATGACAACCGAACCTAAATTTGTGCCTAATGAACCTATTGAGCTGACTTTAAGAGAGAATGCGAAATTTAAAGTCAGGCTGGTAGATTGTGTAGGATATCTTGTGGAAGGTGCAATGGGCCATTTGGAGGATAACAGCCCAAGGATGGTTAATACTCCATGGTTTGAAGACCGCATACCCTTTGAAGAGGCGGCGGAGATCGGAACAAGAAAGGTTATTGCGGATCATTCCACAATAGGCCTTGTTGTGACTACCGACGGATCCATAACTGATCTTCCTAGAAGGAGTTATATAGAAGCGGAGGAAAGAGTCATTAAAGAACTGAAGGAGCTTGAAAAACCATTTATAGTGGCTCTGAATTCCGCAAGGCCGAAGGCACAGGAGACGATTGAACTCAGAGAAGCTCTTGAGACGAAATATAATACTCCGGTCATGATAATAGATGCCTTGAAAATGGAAATGGAGGATTTGGAAGGGATTCTGGGGAAAATACTCTTTGAATTTCCTGCCAGGGAGATAAACTTCCATATACCGCGCTGGATGGATACGCTGGAGCTGGATCATTGGCTTAAACAGGGCATAGTTGACAGCATCAGAACGAATCTCAGTGAAGTAAACAGAATAAGAGATATTGACGATGCCATAAGAAAGTTTGACGGTGCAGAAAACCTTCAGGCTGTGGAAATATCTGATATGCGCCTTGGAGAAGGAGTCGTGAATATAACCATAAGCCTGGACGACGGACTTTTCTATAGGGTTTTGGGAGAGGTTTCGGGCTATAGCCTGGAAGGAGATTATCAGCTTGTCGCATTGGTAAAGGAGCTAGCCCAATCAAAGCGCGAATATGACAAAGTCAAGTCAGCCTTGGGGGATGTCAAGGAATTCGGTTATGGCATGGTAGCTCCTTCCGTGGAGGAAATAAAGCTTGAAGAGCCTGTAATTGTGAAGCAAGGCAGCAAATTCGGAGTAAGGCTGAGAGCCAGTGCTCCATCGCTGCATATAATAAAAACCGACATAGAAACTGAAATTGCTCCGATAGTTGGAACAGAGAAACAAAGCGAAGAATTCATCAAGTACTTTATGGAGGAGTTTGAGAATAATCCGCAGAAAATATGGGAATCCAATATGTTCGGAAAGTCTTTGTACGATATGGTCAAAGAGGAACTGCAGGGCAAGCTGTACAAGATGCCGGAGGATATTCAGAATAAGCTGCAGCTTACACTGCAGAAGGTTGTCAATGACACCCGGGGCAGTTTGATATGCATAATCATATAGAGGAGTAAAACAAAATAAGGGTGTTCTGATTGATTGCAAACCAGGACACCATTTTTTTTAAAAATTTTTGAAACTTTTTTGTGCATTTAACAGTATTTAGATATAGTGAATATTTAAGAAAATAATATTTGTGATAAATTTCAAGAGGGGGTTATAATATGATGGAAAGTATAAAAAGACTTAGAAATCCTTCGGAGCTTAAGATTGCCGCCAAGGAAAATCTTGATGGAAAGTGGCTTATAGCCATTGCTGTAACTGTTGTCGCATGGCTGCTGCTGGATGCGTTTACATCAAGCAACGGAGGGAATGCCGCTTATAAGTATATAATAGAGAACGGAAAATCTATAAGGGTTCAAGCCGATGGAAGTGCATTTAAAAATATGATGTCAATTGTAAGCTTGATATTGGGCGGACCGATTTATTTCGGAGTTGCTTCTTATTTTCTAAAGCTTGCGAGATATGAAACGGCTGAGTTTAATGACATGTTTTCAGGCTTCAGCTTGTTTAAGACTAATTTTGTCCTGCATTTACTGATGATAGTTTTCACAGTATTATGGGCATTGCTGCTTATTGTACCGGGCATAATAGCTGCAATAAAATACTCAATGGCCTTCTATATATTGAATGACAATCCGGAAATCGGAGCTATGGAAGCCATCAGAAGAAGCAAAGAGATGATGGAAGGACATAAGATGAGATTCGCCGAGATGTGGCTCAGCTTTCTCGGATGGTTTTTATTGGGCATTGTAACCTTTGGATTGGGAATGATATATGCAGTTCCTTATTACAGGGCAGCTAAAGCTAATTTTTATCTGGACTTGAAAGAAAGCTACAGTGTTTAAAAGACCCTATAACACATTAAAAGTAACAGGCATGAGCCTGTCACTTTTTTTTGTTTTTCTTATGCTTTTTTTGGATATTGTCAGAAGCGGGGGCCGATATTGAATCGGTGTATGGAATCCTGGTGGTCTCATTTCTGCTTTCATCTACAGCCCCGGTGCTGCTGGCGGCATTTACTCCTTTTGAATGCTTCAAAGCATCAACTCCTTTTATCTGATATTCAGATACACTATATTTTGCAGCTATTTGCGAATTTTTATTCAAAAAGGACACGGGGACGTTCGGGACAGGAGAAACGTCCCCGTGTCCCTTGTGATATTATTTTTTATTTTTTGAAACAAAACGAGGACAACTGCAGTATATAATTGTGAAGAAAGAAATTCACCCGGTTCGTGGTACGGGGTGAATTAATCCAATTGACGGGAGCGAATTATTATGAGATGCAGAAGAAATGAGAGAGAGAAGGGTGATTGCAGCGGCCGCGGTGCAGTTTACTCTTTGGTGAACCTTATATTCGGATTGGTAGCTCTCACAATTAAAATGACATTTAAAATTGTTGAAGTAGTATTTCAGACTTTATTCGGATTTATTTCACTTTTTGTTTCCGGATCCAGAGATTCTCAGAAAACTCCAAACGTGTATGAAAAGCCGATGCCTGAGAAGAATGAAGCACCCAGCAATGTGAGAGAATTCAAGAAACCGGAAAGCAGCAAGGCACAAGCCGATGTCCCGGAAGTCGAAAGCAGTGATGCTCCTGAAGAGGTTAAGAACAAGGATTTTTATGTGGTGTTGTTCATACTCACAATTATTCCCGTTATAGTGGCTCTGGCAATGGGCAAGCTATATTATGCCGGAATAATAGGGGCAGCAGGCTTTGGACTTATGATGCTGGTTGGAATTGCAGCCTCTGCATACGGAAAGGGTGCGGCAAAGGAAACTTGTGAGGATGAGGAAGAAGCTGAAGAGGATGATTCGGTAGAGAGGCTGATAAAGGATGCTTTTGAAAAGCTCTTTACGATAAGGAAGGATATTGGAAAGATACAGGACGCAGATATAAGGGCAAGGCTTGAAGCCATATGCTGTACAGGGGAGAAGATAATTGGGGAGGTTAGGACAAATCCGGAAGGACTTGCTCATGTCAGGAAGTTTTTCTATTACTATATTGACGCTTTTGGTGAAATAGTGAATAAGTATCTGAAGCTGTCAAGCTTTGAGGAGTCTTCGGAAGAAATCGGAAGACTGATGGCTGAGACAGAAAGATCCTTTGCCGATATAGACGGGATTTTTAAGGATCTGTGCGAAAAGCTGCTGGAAAAGGATATGATGCATCTTAAGGCAGAGATTAATGTAATCAAGAACAGCAATTAGAGTTTTGACAAATATACCGGCTGCAGTTATAATTATAAAGGAAATGAATATAATGTAATCTTCAGGGATGGGTGAAATTCCCTACCGGCGGTAAAGCCCGCGAGCCGGTGGTGCCTAGTGCATCATCAGCAGATTCGGTGAGACTCCGAGGCCGACAGTAAAGTCTGGATGGAAGAAGGTGCAATCTTTATCTATTTGTGCATATTTTTGAGCCCTGAAGTTTTTTTGCTTCAGGGCTTAGTTTTTTTCTTTCCAAATATGGAATAATAACCAGTAGTAAAAAAGGAGGAGTGATTGGAGTGGAAGATGCCTCTTACATGAAGAGGGCTCTTGAATTGGCTGCCAGAGGCAGCGGAAGAACCAGCCCTAATCCGCTTGTAGGTGCTGTCATTGTAAAAAACGGAAGAATTATCGGAGAAGGATGGCATGAAAGGGCGGGAGAGCCCCATGCAGAGATAAATGCCATTATGAATTCAAGAGAATCTGTTGAAGGAGCCACAATATATGTGAATTTGGAACCTTGCTCCCACTTCGGAAAGACACCCCCCTGCGCCGAGGAACTTGTGAAAAGGAAGTTTAAACGTGTGGTTATGGCAATGGAAGACCCCAATCCTTTAGTGGCGGGACGGGGTATAAAGCTTCTCAGGGAAAGCGGAATTCAGGCCGATGTGGGAGTTCTGAATGCTGAAGCCTTGAAATTGAATGATATTTTCATAAAGCATATAACAGTAAAGGAACCCTTTGTGCTTCTTAAGACAGCAATGACTCTTGACGGGAAGGCCGCCTCAAGGACGGGAGACTCCAAATGGATAAGCGGTGAATCCTCAAGGGCATATGTCCACAGCTTAAGGAACAGATATTCATCAATACTGGTAGGTGTTAATACAGTCATAAGTGATGATCCTGAACTGACCTCAAGAATTGATGGAGTTCAAACAAGAAATCCCGTAAGGATAATTATGGATTCAGGAGGGAGAATACCGATTGATGCAAATGTACTGAACATAGATGAAAGCAGGAGGACGATTATTGCAGCCACAGAGGATATGACGGAAGAAAAGCGCAGGCAATTGGAGAGCAAGGGTGCGGAAATATTAATTACTGATAAAAGAAATGGAAGGGTGGATATAAGGCAGCTTTTAGAGGAACTTGCGGGTAGAGGTATCGACAGTCTTATGATTGAAGGAGGCGGTACAGTAGCAGCCGCATTCCTGGAAGAAGGTTTAATAGACAAGGTGGCTTTTTTCATTGCGCCGGTTGTAATAGGGGGCAAAACTGCACCGACACCGCTGATGGGGGAAGGGGTCAGCCTTATTGAAAAGGGTTATAGGCTAAAACACAGAAGCATCAGTGTTTTTGGACAGGATGTCCTAATTGAGGGATATATAAATGTACCTTGGGAGAGGTGAATTGACTTGTTTACGGGAATTGTCGAGGAAATAGGAAGAATACGGAACATAAGAAAGGGGGAAAAATCTGAAAGTCTTATTGTCGAATGCAAAAATATTCTTGAAGGAACTAAGATGGGTGACAGCATCAGTGTAAACGGCGTTTGCCTGACTGTCGCAGATATGTCTGCAAACAGCTTCGAAGCTGATGTGATGCCGGAAACAGTGAGAGCTACGAATTTAAAATATCTTAAGCCCGGGGATTCAGTCAACCTTGAAAGGGCGCTTTCCCCCACCGGAAGGTTCGGCGGCCATATAGTGTCGGGGCATGTTGACGGGACAGGAACAATACAGGAAATAAAAAGGGAGGATAATGCAATATGGTTTACCATTTCTGCAAGGAACGAAATACTGAAATACGTGATACATAAAGGTTCCGTTGCGGTGGACGGCATAAGCCTTACGGTACAATATGCTGATGAGAGGGTGTTCAAAATAGCATTGATACCGCATACCCGGGATTACACCACACTGCCGGGCAGAAAGGTAGGATACTGCGTGAATATTGAATGCGACATAATAGGCAAATATATAGAGAAGTTGATGAATTACACAGGGAAGGACAGCAAGGGCGGTATTTCCCTGGAGTACCTGCTGGAAAACGGTTTTTAGGAGGAATAGACATGTTTTGCAGAATAGAAGACGCTTTAGATGAATTAAAGAAGGGCAATATGATAATTGTTGTGGATGATGAGGACAGGGAAAATGAAGGAGATCTTCTCATGGCAGCTGAAAAGGTAACTCCGGAAGCAATAAATTTCATGGCTATGCACGGAAGGGGGCTTATTTGTGTCCCTATGACCGAAGAGAGGCTTAAGGAGCTGAAAATAGAACAAATGACAGGAAACAGCACCGACTTAAGAGAAACAGCATTTACAGTTTCAGTTGATATCAAAAGTGCTGCTACCGGAATATCCGCATATGAGAGGGCTGATACGGTAAGGGCATTAGTGAATCCTGATACAAAGCCGGAGGAATTGGCCAAGCCCGGGCATATATTTCCTTTAAAGGCGAGAAAGGGAGGCGTACTTAAAAGAGCCGGACATACTGAGGCCGCTGTGGATCTTGCCGGAATGGCAGGTTTTTATCCGGCAGGGGTTATATGTGAGATAATGAAGGATGACGGAACAATGGCAAGGCTTTTTGACCTTTTTGAATATGCAAAGAAACACAAGCTTAAGATGATTACTATAGCGGACCTGATAAAATACAGAAGCCGTGAGGAGAAGCTGGTATATAAAGCTGCAGATGCTTTACTGCCTACTAAATATGGGGAATTCAGGGTAATGGCTTATGAGAGCAAAATAAACGGTGAGCATCATATAGCACTTGTCAAGGGAGATGTGGCCGCTGAGGAGCCTGTATTGGTAAGGGTTCATTCGGAATGCCTGACTGGTGATGCCTTTGGCTCCGTAAGGTGCGACTGTGGTGAGCAGCTGGCAGAAGCAGCGGCAATGATTCAGGATGAAGGCAGAGGGGTATTGCTGTACATGAGGCAGGAAGGCAGGGGAATAGGGCTTGTTAACAAGATAAAGGCCTATGAGCTTCAGGACACGGGAATAGATACCGTTGAGGCAAATGAGCTTCTGGGTTTTCCCGCAGACTTAAGGGACTACGGCATAGGGGCCCAGATTCTTAAGGATCTCGGAATAAAAAAGATAAGGCTGATTACAAACAATCCAAAGAAGATTAAGGGATTAGCAGGATATGGACTTGAAGTTGTGGAGCGGGTTCCTATTGAGATGGATGCGAACATAAGGAATGAGAAATACCTGCTTACCAAAAAGGAAAAAATGGGGCATATGTTCCATAATATATGAGAGGAGGCAAAAAATTGAGAGTATATGAAGGTAATCTGACAGCCGGGGATAGAAGGTTTGCTGTTATTGCAGGAAGGTTCAACGAATTTATAAGCAGCAAGCTGCTTGGGGGTTGTATAGACGGACTTAAAAGACACGGCTGCCCCGAGTCCAATATTGAGGTAAGCTGGGTTCCGGGTGCTTTTGAGATACCGCTGGCCGCACAAAAACTTGCAAGGACCGGAAGGTATGATGCGGTGATATGTCTCGGAGCGGTTATCAGGGGTTCCACACCTCACTTTGATTATGTATGCAGCGAAGTATCCAAAGGGATAGCCAAGGTAATGCTGGATACAGGATTGCCGATAATTTTTGGAGTTCTTACAACTGAAAGCATCGAACAGGCTGTTGAAAGGGCAGGAACGAAATCGGGGAACAAGGGTTTTGATGCAGCAATGACAGCCATTGAAATGGCTAATTTGCTGAGTACCATAGGATAAGAGTAATGAAGTCCACATAAAAATACAGAGAAATAGGACTGTTGCACAATATCGGAATAATGCGACGCATCACAAGAGTTTGTAAAGTACTCCGACTGTAGGGGAAGTATGTTCTCCTCACTTTCCAAAGCCAGCAAAATCACTGGCGGGGGTCCCATCTCTGCGGGCCCGTCTGGTTATTTTGCCAGGGGTATTCCCGTTCCGAGGTCGGGTGGAAAGTTTCGTCAAAGATATCTTCCCCACGTCGGTATTTGCATTTCCTTAATACAGCATAATTCCCAAAGGGCACTGGCCTTGTATAACATATGATGCTCTGTAGGATGCATACTAAGCAAGAGCTTGTATAGTATAGCAGGGCACACTTTTATGCATTTTGTAACAGGCCTCTGATATGGCTTTGGCAAAAAGTTCGTAAAGCCGGCATGGACGCCGGCTTAGGTGCCACGGGTCATGGAGGACCTTTTGGCACCGGTAGAACTTTTCCAAAGGCATAGCAGTATAGGCCTGTCAAAATCATAATCCGTGTGCCTCGATATACTATACTGTCTCTTGCGGAAGGTTATGCAAACTTCAGATATGTCGCATTCTTCTACTTATGCGGCTTATTGAAGCTATTTCAAGTTTTCGGGATTAAGTACATCCAATTCCGGAAGTATGAACCTTCCGTCTTTTCTTACGAGTATGTCATCAAACCAGATTTCTCCTCCGCCGTATTCCGGGGTCTGTATGTTTACAAGATCCCAATGAATGGCGGAATTATTACCATTGAAGCAGTGGTCATAAGCGCTGCCGGGAGTGAAATGGAAGCTGCCCATGATTTTTTCGTCAAAGAGGATATCCTTCATGGGCTTGATTATATATGGGTTAACACCCAATGCGAATTCTCCCACATATCTTGCGCCTTCATCGGTGTCGAATACCTGATTGATTCTGTCGGTGTCATTTGCAGAGGCATTGATTATTCTTCCATCCTTGAATTCCAATCTTATATTTTCATATGTATATCCTTGGTATTCCGAGGGAGTGTTATAAGTAATATAACCGTTTACAGAATCCCTTACAGGAGCTGAATAGACCTCTCCGTCAGGAATATTGGATTTACCGTCGCATTTTATTGCGGGAAGCCCTTTGATGGAGAAGCTTAAATCTGTTCCAGTCCCTATGATTCTGACACGGTCGGTATTATTCATGAGTTCTATCAGCGGATCCATAGCCTTGGACATTTTTGAATAGTCCAGGTTGCAAACATCGAAATAGAAGTCCTCAAACTGCTCTTTGCTCATATTGGCCATCTGCGCCATTGAACTGTTAGGAAACCTCATTATGCACCATTTTGTTTTTGCCACTCGGATATTGGTATGCACTGTCTTCGACCAGAAGGATTGATAAAAACCCAACTTTTCACTGGGAATATCAGCCCATTCAGAAGAGTTGTAAGCGCCTCTTATTCCTATATATGCCTGCATATCCTTCATTCTTTCCGCTTCATAGTGCGCAGTCCTGGACATATGCTCCGCATCGGTACCAAGTATCAATTCTCTCATGAGAGATCTGTTTTTTATTGTCAGGAATGGTTTGCCTCCAATCTTGTAGATTTCTTTTACAAGCTCCGAAGCAAGCTCTTCACCGGAGTCAAATACTTCGATAAGGATATTTTCATTTGGTTTAAGCTGGACGGAATAATTTAAAAGGTTAATTGCCATTTGTTTAATCCGGGGATCTTTCATTAATAGCGCCTCCTGTTAAGTGAATTTTAATATGTATATTCTATGTATTATTTAATAATATAATAATATTATGACAGGCTTTTTCTCCATTAGACTTCGGTTACAAAACATAATACAATTATAAAATTTGACATACATAAAACAATGCTGTTATTATTATAGCTTTTTGGCAAATAGTTGTAAAGTGGGAATGCCGTACATGGGGTTATCATAAAGTGTAAAACATATAATATATGATGTTTGAGATGCAGCATATAAGGAGATGAAAGAATGAGCGTCATAGAACACGCCTACGGAAAAACCTTCAAGACGATATTATGGGCTGTGAACCCTCTGAAAAAGGTATTCAAAAAGACCTTGTGCGAGGTCCATGTATTTATTAATGAAAAAGCCGTTGAAATACTCAGGAATGACGGATTTCAAGATGCATATGAATTCTTTTCCATAAACAAAGGCTGCCTGAATGACGGGGCCGTCTGGGCAGATCAGGATTTCAAGAGCAGGGAGCATTTCTACAACCCTTTTACCCACAGAGGTTTATATGGCTGCAAGTCATCAAAGCATTTGTTCAGGAAATATTATGGTTGCGCATTGGTATACTGGGACTGCGGGGATAAGGATAAAGCCATGTTCTACCTGGGTGCCGCCGTGCATCTGGTACAAGATGCCACAATACCGCAGCACGGAAGTGTAAAACTGTTAAAGAGCCACAGAAAATATGAACAATGGATTCACAAGGTTCATGATGATTTCTTGCATTATTCTGTTTCTGAAGGCGGAATATACCTGGAAAATCCTTTTGAATATATTGAAAAAAACGCAAAAGAAGCCTTGGAAGCCTACACAAAATATTCACTTATCAGAAATCCCTCAGAAAAATTTTTCAGGATTGCAAACAGGACATTCCCTCTGGCTCAGAAAACTACAGCGGGATGTCTGATGAACTTCTATGCCAAAATTAATGAAGGGTGAACTCCTTAAGAGGTACAGCGGCGAAATTGATTATTTTCTTTGATGAGCTTGGCCTCAGCGGAAAAAACATTACTATTTCATCCTGTGAAGGAGTGTCTGCAAATATGTTGCGGAGAAATACCTCATAACCCACCTGCTTCAGTATCTCACGGAGGGATAAGTTTTTAAAGTCCTTAAAGGTATCCATATCTGTGAGTTTATTCTTGATATATCCATGGATTTCTTCCTTTATTGCTGCATGGTTGAATCTGTTTATTGCTGCCGGCATGCTTCCGCTTCTGACATACAGCAGCCAATCGAGTTTCATATATTCGTTCAATAAGCCGAACTGCTCATTATCCAGCCTGTTAACGAATGCATCTTCCGCAAAGCACTTCAAAACAGTGTATAATTCATTAACATTTTTCGGGGCATTGAAATGGCCTTTTTGATTCCAATAGCCTGACAGCCTGCGGTAAAAATCAAAGGGTTCAGTTTCCGCTGCCTGAAGCAGAAAGTCCAGAGTATGCCTGAACCTGCCGCTGTTGTAATACTGCTCAAGCACATTTTCAATATCCTTTAGCTCCATGATTTCTTTAAAGGATAACCAGGCGGTGCTTATTACCTCATAGGGAGGAAAATCATGATGCTGTATGCGGTATTTTTTGCAGCCTTGTCTTATGCCGGAGCCCTTCAGGAGCTTTAAAAAACCCAGCTGCAGCATGTCAGGATTCAAAGAATACACATCATTGAAGGATTTTTCGAAGCTTTCCATATCCTCATAGGGAAGTCCGGCTATCAAATCCAGGTGTATATGGGCATTCTTAAAGGATAAAAGCCTGGCAACATTATGACTCACTTTGTCAAAATCCATTTTTCTCTTTATTTCGGACAAGGTCTTGGGATTGGTGGATTGTACTCCGATTTCAAACTGGAACATGCCATCCGGCGCCTTTCCCGCGATCTCAAGAAAGCGCACATCAATCAAATCAGCAGCTATCTCAAAATGGAAGTTGGTTGATGGATTAAGATCAATAATATACTGCATTATTTCAATAGATCGTTCCAAATCACAGTTGAAGGTTCTGTCAACAAGTTTAACCTGCTTTATTCCTGCATTTGCAAAACTTTTGATATCCTGGCGCACTCTGTCCATTGCCAAATACCTTACCCCCCGTATTGTTGAAGAAAGGCAGTATTGACAATTAAAGGGACAGCCCCTGCTGGTTTCATAATATATAATCCTGTTATCAAGGCCGTCAAAGCTGTCATAAGGAAAAGGAAGCATATCCAAATCAGGAATGTCAGGCCTGGGTTCAGTAATGGCGACAGATTCTCCGGAGCGAAATGCAATGCCCGGTATATCCGGCAAATTACTTTTGCCGGCAGTGAGGAAGCAAAGCAGATCAAGCATGGCAGCCTCTCCTTCACCAATGACAATATATTCAATGAAGGAATATTTTGAAAGAAGATCTGCTGCATCATAGGATACCTCAGGACCTCCAAGAATTATTACAGCTTCCGGCCTGGCTTTTTTCAAGCTGCTGCATATATCGAGAACCATGCTGATGTTCCATATATAGCAGGAAAAGCCGTATATACGGGCATTGGAGCAGTACAGCTTCTTCAGGATGCTGCTGATGCTGTCGTTTATGCTGAATTCGGCTATGTCAATTCCTTTTATATGTGCTTCACAAAACTTTTTCAGATATCTGACCGCAAGATTGGAGTGGATATATTTTGCATTAATTGCACAGAGAAGAATTCCATTTTTCATAATAAGCCTCCCTTTGCAAATGTTTCGCACATGTATTACCAAATGTAAATTCTAAAATATATGGTATAATTATAACAGTAAAGATATGATATGCATATACACCTTATTTAATAAATTGAAGTTCTAGTTCAGACTGGAGGTATTCTTATGAGAGATAATGATGATTTGAAAAGCAGAGCAAAAAAAATTTCGGAAATATTGTTCAAAATCTATCCGGAAGCAACCTGCTCCCTGGATTATGATAAACCTCTGGAACTGCTGATTGCTACGATGCTTGCGGCTCAGTGCACCGATGAAAGAGTGAATATTGTAACCCGGGACTTGTTTAAGAAGTACACTTCGGTGTATAATTATGCAAGTGCAAATCCTGAGGAACTGGAGGAGGATATCAGGCCCACAGGCTTTTACAGGAATAAAGCCAATAATATTATCGGATGCTGTAAAAAGCTGATAAAAGACTTCGGAGGCAAGGTTCCTGACAATATGGAGGATTTACTAAGCTTGTCCGGAGTCGGGAGAAAGACCGCCAATGTGGTATTGGGCAACATATATAAAATTCCGGGCATAATAGTCGATACCCACTGCAAAAGACTGTCAAACAGGATTGGATTAACGAAGGAGGAGGATCCTGAAAAAATAGAATTTGATCTGATGGAGATTCTGCCCAGGGAGAATTGGACAGCATTTAGCAACAGCCTGGTATATCACGGAAGAGCAATATGCAATGCCAGGAAACCAAAATGCGTTCAGTGCCATATTGCTCAGTATTGTGACTTTTTTAACAATATTTAAAGGGAAAATGAATAAATTGGCGTTAAATTAAATAATTAATAGTATTTGAGGAATTTTGAATTTTATTAATAGCTAAATATATATTAAACTTTTAATGAAGGATTTTGCTGTTTTATAACGAAATAGACAGCATAAGTTTCAATACTGAAATATTGTTTATCCAGCAGTGTTAATAATATCATTATTGAAAGAGGTGGTGAAGCATTTGACTACGGATATCATCAAGGGGATTAGGGAGACAGAACTTGCGGCTGAGGAGAAGATCAAAGCAGCACAGCAGAAAGCCAAAGATATATTGATGTCTGCAGAGCAAGAGGCTGATCATATCATTAAAGCCGCCGTGGATCAGGCAATTCAGGAAAGTAAAAAGCAGCTGGAGGTTGCAGAAAAGGAGGCCAATCTGGAGGCTGAAAGCAAGAGGAAGCAAAATGACGAATTATGTCAGGAACTGAGGCGAAAGGCTGAGGAAAAAATGGAAGAGGCAGTGAATTTGGTGATGGAGAGGATTGTGAATATGAATGGCAATAGTTAAAATGAAAAAAGCCACCATGATAGCTCTCCAGTCTGAAAAAAATGAGATACTCAATGACCTGCAGAGATTCGGTTATCTGCAGGTAGTGAACCTTGAAGAGCGAATGGAACAAGGCTTCGAAGAGTTGCAGCCCGACAGTGATAATGAAGCTGTGGGCAGGCTGGAGGCGAAGCTTTCGCAAGTAAAATACTCCATTGATTTTTTAGGCAAATTCAATACGGCAAAAAAGCCTTTGTTTGCTCAAAAAGTTCAGGTGGATGAAACAAAACGCAAAGAGTACCTTGACAATGAAGAAAAGCTCAATGAGATTTATGAAAGCTGCAGAAGCATTGACAGCAGATTTACAGAGATTAAAAGCTCTGAAACAAAACTGAACAATGCAATAGCGCAGCTTACTCCGTGGCTGGCATTGAAAGAAAAACTTGAGGAGATAGGCACTACTCATAATACCAACTCTATTCTGGGGTTTATAGCAAGCAAATATGAAGATGAGCTTAGTACTGCTGTAAAAGATGAGGATCTGACTGCATATCTGGAAAAAGTAGGCGTAGAGAAGGAAAATTCATATTTTATGGTGATATACCATCAAACATGTGAAGAGAGAATCTCTCAACTCCTTAAGCAGGTCGGATGGACAAAGGTAACCTTTAGCGAATATTCAGGAACTCCTGAAGAAAACATCAATAGGATTAAAGCAGAAATCAGCAATTTGGAGAACATAAAAAAAGAGCTGGCAAAAAAAGCTGAAGCAATGGTACCTGAATCAGGGTTCCTTGAAATATTATATGATTTGCTTTCAATAGAAAAAGACAGACGCAGCGTAGTAAAGGATTTCATTAAAACGGACAAGACATTTATGCTGCAGGGATGGATACCGGAGAAGTTTGCCGATGATATGACGAAGCTTCTGGATGGTATTACCGATAAGTATACCATAAGCTTTGAAGACCCAAGTGAAGAGGATGAGATACCGGTGCTTCTGAACAATCCAAAGGCGGTAAAGCCTTATGAGATGATAACTGACTTGTATAGTGTACCAAATGCAAAGGGTATAGATCCTAATATCTTCATGGCACCATTCTTTGTGGTTTTCTTCGGCATTATGGTAACGGATGCTGTATACGGAATTCTTATGTCAGCTTTAACCGGTTATGTTCTCTATAAGTACAAACCCCAGGGCGGAATGAAAAACATGATGTGGATTATGTTCTTTGGAGGTATTTCGACATTCTTTTGGGGAGGCATCTTCGGAGGCTGGCTGGGAGATTTGATAAAGGTGAAGCCATGGTGGTTCAATCCTTTGGATGAGCCGCTCAAGATGTTGATATTCTGTTTGATCCTGGGTGTTATACATCTGTATACCGGATATATACTTCAAGCATACCAAAATATCAAAGCAGGCAATTTTATGGATGCAATATATGACCAGGTGCTTTGGCTTATGCTGCTGACCGGGCTTATGTTCCTGGCACTGCCGCCTCTTGCTGCGGTTGGAAAATATATGGCAATAGTTGGTGCGGCAGGTACGGTTATCTTTAGTGCCAGATCTGAAAAGAACATCTTCAAGAGGCTGATATCAGGTGTATTGGCTTTGTATAATGTCAGCGGATTTTTAGGTGATGTATTGTCATATTCGAGATTGTTTGCATTATGCCTGGCAACAGGCGTCATTGCCCAGGTTTTTAATGCAATGGGCCTTATGATGGGTGGCAGTATAATTGGAAAGATAATTATGATCGCTTTTCTGGCTTTTGCACATGTATTTAATACAGCCCTCGGGGTTTTGGGAGCATATGTGCATACAAGCCGATTACAATACGTTGAGTTCTTCGGAAAATTCTATGAGGGTGAAGGAAAGCCCTTTAATCCTCTTAGGATCAGAACTAAATATATACAAGAGTAATATCATTATTAAGTATTTTTTATAACAAAAGGGAGGCAATATAAAAATGGAAAACTTGATTGAATTAATGGGTAACTCAGGTTTATGGATGGCATTTCTTGGTTCGGCATTAGCGGCAGGCCTGGCAGGCTGCGGATCTGCAATAGGTGTTGGTATCGCAGGTCAGGCTGCGGCAGGAGTAATAACTGAAGATCCTAGCAAATTTGGTAAGACGCTTCTTTTGCAGGCACTTCCCGGAACTCAGGGCATTTATGGTTTGTTGATTGGATTTCTTATTTGGTCAAAAATTGGTGTATTTGGAACAATAGTACCCGTTACAATAGAGCAAGGGCTTATGCTTATGCTTGTTGGCTTACCGGTTGGCCTTGTAGGACTTATATCTGCTATTTATCAGGGGAAAGCATCAGCTGCAAGCTGTGGAATAATTGCCAAGAGGCCTGAAGAATTCGGAAAAGGTATGATTTATCCTGCAATGGTTGAGACTTATGCTGTTCTTTCATTGCTGGCATCATTCCTCATGCTTAACGGCATCAAATTATAAGGGAGTGGCTTAAATGGCAGGAGTAGAAAACATTAAGGAGAAAATCTTACAGGATGCAGATTTAAGAGCGAAAGAAATATTGGAAAAAGCGAGACTCCAAGCCAATGAAATTGTAGAAAAGGCTAAACAGAAAGCCGCATCCAGAGCAAAGGAGATTTCGCAGAAATCTGTTTATGATGTCAGTGAAAAGAAAAGGATAATTAATTCAATCGTTGAGCTTGAGATGCGCAAGGATGTATTGGCTGCAAAGCAGAAGGCAATAGGAGAGGTTTTTGATAAGGTTCTTGAGAGAATGAACAACTTGGAAGACAGCAGGTATGAGAAAGTAATCATAGACATGTTGGCGGCTTCGGCTGAAAGCGGAGAAGAAGAGATTGTCTTCTCTGAATCAGGCAGAAAAAAGCTTTCTTCAGATTTTCTCAATAAACTGAATAAGACCCTTGCAGCTGCTGGAAAAAAGGGCAATTTAAAAATATCGGATGAAACCAGGAATATTTCCGGAGGCTTCATTTTGAAGAGCCAGGGAGTAGAGATTAATAACTCTTTCGAGGCAATCATAAGGCTCTATAGAGATGAAATTGAACCGAAGGTAGCTGAGATTTTCTTCCGGGCATAATAATTATGCAGAACTCGTTAACTGGAAGAAAGGAGGATAAGCTCAATGAGTGAAAATAAATACCTATATTCTGTTACCAGAATACGAGCACTGGAAACGAAGCTTCTTGACAAGGCAAAAATAGAGAGAATGATAGAAGCCAGGAACGCAGATGAAATTATTAAGATACTGTATGAAACAGAATATGCAAACTCAATTTCTGAGATGAAGAGTGTTGAAGACTATGAATCAGTGCTCTCCAAGGAGCTTTCTAATACCTATAAGCTTCTTTCGGAAATATCTCCGGTTCCGGAACTAACAAATCTGTTTCAGCTGAGATACGACATTCACAATTTGAAGACTCTTCTGAAAAGCAGTTACCTTGATGAGGAAAATGACGAATTATTGAGCGAAATTGGCACTATACCGATTCAGCAGCTTAAAGGAATGATCAAAGAGAAGGTTTTCAGTGATTTGGACCCCCTTGTAAGAGAATCCTTGGAAGAAGTTGTGGGAGAGTTCACGGTTAACCCCGATCCGCAGCTAATTGATGTGACTCTGGACAAGGCTCTGTATAAACTGATGTATAAAGCGGCAAAGGATAACAAGAGCAGCTTTTTGACGGATTATATATCGACACAGATAGACCTGATAAATATCAAGTCGCTGATTAGAGTAAAGTCAATGGGCTATGGGCGGGAATTCCTTAAAAAAGTAATACTTGAAAACGGAAAGCTGGATTATGCATTCTTCAGCGATATCTTTGATGAATCCTTGGAAACACTGATTGACAGATTGGCCTACAAGGATTACGGAAAGGTAGTGGAAGAAGGTATAAGCAACTATATTAAGACGAAATCCCTGACTAAGTTTGAAAAGCTTTCTGACGATTTTATATTTGAACTCGCAAAGAAAGGCAAGTTTGTTGCATTTGGAATCGAACCCCTGATTGGTTATCTGATGGCCAAGGAGAATGAGACAAAGATTATCAGAATGATAATGGTCGGAAAAATCAATGAGATTCCGAATGAATTGATAAGAGAAAGGCTACGTGATGTATATGTATAAGATTGGAGTTATTGGGGACAAGGACTCGATACTGGGTTTTAAGGCTTTAGGGATATCGGTATTTCCGACCAACGATATAAGAGAAGCCAACAGATTGATTCACAAGCTGGCAAGGGAGAATTACGCAGTGATTTTTGTAACAGAACAGCTTGCCAAGGATCTGGACGAAGCAATCGGTGAATATAAGAATTCCTTGACTCCGGCAATAATCATGATTCCTAATAATAGGGGAACTTTGGGATTAGGGATAGACGGCGTCAAAAAATCAGTCGAGAAAGCTATCGGTTCAGATATATTATTCGGGAAAGAAGGTTGATAACTTGAGCGATGGTAGAATTATAAAAGTATCAGGTCCTCTTGTCATAGCGGAAGGCATGCTGGATGCAAAGATGTATGACGTTGTGCGCGTTAGTGATAAAAATCTTATAGGTGAAATTATAGAAATAAGAGGCGATAAAGCTTCAATACAGGTATATGAGGAAACCTCAGGCTTAGGGCCGGGAGAACCGGTTGTTTCCACCGGTGAGCCTCTTAGCGTTGAACTGGGGCCGGGGCTTATCGAGTCGATTTTTGACGGTATCCAAAGGCCTCTTGACGTAGTAAGAAGTGCATCCGGCGACCATATAGCCAGAGGCGTACAGGTAGAAAAGCTTAACAAGACCAGAAAGTGGAATTTTGAACCTTCGGTGAAGCAAGGCGACGCTGTAAAAACAGGAGATATTATAGGTATAGTTAAAGAGACTTCCATAGTTGTTCATAAAATAATGGTTCCTCATGGAATTGAAGGAACCATAGAGGAAATTTATTCCGGCGAGTTCACCATTTTGGAAACAGTGGCAAAAATTAAGACAAAAGACGGGATAAAGGAAGTACAGATGCTCCAGAAGTGGCCGGTAAGAAAGGGCAGACCATATAAGGAAAAAATGTCTCCCTCAACACCAATGACCACAGGACAGAGAATAATTGATACATTCTTCCCGGTTGCAAAGGGCGGAACGGCCTGTATCCCTGGCCCTTTCGGAAGCGGTAAGACAGTTGTACAGCATCAGCTGGCAAAGTGGGCGGATGCAGAGATAGTTGTTTATATAGGCTGCGGTGAGCGTGGAAACGAGATGACCGACGTTCTTATGGAGTTTCCGGAGCTTAAGGATCCAAAAACCGGAGAGCCGTTGATGAAGCGTACGGTTCTGATTGCAAACACATCCGACATGCCGGTTGCAGCCCGTGAAGCAAGTATATATACCGGCATAACAATAGGCGAATACTTCAGAGATATGGGTTATTCCGTAGCTCTGATGGCAGACTCAACCTCCCGTTGGGCGGAAGCACTTCGTGAAATGTCCGGACGTCTGGAGGAAATGCCCGGTGAAGAAGGTTATCCCGCATACCTTGGTTCTAGAGCGGCAGAGTTCTATGAGAGAGCCGGAAAGGTTGTATGCGTTGGAACTGAAGACAGAGAAGGTGCCCTTACTGCAGTCGGTGCGGTATCACCTCCCGGAGGAGACTTGTCAGAGCCTGTAACCCAGGCAACCCTAAGAATAGTAAAGGTATTCTGGGGCCTGGATGCTGCTCTGGCTTACAGAAGGCACTTCCCGGCAATCAACTGGCTTCAGAGTTATTCCTTATACCTTGACAGATTGGGTGATTGGTTTACAGAGGAAGTGGCGCTTGACTGGAACAACCTCAGAATGGAAACCATGAGATTGCTTCAGGAAGAGGCGGAACTGAACGAAATAGTGAGGCTGGTAGGTTTTGATGCCCTATCATTAAAAGATAGATTTACATTGGAAGCATCCAAGAGCATAAGGGAAGACTATCTGCATCAAAATGCCTTCCACGAAATTGACACATATACATCAATCCATAAGCAGTACAGAATGCTGAAAGCAATACTGCTGTTCTATCACGAAGGACAAAAAGCATTGAGCGAAGGCGCATTCTATAAAGAGCTTACTACTCTTCCGGTCAGGGAGGATATTGCCAAAGCCAAGCTCATACTTGAAAATGATATCGAATCCTTTGATGTTCTTGAAGCTAACATTAGAGATCAGATAGCTTCCATCCTTTCGAAGGGAGGGAAAATAGTATGCTAAAGGAATATAAAACCATTAAAGAAGTAGCAGGACCGCTTATGTTTGTTGACCAGGTAGAGGGCGTAAAGTACGACGAACTGGTTGAAATCGAATTAAAAAACGGGGAGATGCGCCGCGGAAAAGTACTGGAGGTTTCCGGAAGTACAGCTCTTGTGCAGCTGTTTGAAGGTTCCACAGGAATAAACATCAATGAGGGTAAGGTTCGTTTTACGGGACACAGCCTTGAGCTGCCGGTGTCTACAGATATGCTGGGAAGAGTATTTGACGGCTTGGGTAGGCCGAAGGACGGAGGGCCCAAAATCATACCCGAATCAAGGAAAGACATAAACGGTAACCCGATTAATCCGGCTGCCAGAGACTATCCCTCGGAGTTCATACAAACCGGAATCTCTGCTATTGACGGGCTTAATACACTGGTAAGAGGGCAGAAGCTTCCTGTTTTCTCAGGCTCGGGCCTTCCTCACGCAAGACTTGCAGCCCAGATTGCAAGACAGGCAAAGGTTTTGGGTACTGAAAGCAAATTTGCCGTTGTGTTTGCTGCAATAGGTATAACCTTTGAAGATGCGGATTATTTCGTATCCGACTTCAAGAGAACCGGTGCAATAGACAGGGCAGTGCTTTTCATGAATCTTGCAAACGACCCGGCCATCGAGCGTATAGCAACACCGCGTATGGCCCTGACAGCAGCAGAGTACCTGGCATATGAGAAGGATATGCACGTGCTTGTAATAATGACGGATATAACAAATTACTGCGATGCTCTTCGTGAAGTATCTGCCGCACGTAAGGAAGTTCCCGGGAGAAGAGGTTATCCCGGATACCTGTATACCGACCTTGCTACCATATATGAAAGAGCAGGGAGGATTAGGGACAGGAAGGGATCAATAACTCAGATACCGATACTTTCAATGCCTGAAGATGACAAGACCCATCCGATACCTGACCTTACGGGATATATCACAGAAGGCCAGATAATACTCAGCAGAGAGCTTTACAGAAAGGGTATAATGCCTCCTATAGACGTACTTCCTTCACTTTCGCGTCTTAAGGATAAAGGTATAGGCAGAGGAAAGACAAGAGAAGACCATGCCGATACAATGAACCAGCTTTTTGCCTCTTATGCAAGAGGTAAGGAAGCCAAAGAGCTTGCTGTAATTCTTGGTGAAGGCGCCCTTAGTGATACGGATAAGCTTTTTGCCAAGTTTGCTGATGAATTTGAGAATAAATATGTGTCTCAGGGAGATAGTGAGGACAGAAGCATTGAACAGACACTTACACTGGGCTGGGAGCTTCTCTCCATACTGCCGAAAGCTGAACTTAAGAGGATCAAGGACGAGTATATTGATAAATACCTGCCTAAAGGGGATGCATAGCATATGGCTAAACTAAATGTTAATCCTACTCGTATGGAGCTGACCGGTCTTAAAGGCAGGCTGAAAACTGCCAAAAGAGGCCATAAGCTGCTTAAAGACAAGCAGGATGAGCTTATGAAGAAGTTCATAGATTATGTAAAGAGAAACATGGAACTGAGAGAAGCTGTGGAACATGAGCTTACCGTTGCTTTCAAGAACTTTCTTATTGCAAGAGCGGTGATGTCTTCAGAAGTGCTTGAGGAAGCAATAATGTACCCTACTCAGAAGATTAACCTTGAGATGAGCACAAAAAACATAATGAGTGTAAATTCTCCGGTTTTCAATCTTGTGAAGGAAGAAAACGAAGAGGCTTCAAGCATATATCCCTACGGCTTTGCAGCTACCTCGGGAGAGCTGGATGGGGCAATATTCTCCCTGCAGGAGGTTTTTGACAAACTGATTGAGCTGGCTCAGGTGGAAAAGACCTGTCAGCTTATGGCCGATGAGATAGAAAAGACCAGACGCAGAGTTAACGCCCTGGAATATGTCATGATTCCGCAGCTCATTGAAACAGTAAAGTATATTACCATGAAGCTAGACGAAAATGAGAGAGGAAGCAGAGTAAGGCTCATGAAGGTCAAGGACATGATGGAAAAGCAGAAAGCCGAGGCATAAAGCAATCCGCAGGAACATTCCTGCGGATTTTTTCTATTGTTTTGCTTCTACAAAGGTAGTGCAGCAGGTTCCTTCACTGGAATGGGCAACACCGTCACCCATCGGATTCACTTCAATCACACTGGCGCTGCAGTAGTTATTGTCATAATATGAGCAGGTGTCTACATTGCATTTTATGCTGTGATTGTGGGCATGCATTTTATTGGATGAAATGTCGTTGCTGCTTATATTTTTATGCATAAAAAAGCCTCCTTGTAAGTTTATTTAATATATATTTTTCGCAGTATTAGAATATAAATACCGAACTAAATGTGTTAAATAGTGGCAGGTTCAATCCGGAAGAGTGAACAGTCAGACTTTAGACACATGCACTTAAAAAATTTTTTGACATGTTCAAAAAATTTTATTAATAAAATGCCAAATGATATGGAAATATGTATTAATTTAATGTAATATATAGGTGGAGGATGGATACAAGATGGCGGTAAAATTATGGGGGTGTTTTCAAAAAAATGGGAATTCAATTTGCTAACAGGATGGACAACTTAAAAGGTTCCGTAATCAGAGAGTTGCTGAAGTATGCCGAACAGCCGGACATAATATCATTTGCAGGAGGGCTTCCAGCGCCTGAGCTTTTCCCGGTGGAAGGAATGATGAAAGCTACGGAAAGAGTAATGATGGAAGATGGAAAAGCTTCATTGCAATATGGTGCAACTGACGGATATTTACCGCTAAGAAAGAAAATAGCTGAAAGGTCTAAAAAGATTGGGTTTATTCCGGATCCCAGTGAAATACTCATAACATCCGGATCACAGCAGGGGCTTGATTTCACGGCAAAAATATTTATAAACAAAGATGATGTAATTATAACCGAAAGCCCAAGCTACCTAGGTGCTTTAAATGCTTTCAAGGCATATCAGCCAAAGTTTGTAGAGATTCCTATGGATGAAGACGGGATGATAATTGAAGAGCTGGAAAAAGCTCTGGCAGCCAATAAAAATGTAAAGTTTATTTATACCATACCCGATTTCCAGAACCCGACAGGAAGGACAATGCCTGTTGAAAGAAGAAAAAAACTTATGGAATTGGCTACTGAGTATGAAATACCTGTAATAGAAGATAATCCATACGGAGAATTGCGGTTTGAAGGCGAAATACTGCCGTCCTTAAAGTGCTTTGATCCCAAGAACCTTGTTATTCTTCTGGGAACCTTCTCAAAGATTCTGGCACCGGGCATGAGGCTTGGATGGGTCATAGCCCGCCCTGATTTGTTGATAAAATACAATTTGGTCAAGCAGGGAGCCGACTTGCAAAGCAGCTCTATGGCTCAGAGACAGGCAAATATGTTTATGGAAATGTACGATATTGAAAAGCATATCGAAAAAATCATCAAAGTATATTCTGCAAGAAGGAACCTTATGCTTGATACAATAAAAAAGGAATTTCCGTCAAACGTAAAGTGCACTAATCCCCAAGGCGGACTTTTTGCATGGGCTACCTTCCCTGAAGAGGTTGATGCTTCCGTGATTCTCAAGAAAGCTTTGGAACAGAAGGTTGCGTTTGTTCCGGGCGAGCCTTTCTATCCCAACGGCGGGAATGCAAATCACTGCAGGCTTAACTATTCATGCATGAGTGAAGATAAGATAGTAGAAGGAATTGCAAGACTTGGCAAAACTTTAAAATCAATGTAAACAGCATTAAAAGGCTCCGGGATATCCCGGAGCTTTTTAATGTAATTGGCATTCACACAGCAAAGGCAGGAATCGGCCGTTAATATATTTGAATTGTAACAAATTTGGTAATAATAAATGTATATATGGCAAAAACACAAATATAATAGTATAATATGCATAACCTTATTAGTTGCATACATAAACATATTAGAAAAGGAGGAAAATTGATGGAAAAATGGACTTGTACAGCATGCGGTTATGTTTATGACCCGGAAGCAGGAGATCCGGACAACGGAATTGAACCAGGCACTCCTTTTGAAGATATTCCCGAGGACTGGGTATGTCCGTTGTGCGGAGTTGGAAAGGACATGTTCGAAAAGGAATAAAAGAAGAAATATTATTTAGTTTGCACGAGAAAAACTGAGCAAGCCTCAGTTTTTCTATTGTAAACAATTATTATAAAAAAATTGTGTATTGCTAAAAATAGTGATACATGATAAAATAAATTTTGTCGGTAATTCCGAACTAATATTCCCGGTTTGTGTAATGGTAGCACAACTGACTCTGGATCAGTTTGTTGAGGTTCGAATCCTTAACCGGGAGCCATACGGTATTAATACCTGCAAGGTTTTAGACTTTGCAGGTTTTTGTTTTTTGAGGTGTTTTACCCCTACCTTACCCCAACCCGGAACTTAAGCAATAAAAAACCGCTCATTTTGTGAGCGGCATATATAATAATTATTATATATCAAATATATTATTCAGTTTTTCCATAGCTTCTTTTTTCTTATTCGGAAGAACATGGCTATATGTATCGGCAGTAATGACTATCGAAGAATGGCCGAGTAACACTTGCATTACTTTAAGTTCTATTCCGTTTTCAAGTCCTCGTGTTGCAAAGGTATGACGCAGACAATGCAGATTGGCATGGGCTATTCCTGCTTTTTTTAATATACGATAAAATACTTTCGAAAAATTTGGAGGATCTATTTCTTTCCCAAGGTTTGTGCAAAATACTAGATCATTATCATTATATAATGGCCCAGCCAATAATTTTTCCTTGGCTTGTTCGGCTTTGTGAGTTTTAAGTACTTTAACCATCGATTCGAGTAAAGGGATTTGTCTAATACCACTTTCCGTTTTTGGAGTATAATGACCCCACTTGTCAATACAGAATTTTTTGCAGTCTTAGTTAGGTCTCCTTTCTTTATGTAAATTATTTACTTTAACCATATTCATAATGTCGTTGTTGTTAAAACTGCACGTTTTA
>Ga0208694_1000430_pt1 | contig 63169 bp, 41 predicted proteins | sample AD_UKC078_MetaG_FD_184442 | JGI IMG/M metagenome (GOLD analysis project Ga0208694, IMG submission 184442) | Active sludge microbial communities of municipal wastewater-treating anaerobic digesters from USA - AD_UKC078_MetaG (SPAdes) (version 2) | ecosystem: Engineered > Bioreactor > Anaerobic >...
CAGACCTGACGCAAAACGGTGAGTTTGCCCGCGGTTGGGGCTTGGTGTTTTTTCATGACCTGCCGTGTGGCAGGTTTTCGTCAAGCTTCCAACCATTTTTTTCGCCAATTCCTGTGGGATGGCTGTGATTCTCTTACACAAATTGTCCTTCAGATGACCAGACCTTTTGTAGTCAGCGTACAGTTTCTGAAGGTGGGCACGATCGGCGGATGCCCTCGCCGTCGTTTTTGATGCGCAGGAAGTGGACGCCGTGCTCTTTACCTCGGACAAGCGTGATGTGTTTTGCCCGGACGTCGATGCTGTTCTCGACAAACTCGGCGACGGCTTCGAGCGGATTGCTCTGGGAAAGCGCGATGCTGGTGGCCGAGTTTTTGGTCGTAATGTGGTGGTTGCGGTAATGCAACACTTTGTGGTAAGCAGGCGCTATGTCGATCTCTACACTCACCGACAAGGGCCAAACGACCGTGCCGCAGGAAATCCGCCAGGCCCTCGGCGTCGCTCCCCGCCAACGCCTGGTCTGGGAGGTCCGCAAGGACGGTTCGGCCATCGTGCGTCCAGTACCCAGCGTCATGGAACTGGCCGGGTCTTTGAAATCGGATGTGACTTTCAGCAGCATCGGCGCGGAGACTGAGGCGGCGACGGCAGCCTGGGCCTCGGAATCCATCAATCCCAAACAGCGATGAGCACAAAAGGCACAACACGAATGCTTTTGCAGGATGCCGCCGGTGAGTTATTGTTTGCACCGAAATGAAAACGGTTGAAGCGGTCATTGAGCCGAACGGTGAAGTGCATCTGGTCGAGCCGATTCGCGTGCAATCCCCGCGCCGCGCGCTGGTCACGATTCTCGAAGAAGCCCCGATCGTGCATGACGCCGCGTTATTAAGTGAGACGGCGCTTGCCGAGGACTGGAATCGCGCCGAGGAGGACGCCGCATGGGCGCATTTACAGCCGGCCAAGTCGTAGTCGTTCATTTTCCTTTCCCCGACCTTACCGCGTCCAAACTACGTCCGGCGGTCGTGCTGGCAGAAGCCGGGCACGGCGATTGGATTCTCTGCCAAATCACCAGCAAGTCCTACGGCGACGTCAAGGCCGTGACGCTCGACGCTGGCGACTTCGCGCACGGCTCGCTTCGGTTGACCAGCTATGCGCTTGGGGAGAGGTGAGCGTCGGCTATTTCCTTCATCCACGATTCACCGTTTACCTCAAGGCCGATGGACTCGTGCCTCAGCCTGATGGACCTCCGCAGATTGGTTACAGCGGCGAGCGAAGCATTGATTGGTTTCGCGTCGCTGATCCTCCGACTGGAGTTGATCCCGAGCAGTGGAGCATTCCGAGCGTGGCGATTGCCGCTCCGTCGTCCGTTCTCGTCATCTTCACCATTGCCTGTGCTGCCAGCGCGCTCCGCTCCCAACGACGAGGTGTCGCGTGATCAGCCAAGATTCAATGCCCAACAAACCGGATGCAGTGAACCCCGCGATTGCGTCTCGATTTCCAGTCTGGAGTCATTGGCGCGGGATCACTGATCCGGGTCGTTCGGCAAAATGAAACGCCACCATCTCATCACCGTGTTCGTGTTGTTCATGACGGCTTGGTACGCTCTCGCGCAACCGGCCAGCGAGGACAAGTTGATGACTTCTGCGCGATCAGCGGTGGTGCTGGCCTAAGAACGGGGATTCTGTCATGCTGTTTGGAGCCAACCGATGAAAAGAACCATATCAGTGCTCGGGGGTTGTCTCTGCGCGCTCATTGTCGCGGTGGCCGACCCGTGGTGTCGGGCGCCGTTTGATGTTGTCGATTCCAAGGTGCCGGACCGGCTCTGTCCGGTGCCGTTGAACGGGCAGGAACTGGGCGGCGAGATCGATCGGCGTATTCGGAACCTGATTCGCAGCAACTACATGGTTGTGGATTTGGACGGCAAGTGGCTCGATCACTTTCGGAACCGGACGAGTCGCGGCTCCCGCTCGCACGTCTACTACGGCATTGGCAAGGTGCTCGATGCGGGCAGTCTTTTCGCGGCGTACACGGGTGATCCGGAAGTCGCTGCGCGCACGCAGTACGTCGTCGATGAACTGGTCAAGTCGCGTGATGCGGACGGTTACCTGGGCTTCTGGAGTGTCGAGCCGGAGAATCGGCAGAACCACATCAACTGGATTCTGCACGAGCAGGAGTACATCAATCTGGCGTTTGTGCGGCACTATCGTTGCACAGGCGATCCGCGGTCGCTGGCGCACGCGAGAAGCATGGGCGACTACATCCTCCGGACATTTCCGACGCCGCTGAATCCGTGTTACGACGCGCGGGAAATCTGCACGGCCGGGCTGGCCGAGGGGATGCTCGAACTCTACCGTGTGACGGGCGACAGGCGCTACTTCGATTTCGCGGCCGACGTGCCGCATGGGAACGATCGCGGCGAGGTGCAGTTCGCATCGTTGCGCACATGGGACCAGGATTTCAGCCGTCCTCCACGCCATGTGTACGTCATGCTGGCGCGCTGCTATGCCCAGACCGAACTCTACCGACTGAGCGGCGAATCCAACCTTTTGCGGATGAGCCGCTACATGCGCAACGAACTGCTCAAGCAAGGCGAGGGGGGTCTGCTGGTCAGCGGCACATGCTCTGACGCCGAGCAATTCACGTACAACCAGAACGGGCGAGGGGCGATCGGCGAATCGTGCGTCACGGCCTACCTGCTGCGGTGGTTCGACAGCCTGATGCGTCTCGAGGGCGATCTGCGCTATGGCGATGTGCTCGAACGTACGATGTACAACGCCCTGTTCGCGGCCAACTCGCCCGACGGACGCTGGATTCGCTATTTCACCCCGTTTTCCGGCGAGCGCCTGTACGACACGCGCGACACGTTCTGTTGCTGCGGCAACTACCGAAGGGCGGTGGCCGAGCTTCCGCGCAAGGTCTATTACCGCACGCCGGAGGGCGGCATTGCGTTGAATCTGTTCACCAACTCGAAGAAATCGTTCGAGGTCAACGGGCAGAGCGTCACGATTTCACAGCAAACCGCCTACCCGAATGACGGGGAGGTCGCGCTGACTTTCTCGATCGGGAACCCGGTGCCCTTCGCGTTTCGGTTCCGGACACCGCGCTGGTGCGAACGGATGACCGTCCGGGTCAATGACGAACCGCCAATGATCGTTCGTCGCGCCGACCAGGCAGACGGGTGCTGCGTTTTGGACCGGACCTGGGGTGACGGCGACACGGTGAGAATCTCGATGGCGATGACCTGGCGATTTCTCCGGGGTCGAGCTATGCAGGACGGCCGGGTGGCGCTGTTGCGCGGCCCGGTCGTGTACTGTCTGGGCAAGGATGCGAATCCCGATCTGTTCGCCAGATGCGCCGAGCCGCGAGACCTTGTGATCGATCCGGCCTCGATTGGGGAACCTCAGAAAGACGAAACGATTCGCCCGGACGGCCGGAAAGTCGCGGCCAAGGCGTGGCTGGCTCGGAATGGCGCCCGCGAGAAGGTCGACATCACGCTGACTGAGTTCATCGATCCCAGCGGCCTCGAGGTTTACTTCCGGGCGCCGAACCTGGCGGACACATCGCCCGTGCGACTGGCCGAGGACGAGATCGTGTCGTGGCCAAGCGAGTTTGTGAATGTCCACATCCTGCGGGCCCTCTATGGGCCGAAGGCGTCGGGCGATCTTGAAGCGATGTTCGAGGTCCGGGGACCTGTCGCCGCGGATTTGGCGGCCGACTATGTTCCCCCAGGGGGCCGGATGGGGTTGAAGGCGGAATTCCCCGACAGCACGGGAGGGAGTTGGGCGTGCTATAACAGCAGGAACGGCGGTCTGCTGTCGACGGCCGCGCCCGGTGATGTGAAGTTCACGCAAGACGCCGCCTTGGACCTGACCCGGAAATAGGCGCTCTGGGGACGGGGTCGAGGTTGCACGGCGGCAGGTTACTCATGGACTTCTATGACCGTGCCGTCCAGGACGAACTTCACTTTGGAGCCCAGGGCGAGCCAGGGGAGCGCCTCGGGGTTCCTGGCAATCAACTCGAAATACTCCGGCGTGCCAAACGCCACGCGCCTGACCGCGGGATTCGCCAGGCGCTGGACCTCCGCGTCGATCCATTGATCTCCATTCTGGTAGAAGCTCCGCCCGCCAACAAAGCGGCTCTGCTCCGTGTAAGCGACCACCTGGGCCGCGGCGTCCGCGATCCGGCCGGGAATCGTACCGCCCGCGACTCCCCGCCCCGTCCCCCCAATCGGGGCTGCCACTGCCGGGGCAGCCCCTGGCGCGGCGGCGCTCAAGGCGCGCGCAGCCTCCGCTCTGGCCCGGTGCAGCGATTCCTCAACCTGGTTGGCGGATTTCTGAGCCAAACCGTACCTCGCCCCGGCGACCGCGGCAGCGCCGGACGTGTCTTGGCGGAAGGATTGAAAGGCCAATTCGGTGGCGCGCCGGGCCGTGCCATCGAGTTGCAGTTGCGGTAAGGATTGGTGGGCCAGAGGGACCTGCCGACGTTGCTCGTCCTCATGGATGAGAAAGGCGGTGTATGGGGTGACGATTCCATATTTGCGCGCGAGCTCCGCGGCTTCGTCGCGCAACTCGGCGCTTTCGCCGCGCAGCCGGATTTCATCGAGCAAGTAGCCGATGCGCCGGGTCGCCCAGAGCCGCGGAATGAACGCGTGGTTGGTGGCGGGGCCGCCGAATTTGACTGGAAAGACAAACTTGTGCGAGACGCCGTTGACCGATCCCTCGAGAACCATGTCGTCCTCTGCCGTCCCGGAGAACCGGCCGGCCAGCACGATCTGCTCGCCACGAAAGAGATCGGGCAGTGGCGAGGGATAGAGTTTGGTGACGCGCACGCCCTCGGGAAACGTCAGTTTCAGATCGGCCAGCACGGGGTCTTTGATCTTCGCGAAGAAGTTCGAGAGCTTCACCTCGAGGTCTTCGTCAGGCAGCACGTAAGCGCTGGTGGCGCGCGTGGTCTCGGTGATGCGGTCCAGGAGGTGGGTATTCACGTCATTACCAATCCCAAAGCAGAAGACCCGGGTCTGCCTCGCGCCGGCGGTCCGTGCCATCGAGACGATCGTGTCGTTGTCCACGGGGCCGACCGTTGGAAGGCCGTCCGTCAGGAAGATCACGAAGTAGGGGCGCGCACTGCCGCCTGGGCGGGCGGACAGCGCGCGAAGGAGCGCATCGTGTATGGCGGTGCCCCCGATGGGCTTGAGTTCCTGGATAAACGCTCCGGCCTTGGCTCGGTTCGCCGCCTCGGCGTCGACCAGGGCGCCAAAGAGCGGTTCGACCTCAGTCGAGAATCGCTCAATCTCGAAACGGTCGGAATCGTTGAGATTTTCGATGCAAAACAGCAGCGCCTTTTTCGCCTGATCGAGCTTCTTGCCGGCCATCGATCCCGAAGTGTCCAGGACGAAGATCACGTCTTTGGGGAGAATCTTACGGTCTTTGTCATGGGCGCCGAACGCGGGGGCGGCCAGCAACAGGAAATGGCCGTCATCATCGCCTGCGCGATACGTCATGAGGTTCACTCCGACGTCGTCCTTCTCCGTGGCGAAGAAGAGATGGAAGTCCGTATCAGGCTTCACGTCCCGGCTCTCGAATCCAACGACCGCCCGGTTTTCGCCCTGTCGGTTGATCTCGACACTGTGGCTGGGCGAATAGATCGAGGTCAGGGGGCGCCCGGACTCGATCTCGATCTTGATACTCACCGTCGGAATGGGACTTGCGGAGTATTTCTCGGTGTTCAGGGGGTAGAGGTAGTGCGCCAGGCCTGCATCGGCCTCGAGAAGTTGCGTGTAACTGAGCTTCACCCGTTTCTTGCCCCGGGGTTCGATGGGGAAGATTCGCGCCTTGAAAACGCCGTATCCCGCATACTCGAGCAGAGCAGGATCGCGGTGGCGCCGGACGATATCCTCGTAAATCTGTCGCGCCTTGTCGGCAGGGAGCAACTCGGCCTCGATCTGACGGCCGTCCACCTCCATGCTGAACTTGTCGATTTGGGCGCCTTTGGGCACGGGGAAGATGTAGGTCCCCTCGAGTTGCCGATCGTTTGGGTTGTAAAACTCCTGGTCAACCCAGGTCGTTGCAACCTGGTCGCGCACCTTGGCTTGCACTCGATGGAATGTGACATCGAGGGGAGCAAAAGTGAACGGCCGCGGTACGGGGCGCGGCATCGGTATGGGCTGCGGCGGGCGCGGGCCGGGATGCGGTAGCACGTGCGGGCCGGGCATGGGAATCGGTTCATGGACGACAATGAGCCCATCTCCTAAGAGGGCGACGGACGTGGCAAACAAGGCGAGTATGGAAACTAGCGGTCTTTTCATAAGCGTTCGCGCACGGACGGCATGCCCAGTTGGACGGAAAAACGCGAGGGATGCTCCCGGGCGCGGTGCATCGGGTTGTTGTCGGTGTTCTGTCGTCCGATGAGGACACTGGACCTACAACGAATGGAGATTGCCGGAGGGGCGCCGCAAAGCGCAGCGGCCTGTCTACCGATAAAGTGACAGGTTCTTAATTTGACAGTGGTTTGTCGAGATCATCGCACGCCTACAACGCACCAAACCACGCCAATTGACAGGCGTTATTTCCAACCTCAACAACAGCAACCCTTCAAAAATTTGAATGAAATAACCGTGATGTCCCGGGCGTCCGAGTCGACTTCTCGGTTGAACACCCTAAGCGCTCTTCTTATGCTCGAATGATGTTGCGGCGTCTTATCTTCTCTTTTCGTCTCCGGATGGCGGGCCTGGCTGCATTTATCGTCCTTTCCATGAGTGCTCTCCAGGGCGCGCTTCCGCCTGCTCGGCTGAGTGTCTCTGACGCAGGATCGGACGCATACGGGGCGGCCAGGGACGCCGGCGTCCGGATTCAGACGGCCTCGGCCGGGGGACCGGTGCAGTATTTGACGCCGCCGTATCTGCAAAACGTGCGATCCAATGCCATCGCGATCATGTGGGAACTAGATGTTGCGGCGGAATGTGCGGTTGAATATGGACTGGACGCTTCGTATGGCCTGCAGACCCCCTGCACCCGGCAGCCCTCGGGAGCGGGCACCGAGGTCTATCGCTGTACATTGACCAACCTGCAGCCCGGCACCACGTACAGCTTCCGTGCCATTGCGAACGGACAGCCCGGTCGAGCCGGCGCGTTCACAACCGCTCCAGCCGAGCCTGGTCCGTTTTCGTTCTGCGTTTGGTCTGACAGCCAGGGATCGAACCACGGAAGCTACGATGCCGATCCACTCGAGCCCACCAAGAGCATGTTTCGCCACATGGCCTCGAGCGGGATTCAATTCGCCGTGACGTGCGGCGACCTGGCGGAGTCGGGATCGTCCTACGCCGACACGCGTCGGTATTATCTTGATCGTGTCGCCCTGCTGCTCGGGACCAGGGTTCCCTGGTTCGTCGCGTGGGGCAACCATGACGGCGGGGCCACGAGTCTGATCCGTAGATTCGCCGATCAACCCAGTCAGCAGCGCCCCGGATACACCGCGGGCTATGGCAGCTACTCGTTCGACTACGCCGGCTGTCATTTTGTGTGCATCGACTACGCATCGAGCGCTGTCGACATCGCCACATGGCTCGAATCCGACCTGCAATCGACCGCCAACCGCAATGCCCGATTCACCTTCGTCTTTATCCATGTCCCCCCTTATTGCGAACTCTGGATCGACGGGAACGCCGGCCTCCGCGCGACGCTGGTGCCGCTGATGGAGGCGTATGGGGTCGATGTCTGTTTCAGCGGCCACACCCACGAGTACTCGCGCGGCTTCCTCAACGGCGTTTACTACTGCGTCACCGGAGGCGGCAGTTGGCTCGATTTCCCGGAAGTGCTGGTTGCCGACTGGGACCACATGACGGTGGGGGGGCAGCACGCGATTCCCGGCATTTACAAACCCTCACCTGCAAGCGGCGGCGGCCTTGTCAACGAATACGTGCGCGTGGACGTCACCGAGAACTCATTCACCGCATCCATGATCGCTTTTTCGCCGGACGGCAAGGTACTTGGACCGCTGGATCAGTTCTCGTTGACCCGCGATCCCGACTCTCGTCCGCCTCTCACACCCGTGATCACCGGTCCCTCCTCGTTCGATGCATTCGAGGGCGGGTTGCTCGAACTGGCGTGCTCGGCCTTTGCGGACCCGGATTCCAGCAGCGTTCACATGCAGAGTCGGTGGCGGCTCAGTTTCAGTCCGGATGTCGAGGCGGTCGGTGGAGTCCTTTTCGAGCGGGTGACCGGCCCCGGCGTGACCAACTGCGCGATCGCCGCGACCAACATCTGGCCGGGGCAAGTCGTTTACGCGAGCGTTCAGCACACGGCGGGAGACGGATTGGTGAGCGCATTTGCGTCTCCGATTGCGATCCGGATCACGCCCGATCCGCTTTTCCTCGAAGATTTCGAGAGCGTGGCCGAATTCAGCCTGCCTGCCGGATGGACGGCCACGCATCGCACGAGCGTTCTTTCGAACATCTGGGATCCAGACGACCCGCGGTCGAACACCTATCTAACCTGGACAGTCGTCTCGAGCAGCCGTTTGCACGCTCTGGGGGCGAATCGGCTTAGCGTGCCGGGCATTGTCCGCGGCAATTCGGTGTACGCCGAGTCGGACCATCGGAGCGGTGTCCAGATTCAATACCTGACGACTCCCGATTATGACCTGCGCGGGTTCGAGAACATCCGCCTGGTCTTTCGCAGCAACTACATGCAGAACCAAGACAGTCTTGCGGCCCTCGAGTTCTCGATCGACCGGGGCGCCACGTGGCTTCCTGTGGTCTATTTGCTCGATAGCAAGGATGTTGTTTTCCGTCCCGGCGGCGTGACCATCGATGCGGCGGCCACGTTCGGTCGTGTAGACCCGGACGGCGTGCCCAACGCCAGCGGTACCGCGGCGTCGGGCGGAACCTACGGCGAACACATCTTGAGTCGTCCGTTTGAAGACCTCGCACCGCATATCCAGGGTCGTATCAACGATGACCCGATCGAGTCGAAGCGTATCGAGTGCTTTCGGCTGCCTGCTGCCGACCGCCAGGCCGCCGTCCGGTTCCGTTTCGTACTGGTGGGGACAGCCAGTTGGTTTTGGGGAATCGATGACTTCGGTCTCTTCGGGTCCGCTGACGCTCTGGACCCGCTCCGGATTGTCAGCGCCACGGCTCGGCAGGATGAACTCCACCTCGCTTGGACCGGTCCGGACGGCCCTTACCGGGTCCAAGTCCGGGACGCGCTCGATGCGGGCTCATGGGTCGACTACGGCGCCGCGATCGACGCCGATCGACGGTCCGTAGTCCTGCCCATCGGCGGCATCACCGGCTTTTATCGGGTCCGCTTGGATCGGTGATCTAACGAGGCGCGCATCAGACCAAATCCAGTCCTCCTCCTCGTTCCATGAACCGTGGTTCCGTAGCCGCGGACGTGAGTCCGCGCCATCTCGCTCCGTCAAAAGCAGAAATCAGCGCCGACTCACGTCGGCGGCTACAAATCGGTTCATGGTCCCCGTGCGCATTCGACCGCTGAATGTCAAAACTTTCCATGAAATCGGGTCAAGATGTAGCCGTTGAGGCAAAGGCGGAGCTTCATTGGAATCTTTGACCCCTTCAACGCAGCGCGGAAACTCGACTTGTCCGCAACATGTTTCAGCGGTCAAGGATTCCGGCCATTCCACTTGTCACCGCCGCGTTTTGGTGGGCAGACTGCGTCGGATGTTCCCTGACACCATTGTCTCGACTGTAACCGTGCGGGGCGAAACCTCGCCGTTCTCCGCCCGACTTCGTGGACTTCTGTCTTTGCTTGTGATGTTAGGAGCGGCCGGCGCCGGCGGGCACGCGGCGAACTGGCCGGCGTGGCGCGGGCCTGATGGCAACGGGATTTGTCGGGAGACACGGCTTCCGCTGCGCTGGTCGACCAACGAGAATGTGCGCTGGCAGACGCCGTTGCCGATGCTCGGCAATTCGACACCGGTGGTCTGGGGCAACCGCGTGTTCCTCACCCAAACCGTGGCCGAGGAAAGCCGTCGCAGCCTCTACTGTCTGGACCTCAGAAAGGGAGACATTCTCTGGCAGGCGGGGCCGGTTTGGACGGGACCCGATTCGGGCGGCGACCAGAATCCTCCATGCACACCTTCGGCGGTGACCGATGGGCGGCGGGTGATCGCATGGTTCGGATCCGCCGGCGTCTTCTGTTACGATCTGAAAGGTCGTGAGCTGTGGCGCCGCGACCTGGGCCGACAATCCCATGCTTGGGGTTACGCGTCGTCGCCGGTGATTTATCGTGGACTTTGCCTGCTCAATTTCGGGCCAGGCGAGCGGGCTTTCGTCATCGCCCTGGACCTCCGAAATGGCCGCAGAGTATGGCAACACGATGTGCCGCCCATCCCGGCCGATGCGAAATGGGAGGCCTATGGAGGCAACGTCAACGATTGGAAGCGGCTGGGATCGCCGGCCGTTGCCGAGGTCACCGGCTCCTGTGCGACGCCCTTGCTGGTCTCGGCGTCCGGTCGCGCGGAAGCTGTGGTGCCACTCCCGATGCGACTTGTGGCCTTCGCGCCTTCAACGGGCGCGGTCCTGTGGACTTGTGAGGGACCGAATACCGGCGCCTACAGCTCGCCGTTTGATGGCGATGGGCTTGTGGCGGCCTTCGGGAGCGGCCTCCGCAATACCGCCCTCGTGGTGCGGCCCGGCGGGAGCGGCGACGTCACAGCCACGCATCGAGTGTGGAATCGGTTGCCGGCAAACAGCAAGGCCTGTCTCGGTTCCGGGGTCATCGCCGGCGGGCGCATCTACCAGGTCACCATGATGGGCTTCGCTCAGTGCATCGACCTCCGCACGGGCGAAACCGTCTGGGAAGAACGTCTCACCGGCACCGGCGCGCGCAACGGCTTCTGGTCTTCCCCAATCCTGGCTGGGGATCGCATCTACGCGGCAAATCAGAACGCGGACGTCTTCGTGCTTCGGGCGGCTCCGCGGTTCGAATGCCTCGCCACGAACTCCCTTGGCGGAGAACTCATGAACGCCTCGCCCGCGGCCGCGCGCGGCGCCATCCTGTTGCGAACGGAGAGGCGTTTGTGGTGTATCGCCGAACGATGAGAGGGAGAAATCCAGGCGTCTTACGTGCTCTCCCAGGATGACCGGCAGAGTCGCGCTCATCCTCGGTGGAACTGAATGCGGTGGATTCGCGCACAATGGAGGGATTTCGGGCGTCCGGTGTCACTCGAGCGAGAGAACCTGATCGCGGCGGATCATGCCGACGCCTACTGGGGGTGGCCTACGCGCCTTATCTCGGCTACAGCCTGATGCCCTGGTTCGAGGCGCTCGATCAGCCCGGCGCGACGCAGATGTAGCACGCCAAGAACCTGATGCTCTCGCGTCCGTTCCTCATTCGCGTGCCTTGGGCGAGCACCTTGATTGGGTGCTCGTGCTGGACGACGCTGCGAGGGACTTCAGTGTTCCGAGGCGTCACTCCGGCCTGCCCGGCGCGGGTGCTCGGACCAGGTTATCGAGGCGCAGGCCCAAGCGTTTCAGGCCTCTGCCGTGAGCCCCAGCAAAGGCCGCGGGATAGGGTTCATCGGCGCCTCGCATCGAGTGCCAGACAATCCGGTTCAGCGTGTCCTCGTCCGCCTGGTCGGGCTGGTCCAGCGGGAGAACCGCGCTCGATTCGGCCCAGTGCCTTTCCTGTGGCGAGAGGTCGCTGGTCTCCTTGTTCATTTCGTCCAAGGGGATGTTTGTGGGCAGACAGACGTACGGTGTCAGATCGGCTTTGCTTTGAAAGCAGGCGGTCATGAGGGGGGACAAGGCGTCCATCTGGTTCATGGGCGGGATGCCGAGCATCCGTTGCATGGTGTGGAGCACGGAGGTCTGGTTGTAGAACTGGCTGATCACGGCGCCCCGTTTCGTGTACGGACTGACCACCAGACAGAGCGAGCGGTGGCCGTCGACATGGTCGAATCCGTTCTGGGGATCATCTTCGATCACGAAGATGCAGGTCTTGGGCCAGAAGCGGCTGTGCGAAATGGCGTCCACGACTCGACCCAGCGCCAGGTCATTGTCGGCGACCTGCGCCTGCGGGGTCGGACTGCCGGCGCTTGTGCCCGAGGTGTGGTCGTTGGGCAGGTAGAGAATGACCAGGTTGGGCCAGTGTCCGTCACGTTCGAACGCCCGAAATTCATCGAGAAAGGCATCGGCCCGGATTTGATCCGGGATGCGCATGTTCCAGCCCGGCGATGCCGGGCAACTGTAGCGCCTCAAGGTGTCGATCTCGATGTTGTGCTTGAAACCGATCTTGCCGGTCTTGGCGAGGTAATCCTCGTAGATTTGCTTGAACGTGGCGTTGGCAGGCTGTGTGGCTGTGATGTTCATCTCTCCATAATTGCGGAAGGAGAGCCCGTGCAAGAGCACGTTGTCCCAGAGAAAGCCCGTGGGCGCATAGCTCAACGGATCGTCTCCCGCGAAGGGATAACTGCGGGTGAATCCGCCGAACGATTTCTCGAGGTAATCGGTGACGTAGCCCTCCGTGGCCCATGCGTGACCGTCGGCTGACAACACCCCGTTGCAGTAGAAGTTGTCCAAGAGCACGAATTGCTCCGCCAGAGCATGGTGGTTGGGCGTCACCTCGCGTCCGAAAACGCACAGCGACGCGTCGCCGTTGGCTTGAGTGAGAGTGCCGAATACCTGGTCGTAGGTGCGGTTCTCCTTGATGATGTACACCACATGCTCGAAGACTGACGGGTCCCCAAGGCGCTTTGGCACCGGCACCGGACGCCGCGCCTGGTTCGACCTCTCCCAGGCCCTCAGAATCTCCGGCACCCGGGCATCCGCCCTGACCTGTCGGGTATAGTCCGCGAGCTGACCCGGTGTCGGAATCGCCACGCGCGTCACGCTGCCGCGATGTTGGTGGCTGTTCCAGCCCTTCTTCTTCGGGTCCGGATGGCGCGACCCGATCCCTTTGGCATTGGCCACGTAGAGATGCGATCTGTCGGCGAAGAGCGCACTCGGATACCACCCTGCGGGGATGAATCCCTCGACGCGCGGTTCGATCGGTTGGTCCAGGTTGAGCACGGCGACGGCGTTGTTGCCGCCGTTGGCCACGTAAAGCCGGCGGCCATCCGGCGACAGAGCCAGGGCATTGGGAGCGCTGCCAAAGGGCAAACCGGATGCCGGTCGGACGAGCGCTTCCCCGACCATCACCCGCCGCGCGACGTCGATCACACTCACCGAGTCCGAGTTGGCGTTGGCCACGTAGAGCAGGTCACCCCCCCTGCCAAACTCGAGGTCGGACGGATGCAGGCCCGTTGCGATCTGGGCGACCTCGCGTCCCTGGGCCAAATCCACCACCGAGACCGTCCCGCTCGACGCGACGCCGCGCTCGTCGACCAGTGCAGGCGTGTCCGAGGAGTTCGCCGCGGGCTCATTGCCCACCGGATGCCGCCCTCCCCAATTCGAAACGAACGCCACCGATTCGTTTCCGTCTCCGTTCGCACAGGCCACATCGTAAGGCGCAACACCGACCGCGATCTCCTGCACTATTGTTCCCGCACTGAGATCCACCACCGCCAGCGTGTTGTTGCGCGACAAACAGACATAGGCTTTCGTCTCGTCCCGCGACAGGGCGATTCCCCCCACGTGAGGGTTCCCTTTCCCACCCGGGCCGGGCAGGGTGATCTTCCTGCCCCAGGTTGCGACGCCTTGCGCGTCGATCTGCGCTTCCCACAGGGCGTTGGCTGCGCCCGACGCGAAGAGCCGAGTCCCGTCGCGCGTGACGGCCAGGCCATGCGTCGAGCCCCCGCTCTCCTTGAACTTCAGCTCCTGACGCACGGACCAGTCCGCCGTGTCGATGGCAACGAGTCCGCGGTTGTCTTTGACCCAGACTGTCCGGCGATTCGGAGCCAGGATGAGATCAACGGGACGACCGCCGAACTCGACCGATTCGCCCGCGGGGCGCAGGAGTTGATGGGTGGGGGCCAGATGACCTCCCTCTTTGATCGGACCGACCTGTTCGGGAGGCGTGGTATGGCATCCGGCGACGATCAGCGTCGTCAGCGACGCCCATGCGATGCGAAAACGCGTTCTCATAGCGGAGGATTTGTGCGCCGAGTGTAGTGGATGCCGTGAGGCGGAGCAACTCGGGATCTCGACAATCTGCCGCCAGTGCACCGATTTGCGGATTTGCGCGTTTGTTTGAATTTTTGCTCGACGGTATTTGGAAGGCGGAACCAGAGAGACAGAGAGCGCGGCCTGGACTAGCGTCGGATCGAAGTGCAACCTCTCAGAGTCTTCCCTCTGTCCGGTCCGCACCGTCACTTTATTTTGCGGCTGAAGACCTCCGCCGCAAGACGAGCCGCTTCAACGGAGGTGCGTCAGCGAGAAAATCAGCTCCGGCAGTCGATACCCGATCTCCCATCTCCCATCTCCGATCTCCGCGCTCTCTGTGCCTCTGTGGTTGATCCCCCTCGCTGACTCTCACCGTACGGAATGAACCACAGAGACGCCGAGGACACGGAGAAGGCCATGACCGGGCAATCTGTGTTCCTCCCCGAATCTGTGAGGGACGGACTCCACACCGATTCAGGGCGGAACACAGATTGACGCCGAGACGGTGATCGCTCTGAAAGGCGTGCACGCCGCGCTGTCCAGTGCTCTTTGGAGCCTCATCCCCTCCGTGCCACGGTCTTTTCATTTGGAGCGGTGCTTGACGAGTATTTGGAAAGGGATTTGGGGATTGTTCTGGCAGCGCTCCTGCAGGGCCGGCCAAGAAGCCTCGGGGTGAAGGTCCGCCTGGAGCGCGATCAGGCAGATGCGCAGGGCCGAGAGGTTGCAGTTGAGGTTGTAGTTTTTTCAGAAAGGAAACGGGCGGATCGGCACTGAACAGTTCGTGGTTTGTCGAGATCATCGCACGCGTACTACGCACCAAACCACGCCAATTGACAAGCGTTATTTCCAACCTCAACAACAGCAACCCTTCAGGAATTTAAATGAAATAACCGTGGGTGCTGGGGGGCGGACGTCCAGAGCCGGCGAATGCGCGGCGCAAAACCGGCGACCACGAGGGTGGGTCTGGCATTTGATTTGACCCGGCGTGGTTGGATCGCTTGAATCCCTCACGGCACTGGGCCATCGCGTTTGTGCTGCCCGTCATGCGGGCGGACGGGCCGTCGGCTGATGTTTGCGATTGATAGAGAACTGAACCATGCGGATGACACTATGACGAAGATTCAACAGGTTAGCGCACTCGAAATCCTCGATTCGCGAGGCAACCCCACTGTGTCGGTGACCGTGACCCTCAGCAATGGCATGACGGCCTGGGCGGGCGTGCCTTCGGGGGCGTCGACCGGCATCAAAGAGGCCGTGGAACTGCGCGACAGCCGCGCCAAGCGCTATGGGGGCAAGGGGGTGCTGAAGGCGGTGGCCAACGTTAACACGGTGCTCGCTCCGAAGTTGAAGGGCAAGAACCCGGCGAGCCAGAAGGCGATCGACGATCTGATGCGGAGTCTGGACGGGACCGAGACGAAATCGAGGCTGGGCGCCAACGCGATTCTGGGGGTGTCGATGGCCGTGTGCCGGGCGGCGGCGAAGGACGCGGGCCTGCCACTCTACGCGTATCTGAGGCGGTTGCACGGAGGCAAATGGGCGTACGTGCTGCCCGCGCCGATGATGAACGTCGTCAACGGCGGGGCGCACGCGACGAACAACGTGGATTTTCAGGAGTTCATGCTCTTCCCGATCGGCGCGCCCACGTTCGCCGAAGCGCTGCGTTACGGCGCTGAGACGTTCCACACGCTCAAGAAACTGCTCCAGAAGCGGGGCCTGGTCACCGCCGTGGGGGACGAGGGTGGCTTTGCGCCGAATCTCAAGACGAACACCGAGGCGGTGGATGTGATTGTCGCGGCGATCAAGGCGGCGGGCTACAAGCCGGGCAAGGACATCGCCATCGCGCTCGATCCGGCGGCCAGTGAGCTCTACGACAACGGCGCCTACGTTATGAAGAAGTCGGATGGGTCGCGGAAGTCCGCGGCGCAGATGGTTGCCTTGTGGGGAGACTGGGTGAAGCGCTACCCGATCATCTCGATCGAAGACGGCATGGGCGAGGAAGACAAAGCCGGCTGGCTGGCTCTGACCAAGGCCCTGGGCGACAAGGTGCAGCTTGTGGGCGACGACGTGTTCGTGACGAACCCGAAAATCTTCGCCGAGGGCATCCGGGACGGAATCGGCAACGCGATTCTCGTGAAGCTTAACCAGATCGGAACCGTGTCCGAGACGCTCGAGACCGTGGCAATGGCCCAGAAGGCCGGTTACGCCGCCGTGATCTCGCATCGCTCTGGCGAGACGGAAGACGCCTTCATCGCCGACCTGGCCGTGGGCACGGGCGCGGGTCAGATCAAGACCGGATCCGCCTGCCGCTCGGAGCGGATCGCCAAATACAATCGGTTGCTGGCCATCGAGCAGGAACTCGGCAAGAAGGCCCGCTACGGCGGCCCGATGGTTTGCTGAGGTGTCCGCAGCATACGCGACAAAATCCCCTCACCCCGTGGTGGGTGAGGGAGCTGCGTGCCCCCACGCCCTCCCCCGTTGTCGCGATCGGGTCGATTCCCTATATTGGCCGGCGTGCCCCTTTCGGGCATCGGGCGACCCCTGCGAGCGAGAGCGCCGCTCTGGTCCGCTCCGTTGGGACAGAGTGAACCCCGCGTGGGGAGTCCGTTGTTGTTCTTTGACATGACGTGGCGTGAGGCCATCCTCAAGACCAACAGAAGCTCTGTAACCTCAACAGCCCAAGTTGCTCGGCCTGCTTGACCGGCCACCGGCGATTGTCGTGGTAACCGAAGCGCTTGAATTTCATGCAGCGCACGCGCCGCCGAATCCAGCTATCCAGTTTCCGGAAGACGTGCCGACCCGTAAACCAGCGGGTGGCAAAGTAGTGAGCGGTGCCTCGGATGACTTGGTTGAGTTTCTCGATGACTGCGGCGTCCAGGTTGTGGGAGCGCACGGTTAAAGCCCGCACCTTGTCTTGAAACTTCTGCTTTTGCCTTTCAGAGCACAGGAACCCGCCGCGCAAGCGGCCAGAACCCGCGCCTCTACTCTGGCGCTGCCGCCATCCCCAAGGCCGGGGCGGGGGAGAATCCCTTCCCGGCGCCGGTGCATCAGGTGGCCCTTTCGCATTGGACTTATAGGCCATGCTTACCCCAAGCCCGAGGGGCAGGGGACACCGTGGGACTTCATCGGTCAGAAGAGTGTTCCGTTTGCAGCGCGTGATCGCCGGTCGCACGGGAGCCATGAGCGCGTCGCTAACCGCATCCACGACGGCCCGACGTGTCTTCAAAGAGGCGGACAGGACGGACTTCGACAGAGAGGGGGTATCTCGTCCACGACTCCGGCCCAGGGGCAACCCCACGCATTCCTCTGTAATAGTTCCGTCTAACGAGGCAGGGCCTCAGACCAAATCCAGTTCTCCCCTTCCCATGAGGAGTCCCCGCGTCTCCCCGCCCTTCTCTCCCGCGCCTCGCTTAATAGAATCCTTAACCCGTTTAACGCAGCACAAGAACTCGACTTGTCTGCAACATGTTTCACCGGTCCAGGATTCTAGCCCGGACTGGCCGACGTCCCGGAGTGCGCGGCCGCGCTGTGGCCGAGGCTTTGTCGAGCGCTGGGGCTGGCACGCTAGGGGCGCGGGAGCGGGGTGAGCATGACATTCATGTCGCGGTCGCCGAGCGTCTTGGGCGGCGCGTCGGCCTGACCGTAGGGAGCAAGTTCCTGGACGAATCGGTTGACGCTGCCGATGCCGAATTCCTCGTGGATTCTCTGGCGGCCCTTGAAGCGCAGTATCACCCGCACCTTCATGTCGTCGCAGAGGAACTCGATGGCGCGGGACAACTTGATGCTGAAGTCATGGGGTCGATGCTCGCGCTCAACTGGACTTCCTTAATCCTGCTGCCTGCGTTCTTTGTGTCCTTCTGGTTCTTGGCTTCCTCGTACTTGAGCTTGTCGTAGTTGACGATGCGGCAGACCGGCGGTGTGGCGGTAGGGGCGATCTCGACGAGATCCAAGCCCTTGCTCTGGGCCACGCGCAGGGCGTCGGCCAGCGGCATGACACCCAGTTGCTGTTTGTTCTCGTCAAGCACCCGAGTCTCTCGGGCGCGGATCTTGCCGTTTCGGCGGTGCTGAGGTTCGCGTGACGGAAACGGACGCTTGAAAAAAGGGCGGCTCAATGCCCCCTTGCAGGTTGGGGACAGATCATGGGGTGGTTATAGCTCGACGGGCAACGGGCGGATTGGCTTTGCGGCGAGAGGCGGTGGCTTGGGGCATAGGGCCGCACCTGCCCAATGCCGCGTCGAAATCGCCGGCACAAAGCGAGCAGGGGCGGCCTCGGCCAGGCCTCAAGCGAATAGAAGTGTGTGTGGGAGCCGCACCCGGTGGGCGCGCATCCGGGATGCTCCATCAGTAGCGATTGCGACTGTGTCTACCGCCATACCCGCCCCCTCCGCCACCGCGGGCTTCGCGCGGTCTGGCTTCATTGACGGTGAGTGCGCGGCCTTTCCACTCCTTGCCGTTGAGGGCGGTGATGGCGGCGTCAGCGGCTTCCTTGGTCTCCATGGTGACAAAGCCGAAGCCCCGTGCTTTACCGGTGACGCGGTCCTGCATGAGGTTGACCTCGGTGACAGGGCCATGTTGGGCGAAAAGATCCTGAAGATCGTTTTCGATCACATCGTAAGACAGATTGCCGACGTAGAGTTTCGTACTCATGATGATTTTCGTTTCTAGACGGATTGCACATTCCAGACTGTTCCCGACGATCGGGTCTCAAAATCATCATTGAAGCACGTTCAAGTGAGGATCTTCCAGGGCTTGAAATCGCCAAGTGTCTAGCTGCGGTCAACGTAGGCGGAGTTCGGCCAAACGCAAAGACAATTCTCGAGGAGAAACGCTGGAGCAGTGCATCGTGAGGTTGTTGGTGGGAATCGAGTTTGCGCCGCGTGGCGACACGCAGCCTGCAGAGTGGGCATGCTCAGCGTGCAGGCCGGGTCCCCTGACCCGGCGCCCGCACCGATGTCTGTCCTTGCGCCGCGTGGCGGCCTGCAGTTCAGGCTGTGACCTGACTCTGGCGCAGTCTGATCCCGCGGTCCGGCTCATCGAGTCCCAACCGCAGCATCCGGACCGGCAGTTCCGGTTTCCGGGTCAGCGTCCTGCGGCGGAATGGACTGCTGAGCAACTTGAGGAGGTCGGAGGTCTTCATGTGCCGGCCAAAGGCGCGGAGGAGCCTCCAGGTCTGGATTGGGCGCCTGAGAAGGCGCCGGCGGAAGAGGAGAGCGTAGCCTTTGGCCCGCAGCCGGTTCACAACGGCGCTGGGCAGGGTGGTGGGGTCGATGTCCGAGCACTTGAACCACTTGTCCCAGTCCTGGTGGTCCTCGATGATCTCTCGAGCCACGTACTCGCGCCAGAGCGGCGTGCCGCGGTAAACGCAGAGGCGATTGAAGCCGAAGGTGTCCAACTCGAGCCGGGCGGCGAACCGGAAGCTCTCGAGGATGTCGTCGGCCGTCTCGTCGGGGGAGCCGACCACGAAGAAGCCGTGGATGCGGTCGATGCCATGGCGTTTGGCTTCCCTGACAGCGTGCTCGATCTGTTCGGGCGTCTGCTCTTTGTTGAGGCGGTCCAAGACTTTCTGGGTCCCGGCCTCGACTCCAAAGGCGAGGAAGCTGCATCCGGCCTGGCGCATGATCGGCAGTTGATCGATGGCTGCGGCATCCACGCGTCCTTCGCAGCCCCAATGGAACTGGAGGCCGCGGTCGATGATGCCCCGGCAGATGGCACCGATGCGGTTGCGGTTGATCAGAAAGTGATCGTCGGTGAGGTAGATCGACCGGTAGCCCTGATCGGCAAGTTCCTGCAACTCGCCCAGCACATGCTCCGGCGACCGGCTGCGCCACCGGCCCTCGCCGAGGGCTGGAATATCGCAGTAGATGCAGGCATACGGACAGCCCCTCGAGGTCTGCACGGTGCAGAACTTGTCCAGCGACAGGACCGCCGGAACATCCAGCGGCAGGGACTCGATGTAATCGATCGGCAGACTGGTGCGGTCCGGGTACGGGAACCGGTCGAGGTCGCGGAGGAGGGGTCGCGGGGCGTTGACGACGGTCTTGCCGTCCCGCCGCCAGACCAATCCGGCCACGGACTCCGGCTGCCGGATGTGTTCGAGGTAATCTGGCAGGAGTTCCTCGCCTTCCCCTTTGCCCACGCAGTCGATGTCCGGGCAGTCCTCGAGGATGCGATCCGCATTCATGGTGGCGAAGGGGCCGCCGACGATGATTGGGGTGGACGGGGCGACGCACTTCAACCGGCGGGCCATGCGTTTGGCGGCCGGGTAGGTGGTGGTCGAGAGAAACGAGAGTCCGATCACATCGGGCCGATCGTGTGAAACCGCGTCGGCAATGTGCTGCTCCGTCATCTCCGGATGGCACGTGTCGAACATGCGCACTTGGTGTCCGTGCCGGCGCACGACCGGGGCAAGCGTCTGGATACCCAGGGGCGGAAACGCCATGACCCGAATCCGGCCGCTGTCGGACGTCGACGGACCGAGATGCGGCGGGAGGACGCGCGAGAAGTTCTCGTCCCCGACGTGGACGAGGAAGGTGTTCATGGGCTGGGGATGGCGGGCGGAGGCAGGGGCTTTCTAACCCGCATAGCAGTCCTCACGCGAGGTCTGACCGCCCTGTGCGCTGACGGGGTATGAAACATGGGGTTAGCCCGTGTACAGCTCGAACATGCCGGCCAGGAGGGCCAGTTCGGGGTGAGCCACCGCCAGGTCGGGCAGGACCAGGCGAATGCGCTCGCGATAGGCTGCGAGCGTGTTTCGCAGAGGCTGCAAGTTGTCGATCTTGTCCCAATGGAGCTTGTGCAAATCGAGCAGCAACCGGCTTTTGCTCCGAGCCAGCGAATCGCTGATGCGCTGGGCGAGGGCGGCCGCATCGGCAGCCGACAGGGCGCCTTCAAGGCGCAGCCAGACGTGCTGTTTGGCATGCTGGAGTTCGACCTGAACGGAGAACTCGGGGCTGGATGTCACGCGACGCAGTTCCTCCCACAGATCGAGCGCGCTCCAGTGTTTGTCGGCCATGCGATACGCGGTGCGGGTGAGCCGCGGATGCTGGAAGAGATCGCATTTCAACGTCAGGCCGGTCCAAAGCGCCGCGCCGACGGCCAGCAGCGACTCGAGCCGCTGAGCGCGGCTGGGCTGGCCCAGGGCGGCATGGATGCCGCGCTCGAGATCTCGAATCCAGTGCCGCACCGCGGCGTTGGGTCCGAGCAGCCTGCCGGCCAGGAACACCGGGTAAGCCATCCTGAGATCTCGGGCATAGCATTCGGCCTTCTGCCGCAGCAGAGGATTGGGCGAGTCCTTGAGCTTGCGATAGCCAAGGAACCTGGTCTCGAGAACCCGGATGATGCTGGGGCCCAGCCGCTGGAAATCCTGTTCAAAACACCAACGCTGCATCTCCTCGATTGCCTCCGGTGCGAGCGTGGGGTGTTTGATCATCGTCGTGAACCCATCCGCGGAACGATAGTAGAGTTCCGGATTCCGGCTCAGCGTGTCCTGCAGGAGATTGTCCCTGATCACGCGTTCGTAGAACGGGGTGCCGGGCACGGGGCCGTAGATGAGGAATTGCGCGAGAGCCGGCTTGAGCTTGAGCAGGGCATCGAGTTCCTGAGCGACCACCTGCCGGTCCTGGTAATCGAATCCGACAATCATCGAAGCCAGCACGGTGATGCCGTGCTCGCGAAACTCGGTGAGGATGTCTTCGACGGGGCGTCCCTGTTGTTTGGCGTAGCCGGAGCGGGTTCCCTCGTAGCCGATCCAGACGCCGTCGATACCCATCTCGAGGATCTGATCGACCGTGTACTGGCTGATGGCCTTGACGCTGGCAAAGACAAAAAGCGAGAGCGACTTGCCGCTCTCGACCACCGCATCGCGAAATGCCAGTGCCCGCCTCTTGTCGAGGAGGAAATCCTCGTCCAGGATCGAAAACACCATGCCCGGGTCGATGTCGTGATAGCGCTCGATGACCCCGAAGATGTCTTTCCCATCCGGCAAGAGACGGATGTGTTTGCGGCCAAAGAAGTGCGAGGTGCAGCAGAAGTCGCAGCCGTTGGGGCAGCCGAGCCCGGCAAAGATCATTCCCGTGCTCGAAACCTCCTGCCCAAACACCTTTAATCGGCTCACGATCAGGGGGTGCTTGTAGGGCATGGGGATCGCGTCCTCACCGAGCAAGCGGCGCATGAAGGCCACCCCCTCTTCGCGGCAGATATGGTCGGCGTAGGGCCTGAGCACATCGTCGCTCAACACGGTGCCGTAGCCGCCCAGAACGATCTTGCTGCGCGGTGCATAGCGGCGGATGAGCGCGACCGTTTCCTTCATCTTGTGCATGAGCGCCATGATGAAGCACACGCCCACGTAATCGTATCCCTTGCGCAGTTCGGCAATGAGTTCGCGCCGCGACGGGTATTGCAGCACCACGGTCGGAGCGTCGAGATTCTCGGCGATGTAATCGAGTCCGAACTGCACATGAACCGCGCGCGGGCTGAACAGGCCTTGCGCGCGGGTCACCTGGCTGTGCAGAAGTTCATAGCCGACGGAGGAGGCATCGCCGTGCCTCGGCCCCAAGGGTCGGCAAACACTGGTCAAGAGGACTTTTTTCGACATTCGCTTCGGCTTGCGGATTCCCGCAGGGTCAACTGAACGCTGCTTTCAATCATGCCCGCTGCAATGGCGCGGCGGGCGAGGCTGGACGTGACGTGAAGGTTCAGTGACTCCACGAAGCGGTGCCGGCTCGACCTGTTTAGCCCCAGGGACGACGCATGCCACGACTCCGGCACACCAAGCCCCGGTCAATGAATTGGAGCACCCGGGCTTCGCGCGAACTGAGGCAGACGCCCTCGATTTGAAGCGACTCCAGTCGGTCAGATGCGCTCTTATAGTCCCTGCCCGCCGACTTCGCAAGGAAATCCAACAGGAAATCCAGCGAAAATCACGGGCAATCAGCCACAATTGCGGAAAGAGTGCATCGGGTTGTTGTCGGCGTTCTGTCGCCCGGCGAGGCCACCGGGCCTTCACAGAATGTAGACTCCCGCTGTAGGCCGCGTGCCCCCACGCGGCGCTGGAGTTTGGACATTTTTTTGCCGGACTCGAAACGGCCACTGGGGTAAATCGTGGGCGCAGTGGAACCGATCCGCGTCCAGGGCCGCACGCTCACGGGCGATGATCTGGCGTGGTTGCAGGCTCTGATCGAGCAGCATCCGGCCTGGCATCGCACAGCCCTCTCGCAGTACCTAGCAAAGTCCCGGCGCTCTTGGTGGCCATGTATAGTTGGCTTCGGTTAGCCGGCCTCAAGTGCTACGGCCCCACGCGTACACAAGTCTATGAACCCATGCCCAAATGGCGTCGTGGAGCCAAGCGCCCCTCCTGTTTGGACCTCGTCACACTGCTGCGCAAGCAACTGGCCGACCATCCGGTCACATTCCCGAGGGCCAAAGCCCCCGCAACCTACCCCATGATGGTCGGCAGCGCCGCCGCCTGAGATTCTCCCCTCGCCGCCTCACACTGCCCCCCGCCAAAATCCGTCTTCAGAATGTCCAAACTCCAAGGCCGCGTGCCCCCACGCGGCGCGAGGACAGACATCGGTGCAGGCGCCGGGTCAGGGGCACGCGGCCCACAAGCTGAGAATGCCTATTCTATGTGAACGTGGCGAGACGCGGCAGAGTAAACTGGCTGAAGCTATTGATATGGGCCGCGGAGGGTTCGATGAAGAGGTCTGCTTTGCCATAGGCCTTTCCTTTCGCGTACGCGTGTCACGGGGAGGCTGAAGGCGCAGCTTCGAGTCGGCGTGTGGCGGAGGGCGAGGGGGCGACGGGGTGGGCGAGTCTGGGGGTCAGGAAGACCAGAAAGCGTTGGAAAGCGGGTCGTGGCTGACTTCGGCCGGAGAGACCCGCCGATCGCGAGTTCGGCCTTTGCGTCGGATCGATGTCCGGGCCGGGCCAGGTCGCAACCAGCACAGTCTGCCCATCTTCGATTCTGACTGGCGCCTGCATCTGGCGCACGCGGAATCGCGGGAGCGGGACATCGATCCGTTTTTTTGCGCCGTTCTTCCAGACCTGCACCCTGCGACTTCGAATCGGCGGATCGTATCCGAGGAACTCCGTCAGAGTGGCGGTGACGATCAGGTCGATCCCCTGCTCATCGGCGCGCACGATCGGGGCCAGGTCCAAGCTCGGACCGACCGGCACCTGTGCCAGCGTGTAGACGGGGGTGTTTGTGCGGACCCAGGTCATCGGCTGCACGACGGCATCGGGATGGATGCCAGTGCGCACACTGATCAGGTTCACCATCTGAACCCGCGTCTGTTGGCCGCTGGCAACCGTGATGCGCGGGGTGGAGAAGACGCTGGCATGGGGATTCTGGCCCAGGGCCCGGACCAGGAGGCGACACTGGGGGTCGGTCAGGACGGCTGACGCGGCGGGACCCAGTTCGGCTGAGAGGCGCATGTTAGCGGCGTTGGTGAGGTGCCGGCCTGGCCAATCGAGTTGGTCTCCCTGCAACTCGGCGGTCCGGTTGGTCTGGGGCTCATCCAGTTTGGCAAAGATTGCGGAGAAGCGGGCATCATTCCGCAGGTTGCCGAGCGCCGCTGAGCGATGAATGCCGGCCGCGGATATGTTTGTGTCCGCGGGCGCCGGCTGGGCGTCCAGGAGGCGTCCGATCATGACAGCCTGCGCGTCGGCGCCCCTTAGCTCGACCAGTTTGACCTCGATCGACACTCGATGAGGCAACTCCTCGGCCATCATCGCGTAATCGAGCGGGCGGACGCGGTATGCTTGCGTGAGCGGGCGTGCGGCGTCAGGGGGCGCCGGGGCGGTCGGGTCTTGCCCAGCGGCCGCCAGAGTCACGAGGCTCAGGGCCAGGTTGGCGAGCCAGAGGGTGATGTGGCGTGTCGCTATCATAGACAAAATCCAAGCAGATCGTCGCCCATCCGCTCGGGTCGGCCGAGCTTGGCGGGCTTATGGTTCCTCGCGAAGCGTGTAAAATAATCGGGCCAGCCCTCGCCGCGGCTCAGGCTTCGTCGGGGATGGGGCAGGGCGGGATGTTCCAGATTTCGTGGGCGTACTCGGAGATCGCCCGGTCACTCGAGAAGCGTCCGGAGGCGGCGATGTTGAGGACGGCCTTGCGCGCCCAGGCCTCCGGGTCGGCGTAGAGCTGTCCGATGCGTTCATGCGCCTCGCCGTACGATTTGAGATCGGCCAGGTGAAGGTAGTAATCGCCGTGGTTTAAAAGGGCGTCGCGGAGACCCTCGATCACTCCGGGATCGGCGGAACCGAAGTGGCCGGAGAAGATTCGGTCGAGGGCGTCGCGGGTTTCGGGTTCGTTCTGGTAATGCCAGTGCGGACTGTACCAGCCGCGGCTTAGGGCCACCTGCTCGGCGGTGAGGCCGAAAAGGAACAGGTTCTCCTCGCCGGCCGCCTCGGCCATCTCGATGGTGGCGCCATCGCGCGTGCCGATGGTGAGGGCGCCGTTCATCATGAACTTCATATTGCTGGTGCCGCTGGCCTCGTAGCCGGCGGTCGAGATTTGCTCCGACACTTCGCTGGCCGGGATCAGCCGTTCGGCCAGGGTGACGCAATAGTCGGGCAGAAACACGACCTTCAAGCGCCCGCGGACCGCGGGGTCGCGGTCGATGGTTGCGGCGAGGTCGTTGATGAACTTGATGGTCAGCTTGGCCAGCCTGTATGCGGGCGCCGCTTTGCCGGCGAACAGGAACGTGCGTGGCGGCGCGTCACAGTGCGGGTTGTCGCGCAGCCGGTTGTACAGCACCACGATATGGAGGGCGTTGAGGAGTTGGCGTTTATACTCGTGGATGCGCTTGATCTGGGAGTCGAAGAGCGTCTCGGTGTCGATCGCTTGCCCCAGGGCGTTCTTGGTCCACGCGGCGAAGCTCTCCTTGGCGGCTCCCTTGGCCTGCCGAAAGGCCGCGCGAAAACCGGCATCGTCGGCAAGCGGGCGCAGCCTCTCGAGTTGTGCGAGGTCGGTGATCCAGGCGTCGCCGATGGCGTCTGTGATCACGCGGGCCAGCGGCGGGTTGGCCTGAAGCAGCCAGCGTCGGGGCGTGACTCCGTTGGTCTTGTTGTTGAATCGGTCGGGGAACAGGGCCGCGAAATCGGGAACCACGCGGCTCTTGAGCAACCGGGTATGGATTGCCGAAACGCCGTTGGTGCTGTGGGTGCCGACGATGGCCAGGTGCGCCATGCGCACTTTGCGCTCGGCGCCTTCCTCGATCAGGCTGACGCGCCGGACACGGGCGTCGTCGCCGGCATGGTGTGAGCGGACCTTGTCAAGGAATCGGCGGTTGATTTCGTAGATGAGTTCGAGGTGGCGGGGGAGGAGCGCTTCGAGCCATCGGACCGGCCATTTTTCGAGGGCTTCAGGCAGGAGGGTGTGGTTGGTGTAGGCCAGCGTGGCCTGGGTGATCTGCCAGGCGTCGTCCCAGCCCAGTTTGGCTTCGTCGAGCAGGAGCCGCAACAGTTCGGGCACAGCCAGAGCGGGGTGGGTGTCGTTGAGCTGGACGGCCGCCTTGTTGGGCAGGTCCGCCCAGTCGGTGTTGCTTTTGCGGAAGCGGCGGATCATATCAGCCAGAGAGCAGGCGACAAGGAAGTACTCCTGCAGAAACCGGAGACCCTGGCCTGCGGTGGTCGAATCGTCGGGATAGAGAACCCGCGTGAGAGTCTCGGCCGTGAGGGTCTCGGCCAGGGCGCCCACGAAATCGCCGCTGCTGAACTCCTGAAAATCGAAGTAATCCGGCGTGCCGGCCGCCCAGAGGCGCAGTGTATTGATTGTCTTGCCACCGTAGCCGACGACCGGGCGGTCATAGGGGATGCCGATGAGCGTCGAGGGGCATCCGGGAAGGACCTTGAGGGCGCCGCTGCGTGTGTGGAACGAGCAGTTGAGCTTGACCTCGACCGATTCCTGGGGCCGCACGACTTCCCAGGGATCGGGGTAACGCAGCCAGTTGTCAGGCTGTTCGTTCTGCCAGCCGTTGGCCAGCCCTTGTCTGAAGATGCCGTACTCGTAACGCAGGCCGTATCCGAAGGCGGGGATTTCGAGTGTGGCTAGCGATTCAATAAAGCAGGCCGCCAGACGTCCAAGACCGCCGTTGCCCAGGCCGGCATCGGGTTCCTCGTCGAACACGGCGCGCCAGTCACGCTGGTCGGACTGGAGATCCTCGGCTACCCAGCGTTCGACGCCGAGGTTGAGGATGTTCGAGGCCAGGGCACGCCCGATGAGGAACTCCATCGAGACGTAATACACACGTTTTGCGTTGCGACGATCGTGGGTCTGCTGCGTCCGAATCCAGCGCTGGGTCAGCAGGTCGCGCACCGAGCAGGCCACCGCTTCGTAACGCTGCCGCGGCGACGCTTCCGGGATGTCGACCGCATGATCGAACATCAGGTGGCGGTCGTAGTAATCCTTGTCCGAAAAGGTGAACGGGCCGCATTCGTAGCGGCTCAGAGTGGAAGAGGTCCGGGCAGCCGGGCGGCCCGGGCTCGTGGTGTTGTTCGAAGTCATCGGTTTCCTTCAGATTGTCATGGTCTGTTCGAGTTTCGGGAGAGACGCTTCGATCCCATGCGCCTGCTGGATCTTCCTGGCCAGGGCCCGGCGCGGCTCGTCTTCACCGTGGGTCAGGACCACCTGCGGTCGGCTGGGAGCGAGCGCCGCGAACCAGTTGAGCAGGTCGGTCTGGCCGGCGTGCGCGCTGAATCCGCCGAGGGTGTGCACCTTGCCTTTTACGGCGATCTTCTCGCCATGGATGCTGACCCGCTGTTCTCCTTCGACCAGGAGTCGGCCCAGGGAGCCGTGCGCCTGGTATCCGACGATCACCACGTGGGTTTCCGGCCTCCAGAGGTTCTGTTTCAGATGATGCAGAATGCGTCCGGCGTTGCACATGCCCGCGCCTGCCATCACGACACAGGGTCCCGACACGTCGTTGATCTTCTTGGATTCATCCGCGGTGGCTGTCAACTGGAGCGTGGCCAGATCGCGCTCGATCGATCCCTCGCGCAGGAAATCGAGCATCTCGTCGTCGAACAGCTCCAGATGACGCTGGTAAATCCTCGATGCCTCGATGGCCATCGGACTGTCGAGAAAGACCGGGAACGGCTTGACCAGCCCCTTCCGAAACACCGAGGCCAGTAGCATGGTCAGGACCTGGGCGCGTCCGACGGCAAAGGTGGGCACCAGCACCTTGCCGCGGTCCGCCACGGCTTGCTGGAGAACACCGACGAATTGCTCGACCGTCTCGCGGAAGGGACGGTGATCGCGGTTGCCGTACGTGGACTCGAGCACGACTGCGTCCGCTCGACAGAACGGTTCGTAGTCCCGGAGGATGGGGGCGCCCAGGGGCCCCAGATCGCCCGAGAACACCACCGCGCGCTCGCGCCCTTCGTCCTCGAACAACAGTTGAAGGCTCACCGAGCCGAGCATGTGGCCCGCCTCGACCATGCAGGCCCGAATGCCCGGCGCGACCGGGAACGGATCGTGATAAGGTGCGGGGCGCAGGTGCTCGAGCAGACGCTCGACATCGTCGTGGGTGTAGAGCGGTGCCAGCGACGGTTCTCCCGCCCGAGCCCGCTTGCGGTTGTGCCGTTCGAGATCCTGGGCCTGGACCTTGGCGGAATCGCGCAGGATCAACCCCGTCATTTCAATCGTCGCCGGCGTGGCGTGAATCGGTCCCTTGAAGCCGGCCATCGTGAGCAGCGGCAGGCGTCCGGTGTGATCCAGATGCCCGTGCGTCAGCAGCACCGCATCAAGGTCCTGTGCCCGGGGCACGACCGGCGCCTGGTTCTTCGCCTCCGCCTCCTTACCGCCCTGAAAAAGCCCGCAATCGACCAGGATCTTGGCTTCAGAAGTCTCGACCAGGTAAGCGGACCCCGTGACATCGCCGCCCGCGGCACCGTAGGGAGTGATCTTCATCGTTCCGGCCGGGACCATACTTGGATGCGACCGGGTTCGCAAAGAGGATTTGGCCGGCGAGAGCGCCCCGGTGCATCCGGTTGTTGTCGGTGTTTGTATCGCCCGGCTAGGGCGCCGAGTTGCAGCGGCCGCGCTGGCTGAAACCGGGGATCGCGGGTAGAGTTGCGGCGATTCGATGATAGTGCCGATTCCGAATGAACTGGCGACCGTGCTTGCGATCCTGCCCGAGTTGGAGCAGGCCTATCTCGTCGGCGGCTGCGTACGCGATGCGCTTCTCGGCGTTCCCGTCAAGGATTACGACATCGAGGTGTTCGGCGTGAGCTGCGAACAACTGGCCGCCGCCCTCGAACGCCATGGACGCGTGGACCTTGTCGGACACTCGTTCGGGGTCCTCAAATTCACGATGCACGGCGGGCGCACTTTCGACTTCAGCCTGCCCCGACACGACTCGAAAATTCGGTCCGGTCACAAGGGATTCCGAATCGTTACGAATCCCGCGATGACGCTCGCGGATGCCGCGGCGCGCCGCGATTTCACCATCAATGCGTTGATGTTCGATCCGCGCCGCAACGAGGTGCTCGATTTCTTCAACGGCCGGCGGGATCTCGACGAGCGCGTGTTGCGACACACGAGCCCGGCGTTTGCCGAGGATCCGCTGCGCGTGCTGCGCGGCATGCAATTGGCCGCGCGCTTCGATTTGCAGCCGGCGCCCGAGACGGTGGCGCTCTGCCGCACAATCAAGGGAGCCTGCGGGGAACTGGCCGCCGAGCGGGTGCGCGAGGAGTGGTTCAAATGGGCATCTCAGAGCGTTCGGCCCTCAGCCGGACTCCGAGTGCTGGAAGCGACGGAATGGCTCGAGCACTTTCCCGAGATCGATGCCTTGCGCGGCACGCCCCAGGACCCGGAGTGGCATCCCGAAGGCGACGTCTTCACGCACACGTGCCATTGCCTGGATGCCCTGGTCCAACTGCCCGAATGGCGCGCCGCGGATTCCCAGTCCCGCATCGTCTACAGCCTGGCTGTGCTGGGGCACGACTTCGGAAAGCCCCAAACGACGCAGCGCGTGTTCCGCGAAGGACGGTGGCGTGTGGTATCGCCCGGGCACGAAAGCGTGGGCGGGCCGGTCGTCGAGGCGTTTCTGGCCCGATTCCGCACGCCGGAAGCCATCCGGCGGCGTGTTGAGCCGCTGGTGACCAATCATCAGGCTCATCTCCAGACAGTGACCGACCGGTCGGTGCGGCGGTTGGCCCGGCGACTCGAGCCGGAGACAATTCATGGACTGAGCGTCGTGATCACCGCGGATGCCTTTGGACGTCCGCCCAGGCCACGAGAAACGCCGCCCGGGCTGCGCGCTCTTCAGGAGAAGGCCGCGCAACTCGAGTTGCAGGAGTCCGCGCCGAAGCCGATTCTCAAAGGCCGTCATCTCTGTGCCCTTGGCGTGCCGCAGGGCAAGGCGATGGGATCGCTGCTGGCGGCTGCGTTCGAGGCTCAGCTCGAGGGTCGGTTCACCGACCTCGAGGGGGCGCGCCAGTGGGCACTCGATGAGATTCGTCGGGCCACGGATCGCGACCCATAGCCCGCATCGCCCACAGGCTGCGCGCTGGGCCGCATCCGCAGCCACGATGCAAGCACTTGCAGCCATCCAATTCGCAGGGAAGGGCTGGCGTCCAGAAGGAGAACAGCCCTTACCGAATCGACAGTGGAGTGGGGTCGTCCTCGTCCCCGACGGATGGGATCGCGGACCGGATTCGTGGGCGACGGGAACGTTGCCCCACCACACCCTTGGCATTGTCGAGAAAACTCCCGCCCAAGCAGGGCTGTTGGTTCTATGCATCTGAGCCGACATTAGGCTGACGCCTTCGCGCAGCCGCGGGATCGTCCTTCGGACCTTTGAATGCGGGTAAGCGTTCGAGGGGCAGCGACTACTTCAAGCAACTCGACCGTTCCTGCAGCCAGGCCACGTCCGGGTTGTTCGGCGACGGCACATTCAGGGGGATTGCCGTGCCCTTCTTCACGGGCGGCGTGGTGCGGGCATCCCGCCAGCGCTTGATCTCGGCATGGCCGTCGGCAAACAGGATGCCCGCCGCCCCGCCATGGTAGCTGGCCGGGTAATCCACAATCCGCGCCGCGGGGCCGCGAGACTTCAGGTCGGTCTGGAAGAGCGCGTCATTGATGCTGTCCTCGCGTTCGTCGATCAGAATCCAGGTCATCGATGGACCCGGATTCACGATGTCGGAGTACTTCCTGAAGATGACGTACTTGTCCTGGCCGATATCGACATTGAGGATGTAATTCATCCAGCAACTCATCGACATGCTTCGGACTCGAGGATACAACTTGGCGCCGAACGGGGCCATGCTGCGGTCCGCAGGACAACGGTAGATCGCGGGGGTCTGAACGTAGGGGCCGATCTGAGAGAAGCGGACGTCTGTCAGATAGAGCGTGTTGGTGTTGTCGGGGTTGTTATTGCTGAAATCGAGCCAACCCGACGCCCAGGTATTCGAGCCCGCAAACGAGCCTCCGGTGACCCCGGGGAGCTGGTCCTGGTTGTCCTGGACGTACATGAACCACGCCACCTGGAGCTGCTTGAGGTTGTTCATGCAGCCGATGCCCTGGGCCTTAGCCTTCGCTCGCCCCAGCGCGGGCAACAGCATGCCCGCCAGGATGGCGATGATCGCAATCACCACCAACAGCTCGATGAGAGTGAATGCGCCTTGTCCCAAGGGCCTTGCGCCCCGGACGAGAACAGGCCGCAGCCCTCGATGCAGTTGGTGTGTCCCGGTTTCGCCATTTCGACACGGAGTGCAGGAAGGAATCGGTGCTAACGAATCGAACGTGCGCATCACGGATCATAGTGTGGCCCCGCCTCGCGCTCCTTTCAAGCCTCGAAAACGCAGCGCCGCGATGAACTCGGAGGCCAGAGCGCCGGACCGGGCCCTTGCCGGTTCCAAACCGGCGATACGCCAGATTGAGAATCCGCGCTACGCCCAAGGCGCGGTCGAAACATCTGAGATGCGCCTTGGATAGGAGGCCGCCGCGATCGGCGCGGCTGCCACCGCCAATTTATGAAGTCGAAAAGGTCGGAGTGGGGATGGTTCGTCCCCCGCCATGTCCAGTGAAGACGGCGTTTGCCGGCGACGCCGCTCCACTTCATGAATTGGCCCTGCGCGGCTGGGATCGGCGTTTGACGAACCGCGTCGGATGCCTCAGTCTCCGCCTCTCATGAACCGCGCACGCTGGATTCTTGTGGCAATGACGGCCGCTTGGGTTGCCTGGCCGATTCGGGCGGCGGAGAGCCGCCCGATTTCTTTGGAGGAGTGCATTTCGCTGGCGTTGGAGCACAACTTGGACCTGCAGATCGAGCGGCTCAACCCGCTCATGCGAAACCTCGATTTGTGGGGGTCCTATTCGGCGTACGACCCGACCTTCACAGGCCGCTACAATCATCGGTACAACATGGGCATCGGCGGCTACGACACCTCGATCAACACCGTAACCCTAGGCACCGAGGATGACACGGATTCGGGCAGCTTGGGCCTCGGCGGGCTGCTCCCGACCGGCGGTCGATACGAACTGACTGCCAACGGCAGTCATACTGTCGGCACCCAGCCGGCTCCGACGGCGTTGGACCCCTCGGCGCGGATGCCCTATCGCACTAGCGATGCGAACGCGGCGGCGGCGACGCTGACGCAGCCGTTGTTGAAGAACTTCTGGATCGACGCGGCGCGCTACAACATCACCTTGCGCAAGAAAGAACTGCAGTACTCGGAATACGTGCTGCAGCGCCGGATCATGGAGACGGTGACGGCCGTCGAGACGGCCTATTACGGTCTGATCGCCGCAGTCGAGCAGGTCAAAGTGCAGAAGCAAGCTCTCCAGGAAGCGGACCAACAACTGCGCGAAAACCGGAAGCGGGTCGAAGTGGGGGTGATGGCGCCGTTGGACGAGAAAGACGCCGAGTCGCAGGTCGCGGCCAGCCGGGCCAACCTGTTGGCGGCGCAGAAGGACCTGATCGTGAGGCAGAACGCCTTGAAGGCGCTTGTGACCGACCAGTATGGGGAATGGGCGGAGATGGATTTGGCGCCGACCGAATCGCTTTCGGCCGTGCCGGTGACGTTCAGCCGATCCGACAGTTGGGCCAAGGCCCTGAGTTTGCGCCCGGACCTGCTCGGCATGAAGGTCGAACTCGAGAAACGCCAGCTCACACTGCGCTACGACCGTAACCAGTTGTATCCGCAGTTGGACATCGTGGGCAGCTACGGGCAGTCGGGACGGCGTAGCACGTTCTGGGATGCGCTCGACGACATGCGGGAGGGCGTGGGCAACTCGTACAGTTACGGGGTGGTTCTCTCGGTGCCGCTCAGCAACCGGCAGGCCCGCTACAATTACCGGAAGTCGAAACAGGAGATCGAGCAGGCCCTGCTGCAACTCAAGCGGCAGGAGCAGCAGATCATGCACGAGGTCGAGGACGCCATCGCCGAGGCCCGGAGCAGCTACGAGCAGATCGAAGCCCGACGGCAGGCGAGCGAATTCGCCCAAGCGGCCTATGAAGCCGAGCAGAAGAAGCTCGAAAATGGCAAGAGCACCAGCTTCCAAGTCCTCGTCCTCCAGCGCCAACTCACACAGCGCCGGTACGAGGAAATCAGCGCCTTGAGCACCTACAACCGGGCTCTCGCCGACCTCGCGCTCAAGGAAGGAACCACGCTCGATCGGCTCGGCATTGTGCTCACGGTCAAACCGTAGCGTCGGGCGGCTTTGGACCGTTGATCCGGGCAAACGCGGCGCGTGGATCGCTGGGGAAATCCGACAGCATCGGCCCCACCGCGCGTTCGTCGATCGGCATGTATTTGCCCGAGCCGGACGCCATGAGCGTGCCCGACGGTTCCCGCAACTCCGCCTCGGCCAACAGGAGGCGGTTGCGACGATTCTCCTTGAGTCTGCCGATGAGTTCGTAGGCTGTGCCCGGTCGCACAGGTTTGAGAAAACGCACGGTCAGTTCCGCGCAGTAGGTGAACCGGCTCGTCGCCGCCCCGCAAGCCCAGACCATCGTCTCGTCCAGAACGGTCGAAGTGAGCCCGCCGTGGACGGTGTTCTGGAACCCGGCGTGTTCGCGTCGCGGCTCGAAGCGGGCCCGGACGCATCCGGGTTCGGCGCTGAATTCGAGTTTCAGCCCGAGTGGATTTTCCGTTCCGCAGACAAAGCAGGACCTCGATTGTGGAAGCGTGATCGCCATGTGGAGAGTGTACCAGTGAGCGCATGGACCGGGAATCACAAATTCACGGCGGAGCCAAATCCCATCGGCGGGCTCCGATCCGGCTCTTCGGGGCGTCCGGGCCGCGGAGGGCGTCGGCGTTGGCGCACGCTTTTCTTCGGGGGACCCGGTTGTCTCGGAGGGCCGATGCCGCAGTGGCCGGAGAGGCCCTGATCGGTGACGGTGATTGGATCGAGACCGGGTCTCGCGGAGATCGACCCTCCGACACAGGCCTCCCCCAACGGGTTTGATGTTCACTGGGAACATCGAACGGGAACAGGCCGCTTCCCTGTTGCAGTCTGGACATGGGGCGGTAGGCTAGGCCCATGCGTTTCATTGGCAGCATTATCGAGAAGCTGCAGCGGCATCCCAAGCGGATTGTCTTCCCTGAGGGAACCGAACCGCGGGTGCTGCAGGCGGCGCGCCAGTACTATTGCCTGCGGCTGGGTGCTCCGATTCTGCTTGGAGACCGCGCCCGGATCAAGGCGGTGGCCGCCAGTCTCAACCTCTCACTCGAGGGGGTGCGGCTGATCAACCCGGCCGACAGCGAAGAGCTCGATGCTTTTGTGCAGCGCTTTCTTCTGCTGCGGCGTTCGAAGGGGGTCGAGGAGCCGGAAGCCCGGCAGATCATGACCAAGCCGAATCACTTTGGCGCGATGATGGTTGCCATGCATCAGGCGGACGGCCTGGTGTCGGGGGCGGACGAAATCACGGGCAGCGTGCTGCGCCCGCTCTTTCAGATCATCAAGCTCGCCCCGCAGACCAAGACGGCATCGAGTTGCATGGTGATGGAGGTCGAGGACTCGAAGTTCGGCGAAGACGGCGTGCTCTGCATGGCGGACTGCGGCGTGATTCCCGATCCGACGGTGGACCAACTGGCCGACATCGGGGTCGCGACCGCCCGGCTGGCGCATCACCTGTTGAACGTTCGACCCCGGGTTGCGTTCTTGTCGTATTCGACCAAGGGAAGCGCCACGCATCCGACCATCGGCAAAGTGCAGGCGGCGACCGCTCTCGCTCAGCAGCGGGCTGACCAGCAGATGTTGGAGGCCGATTTCGACGGCGAACTGCAACTCGACGCCGCGTTGGTGGCGGAGATCGCCAACCGCAAAGTGCCCGACAGCCGGGTGGCCGGGCGCGCCAATGTCCTGGTCTTTCCTGACCTGAACTCGGGCAACATCGGCAGCAAATTGCTGCGCCACGTCGCCCGCGCGAACGCCTACGGCCAGATTCTGCTCGGTCTCGACCGGCCCGCGGCGGACATGTCGCGCGGATCGAGCGCGCACGATATCCTCGGCGTGGCCGCCATTGTGGGTGTGCAGGCGGTCAACTATCAGCTCCTCTACCCCGGCGCGGGCCAGCGGCTGCCGGGCGAATAGGGTGTCCGGCCGGTTGTCGTCCTCATGAACACCACCACGCCACGTTTGTTCATCGCGGCAACGCGCCAGAACGAGGGGAAGACAACGATCTCGTTGGGGCTGGCCTCGACCTTGCAGCGCTTTTACCCGCGGATCGGCTACATCAAACCTGTCGGGCAGCGCTTTGTGAATGTGGCCGAGCAGAAGATTGACGAAGATATCATCCTGATGGACCGGGTATATGGCCTGAACTGCCCTCTGGCCGACATGAGCCCGATCGCGGTCGCGCCGGACTTCACGCGTCAATACCTCGAGTCGTCGAATCACGAGATGCTGGTGCGGCGGATTCAGGAGGCCTTTGACCGGGTGGCGTGGGAGAAGCAGTTTGTCCTGTGCGAAGGCTCGGGTCATGCAGGGGTGGGCTCGGTGTTCGACCTGTCCAACGCGCGCGTCGCGAAGGTGTTGGGCGCCAAGGTGATCATTGTGTCGCAGGGTGGGATCGGGAAACCGATCGACGAGGTGTGCGTGAATCACGCCCTGTTCCAGCGCGAGGGCGTCGAGATCATCGGTGTCATCCTCAACAAGGTGTTGCCCGAAAAACTCAGCCACGTCGAGAAGTTCGCCGGCAAGGGATTCCGACGGCAGGGACTCGAGTTGTTGGGGGTGCTGCCGCATCAGCATATCCTGACCAGTCCGACGCTCGGGCTGATTCGCGAGGAACTGGGGGCCGAGTCGCTCAACCCGAGTCCGCAGGACTCGAATCTGGTCGAGGAAGTGGTGGTCGGCGCGATGAGCGTTCGACAGGCGCTGAAATCGTTCAAGAAGGGCGTGCTGGTCATCACGCCCGGCGATCGCGAGGATATCGTGCTGGCGGCCGCCACAACACTCTTCGGGCAGGGGACCGACGGCTTGGCCGGCATTCTCCTCACCGACAACCAGCGCCCCTCGCCGAACGTGATGCGCGTCATTGCCGCTCTGCCCTTCCCGGTCCTCCTCACCAAGGAGGAGAGCTACCGGGTCGCGTCCCGTGTCCACGACCTCACGGTGAAGACGCGTCCGGACGACACCGCCAAGATTCTGCTCATTCGTGATTTGATTGCCCAACACGTCAATGTGCAGAAGATACTCGAATCGATTTGAGCAGATACAATAACACGATCCTATGAATGCATCGACTTCTCTCCTCTTGAACCCTTACCTCGAGCATCTGCCCGTCTATCAGCCGGGCCGGCCGATCGACGAAGTGGCGCGCGAGTTAGGGCTGCCGGCCGACGACGTCATCAAGCTCGCGTCGAACGAGAACCCGCTGGGACCTTCGCCCAAGGCGCTGGCCGCGATGCAGCAGAGCCTGCGATCGCTGCATCTCTATCCCGACGGCAACGCCTTCTACCTCAAACGGCATCTGGCGGACAAGCTGAGGGTCGCTCCGGAAAACCTGATCCTGGGCAATGGCTCGAACGAAGTGATCGAGTTTGTGGGCCATGCCCTCATCATGCCCGGATCGGAGGTGGTAGTCTCCGAGTTTTGTTTCGCGGTCTATCCGATCGTGACGCATCTGTGCGGGGGCAAGCTGGTGTCCGTGCCGGCGCGCGAGTACGGCCATGACCTGCCCGCGATGCGTCGGGCCATCACGCCGCGCACCGCCGTGGTTTTCGTGGCCAATCCCAACAATCCCACCGGCACGCTGGCCTCGGACGACGAGGTCCTCGAACTGATTCACGAGGCGCCGCCTCACGTGCTGGTGGTCCTTGACGAGGCGTACATCGAGTTTCGAGATCGGCCGCTCGATTTGCTCGAACTGATCCGATCGGGCTCAAAGCCGAACCTCCTGCTCACGCGGACATTCTCGAAAATCCACGGTCTGGCCGGACTGCGGCTGGGATACGGGATTGGCGGCGCGGAGATCATTGCCGCCTGCGAGAAAGTGCGGCAGCCTTTTAACATCAACACGATGGCGCAGGTGGCGGCCTTGGCGGCACTCGACGATGAGGATCATCAGCGCCGGACTAAGGAGAACAACGCCGTCGGGTTGCGCTTTTTCGAAGAGGCGTTTCGCGCGTTGGGGCTGCTCTTCGTGCGTTCGCATGCCAATTTCGTCCTGGTCAAAGTGGGCGACGGTCAGCGCGTGTTCAATGATCTGCAGCAGCAGGGCGTCATCGTGCGGCCCATGGGCGGCTATCGTCTGCCCGAGTGGATTCGAATCACCGTCGGCACGCCCGCGGAGAACCAGCGTTACCTTGCCTCTTTGAAGCAGGCCCTGGGACGTGCGTGAGCGGGTGCTGCCTCGGTTGCGATCCTTGACGAGACCCTGCCGAGACCATTCAAACGTTCGTTGGTGAAGCGTCCCGCGCTCGCCTCGCAGTTGCAACCCGGCGAAAGCGTCCAGTTGGAGGATTCGCCCACACCGCTGGTTCTGACACGCCAGAGACTGCCACGACTCTCGGCGCAAGACATCGAACGTGACCTGGCCGCCCTCGCGCAAGGCATCGCGCCGATGGATGCCGACACGCTCCTGGAGGACCTCCGGTCGTGACGATCTACCCGGACACTTCGTTCCTCGTGTCGTTCCTGGCCGGCTGGGAGCGGCATCACGCGCTGGCCATGGCTTGGTTTAGGCCACGCAGTGAAGCGGAATGGCTCATCTCGCCGTGGGCGGAGTTCGAAACGCTGAACATCCTGCGGCAGATGTGCCGCGAGCCAAACGGCCCGCCGCCTAACCGGGTCGAGGCGGTGCGACGCTACTGGCGGCACCTGTTCCGAGCGGGGCCGTTTGTTCGTCGGCCGGTGGACTGGCTGGCCACGACGGCCGGCTGCCAAGAACTCAGCGCGGCGTTCAGCGTGCGGCAGAGGATGCGCTCGGCGGACACGCTGCACATCGCCATACTGGACCAGATTCTGCCCGATCTATTTGTGACTTCGGACGGCAACCAGCACGCGTTGGCGCTCGCCCGCGGCTTCGAGTCGGAGAAGTACCGTTAGCCGGCTCTTCACGAGCGGAATTCGGGTCATAACTCGACATCTGGCAATGGGCGCGGCCTCAGGGTGGCGCTGGTACTCGCGGATGACCGTCGTCAAGGTGAGGCAAGGCGCTGGTGAATTCTAATTGTCGTTTGGCAGCAAGCAGCCTGAACGATTGCAGTGCATGGAACATTCTCCCTACCCAGGGAGATTCCGCCGCCGAGAGGCGGCGGGAAGTCAGCAGAGGCCATAGTTGCAGAAAACTCATCTGCAGGTGAACCCGCTTGACACTGTTATTTATTTACGCCGCCTTATTCGAGAAACCCGGAATGGCGCAACGCTACGCGCAGTCATTTTGACCCGGGCCAAACCAGACCAGTTTCCCTTTGACGTCCCAGCCGTAGCGATTCTCCACGCCCCAGTTCTGAAACCGGCGAGCCGATGAAGACACCAGTGCTCTTCTTGGCGACGCGACAATGAGGCAACGTCACCCCTTGTCCGTGGGAAGCGGGGGCGGGCTCTTCGGCTTTCTCGCGGGGGCTTTCCAGCAGCCGCCCGTGCTGAATTGAATCCAGGTCCATCGCAGCCAACGGATTAGCGCCGCGGCGAGCCAGAGGGCCCAGGCCAGCATCAGCAACCGGTAGAACCAGACTGAGACCGACACCACGACCGGCAGGGGCAGTTCGGTCCCGCTGCGCGGCTGGAACCAGCGTAACTCGAGCCGCGACGAACCGTTTCCGCGAATGAACATCTCGGGGTTGCCGAGAAGCCCCTCGCTCACCACGGCCACAAGGATGCCCAACGCCGCCAGTGTGAGACCCACCAGCAACACCTGCAGCAGGTTGAACCTCCACGCTGCGCCCTCACTCCCCCGTCTGCCACGCAACGCAACAAGGAAGAACCAACCTACAACGGTCAGCGCGGCAGCCAGGTGAATCTGCGTCAGCCCCAGTGCGAGAAGCATCCACTGCAGGCGCGTCACCGGCGAGAGCTTCAATCCGCCCAAAACCCAAGCCGCGAGAAGAGAGACGGCCAGCACGGTCCAGAACCGCACCGCTGGGCCGCGCAACGGCCCGGACACCCAGAGCACCCAGCGGCTCTCGGGCACACGGATCGCGGTGGTGATGTTGGCCGCTTCGACGGGCAACTTCACGCTCCCGGCCACCGCCCTGGTCTCGAGCGGCCTGTTCGAGCGCCACTCGAGGTTCAACGTCTGGCTGCCCGGATGCACCGGCACTATCAGCTTCGCACCCTCGCGCCGGACCGGAATCGAGCGGTCGTCCTGCTTGAGCGACGACACTTCGGCTTCCGGGTCGAGTTCGAGGATGAAATCGTCGCCCAGGCTGGCCTCGACATCGAGGGTGAGTTGCGCGGTGCGCTGCCGGCTGCCGAGCGAGATGTCGTGATTCACGCGCCGCACGGTGATGGTGTCGCCGCTCATCGCCTCGGGTTTGCTGAATGAAAGCGTGACGCTTTCGCCCGGCCACGGACGCCAGACGGGGGCCAGGTTCCGCTCGCTGATTTCGAACACCGGAGCCAGTCCCGAGAGAGATACGTTCCACACCGGCGAGGTCACCAGATGCCAGCGTTCGATCCAGCGGTCGGTCTTGGCCGCGGACAGCTCGATGCCTTTGCCGATCGGCAGTTCGCTTTCCCAGGCAAACTCGCCTTCACCCGCACCCAACCGCACCTCCACGAACCCATCCCGCACGATGACTCCTAGCGAGAGCACTTTCTCGCCCTCGAGCACCGGGACGCGCAGGGAGACCGCCTTGCCTGTCTGGGCCAAACGGGTGATTACGGTGCGCGCCTGCCAGACCAACCCGACCTCCAGGTTACGTTCCACGGCCACGATAGCATTGAAATCCTTGCGGTCATACTCGGCTTCGCCGGCGGCGGTCTCGCGCTGGCGGGCGAAGAAGACCTGGTTTTCCGGGATGCCATTCGGGCGCACGCCCGTGACCGTCCAGCCAGGGGCGTCAATGGCGACACGGCGCGGTTTCAACAGGAACGTCCATTCCCATTCTGTGGCGCTGGGGAGAAACCCTTCCACCACGACACGATGGACGCCCGCGGACGCGACGATCCACAAATAGCCGTCATCCCGGCGCAAGACGGCTTCCGGCTTGTCATCCAATTGCACAGACACAGGGGACCAGGAGGGCAGTTTCCCGGGCAACGGCACGGCCACCTGCGCTGTCGCATGAACTTCAACCGTCATGCTGATCCTGCCGTCGGTGACGTTCAAATCCACAGTCGGGATTTCTGCGGCGCGCGGATAGGCGTCTGATGTCTCGAGCAAGCGCTCGCGCAGCGTGTTGAGCGTCTCCTTGTCCGGCACCTGAGCCAGGGACGACGTCGGCACGCACAGTGCCAACAGGAGAGCCGCCGCCGCCCCCAAACCGGTGGCTTTGCCCGGGCCGACGGCAATCGGTTTCCAACCGCCTCGCCGCAGCAGGAGGCCGCCCAGAGCCAACAGCAGCGCCACGCGCAACACCGTCAGCACGCGATGCACGCTGGTCGAGATGAGAACGGGGCGGATGGTTTCACTGGCCGATACCGGCCCGTTCCAACCGCAGCGGACCAGGTTCCAATTCCATTCCGGCTCGGCGGGGCCGGTCTGGATCTTGGCCTTGGATTCATAGGCCAGGTTGGATTCAAGTCCATAGCGAGCGGCCCGCTTTCCGAGCGCGGGCACTTCCGCTTGCTGCGCCTGCGCAGCCTCGGGCACCTGGGCGGCCTGGCGTGGCGCGGCCCACTGAGGCGGCGGATGATACGCGCGCCAGCCGAAGAGGGGGTACGACCCGTAGCTGAATCCCTGCCGTTCGAGCTGCGGATAGATGACGCTTTGAAGCTGACTGGCGACGAATGGCACGAGACCGAACAGCAACAGCGCAACGGCAAGCCACTGCCACCCGATGATTGCCTTGCGCACGCCGCCTTGAGGCACCACGCGCAGCAGCGCCAAAGGCAACAACATGAAGAGCCACGTCAGCCGGGGTGCGCCCGGCTCGTGATACCCAAGACTGAAGGCCAGGAATGCCACCAGCCCCGCTTTCCAGCCCCACAACTTGAACACGGCCAGCGAAAAGATCAGCAGCAGGAACAGGTCGAGCAGTGTCCACGCGGTCAGCCAGTCGCCCTCGACCCAGTCCGCGCCGAACAACGCCAACAACCGCCAGCCCGGCGGCAGATTCATCGAGACATCCAGCTCGTCTGCGGGCGCCTGCCAGCCCGTGGCCGGTATCGCTTTCATCCGATCTGAACGCCCGATGGCCTGGAGGTCCAGGTTCCGAGTGCGAATCTCGACGCCTGCGGTGCCGTTGACCGGGTCGACGGTGATCAACTGGGGCTGTCCCCCCATCTTCGCGGCGCCGAGTTTCTGGCCCACCGCGACATCGAGCCGCCAGATCTGCTGCATCGTGCCATGAATCTGATCGCGGAACGTCAGCCCATTGCCATCCTCATCGAGCCAGAACACCCGGCTGATCTTCAACCCCTCCGGCCGTTGCAGTCCCATCCCCCGCATCTTCTCCACCAACCGGAACGCCTGGTCCGTCGGCCATTGATACACCGGCAGGTTTCGCCACTTCCGCGGAAAGGCTGTCTGCGAAACGTCCACCACCTCGATGCCATCGAGTTCTGCCATGCGAAACTCCGGTGCAGCCCGAAAGCCCACCGACTCCGTCGCCACAATCGGTCGGGCGCCTTGCGCGAACCTAATCTCACCTGCGTCGGTCGTACGAAACGCGTCCATGCGAATGGTCCATTTGCCCGCCCGCACCTGCGCCTTCATGCGGCCCTGATCGTCCACGGCCACCGGCACCGGCGCGTCCACCGACCCGATGCTCCAACCCTCGGGCACGATATGGCCCAGGTCCTCCTCGCGGCTCTTCCCCGACACGCTCAACTCGAGTTCGGTGCGCAGCCAGAGCGGAATGCCATCCTCGATGACGCGCCAGATCTGGGCGGCAACCGTGTCCTTGTCCGTAGCCTCGAGACGGACGCGTTTGAGCCAGAGGTCCCCGGCCTCGTCCCAGTTGGGCAGCTCGACTTTCTTGCCTTCGAGGACGAGTGAAAGCAGGCCTACCTCGCGCGGCACGCGGATCAGTTGGGGCATTTCAGTTTCCCAGCGGAACGATCCCGCAATCTGATGACGTCCTGGCTCGAGCTCGAGGCAGGGCCGGTTCTCGTGCTCCACAACGGCGATCGGCGCGCCGTTCGCGCGCACCTCGAGCGGCCAGGTCTCCCCGCCCCCCGGCAGCGGCACCCAGGTCCGGCTGAATACGGCCACACTCAATTCAAACGTTGCGGATTTCTGATCCGCCGCCAACGACAGCGCGCCGGGCCAGAAACAAACGCGCCGGGCGGCGTCATTGAACGGCGTCGGACAATTGCGCTGTTTGAGGTCCCAGGTCGCCCAGTCTTGCCACTCCCTGAGCGGCGCGGGGATTCGGCGCCCGGCCAGTTCCTGGGCGTTGCACGGACGGATTGCGCCGCAGGCGGCAAACCAGACGGCCAGCAAGGTGACTGCTTTCACTGTGTAGGGCTTCAGTTCCTCGAGTGTGTCAGGCAGGGTCATGGCGGAATAACCCGCGGTGCGAATCTGCGGCTGTTGGCTGCGCATCCTCCGCCAGGCATGAGCACAGTAAAACGACCCGCGCCACAGCGGTTGGGCTGGTCATCGATGAATTGCTCTTTGCTCGTTGAATCCGTGACCGGTCAAGCCCGTGCTCGTATCGAGCAAGCTCAGTGTGTGTGCTGCGTCGAAGGGGTCAAGCATTCTTTGAATCGGCCCAAGCCGCCGGCACGGTCATTTCAGTTAAATCCCTGAAGGGTCGCTGTTGTCCAGGTTGGAAACAGGATGAAGAACCTGTCACTTTATCCAACCGATGTGCGACGTACCATAGGGCGGGCGCGTCTTGGTCGCGACATAACCGACCGCAGCACACTCAACCTGCGCGCGCGTGAACATTGCGCCGGTGGCGGACTTCAAATCGCCGACACACACCGCGACCTTGTTCAACTTGACGGCCGCGGGCACCACGGCAATTTGGACACGCTCCCTCTCATTGCGTGCCAGGCTTACATTGTAACTTAAGGGCTGACCCCGGTTCTTAAGACGACCTGGTAATAACGCCGTTCCGACCCCTCAACGGCCGGGTCGGTCAGGCTGGCGACCGCATTCTGGGCTTGAACCTCGACCGGCAGTTCGGTCCAGCAACCGTTCTCGAGATCCTCGCAATACCGCACGCGATAGGTGCGCCCGGGCAAAGCCTCCCATGTCAACGTCACGCCTGCCGCGGGATCCGACCGCACCTCGTAAATCCGAATCTTCGGCCACTCGGTGGACGCGATGCTGTTCGGTGCGCCCGGTGTGGGCGGGGACATCCGGTAAAAAGGCAGTGGGGCGGCGTCGGGCCAGCGCCCCTCGCTGCGGTCGGTCTCCTGCGCGACGAAGACCACCTCATCGATGGGCCGCCCCGTGGCGTCCGCAAGCAGGATTCGTTCCCCCAGTTGGTCGAGTCGGAAGTTCACGTGCAGGTCGCCATCAGGGCGTGACTGTTCGGGCTGCCCGTCGGCCCAGACGAGGAGATAACCGTGTGGCGGGACGTGGAACCCCTGCGGAACGACAAACAGAGACGGTGTCGCCGGATCGTCGCTGAGCCAGAATCCGGCGATCGAGATCGGGATGGGGCCTGGATTGTGGATTTCGAACCAGTCATCGAACGCGCCGTCCGCGGGATCGGCCACGGCGCCCCGGTTCGAGGCCATCCATTCATTGATGAAAAGAGCGGGGGGCGGCGTGTTCGTGCTCGAGCACTCGATTCGGATCGAGTCGACGGCGTCCGCGACAGGTTGTCCGGCGCGGTCGAGTCCCTGAACCTCGATCGCGTTGGCGCCCGGTTGCAGGGCTAGCCTGAGGCTCCAACGCGTGGGTGAGAACCAGGTCAGGGGGTAGGGAATCCCGTTGACCGTGATCGCACGGACCCAGACAGGGGCGGTGCCGGTGAGGGAGACGACGGTTTGGGACGTCGTGTGGTCGTTGCCATTATTGGTCGTGATGGCGAAGACGGCCTCGACCGTTTTCAACTGGGCTTCGAGATACGCGCGGCGCCGGCGAATCCAGGACTTGATGGCGTCCGGGCTGTTCAGGGCGACATTGTTGGCGCGGAACGCGGCGTACTTGGCGTCGAGGATGGGATCGATGGCGCTGGCCCGGAAGAACGTCTGCATGGCCTCGTGCAGGCCGGCCCAATAGCGCCGGACGAACGCAGGCGTCTGGTACATGCGCCGGATGGCGGGGTCGCCCACGTCGAACAGCGGCGCGTCGGGCGGGTCGTTGAATACGCCGAGGCCGACATCGAAGTCCCAGCACATCAGTTTCCAGGAATCGCGTTCGGGCTTGTAGAGGAAGGTGTTTTTGGCGTTGGGATTGCCGAATGCATCCCAGAATGAAGCCAGGTCGTTCATGGCGAAGGTCAGCATCCAGTGATCCACGTCCACAATCGCCTCGACGCGCCCGATGTAGTCGTTAGTGGCGTTGACCGCATCGACCAGGGCGAAGAGCGGCGCGAAGTCGTTGGCGGACCCGCGCACGGCGCGCGGGCGCCAATTCCAGCGGTAACGGGCGGTGTTTGCGCGGCCGTCGGGCAGGGTGAACTTTTCGAGGGTGTTAAGGATGCACGGATCGAGGCGGTTGCCGGCGTTGTCGAACTCGTTCCAGCAATCGGTCTTGTAGAGGTCGCCGCGGTCGTCCCCGGGGAACCATTCCTCGATGGTGTCCCTGCCCGGCTGCTGGACATCGTCGTAGATGGCGCCGCGTCGAACGCCGTTGACGAACAGGTGCACATAGCGGCGGTACATGTTGGGCAGGCCGTACTGATCGAGGAACCAGTACATGAGTTGTTCGCGTTGGTTGGTGTCGTCGCGCACGGGCCAGTCGAGCGTGACATGCCGTTCGCCGAGAAACCGGTCGTCGGCGGGAAAGTTGACGTCATACCCGCAGAGGTTGCCTGTGGGGCTGGTGTAGCCGGGGGAGGTGTAGGAACTGCCGCTGTAATGCGCGCCGGCATTGTAGATGACCCGGTTGGTTCCATAGACGAACGTGGCGTCGACGTCGTCGTTGCTCATTTTCTCGCGGCTGGCCCAATGAGCGTGGGACGCCGCGGTGATCCAGAGGCGATAGTTGGCGAAAGCGCCCGGCACATGGTCTTCGCCGACCCTGACGAGGCATTCGCGCGCGGGCGCATCGGCGGGGAACCGGCTGGTCGCGGGCGCGGCGTGGGCATCGAGGGCCTCGACGAAAAACGCGATGAGGGTTCCCTTCGGCTGGGCGGGGAGAATGGCCGAATAGACGCCGTCCTTCGGGAATTCGTCGCATCCGGCGCCGTCATCGGACATGGCCACCGCCGTGGTAGCGAGATCGGGATCGATGCGGTAGTGGACGAATGCGCCGGCAATCCCATCGGGATCGCTGAGGCGGGCTGTGACGCGGATGGGTTGTCCGGATGCCGGCAAGACGGGACGATGGGCGACGTCGGTGATGGCGGGAGGTGCATTGGCGCGGCTCTGGCTGTTGCGTGCGGCGGGGGTGCCGAGATTGTGCGGGAGGTTCAGGCGGCCATAGGCTTCGAGTGCGCCTCCGCGAAGGCGCAGGAGGATTTCAGGATGTCCTTTGAGCCAGCGGACGCGCGCGCGAATCGTGACCGAGGTTCCGACGGGGATGCTCGATTGGAGCCGGGTGAAGGCGCGGTTGACGACGTGATCTCCGCGTTCGGTAGCCACGAGCCGCAGCGAGCGTGCGCTCTGATGGCCTTCGGTCTTCTCCCACCTGCTGTGGCTTTGAGTGCCCTGGAATGTCCAGCCGTCAAGACCGTTTTCGAAGGTCGAGTTGGCGATCCGATTGTTGCCGGCGACGAGCACTTGAACCGTGTCGACGAGCGCCTCGCCCGCACCCATCAGGAAGAGCTGCAGTTGTTCGGCGGAGGGCGTCGACGGATGCGGCGAGACAAGGGGACCTGTCGCCTCGACGGTTGTCCAGGGGGCCTTGGCGGTCTCGTCGCTGTCGGCCCAGTTGGGAGCCAGATCGGCGTCGGCTCGAGGGTCGATCCGTTCAAGGCTGCTGCCGCCACCGTCCGCCCAGCGCCCCCACCGACCGCCATCGCGGTAGGTGACCTCATCGATCAGCACCCAGACGGGTTCGGAGGCCGGTTCCTCCGGCGGTGAAGCTGCGCCATCGAATCCCAGGGGCGCTTCGAGCCCGATGCGCTCGCCTCGACCAGAGAGCGCGCCGGTGAAGTCCCCGAGGATGAGAGCGGGATCGACATCGGGGTGATTAGCCCGGAGGCGGACGGCGTTGCGGGCCACCACCAGAAAACCACCCGGAGCGACCGACGTGCCGGGAGGAAAGCGGAACTCGATGCCATCAGCGAGGCGCCATCCGCCCAGATCGACTCCGTCCGGCCCAGAGTTATGGAGTTCGACGTATTGGTCGTCGTCCATTTCCGAAATAGGGTGGTACATGATTTCATTGATCACGACGGCCGAGCGGCGCGGACGCGCATTGGTCGTGCCTGGCGTGGGCACATCAAGCGTGCGCAGGCGCTCGGCGCCGTCGGGGAACCGTCCGAAGGCCGCGCCCTGCCATTGCGGGGTGAGACGGACGGCATCGAGTATGCGATCGAGCGCGGGGTGGCTCAGGAACACCGCTTCCCCGGCTGCATCCAGAGCGAACCCGAGTTGGGTCTCGTCGAAAACGACGAACCCGCCCGGGTCGAGCACCGTGCCATCGGGGATGCGGAATTTGAGTGCGATGCGATCGTCGCTCAGGTAACATCCGGCGAGGTCGGCCGGGCGGGGGCTGCCGTTGTAAAGTTCGATGAAGTCGGGCTGGCCTGGGTCGGCATGCCCGAGGAGTTCGTTGATGACGATGCCGGCCAGCGGGTCCACGGGGAGCGGGTCCTGCCTCCCCGGCGAGCCGCCCCTGGCCGCGCTCGAAGCCCAGGCTCGCGAGTCCCTCTCGCCATGGCTCGGGCGGGCCAGGACCAACGAGTGACCCGTGCCGTCCGGAGCGACGGGCCAGGGGGGACGGTCCGCATAAGAGACCTCGAGGACGATGGCGCCGGACCGTTTGCGGAGGCGGATGGTGCCGCCTTCGTTGGCGAGCTTGCCGTCGAATGGACCCAGCACATTGGTTGCGCCGGACACCGCGCGCAGGTCGTCAGGAGCGGCAGCCACGACGAGATAACTGTTGCCGGCCAGGATTGTGTTGGGGGGAAAGGTGTAGTCGCATTCGCCCGAAAAGCGCCATCCGCTGATATCCTCGAAGAAAGGATTCGAGTTGTAGAGTTCGATGAACTCGAGATTCCGCCCGTCGGATCGCGGGGCGGGATGATACATGATCTCGGTGATGGCGATGCCCGTTCGGCGGCTCGAAGGGCCGGGCGGTTCGTATGTCTGTTGCGCCGGACTTGGGAAGGTGAGGGTGAGGGAGGCGATCTGGCTTGTGACGGAGCCGTGGGCGTTGCGGACGATGACGTCGTAACTGCCCACGTTGGTCAGGACGGCGGCGGGGATGAAATACTGGGCGTTGGTTGTGAGGAGGATCGGCTGCCCGTCCAGACGCCACTGATGGCGCATCGGCTTGCTGCCATAGACCCCGACCGTGAACATAGCCGGATCGCGAAAGGGGACCGTGATCGAGACCGGTTGGCGCGTAATTGCCGGCGGCGTGCCGGGGGGCGCGACAGGCTCGGCCGTGCCGCGCAGTTCCGCGCGAAAACCGGTGGGGTTGACGCTGTCGCCGGCGTTATTGACGACGAAATCGAGCGTGTTAATGCCTTCGACGAATCCGTCGGCAAGGGTGAAATCCCCTGAGAATGCGCCGAAATTGCCGTCGTAAACGATCCCGCTGCTCGAGCCGTTGAGGCGCACGTCGACCCCCGCATTGTCGGAGGACCACCGGAAAGTGACGGTTGCGGTTGCGGGTTCGAAGCCCTTGAGGTCAAAGCGGAGCCGATAGACGTAGTCTCCGGGAGAATTGCCGCTCGTCTGACTGGCCTGAGGCGCGATCCACCTCGAGTCGGGTCCGTTGTCCAGCCAAGGGGGAATCGGATAGCCCGACCGCACCACGTAGGCCGCCGGCCCGGGCGCGCTCGAGTCGGCGCTCTGGATGAGGGTCCAATGCGGATCAACTGCTCCGCCCGAGAGCAATGCGCCACTGGCGTCGACGCCCGTGTTGAAGAGGCCCGGAATGGTTGCAGCGTTCGCCCCGAAAAGGAGGCAGGCGAGGCCCGCGGCCGGTTGCAGGGCGCCCCAGGGCCGGCGACAAAAAGCTCTGTTCCGGAAGTGTCGGTTGCGCATTGCTATCGAGAATCCTCGACCGGCAAGACTTGCCGCAAACACGCCGAGTCTGTTTGCTGCGTTCAAAGGGTCAAGGATTCTCTGGAGCGAGGCGGTTCATGGCGAGTTCTTGGGCGGTCGTCGGTGCGGTTTGACGCGCATCCAAGTGGTGTCGCATTTCCCTTCAACGTGACCCTTGATCTTCGAGGTCACAGAGGTCAAGGCTATGCTCCTTCGTCGCGCCTCGCCGGCCGGCCAAATCCCCTCCAGCGAAATCGGGACTAATTCTTGCACAGACCTTAGGTTGACGCGTATGCGCGGCCGCGGGAGAGCAGCCCTCAGCGCAGCGCGATTGGATTGGCGTACACCCAGGGGACCCATTCGCCGCGAATCCAAAGTTCGGCTTCGACGCGATATTTGCCGGGGCCGGACGGAGTCCACTCGATGGACCGGCCCTCCTTTTGGAGAACGGGCTCGCCGTCTTTGATCACAGTGAATCGGCAGGGCAGGGGCGATCGCGCCACCAGCCGGATGTCCGATGTGTAGTCAAGCGTTTCGCCCATGACCGCCTGTCCGGATTCGCTCTGGGCGAGCCATTGACAGCCCGTGCTGTCCGCCAGCATGTCGAAGCCGACAAAGGCGCGTCCGGCCCGCAGCGCATCGAGAATCGCCGTCTCGGTCAGTTCCTGGGCCAGAACGTGCGTGCCGACGTGGCGCGCCATGCGGGCATAGGGATCGAGTTGGACGCGGCAGAGGACACGGCCGGGTTCGAGCGGACCGAAGAAGAGCCGCAGCAGCCAGCGCGTGAGGAAGTTCAAGCGCACATCGCGGAGCGTTCGCGGGCTGGTATCCTCGATGCGCAGCGTGCCCTCCGGCGTCGAAACGCCGCGCACGCCGGTGTTTTGGTGGCAGTCATTGCCCGCGATGCCAGTCAGATGGCGGGTGCGGTTGAGATCGTCCCATCGGCGGAGGTTCTCGACCGGCCGATCGAACATCAGCCGGAAGACGAGGTCGGGATGCCGCTTCTGGTTCAGGATGAAGTCCGGGAGGATTCGAAGCAGAGCCTGTTCCTCGTCCTTGAAATCGGCGTGGGTGTTGTAGATTTCCATGCCGGTGAGTTCCGGGCGATTCCAGTCGCGCGGTTCCTCGGGATGGGCATAGAAGAGCACGCCGCCGTTGGCCAGTGCTGTTTGGGCGATTCGATCGTTTTCCCAGGCGTTGTCGAGCACGATGTTCGAGGCGACGCCAAAGGGCATGAGGCCCTCCTTCATCTCGAAGCCGGGGATGAACAGCTTGCCTTCCCGCAACCCGCGCCATTGTCGTCCGAAGTCGGCTTTTCCATTGTCGCAATGGTCGCTCATGCAAATGAAGTCGGTCCTGGTTTCTTTAAGCGCCTCGAGAATCTCCGGGAAGGAGACCTCGCAATCGTGGGAGAACTCCGAGTGGCTGTGCACCACACCGCGGTACTCGGTCCAGTTGGTCAGAGGGGGAACCGGAACGCGCATGGCGCGTAGGGAGGCCCGGTTGGCTTCCTCCTCGGGAAAGCGAATGAAGGCATTATAGAACGCCAAGCGAAACCAGTAGAGAATGACCACGGTGACCAGCACGACGAGCAACAAGCCCACCCGCCAGACCCAGCGGAGCGCGCGACGCACGCGTCCGCGACCGGCTGGCTGCGACTGTTCGTGCGATCTGTTGTGCATGGGCATGATTTAGCCGGACGTTGCTGCATGGCTCAAACGAAAACGCGAAGGTAGGACCTGGCAACCTTCGCGTTGCTCGAACTGTTCTGAGTGGCAGACGCCTCGCCGCGCGGAACGGGCGGCGGGGAGGGCATCCGATTTACGCCCACTGGTGCATCTGATAGTTGTTGGTATTCTATCGCCCGGTGAGGGCACCGGGTACGTGTCTTGGAACAGGCGAACGTCTGGCGAATCGGCTCGTCGGATGCCACTTTGTGATCACACTTCTTTGATCACCTTGCCACAGCGAACAGCCGGTTCATCGTTGCCACATACAGCGTGCCGTTCGCTGCTACGGCGCTCGCGTTCATGGGGGCGCCCAGTTCGATCGTGCTCAAGATTTTCTTTTCCTTGTCGGCTGCAAAGACCAGGAATTGGCCTCGGCGCGTGCCGATATAGACCTTGCCGTCCGCGATGCAGGGGGAGGCCCAGACCTCGCCGCCGGCCTCATGGGTCCAGTGAGCCTTGCCGGTCCGGGCGTCGACGCAGTGCACCGTCTGACCGCAGTCGCCTATGAAGACAAGGCCATTCGCCACAGCCGGCGTTGCCATGACGTGCCGGACGAGCGGGTAGGACCAAAGGCGGGCGGTGTCCGTCACATCGCCTTCGAGGGTGGCGTCGACGCACTGAATCCAGGCCTCGTTTTTGCCCCACCACAAGTCTCCGCCGCCTGCGATGTAGACGCGTTGGTCGTGGAAGACGGGCATGCCGAAGATGTCGCTGGGTCCTTCGCGTCGGTTCTGGTAGTACCTGTGCACGTTCTCTTTCGGGGCCGTGGGATCGCAGTCGAACTTCCAGACCCTCTCGAGTTTCGCCGTGTCGCCATCGGGCGGGGTGCGGTCCAGCGGCGCGAACGCATACAGCACGGCATCGCCGCCGGCGAAGAAGACGAGGGGACGTCCGTTGACCACGCCCATCGAGGGTGAGGACCAGGTGCAATGATAGATGAGCGGGGCGATTCGCTCGTGATCGCGAGCCAGCAGGCGTCCGGTCCGCTTGTCGAGCACCACGAGACTTGGGGCGTCGGGCGTTCGAATGCGGCGATGGGTGTTGTCCACGCCGGTGCCGGTGTTCAGGTAGAGGTGATCGCCGCGGATGAGGATCGAGCTGTGGGCGGCGTCGTGGGACCAGATGCCTGCGCCGCTGGTCAGATCGAAGAGCCAAAGGATGTCGGCATCCATCGGGCCGGGCTCGAGCGCCGGCTCGGAGGCGGGTGTCATGTGGCGGCCTTCGTCGCGGAAGGGTCCGTCGTTGCCGTTTGCCAGGCCGTGCACGTCGAGGCAGAGAACCTCGCCCCGGTTGCTTACAATGTACACCCGATCCCCTTCGATGGTGGCGGGGGACGAGATACCGCTTCGAGGCCAGTCGAAGAACGGGTCTTCATCGCGCTTGGGCACGACCAGTTGCCATAGCAGCTCACCGGTGCTCTCGGCGAAGCACATCAACACGCCCCGATCGCCCTGGTGCTTGGGGTCGCGCGGCTGCTCGTTGTTCGTGCCGATGAAGACTCGTCCGCCCGCGATGACCGGCGTGGAATAGGTCTCGGTGCCGAGGTCGGCAACCCACTTGACGTTGCGCCCCGACGCCGGGTCGAAGGAATCCGGCAAACCGGTTTCGTTGTAGACGAGATTGCGGGTCCAGGCATGTCCCCATTGCGGCTGGTCGCCCGCAGTCAGTGAAATCAGCAGAGTCGCGAAAGCGGCGCGGAGCGCGATGCGCCTTACGGCCCGCAAAGTCCTTCGCAGGCGAACGGATGACAGAAGGTTCCTCATGGTCTTCGCATTTGCATTGGCGCGCTACATTGCCCCGGAGATACGGGAAAGCAAGGCTTGAGGCTGGACCGCATGTTTCATGGAGTTGCGACCACGTCCATGCCGAGAACTCCCAAGCGTGGACTCATCCGGGCCAAGGGACCCGCGGCGGTCCTCCAGAGCATAAACCAGAGAACGGGCAACGCGCAATGCTCAGCGTTCAACGCTCAACGGAGGCGCACGTAGGGTTCCTCGTCCCAGTTTTCAGCGGGCCAGATGAAGTTGTCGACGGCGCCGTCGTAGCGGAGGCAGAGGTCTTTGACATTGGTTTTCCTGGAGAAGCTCTTGGCGGGGTCATACGTGCTGCCGGTCCACCCGCTGAACAGGTGTCGGTGCCATGGGCAGGCCGCGACGATGTAGCGCGTGCTCCAGCGCTTGAGCTGATCTTCGAGCCACTTCTTTCCGTCGGTCGTCGTTTGGAACCAGGGTCCCAGGTGATAGGCGTAACTGGTAGTGAAGTCGCCGAAGTATTCCCAGCCCAAATCGATCGGGATTCGTCCCCGGGTGCGGTCCGAGGCGCAGATGAAGGAGTTGGTGTTTTCGACGTAGCCCTTCTCGAGGTAGGGCTGATTGCCGCCCGGGAATCCGTAGGTCTTGTTTGTGGGATTGACCAGGTAGAGCGGAGGGCGATCTCCATGATCGTCGCGGTACATCATGATGCCCAGGCCGATCTGGCGCAGGTTGTTCGTGCAATGCATGCGCCGCGCCTGCTCTTTCGAGCGCGCCAGCAGGGGGAACAACATGCCTGCCAGGATCGCGATGATCGCGATGACAACCAGCAGTTCGATCAGGGTGAAGGCGACGCGCCCGCGCAGTGGGATCGGGTTCAAGGTCGTTGCGGAGAGTGGTCTCGTCTGCATACTCGTGCTGGTGCTCTGAATATGGCGCAACGCGACGGGAAACGAAAGCCCCTATTTGTTCGTGTTGCGGAGATCTGCGGAACAGCGATTCTGCCGACATGCGGTTGTTTTGCCTTGAGTCGCCCCCGTGCCTCTTGGTAGAAGAACGTTCACATCGAGCTTGTATGTTTCGGCATCTGACCCGCATGCGTTTGGTTTTGTCGGCTCTCGTCCTCTGTCTGCTGCCGTGGACAGCGACTCGGGCAGCCGACTTTCATGTCGCGATGATCGGGAACTCGATGCTCAACATGGGAATCGATTTCGGCGCATTTTCGAGCGCGATCAACCGCGAAGTCGAGGTCAAAGTCGCGGGCGGAGCGGGGAGCCTGTGGAAGTGCTGCACGCTCTGGTACGCTTCCAAGGGCTCGAATCGGCCCAAGTTCGTCATCGTCGAGGTGCGCAGCACCGAGTTGACGGACCCCCTTTTCAGGAACACCTATGGGCGAGAGGCCATCGGCAGCGACCTCGATTTGCATGCGATCGTGGCTGCGGTTGAAAGCAACCCTCCGCCCGAGGTTGCCGGCAACCACGATTTCCCGGCGGCGGTGAACCACTGCTATTTGCCGGCCATGATTCAGGCGGCCAGGAACGGCGGCGTCGATCTCGTCATTGCTCGGCACAAAGCGCCGTCTTACGGCATCGACGAGAACTCCCCTCATGATGCGTGGTGGGATGCGGTCATGAAGTACAGGCAGGACCTGACGAGTTGCTGTCAGTCGAACGGGGTGTTCTTTCTGGATTATCAGTTCGCGCCGGAGATCAAGTTCGCCGAGCACTACTTGGGGCCGGGCGACGACCACCTGAACGCCGCCAGCAAGCAGATATGGACCAGTCTCCTGTCGGAGGATGTGAACGCGATCCTGGCAGGGCGGCGGGGCGCCAACGAGTGCACCAGCTTTCTGAGGGTGCCTGGCGACTGGGAGTGGCAGCACGGATTGAGCGCACGCGATGGATTGGATGAGATTGCCGACACGGATGGCGATGGTTCGAGCAATTACGCTGAATACGTGGCTGATACGGATCCTGTTGATCCGAAGTCCGTCTTGGCGTTTGCGGCAGGAGCTCTGGAGTCGGGTCGACTCAAGCTGACATGGCGCGGCGGCACCGCCTCGGTGCAGCATCTCGAGGCCCGAACCGCCCTGGACGGCTCACCCGGGTCCTGGGATAGCGTGCGCGTCTACACACCTCCCACGCCCGCGGTCAACTCCTTCATCGAGGACGGTCAGAGCGTCCCGCGGCGGTTTTACCGGCTGCGGGCCGAGCGGCCTTAGCGCGGCCTGTGTGATCGAGTTGTGACCGCGCCGAAGCCGAAAGCTCCAAAACGCGGACCGCTGCAGGCGAGAAGGGCCACGCCACTCTAGAATCCTTGACCGGTGAAACACATTGCAGACAAGTCAAGTTTCTGTGCTGCGCCAAACGGGTCAAGGATTCTGCTGAGCGAGGCGCGGGAGAGAAGGGCAGGGAGACACGGGGACTCTTCATGGGAAGGCGAGGACTGGATTTGGTCTGAGGCGCGCCTCGCTAGCAGTGCTGGCGAACTGACCGTCGACTTGCTCATCGAGTGAACTGAGGTTGCTATGGGAACACGATCGTCGAGATGCGTCGGATTGGCGTTGGTTTTCTGCTTCACCGGTGCCGCGATTGGGCCCGGCATCGAGGCTCAGGCGCCGCCAGTGCTCGATGTTCAACTCTGCGCGGGGCTGACGGTGACGGGCACGGTGGGCGCGGTGTATTCGATTGATTACGTCACCGACCTGGCCCGGACCAACGACGCGAGCGCCTGGCGCTGCATCGAGTACGTTCAACTGCCGGCAACACCCTATCTTTGGATCGATAGGTCCGCTCCTGCGACGGAACGACGGTTCTACCGTGCCGTCGAGATGGCAGCCCCAGCGGGCATGGTGTTCGTCCCGCCGGGCACTTTTCACATGGGCAGCCCGACGAACGAGGTGGGACGGCTCACCTGGGAAGGCCCCCAGACGGCGGTGACCATCAGCCGCGGTTATTGGCTGGGGCAACACGAGGTCACACAATGGGAGTACCAGTCGCTGATCGGCACCAATCCGAGCGCTCAGTGGCACGCGCAGCGTCCCGTCGAACAGGTGAGTTGGCATGACGCGACCAACTATTGCGCGATCCGCACTGAGCAGGAGCGAGCCGCGGGGCGGATCGCGACGAACAGCGTGTACAGGCTGCCGACGGAGGCGGAGTGGGAGTATGCGTGCCGGGCGGGGACTTCGACGCGATTCAGCTACGGCGAGGATCCGGACTATGCCAAGCTGACGCAGTACGCGTGGTACTACGCCAACAGCTACCAGTATGAGCATCCGGTCGAGCAGAAGCTGCCGAATCGATGGGGCTTGTACGACATGCATGGGAATGTGTGGGAATGGTGCCAGGATTGGTGGTCGGATCGGCTGCCCGGCAATGTCGCGCTCGATCCGCGGGGCCCGCCCACGGGGCTGTTCCGCGTCATCCGCGGCGGCTTCTATTTTAGCGAACCGCCGCAATGCCGGTCCGCGTATCGCCTCATGAGCCCCCTTCCGACCACCAAGAGTCCGGAACTGGGGTTCCGGGTGGTGCTGGCCCCTGGTCAGCCATAGGTGGGGCTGGGTGACTCGACGCTTCGGTCCCGAACCGCCGGATGGTGGGCAGTGGCCTGTCCCTCAAGGAACCTGAACCAAGGCCACGCGAAAGCCCAGGAGGTTGGCCCCGATGCCTGGCCAGTTGCCGCCGCGGGCTGCTGAGCGGCAGTACTGGCCCTGGTCGTACCAACTGCCCCCGCGGATCAGGCGATCGGAGCCCGAGTCCGGACCGACCGGGTCAACCACGGTGCCGCCAGGCAGGAAGTTCATCCAGCGGTCGTGGCACCATTCGTACACGTTTCCGTGCATGTCGTATAGGCCCCATGGATTGGGCAGCTTCCGGCCGACCGGGTATCCCTGGTCTCCCGGGCTGCCACACCAGCACATGTACCGGGCGGCAACGGAACAGGCAGCGCAACGGTCATCGCACTCGAGCGCATCCCCAAATGAATATCGGGTCGTGGTTCCAGCCCGACAGGCATACTCCCACTGGGCCTCAGTTGGCAACCGGAAGTCGTATCCGGTCGGCAGTCGCCCCGCTGCGCGCTCCTGAGCAGCCAGCTTCCCACAGTAGTTGGTGGCATCATACCACCGGACCGACTCGACGGGCCGGTTCAGGTCGCTCGCAAACAGGGAAGGATTCTCCCCCATCACCGCTAGGTACTCCCGCTGGGTCACCTCGTACTTGCCCAGCCAGAAACCGCGCGTCAGCGTGACCACGGTCTGCGGGCCCTCAACACTCGATCTGCCTCGTTCGGTGGTCGGGCTGCCCATGATGAACCGCCCGGGCTGAATCCACACCCAGCGACGAGAGTCCATTTCCAGCGGGACCGTCGGCTCCGCGGCCACCTGATACCAGCGCTCGGAGGTGTGTGCCTCCTGATCGACCCAGTCGTAGACGCTGCTCGGCACCACGACCCCCGCCAAGACGCGCCAAACGTGCGGGTTCGCCAGTTCGGTTCCGAGGATCCAGTTCGTCATCCCAACCGTGCCGCGGATCGTCAACCTGGACCGCACCTGTGCCGATTGGATGATCGGCGGCTGCGTCACGCCTGCAACCCGATAGAAGCCTCCGGACCACGCCGCTTCATCCACCCAGGCGTACGGGCTGGCGCTCACCACGACGCGTGCGCGCTCCTGCCAGTCCTTGATCGGTGCCAAGTCGTCCTTCGCCAGAATCCGGTGCGTTTCGCCCAACTGCCCAGATATCGTCATGCCGAAGCACAGATCTGCCGACTCGATCATCGGATCGGCGGGCTCCGCGATCACCACCGTGGGCGTTGAGGTGTATCCCGAGCCGGTCGTCACCAGGCGGAGTTGGTCGACCCAACCACTGCGAACAAGGGCCACGGCCGTCGCGCCGCTGCCCCCTCCTCCGATCAGCGTCACACTCGGCGCAACCCCATAGCCCGCACCCGGGTCCGTCAGCGTCAACTCCACCACGTACCCTTCCTCGATCGCCGCTTCCGCCTTTGCCGCGCGGGGGACCTGTCCCTGAACATGACCGCCGCCGACCAGCAGCAGGGCGGCGAGGAGGAGAACCGCTCCGACGCCCCACTGGCGCAGGGCGGAATCGCAAACCCGGTGTATCTTCATGATGCTGAGAGGAGACCACTATTCGTGCTGCCGCACAATGCCCGGACCGAAGATGCCGATCAAGGCGAATTGGGGCGGCCCCAGCGGAAACGCGGTGCTCGCCCAACGAGGCGGTGTCCTCTCGATGCGCGCGGGCCGTTCGCGGTTCGGCCCCTGGGCGGGGGGGCTGGGCAACACGCAAGGGTGCGGGGTTGAGAGAGCGTCCTTGCGGCGCCGAGAATCGTTGCGCATTGTTTCACGCTTGCCGGCAATTCAGCGATCGCCCATTCTGCGGCCGGCAAATCAAAGCAGAACCGGCGTCATGGTTTTTACAACTCAGACCTTCGTCTTCTACTTTCTGCCGTTGTTTCTGCTGGTCTATTACCGCCTGCCCTGCGCGTGGCGCAACGTGTGGATCACCCTGGCCAGTTATGTCTTCTACGGTTGGTGGGAGCCGTGGTTCGTTGGCCTGATGCTGTTCACGACCGTGATGGACTTTCTCTGGGGCAAGGTCATCACCCGGCCCGGCGCGACTCGGCGCCAGCAGAGGCTCGCGGTGTTCTTCTGTGTCCTGACGAATCTCAGCCTGCTTGGGTTCTTCAAGTACTACATGTTCGCGGCGGAGACCCTGAACCGGTTGCTCTTGGCGGTGGGGGCGGAGCCATTCCGCGTGCTTCAGGTTGTGCTGCCGATCGGCATCTCGTTTTACACATTTCACTCGCTGACCTACATCCTGGATCTCTACCGCGGACACGCCACGCCGGCAAAGTCGTTCTCCGTGTTCTCGGCGTTTGTGTCGTTGTTTCCCGACCTGGTGGCCGGACCGATTATTCGTTACAAGACGCTGGCCGAGCAACTCCACCAAAGGGAGCACAGCGTCGCGCGGTTTTCCTCAGGCGTCGCGATGTTCATTGTCGGGTTCGCCAAGAAGATACTGCTCGCCAATCCGTGCGGGCAGGTTGCCGACGCTGCTTTCAACGCCGCCCAGCCTGGAGTGCTCGAGGCCTGGGTTGGCGTTCTGGCTTATTCGTTCCAGATTTACTTCGACTTCTGCGGGTACTCGGACATGGCCGTGGGGCTGGGGAGGATGTTGGGATTCGAATTCCTGAAGAACTTCGACGCGCCGTATCGCTCGGGGAGCATCACCGAGTATTGGAGGCGCTGGCATATTTCGTTGTCGAGCGTGTTGCGGGATTACCTGTACTTCGCGCTGGGCGGCAATCGCAAGGGAGAACGACGGACGTATTTCAACCTCGCCGTCGTGATGCTGTTGGGCGGCCTCTGGCACGGAGCCAAGTGGAATTTCGTGGTCTGGGGAGCGTACCACGGGTTCCTGCTCGCCTTCGAACGATGGCGGGGCAAACGGAGTGTTTACAGCGCCCTGCCGCGACCGGGCCGGATCGCCGCGACCTTTGTGCTGACGCTTTTCTCGTGGGTGCTGTTCCGGGCGGACAACCTGAGACTGGCGAAGGATTACTACTCGGCCATGTTCGGACTCAGCCCGGCCGGAGACCTCGCGCCGTTGCTGGCCGCCACGATTTACTCGCCCTACCATTTGCTCATCCTGGCCGTATGTGCGGGGCTGATCTTCCAGCCGCTGCAAGCTCACGACTGGGGGCAGTCGCCGGTGACGTGGGGGCGGGCCATGCTGTTGGTCCCGCTGTTCGTCATTTCTCTCCTGGCGATGTTCTCGCAGGCGTTCAACCCCTTCCTTTATTTCCAGTTCTAAGTCGCCGTGAACCGTATTCGCGATCCGCAATGGTGCCTGATCCTCGTTTTCCTCGGGATCATCGCCGGCGTGCCACTGACCCAAATGCTGCGCGAAGCTCGCCAGGAGGATGGCGTGCGCGCCTTCGAGGTGTTCAGCCAACCGCCCACATCGGCCCACCTCCGCGCGTACGAGCGGAGCCTGGAAGACGCCAATTGGGTGGCACGGTCGTGCCGGCCATGGGTTCAGTTTGCACAATTTGCCTGGCTCAAGTACGGCGGCGAGAAGGCGGCCTTCGGAGAGCCGGGATGGTTTTTTTACAGGCCCGGCCTGAATGACATGCTCGCCCGAAAGGACACAATCAAAGCGGGCGGCATCACAAACGACCCTGTCTCGGCGATCGTGGACTATCGGGATCAACTCGAGACGCGCGGCATACGGCTCATGGTCCTGCCGGTGCCCAACAAGGAGAGCGTGTACCCGGACCGCCTGACGGCCCGAGCCGAGCTCCGGCACGGTCTGGTGGCGCCACGCACTCGGGAGGTGTTGGATCGGCTTCGTGCGGCCGACGTCGAGGTCGTGGACTTGTTCAATGCCTATTCCCAAGCCCGCCAAAGGCCAGATGCCGCATCCCAGGCTTCGCTGTATCTGGCGCAGGACACCCACTGGTCGCCGGCCGGTGTTCAGCTTGCCGCTCAAGTGGTGGCACGTCGGCTCGTCGAGTTGGGGTGGGTTCAGCCCGGCCAGGTCGAGTACAGCGAACGATCCACACCCATACGCCGGTTGGGCGACGTGTTGCGCATGCTCCAGGCGCCCATTATCGAGCGTTGTGTCCGTCCCGAAGCGGTCCCCTGTGTTCAGGTGATTCGACGCGACAATGGAGAGTCTTACAAAGACGCGCCGGACAGCGAGGTGCTCGTGCTGGGCGACAGTTTCACGCGCATCTACGAGCGAGACGAGCCGGGTGCGGCGGGGTTCATTGCGCATCTGGCCAAGGAACTCAAGCGCCCGTTGATGGGACTGGTCAACGACGGTGGCGGGTCGACATTGGTGCGTCGGGAACTTCGCGATCGCCCCGCATTCCTCATGAACAAAAAGGTGGTTCTCTGGGAATTTGTCGAACGGGACATTGGGCTGGGACTCGAAGGCTGGAAGCTTGTTCCGTTACCTCCGGCTGTCGAGTCACCTGGCCACGTACCTTTGAAGACTGTTCGGAAGGGCGCCGACGACGAGGCCGGCGATGACCTCCGCGCCCTCGATCGAGAAGTGATCCAGGTCGCTGCCCATCGAGATGTAGGCGCTCCCGCTGTCGCCGAGTTGGTTGAAGAGATCCGTGCTCAACTGGTTGAGGTCGACTAGATCAGTCTGCAGATCGAACGCCACGTCCCTGACCGCGCTCGAGCGGTCGGCGTAGACTGGCAACACTTTGCCATCGACGCCAAATGCCCTCTGGGCTGGCGGAGTCATCAGGATCGGGAGGCCGTCGAAACCGCGAATTGCCCCAACGATTGCCTTCAGATTGTCGGCATATTCCGCGAGCGTTGTTGTGCACTGGCCGCCTGTGCAGCCGTAAACATCAGCGTGGCCAAACTGAATCAGCACGAAGTCCGGTTTGATCAGGAGCAGCTTCGCATGCTGCTCCGATGTGAGGTAGATCTTCGTGCTCAAGCCCGGCCAAGCGAGGTTCACGACGGTCGCGTCCGGTTTGAAGTCGTCATAGATGCCTCTGCCCCACCCGGTTCCGTAAAAGCCCATAAAGTCCGACACGGTCGAATCCCCGATCAACACGACGACAATCGGTTCGAGTGGCACCCACGGCGTCAGCCGAAAGAAACGCTTCGCGAACGATGGGTTGTCAATTCGATGGGAGAGCGCGCCCCAGACCGCGTCATCGAGGTCGACCCAGTTTCGCAGATTCTCGCTTGCCTGAAACACATACCGAGTTTCGGGAGGCGCCGTTGCCCCGACCCACAATTCGCTCACGTTCTTAGCCAATCCGACCGGATAAGCATCCTCCAAGAGCCGTCGGTTGAGCCGCACAAGGTCATCTCCCTGCGGGTTGGCTGAGAGCAGGGCGACGGTTTCCGGGCGCAGGGTGATGCCAGCGAAGCGCTGGGGTGTGTGAAGCGACGGACCGCCCAGCAGGCCGTTGAGGTCCTCGACAAGGAGCGTTCGCAGAGGTTCGGGGGCGGAGCCGGAGCCTTCGTAACTGGCCAGAGTGGCTCGGGTGGGGCTGGACAACGCGGCGGTCAGCCACACGTCAAACGGTCTGACAGGGTCTTTCAACTTGCCCGCAAGCAGCGGCAGGTCAGTCACATCCTCCACTGAGAAGGGTGTGAAGACCTGGATCTCGCTCTTTCTGATGACGGAAAGCGATTGTCCGAGAGCGGCGTCGGCAAAGAGAGCCAACTCGAGCAGTAGCAGGATCGAACAGGCACGCAGATGAGCAGTCATGCGGGGTGGAGTCGGAGGTTTCAGAAACCGAGGACTTGCGGGCGTTGTTCGAAAATCTGGGCGACGTTGTCCTTGGTGACGATGAGAGGATCGCCGGACTGGCCATCCTCGAACACCGCAGCCAGGAGCTTGCCCCGCCGAAAGGCTGCGACAACATCCGAAGGCCCGCCGATCAGACGCAAATCGGGCATCAGCAACGCAAAGCAGCGCGGGTCCTTCTCATCCCAGATCCTCAGACTCTGCACCTCCGCCGGCAGTCCGATCAAACTCACGATGACATGGCATTCGGGATGCGTCGCGGCCAGTCGATCCACCGAGTCGGGCTGCATCAGGAAACTCAGGGGCGTCGGGGAGTCAGGCGGGATGATGACGGATTGAGGATTGGTGAAGTACTCCGGTCGAATCTCCGGAAAAACGACCTTCACGGTGGAGCCCCCGCCCAATCCCTTGGTGAGGCCGCGCAGCCCGACTCGCTCGTATCGGCTCTTTTCGTTCAGGAATCCTGACTCCTTGGCGAACGGGTTCGAGAGCACAAGGACCTTGCTGTGCGGGCGCAGTTTGGCGATTTGGGCGCCCAGTGTCTCCATCTCACGCTGGCGTCCGCCCAAGGCGGCGCCCTTCTGGCCCGACGGATGCACGAGCACTGCGATCGCCGCGACGGCGACCGCCGCGAACGCCAGAGCCACAAACACGTTCCGTTTCACGCTCACGGAACGTAGCCAGGAATCAGGTCTTGACCGAACAGGGCGTTGATGCCCAGGGGCTCCAAACGCGCTCGTTTCATCCCCTCGGCATGACCGTCCATGCACCAGACATTGGCCGCACGGTTGTGTCGGGCATGCACTTCTTCAGTCGCGTTGGTGCGAAACGTGTGGAACTGCACGCTCCCAAACCCCATGCGGCCCCGGCTGGTCGTGTCGGCCAGATGCACATATTCGGTCGGAGCGACAATCGACGTGAGAAGAACCTCCTGGTGGAACTCGCCCATGGTCACCGATTCCGGCGGATCCGACCAGACGCCGTAGGTGCGAAACCAGTTCGTGCACTCACGGGGTGGGTAGGAGGGGCAAATGAACACTTCGCGCGAGCCGACATTCTGATTGGAGTAGAGGAGCCCGCCCCAGGTGAACTGGGTGTCGAGCGGTGAGGAGATTTGGATGCGGTTCTTGTGTTCGTCAGCGTAAAGTTGGGCGGAGAGCCCAACCTGCTTGAGGTTGTTCATGCAGTGGGTTTGCTTTGCCTTGGCCTTCGCCTGGCTGAGCGCGGGCAACAGCAGACCCGCCAGAATCGCGATGATGGCGATGACAACCAGAAGCTCAATCAGCGTAAAACCGCCCGCGTCCGGGCGAAACCAGCGCGTCTTGCCACGCTCTTGGGTGCGCTTCGTCATTCGGCTCTCCCTCTAGCAGCCTGTCGGACTTAGATCGAGAAGCAAGTGAGGGTGATGGTGGTAGGAGTCGTGGTAGCTGAGATCACGAGCCCACCGGAGCACTCCTTCACCGGCGAAATCAGCCGACGGGACGACTCCC
>Ga0208694_1000431_pt1 | contig 63000 bp, 54 predicted proteins | sample AD_UKC078_MetaG_FD_184442 | JGI IMG/M metagenome (GOLD analysis project Ga0208694, IMG submission 184442) | Active sludge microbial communities of municipal wastewater-treating anaerobic digesters from USA - AD_UKC078_MetaG (SPAdes) (version 2) | ecosystem: Engineered > Bioreactor > Anaerobic >...
GTCGCCGGGATACCGGGCATCGACTCGGATCACGTCTTTGACGCCCGGGACGTGCTTCTGGGCAGGGTGGAGCCCAAAAGTCCGGCCGTGATCCTGGGCGCGGGCTATGTGGGCATGGAGACCGCTGACTTCCTCATCGCAGGAGGTGTGCAGGTAACGGTCCTGGAGATGCAGACCGTCCCGCCCGTGGGCAAATTCACCGCCCACGGATACTGGCTGCACAAGAGGATCAGGGAAGGCGGAGGCAGGCTGATGCTCGGGGCCTGCGTCACGGGCATTGAGCCCGATGCCGTCTCTTTCGTCCAGAGAGGCCGGAATCTCCGAGAGCCGGCCGCCATGGTGGTGACCGCCATGGGAGCACGGTCCGAGAACGGGCTGGAGGAGGTCCTCACAGAGCTGGGAATCCCCTGCCGGGTTGTCGGCGATGCCAGGAGCCCCAGACGCCTTCTGGAAGCGATCCACGAAGGGCACAAGGCAGGATGCGAGCTCTGAAGGAACGCCGCTGAGATCCCCTGTCGCCCCGCTGCCGCCCGTCTTTCATAAGTTCAAGCGGCGGTCCGTGCCATATTGTCATGTGTCAATTGTTCTCTTGCTGTGCTATGGGGAGGGTGCCGTCTTCATCGATGCGCAGTGAAAGGTTTCTGCCGTGAGACAGAGAGCCGCGGGCAGGGTGAAGGGCGGATTTGTCATACGTGCATCACGGGTGTGGGTTTTCGCACGATGTCTCTGAGCAGAATGCCCCGAAGAGGAGGGTGGAGAGCGGAAATGCCCTGGACAAAAACACAGGAGGCACAGGGTAAGAGGGTTACCTGGGCAGGGGTTGCGGTCAATACCGTGCTCATTGCCGTGAAGTTTTCGGCCGGAGTTTTCGGCTACAGCCAGGCCCTCATCGCGGATGCGGTCCACTCGGTTTCCGATCTTTTCACCGATTTTGTCGTGCTTCTGGGCCTCAAGCTCGGCAGGAAGCCTCCTGACGAGTCCCACCATTTCGGCCACGGCAGGATCGAGACCATGGCTTCGGCCGTGGTAGGCTTTGCTCTCATCGCGGTGGCGGCCGGCATCGGGTTGAGCGCGGCCTCGGACATCTACAATCACACAGAGCGGAACCCGACCTGGCTCGCCATAGCAGCCGCGGCCTTCTCCATCCTGGTCAAGGAAATACTCTATCAGTACACGGTCATGGTGGGCAGACGCATTCACAGCCAGGCTGTGATCGCCAATGCATGGCATCACCGATCCGATGCGCTCTCGTCAGTGGCCGTGCTCATCGGAGTGACCGGGGCTCAGCTCAGGCCCGGGTGGCATATTCTGGACGCCTACGCCGCATTGCTCGTCTCCCTGTTCATCATCAAGGTCGGGATCGACGTGCTCTGGGGCGCTCTGAGAGAGTTCGCTGACACGGCACCCCGGCCTGAGGTGATGGACAGAATCCGGGAGTGCATACAGGGCGTCGAGGGGGTGAGGGGGATCCACGACCTCAGGGTGAGATCGACGGGCGGTATTCTGGAGATTCAGGTGCACCTGGAGGTGGACAGGACTCTGAGCATTGCTGAAGGCCACTTCATCATAAACCAGGCCAGAGAATATCTGAGAGCTCACGTGGAGGATATCGGCGAGATCACCGTGCATCTCGACCCGGTATGAAACGATCTCCTGCTCCGAGGTGTTACGGCCCCCGCCTGAGATAAATCCCGTTACAGGGCGCAGATCTCCCGGAACTCGACTTTGCCTGCGAGCGCCGGTTCGACCCTGTTACGCAGGTCTAATGAAAAGCGGATGCACACTCCGCAGTCGGAGCTGATGTGCCTGGGCACCGGGATCACCTTGTGGGGGATTTCCTGCCTTTTCAGGATCTTTTCGGCGAGCAGGGTGGAGCTCACCGAATCGAAGAGCATGACGCAGTAATCGGCCCCTTTCATATCTGGACGATCTTCCCTGCTCCGAGCATGGTCTCAGTAATGTCATACATGTTGGAGATCTGCCCCACGGCAAGCTTGTCCCTGATCTCGAAAAACCCAAGGCATGTCCCGCACACCAGGATGCGCACCCCCTCGTTGCAAAGCGCCCGAAGGTCTTCCAGTACCGCCGATCCCTGGACGGCCAGCCTGACGCCCGTATTGAAGATGATGACGGTCTCCGGCCTTCGCGAGGCCTCGCCCAGGGTGTGAATGAAGCTCCTCATGAGCACCTCTCCCAGCTCGTCGTCGCCCCTGCCCATCCGATCCGACGAGATGACCAGGACGATGGGCCCCGAGGCGGGATACGGCGGCGCTTCGGGTGAGACTTCGGCGGACACGGGTTTCTCGATGAACAGCAGGGAATCTTCTCCTCTGCGCTCGAGGCGGACCCGGCACTTCATGCTCAGGGCAAAGCGCTTGACATTCTCTTCGGCAGTCCTGCTGTCCACGATGACCGTGATCTCGCCGGACTCTTCCAAGGCCTTCTTCGTCAGCAGGACGGGCTCCGGACAGGCCCTGCCTCGAGCGTCCACTTCTCTCGTCACTTACCCGCTCCTTTTCTTCCGCGTGCGGCAATGGCGGCAACCGCATCCGCGGCATAGTCGATGTCTTCGCGTGTCGTGAAAAACCCGGCGCTGAAGCGCACAGTTCCTTCGGGAAACGTGCCGATGGCCCTGTGGGCGGACGGCGCGCAATGCAGGCCGGGGCGCGACATGACACCGTATTCTTCGTCCAGGGCGAACGAGACATCCGAAGGACTCATTCCGTCCACGGCAAACGACACCACCGCGGTCTGGCGGTCCGGGTCCTTCACCCCGTACACCCGCACGCCGTCGATCGATTCGAGCCTCTCAAGCAACCGGGCGGTGAGAGACTTTTCATGGCGGCGCACAGCATCGATCCCTACTCCGGACACGAAGCCGATCCCTGCGTGAAGGCCCGCAATGCCGATCGTGTTGGGAGTTCCGGATTCATATTTGTCCGGGAGAAAATCGGGCTGCACCTCGAACTCGGACCTGCTGCCCGTGCCCCCGTGTATGAGCGGGCCGATCGCATGCTCGAGTCCGCCGCCGATGACGAGCCCCCCGGTTCCCTGGGGGCCGTACAGGCTCTTGTGGCCGGTAAAGGCGAGCAGATCGATGTGCATGGCTTCGATATCGATGGGAACGGCCCCGGCGGTCTGGGCTGCGTCCACGCACAGGGGAATACCCCGTTCGCGGGCGATCGCCGCGATCTCGGCGATCGGCATGATGGTGCCGGTCACGTTGGATGCATGGGTGATCACGATGAGCCTGGTATCCGGCCTGATGAGAGGGACGACATCTCCGGGATCGAGCTCGCCGCCGCCGGAGCAGGGGGCCACGCTGAAGTCCGCTCCGCTGGACCGGGCGGCGTTCAGCGGCCGCATCACCGAGTTGTGCTCCATCCCGGTGACCACCGCGTGACCGCCTTCTCCAAGCAGACCGGAGATCACTATGTTGAGCGCTTCTGTGGCGTTTTTCGTGAATATGACTCTGAGAACGTCAGGGACTCCGAAGAGTTTGGCCACAGCCTGACGCGCGTCGATGAGCACCCGCCCCGCGTCCACGGAGCGCGTATGCCCGGATCTCCCCGGGCTGGCCCCGATGAAACGGTTGTATTTCACCATGGCTTCCATCATACCGGGAGGCTTGGGCCATGAGGTCGCTGCATTGTCGAGATACACTGTCTTTTTCACGTGCCGCCGGACCTTTTCCCTGCTTCATCTGCAGATGCCCGAGAAATCAGGAATCCACACTGTTGTCTCTGGGGTAGTTCATGATCCGGCGTAAGTCAAATGCGAAGAATGCATGGAAGAGGCGCAGTCATGCCTTGAGTGAATAGGCATCCGGGCATGAGTAAACGTTTGCAGACCAGGCCGTTTTCGGTCCATTCAGGGCCGGATCAGAACTCATAGGATATGCGTGATGCCCGGACGGATCGCCTCACTGAGCTCTCCGGGATTCGATCATTTCCAGGAGCGCCTCCAGCCTCGTGAAGGCCGTCTCCTCGCTGTACTTGCGCACATCCGCATGATCCACATCGATCATGATGCAGGGAATCCCGAGCTCTTCCCGGATGTGTCTCATCTGGTCCATCTGCATCAGGGAGTAGACCTTGCAGCTGCGGTTGCTGGCGAAGATCACCCCGTCGATGGCGTTCTTCGCAATGACCTCCTTCATGGCCTTTCCCCTCAGGTTGAGGCCGTGGGGGCAGACGGAGAAGTTCTGCAGCCTCGCGAGCCAGACAAGAGGATCTCCCCCGTCGAACATGTACGGGTCGTACCGCCCTTCGAGGGCTCCGATGCAGTAGGTGTAGCTCGCCGAAGTGATGTTGGCGCCCAGGTCTGCGAGCCTGCCGGACATCTTCCTCAGCTGGTGCCAGGGTGCGATGTTGTCCCACAGGAGCCGGTATTTCTCGCCTGGGACCGGGAAGATGCCGGATTTGACCTGCTCTTCGGTTTCGTCCGCGAGCATGCGGTAGTGGTCGAGGAGCTGCCGCGACCCGCGGGAGGTGAGAATGGGAGCCATCTGTACGAACGAGTCGAAGGCGGTGATGCCCGAAGGCCGGTGTGCGGCGAAGCTCAAAAAACGCTTCCACTCCTTCAGCGCCTCGCTGGAGAGCTTCACCGACTCCCTGGCCTTCTCGATGTCGAATTTCTGGCCGCTCATCTCTTCAATCGTGCGGATGAGCGTTCCGAACTGGTCCATAATGTACCTGAAGTCGCTCTCCTTCTGGTCTTCGTAGCAGAACGGGATGTCCAGCACCAGGTGCGGCACGTTCCATGCGCGGTGATAAACGTCGAACCACTTCACCAAGAGCGAGCAGTTGTTGTTGTTACTGACGAGAAGGTTCGGGCGGGGCAGGCCGAAAGTGGGGGAGTCCTTTCCTCCGTCGAATGCAGTGCCGATGTCGATCCTCGCATAGGAGCACAGGTCGGTCGAGTACCCGAAACCCTCGGCCTTCTCGCACAGGATCCGGCCCGCCCCCTTGCCCGCGCACAGGGCCGCGTGGCTTTCCGGCACGGCGTAGACTACATTCTCGAAGCCGTTGAACAGCTCGGCGGGTACGATGATGGCGATCCATACCACGAAGGCCCCCTCGGAGGCCCTGCGGTGAAGGGTGAGATAGTCGTTCGCGATAATGCCGCTCAGGCGTTTGCCCGATGTGTTCTTTTGGAACTTTCCCGGTGATTTTTCAGAAGACATCTTCACGCCTCCTTGCACTGTCTGCCCTGGCAGAGCATCTCGGAAAACGCCTCGATCCTCGTCCGGTAGGCGTCGAGGTTGAGGATGTCATCCATGCTCATCTCGAGCTGAAGCACCTGGACGCCCTCCTTCCTGAGCATCTTTTCCATCTCGGGGATCTCGAAGTACTCGTACTCGCAGAACTTCTCGCCGATGAATATGAACCCCTTCACGTCTCTTTCCCTCACCATCCGCCTGATGGTGTCGACTCTCCGGTCCGCTGAGGGAAGGATCGTGGTGCAGGGATAATGGTTCCGGTAGAAGTCTTCATAATATGTCTCCGGATCACCTGTTTCTGCAGGCTGGTATGCATAGGAACGCTTCAGTGCTGCGATATCGTTTGCAGCCACCCTGAGCCCGAAGTGCTCGAGAGTTTCCAGAAGAATCATCGGGGGAGGCAGGATGCCGCTGAGCATGACTCCAGGACGCTCACCTCCTCCATCCCGTCCCCCGGCCGATTGGATTGAGCTCTCGAGGGCCGCGATGTGGTCCTCCACCGGCATCCGGCTCCCTGCAAGAATGATCCCTGCGCAATCCGCGAAGTTGAAGCGGCCTTCTGCAGCCGCTTTTTCGAGCTCGCCGCACAGCCGGCGCCGCCTGCTGTAGAGACCGACGCTCTTGAGGAATCTCTCCTGAGAGAACGGCTTTCCGGTGAACGCCTCCAGCTCTCTGACGAGCAGGCGGATCCTGTCTTTCAGATACGATGCCGCATACGGCCTCTCGAGCGGGACTGCCGGTATATGCATCCTGAACAGAGGAAGCTCGCGTCCGTCTCTGATCAACGCTGCCTGGAGGATCTCCGGCAGGTTTCTCAGAGTGTCGCACGCATTGTACATGAAGAGTGCATCCAGGAGCTCATATCCCCGGGAGATCACCAGCTCGCTCAGACACCGTGCCACTCCGCAGGCATATGGCTGGAGGTGCCTGTCGCTCAGGGTCAGGCTTGTGATGTCTTCTCTCATGCCCCAGAGCACCACAGGCGTGAGGCCGAACGAGTGGAGCAGCTCCAGGGGAGGGTAGAGGGGAAAGCACCCCACGAGGGTGTGTCCTTGTGCCTTGAGGTCTTCCAGGCAAGCCGGGAATCCTTTCATCCGCATGTCCTCTTCTCGTTTATTCACGGCCGTACATGCTCGCCAGATTCAGATGGACAGAGCCGGCCGGGCAAGTGTTCAATGTTATTCCGAGTATATAACAGAATGTTATATCAGAGAAAAGGGACAATACCGTGAGAGGAGAACTTTGCCTGCGTGCCGAGATCGCCTGCTCCGGATCGCGCATGCAGATCCGGTCTTCCCGCTGCTGTACAGAGATCAGGGCGGAGGTGATCTGCGTTCCTCCAGCTCGAAAATCATGGTGACCGATTTTTCGTAGAGCTTGTCATGCAGCAGCGCCTCTGCCGGGAACATTTCCTCCATGACGATGGTGTGTCTCAGGGGTTCATAGCCGTCTTTCGACACCCAGATGGTGTAGGATGTCTGTCCTCGATAACTCGAATCCCTGATGAAATAATGTCTGCTGCCGTCCACAGGAGAAGTGACGATCTGCTTCTGCCCGGTGATGACCGGTGCGGCTTCAACGACTACTGTGCAAGGGGTGACCCCCATGAGCTCTTCTCCCAGGTATACCTGAGCTCCATCCGGCTTTGATTGCACCTGCACGGAGAGCTTCAGCCGGCAGTACCCTCTGAAATCGCACCAGGGGTTCCACGCTTCTTCATCGGTTGTGGCGCACCCCGGCGCGATCACGACCGCCAGTATCAGGAAAAACACATTCACCTTCATGGGTTCATTTGTCCTGTATGCAGGGAGATAATGAATGCCCTGTGTCATATGCAAAACAGGCGATACCTGAACATATCTTAGGATTTAGAGTAGGGGGCAGGTGAAGAAAATCAATACGGCAACACCAGAGCCGAGGCCTGCTGTGAAGAGAGCAAAGGGGTCGGAAGACCTGGTGCGTCTCTGCAGAGGCGGCGGCTGTCTCTGGCACAGACCTGAAAAAAAGTGTATATTGACCTCTGATTTTCATCAGATTGAATCTGAAAGGATGGGGCTCATGGATGAGATCTACAGACGTTTGAGGGCGCGGCTGGATGCCATGGCAACCGGATATCCAGTAACGCCGAGCGGGGTGGAGCTTGCGCTGCTGAAAAAAATCTTCAGCCCCCTGGACGCTTCCCTGTTCATGGAAATGACCGATGTCCCGGAAACACCCGGGCAGGTGGCTGCGCGCATCGGGGCGGATGCGCGGCAGGTTGCTCTCCGTCTGGAGGACATGGCTTCACGGGGGCTCCTTTTCAGACTCAGGAGCCCGGGTGGTCCCCTGTATCTGGCTGTGCCCTTTATCGTAGGGATCTATGAGTTTCAGGTCAAATCCCTGGATGCCTCGCTGCTGCAAAGCGTATCGGAATACTACCTCGCAGGTCTCGGCCAGTCGTTCCACGCCACCAGGATCCCACACTTGCGCACGGTGCCCGTGGACACGGGCATGGTTTCCTCGTGGCCCATCGCCCCGTACGACGATGCGCTGAGCATCGTGGAGAAGAAGCAGACCATAGCAGTGGCCGAATGTCTATGCCGCAAGGCGGTGAGAATGTACGGGAAAGGCTGCGCCCATCCCCTGGAAACCTGCCTTCAGTTCGATGCCTTCGCCGAATACTATATCGACAACCATATGGCGCGGCCAATCAGCACAGACGAGGCGGTCGCCATCCTCAAGGCCAACGATGAGGCAGGCCTCGTGATCCAGGCCCTGAACTCGCGGAACGTGGAGGCCATGTGTGCGTGCTGCGGCTGCTGCTGCGGCATGCTCATCTCGCTGAAGCTTTTTCCCGCGCCAGCGAGAGAGGTCAAGAGCAATTACACCTGCATGAGCGAACCGGAGTTCTGCACCGGGTGCGGAACCTGCGTCGTGCGGTGTCCGGTTGGAGCCGTCCGGGTGAAAGAGGGCAGGGCGGCTACGAAGCAGGAGCGGTGCATCGGGTGCGGTCTGTGCGTCAGCACGTGCAACGAGCAGATCCGCCTGCTCGTGAAAAAGCCATCGGACAAGCTCTACCAGCCCCCGGAGAGCCTCCTGGAGACATTCCGTCAGATGAGCGCGGAGCGCGGCACGGCTGACAAACGGGAATAACCGCTGAGCGGTTCTGTACGCAGGCGTTTCCGACTGTTTTGAAGTGATTCGGGAGAAACCCCGGCCATTGGGTTTCTCCCGAATGAGAGGAAGAAATTGCTGCTAAATACTCAAACGTTTATTCAGGCTTCTTATAGTGATCCGCGAGCCACCGAGGGCAGTGGGTTTCGCACCATGCTCTCGAACACCAGCCGGTGGTCATGGCCTGGAAAGTTCCCGGGTTTCCGATAGTGCCCAGGTAGAGATGCACCACGAAGAACGACCCGATCACCAGGGCGCTCAGCGCATGGAGCGCATATGACCATCGTGCCACGGCAACCGGGAAGGCAAGCGGGTTCCACATGACAAGGCCCGTGAGCACGATGAGAACACCGAAAACGACCACGAACCAGAAAAAGAGTTTCTGGCCGGCGTTGTACTTGTAAACCGGCGGCAGGCTGCTCGTCTTCCAGAGGTATCCCCCGCCCTGTTTGATCCACTGTGCGTCGTCGGGCTCGAAGGCGCAGTCCTTTCTCCACATGGTGTACGCGTATACCAACGCGAAGCCGAACACGACCCCGGAGAAGATATGCATCCACTTGAGGGCATACAGCCCGCCCAGAAGCGAGGGTATGAAGCCCCAGGTGCGGAACATGAACCCGAGGCCTGTAAACAGACAGAAGAGGCAGCTCCCGGCGAGCAGCCAGTGAGAGATCCGCTCGATGGGGTCCGTTACCCGTACCATATCCCGAATTGTATCAGACATCGTGCTCGCCTCCTTCCTTCTTTTCGTGGACCTCGTGCGGGCCTTTGATCAGGTAGTGAAGCGCCGCCATTCCGGCCACCGCTCCCATGCCGATGAGGGTAAAGGGCTTGAAAAGGTTTTTCCACAGGATGACGGAAGCGGGCACCTTGGGGTTTGAAGGCAGCTTGTCATAGGCGGCTGGATTCTCGGAAAGGATGTACATTACGTGAGTGCCGCCCACGAATTTGTCGCCGTACACTGTCGCCTTGCCGTCCAGCTTAGCGACGCGGTTGTATGCGGCTTCGATCATGGCCTTCTTTTCCCCGATGGTGATGGCCCCGGTGGGGCAGGACAGAACGCATGCCGGCTTCTGACCCTCATGCAACCGGGTGTAGCACAGGTCGCACTTGTAGATTTTGTCCGTGGCCTGGTTATACCGCGGGATATCGAAGGGGCATGCTGAGACGCAGGCCTTGCATCCGATGCACGCACTGCGGTTCAGGGCGACCGTGCCGTAGTCGGTATGATACAGCGCACCGCTCGGGCAGACCTTGATGCATGCGGCCTCGGTGCAGTGCATGCACCCGTCCTTTCGGAAGAGCCACTTGAAATCTCCGTTCTTGTCCGCGTACTCCTGGAAGCGGATCAGCGTCCAAGTGTTCCACTGCAGGTCGGGAGGATTCTGATATGAACCGAAATTCCTGGTCCTGGACGCGGGCATCTCGTTCCACTGCTTGCAAGCCACCTGGCATCCTCGGCAGGCAGTGCACCGCGTGGTGTCGATCAGTTTGACATATTCTGTTTTCTTCATGGCCTGCCTCCTATAGCCTGGTCACGTTGACCATGAACGCCTTGTACTCGGGACAGAAGGTATTGGCGTCTCCAACGCTCGGTGTGAGGAAGTTTGTGCTGTCGCTTCCGTCTTCCGGATAGAGCCAGCCGTAATTGAAGGGCATCCCCACCTGGTGGACGGTCCTGCCTTCGATGGTAAACGGCCTGAAGCGCTTGGTGACCATGGCGATGCACTTGGCCTCGCCCCGGGCCGAGGATACCTTCACCTTCGAGCCGTTTGCGATCTCAAGCTCCCTGGCGAGCTCTTCGCCGATTTCTACGTAAAGCTCGGGCTGCATCTCCAGCAGCCACGCCTGCCAGCGGGTGAGCGCGCCCGAACACCAGTGCTCGGTGCAGGAGTAGGTCGTGCATACATAGGGGAATTTCTCGCTGGCATTCGCCACCTGATCGAGGTCGCTTGAGAAGATCTCGATGGTCGGGTTGATCAGCTGGCTCGACAGGGGGTTTTTGGCGAGCGGGCCTTCGAGCGGCTCGTAATGCTCCGGGAACGGGCCTTCCGCCATAGCCGGGCCGAACAGCGATGCCACGCCGTCCGACTTCATGATGAAGGGGTACTTGCCCTTCTCCTTGTCCGCCATGGGCGGCCATGGCCCATCGGGAACATCGCCCACCCATTTCTCGCCGGTCCACTCCAGGAGCTTGCGCTTGGGGTTATATGGCCTGCCGTAGATGTCGCACGAGGCGCGGTTGTAGATGATCCGGCGGTTGACCGGCCATGCGAACGACCAGTTGGGATAGAGACCAAGACCGGTCGGGTCGTCCTTGCCTCGGCGGGCCATTTTGTTCTCGCCGTCAGCACCGAAGCTGCCCGACATGATCCAGTTGCCGCACGAGGTGGAGCCGTCGCTCCTGAGCATGCCGAAGGTCGGTACAAGGCCGCCCTTCTTGAAGAGCTTCTTCTCGCCGGCGTCGACGACCTCCACATCGGCCTCCCAGTGGCCATTGATCTGTTTTGCGACCTTGAGCACGTCCATGTTGCCCTGACGGTCCTTGTAATCCCACTTCAGGTTCAGGATCGATTCCGCATTCGGGCCGCCTTCCTTTGCATAGAGGGCCTTGATCGCATCCATCATCCGAATCTGGATATCGCCGCACGATATGGCGTCTCCGGGAGGCGTAGCCGCCTTGTACTTCCACTGCACCCATCTGCCGCTGTTGCTCTGGCTGCCTTCCTTTTCCATGGTGGCCGCAGCCGGCAGCAGGAACACCTCGGTCTTGATCTGTTTGGGGTCGACGCCGGGGCCGAACCAGAAGGAAGCGGTCTCGTTGTCGAAGATGTTTGCGCACACGAGCCAGTCGAGCTTTTCGAGCGCCTTCCTGGTCTTGTTCGTGTTCGGAGAGCTCACCGCAGGGTCGGTCCCATAGGCGAAGAGACCCTTTATCCCGCCTTCGTACATCCGGTCGAAGAGATGCAGCTGCGAATAATGCTTCCCGTCGTCGAGCTTGGGCAGCCACGAATAGCCAAAGCCGTTCTCGGGTGTCGCCGCATCGCCGTAGAGGGACTTGAGCCAGCTCACGAAGAAGTTGGGATAATTCTGATAGTAGTTCGCCGACTGCGGGTCATTGCTCGTAGGTGTGTTCTTCTTGAGATACTCTTCCAGCTTGGCCAGAGAGGCGTTGGGCATCTTCAGATAGCCGGGCAGGTTACCGTACAGGATGCAGTGATCCGTGGAGCCCTGTACGTTGGGCTCGCCCCGAAGCGCGTTGATGCCGCCGCCAGCGATGCCCATATTGCCCAGAAGGAGCTGAATGATGGCCATGGTCCGGATGTTCTGGCTCCCGGAAGTATGGTGAGTCCACCCGAGTGCATAGCACTCCGTTCCGGCCTTGTCCGGAGCTCCGGTGGCGCTGTACTCCTCATACACCTTCAGGAGATTTTCCTTGGAGACGCCGGTGATGCTCGAGACCTTGTCCAGGGTGTAGCGGGAGTAGTGCCGCTTCAGGAGCTGGAACACACACTGCGGGTGCTTCAGGGTCGGGTCCTTGAGCGGGACGCCGTTTTCGTCCTTCTGGAATGTCCAGGTGTCCTTGTTGTACGTGCGCTTCTTCGCGTCATATCCCGAGAACAGGCCGTCCTTGAAGGAGAAGTCCGGGTTCACGAGGAACGAGGCGTTGGTATAGTTCACCACATAGTCGCGGAAGAATTTGTTGCCCTCGATAATGTAGTTGATCATGCCCCCCAAAAAGGCGATGTCCGTGCCCGAGCGGATCGGAACGTGGTAATCGCACCGGGCCGAGGTCCTGGTGTAGCGGGGGTCTACGTGAATGACGCGGGCGCCCGCGTCTTTCGCACGCATGATCCATTTGAACGCGATGGGATGGTTCTCCGCCGCGTTGCTGCCCATGATAAGGATAACATCACTGTTTTTCAGATCGATATAGTGGTTCGTCATCGAACCCCTGCCAAACGACTCTCCCAGAGCCGCTACGGAGGGGCTGTGTCAAACCCTTGCCTGGTGATCGATATACACCAGGCCCATCGCCCTCACTGACTGGCTGATGAGCCAGCATTCTTCATTGTCGATATTGGAGCTGCCCAGATGCGCGATGGACTCGGTGCGGTTGACCAGCTGGCCTTTTTCGTTCGTAACGACGAAGTCCTTGTCGCGGGTATCTTTGACAAGGCGGGCGATACGCGAAAAGGCCCAGTCCCAGTCCTTCTCTTCCCACTTGTCGCTGTAGGGCGCCCGGTACCGAATCTTTGTGAGGCGGTGCTTGTTTGCCTCGGTCAGATCGAAGAATCCGGCCCCCTTCGCGCAGAGGGAGCCTTCGTTTATGGGATTCTCGGGGTCCCCCTCGATGTTGATGATCTTGCCCGTCATGCTGTCGACGCTGCATATCAGGCCGCAACCGACAGAGCAGTATGCGCAGACCGTGGTATACTGCTTCGCCGTTTTGATGCGATGCATCTTGTTCAGCTCGTCGGCATACGCATTCACCGGCTTGAAGTTCAACCCCAGCGCGGATGATGCACCAACAACGCCGGAGAGCTTCAGAAAGCCTCTTCGTGTTACTTCCATCAAACCCCTCCTTCCATTATGTGCTGAGATATATATACCCTAATGTGCATAATAAAAACTATTCGAAACCATTGTCAATGCATAAATGAGAATGATCGTGAATATAATCTGTTAGTTGTGTTATTGGTAACATATAAATCGCTAAGCATCGAATGACACTGGATTTCCCTGAATGGCTGTTCATTCGGAAAATGCCCGGCTGAGAGCCAGGGTTGTTTTCTTCTCTTCTTCCTTTCCCCTCGGGAGAGATGGAACAGAAGTAGGGGGAGATCACATAGCTTTCTTTGTCCCTCGCTGCTTAGCCTCGGGAACGCCTCATCCACGAACTTCATGTATCCGGGGCGGCCGTTTCATGAGGAAGTCCTGCGGGAATGCTGGAGCGGGCTGCAAAGATGAAATCTCATGAAAAGACATTCCACTCACAGGACGCCATCGGCCGGTAGCCCTTTCCCTGCATAATGACATCCAGGTGGACGAGGCTGAGAGCGGATATATCGGCATTGAACCGGGCAGCGTCGCTTACGCGGTTTACGGTGATCAGGTAGCTCTTGCACTTCTCGCACACGAACGCTGTTTCCTGGTCATGGCCCTCCACGAAGAAGTAGGTTATGGCATTCTGGTCATCATTTTCGCACGACGGACAGATGACCCTCCCAAACTCCCACTCATGGGCGCACTGTGAGCAGTGGAGCCACCGGATGCCTTTGCCTTCCGGGATCTTCGCGATGATGGGGGGGCCCCCACAGACCGGGCAATAGCCTTTTCCCCATCCAAAGCCTTTGATGAGCCCGGACCAGGTGCGGGCCGTTTTCTCGAGACAGATTCTGCCCGTCATCCTGATTGCCAGGCCGAGGGCGTGCTCCGGGATCTCTTCGATGCGGGCCCATTCCTCAAAGACCTTGCCTCCCTCATCGGGTGACGAAGCAAAGTATTCGGAAATCATGATCCTCTTCTCTCTGACGGCCGCCGCAATCTTTTCCATGTCGGAGGAAAGGTTCGGGAACCCTTTCGAGATCGCCGGCAGCACGGACAGAACGATGAGGCTGCAGACATCTTCTGCAGGTGAGAAGTCATTCTGCCGAAGCAGAGAAACGCCATCTTTGAAAAGCGACTCGTCAAAGTTCATCGTCGTGCCGTTCTCGAAATCGAGTGTGTCCAACAGGTTGGCTTTTTCGATCATCAGCGGCCTGAAGGCGGTGATGATATCCCGGCTGTGCGGGTAATCCCGTGATGCTTTATCCAGTAACTCTTCCAGGCTGTAGATCTTTTCTGCTGCATCCGGCATGTCACATCCTCGTGGACTGCGTACTCTGCTTCATCATGGGCGTTCGGAGACAAGGACCTCTGCTGTCGGCATGGTTCTTTCTCCGATTCCTGTCATAATGACGAAAAAGGCGCCGGACAGGGCGTCCGGCGCCTTTCACGGTTAGATCTTCTCGATGGCAACGGCGCAGGCCTTGTACTCCGCGGTCTGAGTGTTTGGATCGAAGACAGGGTTTGTGAGCCAGTTGGCGTTGCCTTCGCGGAAGTGGAACGCCATCCAGACCATGCCCGGAGGCACCTGCTCGGTGACCTTGGCCTTTACCTCGACCTGTCCGCGCCGCGACTTGACACGGATGATTTCACCGTGCGCGATGCCCAGTGCTTTGGCATCGGCGATCGAGATGTCGGCCGTCTCCTCGGGCAGCAGGAAATTGAGCCCGCTGCGGCCGGTCTGGGTGCGGGTATGGTAGTGGTAGAGTCTGCGGCCGGTGGAGAGGACGAAGGGGTACTGGTCGTCTGGTACTTCTGCAGGGGGAGTCCAGTCGACGGCGTTGAAGACGCCCAGGCCGCAGGTGAACTTGCCTTCGCGGTGCAGGAAGGAGGTGCCGGGATGTTCTTCGTTGGGGCAGGGCCACTGGAGGCCGTCGTTTTCGATGCGGTGGTATTTGATGCCGGCAAGGGAAGGAGCCAGCACGGAGACCTCGTTGTCCCAGATCTCATGCCCGCTGTTCGATGTCCACTCATGGCCGAAGCGCTTGGCGATCTGTTTGAAGATCCACCAGTTGGGCTTGGCCTGCCCCGGGGCGTCGCTGACCTTGCGGATGCGGTTGACGCGCCGTTCGCTGCTGGTGGTGGTTCCGTCGTCCTCGCTCCAGGCCGCCGCCGGGAAGATCACGTGGGCAAACCGGGTGGTCTCGGTGGGGAAGATGTCGTTACAGACCAGGAACTCGGCGGAGGCGAGCTCGTGCTCGACCTTGGCGATGTCCGGCTCGGTATTGGCCAGGTTCTCGCCGAAGATCCAAAGAGCCCTGACCTTGCCGCTCGCGAGGCCTTCCATCATCTGGGGGATCATGAGGCCGGGTTTATCCGGCAGGCCGGTGACGCCCCAGGCCTTTTCGAACTTGGCGCGCGCCTCGGGGTTGGCCACCTGCTGGTAGCCGGGGAAGACGTTCGGCAGAGCACCCATGTCGCAGGCGCCCTGCACGTTGTTCTGGCCGCGCAAGGGGTTGACCCCGCCGCTCTCAACGCCCATGTTGCCCAGCAGCATCTGGAGGTTTGCAGTGCTCATGACGTTGTTCTTGCCGCAGGTGTGCTCGGTGATGCCCAAGGTGTAGCAGAGCATGCAGGGTTTGACCGACGCCAGGAGTCTGGCCGTCTCGCGGATCTTCTCCGGGCTGACCCCGCAGATATCGCTCACTTTCTCCGGAGGATAGGCCATGACTTTGGCCTTGAGCTCATCGAAGCCGGTGGTGCAGGACTGAACGAACTTCTTGTCGTAGAGGTCTTCGGTGATGAGCACGTTCATCAGCGCGTTCAAGAAGGCGATGTCGCTGCCGACCTTGATCTGGACGAAGAGGTCGGCGAAGTCGGCCAGGGGCTGGCGCCTGGGGTCGACCAGGATGAGCTTGGCTCCGTTCATGACGGCGTTCTTCAGGAAGGTGGATGCAACCGGATGGGCCTCGGTCATGTTGGATCCGATCACCATGAACATCTTGGCATTCTGGAACTCGGCAAAGGAGTTGGTCATTGCGCCCGAACCAAAGGAGGTCGCCAGACCGGCGACGGTGGGGGCGTGTCATGTTCGCGCGCAGTGATCGATGTTGTTGCTTTTGAACACTGCGCGGAAGAGCTTCTGCATCTGGTAGGAATCCTCGTTGATGCTCCTGGCGCAGCTCACGCCCGCTACGGCATCGGAGCCGTGCTTGGCGATGATCTCTTTGAATTTTGCCGCAACGAGGTCGAGAGCCTCGTCCCAGGAAGCCTCACGGAACTCGCCGTTTTCCTTGATGAGCGGAGTGGTGAGCCGGTCTTTCGAGTAGATGAAGTCATAGCCGAAGCGCCCCTTGACGCACAGCCTGCCCTTGTTCGGCGCCGCATCCTCCACCGCACTAACCTTGACAATGTGCTTGTCCCGTACATGTAAATCCAACTGACAACCTACTCCACAGTACGGACACGTCGTCCGAACCTTCTCCACATCCTTTTCGCGGCCCGCAAACCGGGCCTTTTTCTCGACGAGGGCGCCTACCGGGCAGGCCTGCAGGCACTGGCCGCAGAACACGCAGTCGCTCTCGTGATACGGCACGTCTACTCCGGCTATGATCTTGGCATGCGGTCCTCGATATCCGAAGCTGATGGCCCTGTTCACCTGAACTTCCTGACATGCCTGGACGCATCGGCCGCACAGGATGCACCTGGTGAAGTCTCTGATGATGAAGGGGTTCGCATCCTCATTTTCATACGGTCTTGTCGCGGTCTCGAACCTGACCTTGTCGATCCCGTAGCGGTACGCCAGGTCCTGGAGCGTGCAGGCACCGGACCGCTCGCAGGTGATGCAGTCGTGGTTGCCGCTTGCCATCAGAAACTCGGTGGTGAGCTTACGCGTTCTGTGGACCCTGTCGGTTTCCGTTTCAACCACCATGCCCTTTTCGGCGGGAGTGGAACACGAAGCCACCAGTGATCGCGCACCCGCCACCTCGACCAGACAGATGCGGCATGCGCCCGTAGGAGTACATCCCTTCAGGTGGCACAGGGTGGGAATGCGCACCCCGTTGTTTTCGGCCACGGTGAGGATTGTCTGCCCCGGCTCGAACTCGACCTGTTTGCCGTTCAAAGTTAGCGTGAAGCTGTCCATTCAACTCTCCTTAGATATAGGTATCATGCTGGGGAGGGGGTATCCTGCCACAGTATGTGTCTCTTCCATGAAAATCTCTATACCCAAGCAAGCGAATTATGTCAATATAGACACAATGGATTATTCCTGTTTTTCCATTATCACTTTGCCGTAAGCCCCCGGGAAGAAAAGTGAACGGTTGCGCTCAAGCACCCTTACGGGGTAGCCTTATGTATATGACATCGTCCGGATCCATACCGAACGATATTTCGGCAAACACCCACTTTCTTGCTTCCCGCTTGGATCCGAAAATGACTATTTCTCCGCATGAATCCCGCAACCAGAGATATTTCCCCCGCTCCATGTCACATGGTTCATACGCTACAGCCCACCTTTCCCGCATGCCTCCTCCGGATCGTGGATTATCAGGATATGCTTTTCTATTATTATGCAAAAGCTAGCACATATAGCAGATCGATTCCACAACATTCTGGCAATTATTTCAAGAGCTGAATTCCTACCACCAAGAGCCTGCCCTGATATGCATTTCGAACAGACCGGCATAGGACATATTCCGATACCGGATAAGAATCCGCCGGGGTGTGCTTAAATATGCAAAAGGACATATAATAAAAGAGAATCATCAATATTTCCGTTGAGTCCGCCGGACTCACATTGGGCAAGCAGAATCCCGGCCTCAGAGAAAAACCGACAGGAGCAGCTGCCCATACCTTACAAACAATTCATTTCTGGACTGATGGATACGAACCGGAAACTGTAATTATATGTACAGCGAAGCATAATTACGCAAGGAGGATTGTATGTTCAGAACATTGAAGCCATTTGAATACCTCGAGCCGAAAACGCTCGAGGAAGCAACAAAGGCCTTGTCCAAGCGCGGGGCGCAGGCAAAGGTGTATGCGGCCGGCGTGGATCTGGTCCCCCGTATGCGCAAGCGTGTCATCGAGCCGAAATGTATCGTCAACATTCAGAACGTCAAAGAGCTGGATGATGTCATTGCGGCCAAGGGAAAAGGCGTGAGGATCGGCTCGCTCGCAAGCAAGCGCAGCATCGAGCTCTCGAGCCTGATCAAGGAGAAGTATTTCGTGCTCCACGAGGCCATCTCCAGCATCGTGTCAGTCCAAGTCAAGAGTCAGGGCACCGCTGTCGGCAACCTGTGCGTGGCCACCCCGGCTTCCGACGTTGCGACGGCACTGTACGTTCTCGATGCCAAGCTCAACGTGTTCGGTCCCTCCGGCGAGAGGCAGATCCCTATCGACGAGTTCTATCTCGGGGTAGGGAAGACCGTTCTGGAGCCCGCCGAGATCATCACAGAGATACTGCTCCCGGCCCCAGCGGCGAATACCGGCGGCGCCTTTGCCAAACTGGTGAGGACGGCCGAAGACATCGCCAAGGTCAACGCTGCGGCATCCATCACCCTGGACAAGGGCGTGTGCAAGGATGTCCGGATCTCGCTCGGCTCCGTGGCCCCGACGGTCGTGAGAGCCAAGAAGGCGGAGGCTATCCTCAGGGGAAAGAAGGTCGATCAGAAGCTGATCGAGCAGGCCGCCAAGGCAGCAGCAGAAGAGGTGGCGCCGATCACTGACCTTCGCTCCACAGCGGCCTACAGAAAAGAAACGAGCGGCGTGCTGGTGAAGCGCGTACTGACGAAAGCCCTGGAAAGAGCCCAGGCATAGGCAAGGAGGTAAGTCATGAAGAAAGAACTCATCAATTTGACCATCAACGGCGCACCCTACGAGCTGGAGGTGGAGCCGAACCTGATCCTGAACACGCTCCTGAGAGACAGGCTCGGGCTCACCGGTACGAAGATCAGCTGCGGTGAAGGCGAGTGCGGGGCCTGCACGATCTTGGTCGATGGCAAGCCCATGCTCTCCTGCAGCATGCTGGCCGTGGCGGCGAACGGCAAGAATATCACCACCATCGAAGGCCTCGCCAAAGACGGCGAGCTCCACATAATCCAGAAGAAGTTCATCGAGAAGGGCGCCATCCAGTGCGGCTACTGCTCGCCCGGAATGATCCTTGCCGTAAAGGCCCTGCTCGACGAGAACCCAAACCCCACCAGCGCTGACGTCAAGAAGGCCATCGGCGGCAACCTGTGCCGGTGCACCGGCTATGTGAAGATCGTCGACGCGGCACTGGCAGCAGCGAAAGCATGATCAGAGGAGGAAATGAGTATGACAACCAAACACAAAGCTGTAGGAAAGCGAATCACCCAGAAAGACGCGGTGCTCAAAGCCACGGGTGAGGGAATATACGTGGCCGACGTGAACCTGCCGGGACAGCTGTGGGGCAAGGTGCTGCACAGCCCGTACGCCCACGCCAATATCAAGAAGATCGACAAGTCCAAGGCAGAGGCCCTGCCCGGAGTCAAGGCCGTCATCACGTTCGAGGACACGCCCAAGATCCTCTACGCGCGTTCCTTCCGCGATCAGCCGCTCAGCCCCACTAAGGCGCTGCAGCGCTCCGATGAGTACATCCTCTCGGACAAGTGCCGCTACTGGGGCGACGCGATCGCGGCCGTGGCTGCGGTGGACGAGGAAACCGCCGAAAAAGCCATTGGACTGATCGAGGTGGAGTACGAGGTTCTGCCCTTTGTGCTCGATCCGCGCGATGCCGTGAAACCGGGCGCGCCCGTCATCCAGGACTGGGCCCCGAACAATATCCCGGTATCAGGCCCCTGCCCTCCGTTTTTGAAAAAGGGCGACGTGAACAAAGGCTTCGAGGAGTCCGACGTGGTCGTCGAGGGCACCTTCTTCTCCATGAAGCAGATCATCGGCCAGCTCGAACCCCAGAGCTGCGTTGCCAACTACGATTCCAACGGCAGGATCACGATCTACAGCCCCTGCCAGCTGGCACACCCCTTCAGGCGTGAGCTGGCAAAGATGTTCGGCGTAGGCTCGGGCATGATCACCGTGAACAGCACCGCCTTCGTGGGCGGGAGCTTCGGCTGCAGGCTGAGCTGCCACAACGAGCCCATCGCCATCATGCTCTCCAAGGTGGCCCGCAAGCCGGTCAAGCTGATCTACTCCAAGGAAGAGGACTTCTGCAATATCGACTCCAGGACGCCTGACTACATCACCTGCAAGCTGGGCATGAAGAAGGACGGAACCCTGCACTCGCTGAGAGTCGACACGATGGCCTGGGCAAGCGGATACCTGAGCCGTGCCATGCTGGCCGGCAGCATCACGCTGGTATGGGGCATGGGCCATTACCGCTGCAACAACATCGACGGGTCGTTCCAGGTCGTCTACACCAACACCCCGCTCTCCGGCGCTATGCGCGGCTTCGGCAACCCCGAGGTCATGTGGGCTGTCGATCAGCTCATGCATGAGGCTGCGGTGAAGCTCGGACTCGATCCGGTCGAGGTCGCGCTCAAGAACGCCAAGAAGCCCGGCGAGCCGTCCAACATGGGCGGATTGCCCCTCGAGAGCACCTATCTCGAAGACTGCATCAAGAGAGGCGCCGAGGCAATCGGCTGGAAGGAAAAGTACGGGAAGAACAAGGGCGGCACGGGCACGAAGAAGCGCGGTGTAGGCATGTCCACCATGACCCACTGCAGTGACGGCTGGCCCCTCCTGCTGGCACACTCCGGCGCTATGATCAAGTTCAACGAGGACGGCTCGGTCAACCTCGTCTGCCACCCCGGCTCACCCGGCACCCATATCTGGGGATCGCTCGCACAGGTTGCGGCTGAGACCATCGGCATCCCGGTCGAAGACGTGCACATCTCCGGCATGAACACCGATGTTACGGTGTTCGACCTCGGGTCCCATGCAAGCCGTTCGATGTACGTGACCGGCAACGCGGTCAAGATCGCCGCCCAGAAGGCAAAGAAAGAGCTGCTCGACTATGCCGCCAAGATGATGGTCGAAGATCCCGATGACCTGGATGTCGACGGCCGCGAGATCTATGTAAAATCGAACCCGGCCAAGCGCATCCCCGTACGTGAAGTGGCTCATGAGGCTATCTTCGGCGCCCGCGGCGACGGGTACACCCCCGCTGGCATCGGCTGCTGGAACAGCACCTACTCTTCACCCCCGACTGCGGCCTACTTCGCTGAGGTGGAGGTGGACACCGAGACCTATGAGGTCAAGGTGCTCAAGTTCGTCACCGCCATGGACTGCGGCAAGGCCATCAACCCCATGACTGTCGAAGGCCAGTGTGAAGGCGGCATCCAGAACGGTATGGGACACGGTCTTACCGAGAACTACGTCTACGACGAGAAGACCGGCAAACCGCTGAGCCTCAACTACACGACCTACAAGATGCCGGGTGCCTTGGACATGCCCGATGAGACCCAGATCATCCTTATCGACAAGCCCGATCCCAAGGGTCCCTACGGCGCCAAAGGCGTGGGCGAGCCTGCCCTGGTGGGTATCGCGCCGGCCATCGCCAACGCGGTCTACGACGCGATCGGTGTTCGGATCTACGATCAGCCGATCACCCCAGAGAAGCTGATGAAAGCCATGAAGGAAAAGGCGTGAAAATAACTGCGGAAAGGGGCTCTGGAAGAAGAGATTGCGGTAGATGCTCCGCCGCAGCCATTCGAATTTCTTCCTCCACATAGGCGTACATGCGAAGGGCCGGGTCGGGGTACCTCGCAGGCTCCGATTTCGGCCCTTTGCATGAACCCGTACGAGAGCCCGGAGAATCGTCCGTGCCGCGGGAAAGTACCACGGCTGCCACGAGAGAAACGGGCGGGAGGGGACGAGATCATGCCGGGCGACGGCAAGAAGATGTGAAAGAGAGATGGGTTATGGCGGTTAATTATGAAAATCATAACATAATGAAAAATTGGATATCGCCCGTGTTTCGGGGAGCGGTTTTCAAGGCCGCGCCAGGACAAATTTTTTTGGCACAGGCTTCCGGTCTGGAATACTCCGGATCGGACGAGTGACCGGGGGAGCGGGATGAAGAACCGGGAGACGACAGAATGTGTTGTCCTAGGGGCTCTCATGACCGGCCCGATGCACGGCTATGACATTATGAAATTCGTTGACCGTCACCTGTCGGGCATCTGGCACATAAGCACGAGCCAATTGTACGCCCTGAACCACCGGCTCGAAGAGAGGGGGCTGGTGAGCGGGAGCACTTCGCCGCAGGGCAACCAGCCGCCAAAGCGGACCCTCTCCATCCTTCCGGAGGGGAGAAAGAGGTTCATGCGCTGGGTAGTCAGCCCCACGCCGCACGTTCGGGATCTGCGAATGGAGTTCCTGACCAAGCTCTTCTTCCTGAGGCACCTGGGGATCAAAGGGGGAAGGGAGCTCATCGATGCACAGGCGGAGCTGCTGAAGTCTCTGAAGGAAAAGGTGGAGCAAGACTGGGGGGCTCAGGAGGACGGTTTTGCAAAGGTCGTGCTCGGCTTCAAGCGGGCGCAGTTCGAGATCATCCTGAGCTGGCTGGGTGCGGACGCGGTCCAGTTCGTGGAAGCGATCGATAGTTGCGGGCCGGACGAGCTGCCTGGTTTGGAGGCATATCCGGAGGAGTCGGCATGGCGGGAAAAACAAGGCTGAAGGCACGTGTGAGCGGTATCGTTCTTGCGGCCGGCAGGTCGAGCCGCATCGGCGGGACAAAACAGCTGCTCGAGTTCAACGGGAACACGCTCCTGGGCGGAGTGATCGCAGCCGCGAAGAGCTCGAGGCTCGACGAGATCCTCGTGGTGCTGGGACATGATGCTCAGAACATAGAGAGGCGCGTCGACCTCAGTGGTGTGCGCGTGGTGATGAACGAAGACTACGAGCAGGGGCAGAGCACTTCCGTGAAGGCGGGGCTCAGTCACGTCTCCCCGCATGCCGATGCAGCCATGTTCCTGCTGGCCGACCAGCCCCTGGTTGACGGGCGGATCATCGACGCCCTGATTGCGGGCTTCGAGGACTCCCGGAAGCCCATAGTCGTCCCGGTATCCGGCGGCAGGCGGGGCAACCCGGTGATCATCGGCAGAGAGCTCTTTGCCGAGCTCGCGGCTTCAGCACGGGGGGATGCAGGAGCCAGGGTGCTCTTCGGGACCCATGCCGGGGACATGCGCTGCGTCGAACTGGGCACGCTTTGTATTCACGCGGACGTGGACACTCTGGAAGACTACCGTCGGCTTCTGGCAACCGCCGGAGATGCCCCGGAAGACCCATCGCAAATCCGGAGTAACGATGAGGTGAAGGATGAACATACAGGCGAGGCATAACATTATCGAGGCGTCAAGGGAGCAGTTCGGAGAGATCCTCTGGCACATCGGTCTGCTGGACTGCCCGGTAAGCGTGAAGGCCGGAATCCTGACCCCGGAGCAGACCAGCGGCAATCCTTTGAGGAGCGACTACCCCATCATCGAAGGCAAGGAACGCATAGTGGAGGCCGAGTTCCGCGGATCGCGGGGCCATGCCTTCACCGACAGCCCCATCGATTTCGTGGGGTGCCTTCAGGACGTGCTGGGGCTTCCCACAGATTCGAACAGGAATCGGGCTGTTTATCTGGCCGTGCTCAATGCGACGCTCAGGTATCTGGGCATGGTGACAGGAACTGTACACTGCAGGAACGAGGAGCCCGAGCAATGTGCCTGGCGCATTGCCGGACATATACGAGAAACCTGGGGTAGGCCGAGAATCGGACTCATCGGGCTGAACCCGGCTATTGCCGAGATGCTGGTGAAATCCTTCGGGAGCGACCATGTGCGGATCACGGATCTGGATCGCAAACATATCGGCGCCCATAGGTTTTCAGTGGAGATATGGGACGGGAGAACCCGGACTGAAGAGCTCATCGAACGGTCTGACGTGGTGCTGGCCACCGGCACCACGCTGGGCAACGGGTCCTTCGATATGATCTGGGAGCTGCTGGATAAGCACCGGAAGCCGCACCTCTTCTATGGCGTGACTATCGCCGGGATCAGCGGACTCATGGGGATCGACCGGATCTGCCCCTACGGGGCATGAGGGCCGATCGGGGCAAAAGAAAAAAGGAGAGACATACATATGAAAAAAATCCGAGTTGAAGACGCGGTCGGGACCGTTCTGGCCCATGACGTGACGCGGATCATTCCCGGCGTGTTCAGGGGCGTGGGGTTCAGAAAGGGGCATATCATCCGGGAGGATGATATCCCCGATCTGCTCAAGATAGGCAAGAAGCACCTCTATGTCCTGGACCTGGACGAGGACCGGATGCACGAGGACGAGGCAGCGCTGCGCATCGCGGAGCTGATCTGCGGTGACAACCTTCGGTGGACCGAGCCCAGGGAAGGCAAGACAAAGATCATCTCCACCATCGACGGATTGCTCGAGGTCGACGTTGGGGCGCTGCTCGCCATCAACTCCTTGGGGGATGTGGTCGTCTCGACCCTCAAGACACATTTTCCCTGCAGAAAGGGCCAGGTCGTTGCCTGCACCCGGATCATCCCGCTGGTGATTTCCTGCGGAAAGATAGAAAAGCTGGGCCTCTCCGCCGGTGCCGGGGGACCGGTTTTGAGAATTCTGCCTTATACCAGACGCTTGGTCGGCCTGGTGGTAACCGGCTCGGAGGTCTATGAGGGCCTGGTCAAGGACGAGTCCGACCGGTTCATTGCCTCCAAGCTCGGTGAGTACAGCGCCAGGCTGGTCCGCAAGATCATAGTTCCGGACGATGCCGGCCGGATCGCCGAGGCGGTTCGCGAGCTGTATGACCAGGGCTGCGAGGTGATCCTCACCAGCGGCGGGCTCTCGGTCGACCCCGACGACGTGACACGGGAGGGGGTGCGGGCCTCGGGTGCGGAGATCGTCTCCTACGGCAGCCCCGTGCTGCCGGGCGCCATGTTCCTCAATGCCCGGCTGGGCGATGTGCCTATCGTGGGGTTGCCGGCGGGCGTGTTTTTCAGCCCCCGGACAATCTACGACCTGATGCTGCCCCGCGTGCTTGCAGGCAGGCAGCCGAGCTCCTCGGAGATCGCGGCGATGGGCCACGGCGGGCTGTGTATGGAGTGCGAGGTCTGTCATTTCCCGGTCTGCCCCTACGGCAGGTGAAACGGGACAGTCAGGGCACACCACGGCGGCCATGGGCGACGAGACGCGTGCAGTAGAGAGAGACTCCGGGATGAAAGATCTGTACGAACACATGGGGTTTCGCGGCGGCGGCGTGATCACCCTGGTGGGAGCGGGCGGCAAGACCACCCTTATGTTCCGGCTTGCCCGTGAGCTTTCCGCAATCGACGGCCCGGTGCTCACGACCACCACCACAAAGATCTATCGTCCCGGCCCGGATGATTCGCCGCAGGTGATTGTTTCGGCCTCGGCCGAAGAGGTGCTCGCCCGGTCGTCATGCATACTGGAGACATCCCGACATGTCACCGCCGGGGCGGGCTTTCTCGAAGAGCAGGGCAAGCTCACGGGATTTGAGCCTGAAGATATCCGACAGCTCCGCGATGCCGGGCTCTTCAAATGGATTCTGGTGGAGGCGGATGGCGCCGCCCATCGGTCCCTGAAGGCGCCGGCGGATCACGAGCCGGTGGTTCCGGACTGCACCCGGTGGCTCGTGGTGCTGGTCGGGCTGGATGCCATCGGCAGGCCTCTGGACGGTCGGAGGGTGTTCCGGCCGGAGCAGTACTCGCGAATTACCGGGCTGGCGATAGGGGAAAGGGTGACCGAGGAATCGGCCGCCTTGGCGATCCTCCATGAGCAGGGCATGATGAAGGGCTGCCCGGCCGGGGCGATCAGGTATGTGTTCTTCAACAAAGCCGAGGATCCTGTTGCGAGGCGCACCGGGAGGAAGACCGCAGAGGTGCTGCTCGATCGGGCGGTCGGAAGGCTCCACGCCGTATTCATCGGGACTGCCCGCGGAGACACCCGGAAGACCGAGCGCATCGATTTTTCTGGCGTGGATCCGTGCGAGCAAAGCGAGGTGAGTTCATGACGGCGACAACGAGAAGGCCGGCCGGCCGTATCTATGCCCTGACTCTGAGGTTTGTCCGGCTGGCGCAGGCAGCTGGGCCATGGGAGGATGCCCGTGCCTGACAGATGGGCGACGGCTAAAATTCGTGACGAAATGCATGGAGGATGCGGCATGATAGAGAAGGCATGGGAGTGGATCAAGGACGGTAAGGAAGTGGCCCTGGCCACGGTGATCGCGACCTGGGGATCATCCCCGCAGCCCGTGGGCAGCCAGATGGTGATCGACGGAGACGGGCGGTTCGAGGGCTCTGTTTCCGGAGGCTGCGTAGAGGGAGCGGTTGTCGAGGAGGCCCTGGAGGTCATCCGGAAGGGGAAGCACCGGCGGCTGTTTTTCGGCGTGAGCCGCGAGCGGGCGTGGGAGGTAGGGCTCGCCTGCGGCGGCGAGATGGAGGTGTTTGTGGAAAAGGTGACCTGGCTCACCGTGCTCGAGGAGCTCTTGAAGCTCAGGGCGGCTTGCCGGCCTGCATGTCTGATCACGGACCTTCAAACCGGCGGGAAGACCCTGGTCCCGCTCGACGAGGCTCCGTCGCCTGATTCGCGGGCCGCCGGTCTGATGCACCTGGTCGAAGGTATGAAGTCCGTGGAGCGCAACACCACAGCAGTCGCTGGAGGGAGGGAATTATTTCTCCACAGCTTTCAGCCCTCCCCCAGGCTCGTGATCATAGGCGCAGTCCATATCGCGCAGGCCCTGGTGCGAATCGGCAGAGTGGCCGGCTACGAGGTCTCGGTTGTGGATCCCCGCGAGGCGTTTGCGGACACCGTGCGGTTTCCCGATGTGCAGGTTTGCGTAGAGTGGCCGGACGAGGCGATAAAGCGCATGGGGCTCCATTCACGAACAGCCGTCGTCACCCTGACCCACGATCCCAAGCTGGACGATCCGGCCTTGGAGGCTGCGCTCGAGTCCAACGTATTCTATATCGGGGCGCTCGGCAGCCGGAAAACCCATGCGGCTCGGCTCGAGAGGTTCAGGCAGGCGGGCCTCGCCGAAGAGATGCTGGAGCGGATACATGGGCCCGTGGGATTGGACATCGGCGCGGTCAGCCCCGAGGAGATCGCCCTGTCCATCATGGCTGAGATCACATCGGTCAGGCGCCGGGGTGACAGTCGCCGAAAGGTTCAAGGAGCTGTTTTGCCGGCAACCGGGGACAGCGCGTGCAGCAGATGATGGAAAGAACATCCCGAATGGTTTTCGATCCGGATCGGGTGGCCGCGCAGTTCGGCATTCTGAAGCGCCGGGTCGGGGGCATGCCGCTTCACTACTTGGACAGTGCGGCCACCTCACAGATGCCTGACTGCGTGATCGAGGCCGTGGCCGCGCACGACAGGACCTGCCGGGCGAACGTGAAGAGAGGTGTCCACCGGCTCTCCGAAGAGGCGGACGAGGCATATGAGAATGCGCGCGCCGAGGCGGCGCGGTATATAGGAGCCGCCGATCCGGGCGAGGTGATCTTCACCGGCGGGGCAACAGACGGGATCAATCTTCTGGCAAACAGTCTCGGGCAGGAGATGGCGCAGGGGGACGAGATTCTGCTTTCCCAGCTGGAGCATCACAGCAACCTCGTTCCCTGGCAGATGCTCAGACAGCGTAGAGGAGTAACGCTCAGGTTTCTTCCTGTCACACCAAACGGCCGCATCGACATGAGCTCTCTGGAGTGCCTCGTCACCCGGAACACGAAGCTGGTGGCGATCTCGCACGGATCCAATGTCACCGGTGCGCTCACCGACGCTGGTGCGGTCGCCGCGCTGGTTCATGACAGGGGGGCGCGGCTCATGCTCGACGGAGCGCAGGCGGCCGCTCACGGACCCCTGGACATGGGGGCGCTTGGGGCGGATTATTACGTGTTTTCCGGGCACAAGGTGTACGGCCCCAGCGGGGTCGGTGTACTGTGGGGGCGAAAAGAGCTGCTGGAAGACATGCAGCCGGCGTTCGGCGGAGGTGAGATGATCGGGGATGTCACGCTGGAGAAGAGCGACTACCTGCCCCCCCCACACCGCTTTGAGGCCGGCACGCCGCCCATCACTCAGGCCGTGGGGCTCGCCACTGCCTTGAAATGGCTCAGCTCCCAGGATCTCGAAGGGCTTCGCCTGCATATGAAGCAGCTCACGGATCAGCTGATGGAAGGGCTCGAGCATATCGGCCGCCGAAGGAAGATCCGGATCCTGGGACCGCTGCGTGGAGAGCCGCGCCTGCCGCTGGTATCCTTCTCGGTGGAAGGCATTCACCCCCACGATATCTGCCAGATCATGAGCGACCGCCACGGTGTGGCGCTGCGAGGCGGACATCACTGCGCAAAACCCCTGCACGATCTCTTCGGCCTCGACGGAACGTGTCGCGCAAGCCTCGCGGCATATACCCTCCGGGGTGATATCGATGTCCTCCTGAGGGGTATGGAGGACTGTATCAGGATATTGGGATGATTTGATGGGAGAGAGCCGCCCTGCCGACAGGTGCAGCCGGGCCTTGCGGGCGGGATGTTCCCGCCGGGATGCCGCCGTTCTACCAGGCGTCTTGAAAAACCAGCATGCAGGAGGAGTCCCGAGACATGAAAACGAGTCTGTACCACGAACGGATTCTCGAGTTGGCGGACAATGCCGAATATGTACGCATCATCGAACGCCCTGACCGGGAAGCCTCCGGGACAAACGCCCTGTGCGGCGACAGGGTCTCTATCCAGCTCGAAATGGACAGGGACGAGATCAGGCGCCTGTATTACCAGGTGCGCGGGTGCCTGCTCTGCAGGGCGTCATGTGCAGAGTTGGCGCGTATTGCAACAGGGCTTGATCGCACGCGGCTGAAAGTCCTGCGTGATGCCCTTGAGAGGTTTCTGAGATCACCCGGCAACGGATCGACGATACCCCCCGGCCTTCATGTTTTCGAACCGGTACGCGCACACAGAAGCAGGCACCGCTGCGTGCTGCTTCCGTATGATGCGGCGCTCCAGGCGCTGTCCGATCCGGACATATGAACCGGCCCCTGGAGGATGTCTGCCCTTTTCAGCTCGCACGGCCGTCTCGCAGCAAAAAGCATTCTGGAGGGACTCCTGCCGCAATAATATTCGATATGCATTCCGAAAGACTGGCTGAGACCAGCACCTGCCATCTTTTTCTCTCATGTCACGCAGTGAAGAGACCTCGATACGACGATCGAGGGTCTCCATCGCGGCTTTTTCAAAGGATGGGAGCGCGAGCCCTTAAGTCACCGGCTTCGGCAGCAGCAGATTCTTCAGCAGCGAGAGCTTTTTCACAAAACTCGAAGAGATGAAGATCAGACCGTACAGTGAATGGAAGCGCCTGATTTTTTTCGGATCGTAGGGATGCCATATCCAGAATTTGTTCCAGAGCGGACGGGGTATGGGCATGGTGTCGTAATTCACATGACATGCCAGGCACAAGTCCCTGAGCCCGTCATCCGAATGGGCCCTGCCCGTTCCGCTCTCTTTGAACCCCTGCCAGGGGGTTTCGGGGAATACATGAGTGATCAGAGTCTCGTTGAGCATGACGGTACCGGCGTCTATCTGTTCAGCAATCCGCCTCCCCTGCTTGGTGTCCTTCGTAAAAACATACGCGCTCAGCCCATAGATGCCTTCATTGGCCTTGCGGATCGCCTCCCGGTCGTCTTCCACGCTCATAATCGGGAGGATGGGGCCGAAGGTCTCTTCCCGCATCACCGCCATATCGTCGGTGACATGGGTCAATACCGTCGGCTCGAAGAACATGCCGCCTCTGTCCGATACCTTGCCGCCCGTAAGGACACTGGCGCCCTTTCTTACAGCATCTTCAACCTGTCTCCGAACGATCTCGAACTGCTCCCTGCTGGTCATGGCGCCGATGTCCGCGCGGCTGTTTCGGGCGGGATCGTCCTGGATGAGCTCGCGTGTAAGCTTCACCACTTCTTTCACGAAGACATCGAATACATTCTTGTGGATATACACCCTTTCCACGGATGCGCATATCTGCCCTGAATTCCCGAAGGCGCCGTTGACGACCGACCGTGCCGCCAGCGCGATATCGGCATCTTTGCAGACAATGGCCGGGTCCTTGCCGCCCAGTTCCATCGAGCAGGGGATGAGATGCTTCCCGCAGAGCGCGGCCACCACCTTCCCGATTTCTGTAGACCCGGTGAAGTAGACGAAATTGATGTGAGGGGCCCCTTTTTCAATCAGCTCTTCCGCCATTCTTCCAGGGCCGGAAACGATCTGGAAAAGCTTGGGATCGAGGCCCGCCGCATCGAAGATCTCCCGCAGCTTGTAGGCGATGAGCGGAGTCAGCGAGGCCGGCTTCAGCAGGACGCCGTTGCCTGCAATGAGGTTCATAATGACCGCTCCCGCCGATATGGTGAAAGGGAAATTCCACGGCGAGATGATGAGAGTCACCCCTCGCGGCCTGTAGTGGATATAGCTCTTGCGGTTTTTGAACATCCAGATGGGAATGGGTTTCGGCGCCAGGATCTTCTCCGCTCTTTTCACGAAGTATGCGCTGAGATGGATGACCGGGAGCACTTCATGGATATATGCTTCGTACAGGGGCTTGCCGTTCTCCGCGCTCAGCAGCCTCGCGACCTCGTCCGCCCGTTCGTGAAGGATCTCTCCAAAGGCCCTTATGATCTCCAGACGCCTGCCGACAGGGATTTGTGCCCATTTCGCTTGTGCTTGCCGGGTTTCCCGGAGCGCCGCCAGGGATTCATCCACACTGAATGAGGGGACTTCTCCGATCTTTTTCCCGTCAGCCGGACTGAATACCTCAAGCATCACATGACCTCTTGTCGCACCGATCTTTTCAGCCGCGCGTGTATTCATATTTCCTCCTTGCAACGGTAATTATGAACGATAAGAGAGTCATTCGTTCCCGTGCCTGTAACCGTACTCGAGCAGAGAGGCAGCAGGGCGCGAAATACTATATTATGCAAAAAAATGCATAATAAAATGCAGACCGTTTCCAGTCAATAGAAGGAGATAGGAAAATTGTGTAATACGATCTCTTACAACACTATGTCTTCGGAAGCAGGCTGCGAGGCTCTCCATCGAAGGGGAAGGGTGATCGAGAAGGTGGTGCCCCTGTCGGGTTCGCTCCTGACCGAGACCGTTCCCCCATAGAGCCCGACTATCTGCCTGACGATCGCAAGCCCCAGGCCGGTTCCCCAGATATCCCGGGTATTTTCGTTCTTGATGCGTACGAATTCCTGGAAAAGCCGCGACTGCTCCTCGCCGGTCATGCCGATCCCCGTATCCGCCACCTCGACGGTGATCCCGGCCCCCTCCTTCGTTATGGTTACAGTCACAGATCCGTCCACTCTATTGTATTTCACGGCATTGTCTATGAGATGCCGCAGGACGAGCTCGATCTCCCCGGTTCCGGACTCCATGATGAGGCCGTCCTCTATATCGGCCGCAATCGTGATGTTCCGGGCCCGAGCCGGTTCCCGGAACCCGTCCAGGATGGCGCGCGCCGTTTTCGATACGTCCAGTGTGGTGAGTGCACGGGACGGGGAGGGCGTCCGGATTCTCGACCAGTCTACGACATCGGTGATGAGCTCCCGCATCTGATGCAGCCTGGAGACAGACTTCTCCAGTATCGGCAGATAGGGTTCTACGGAGTCGCCCAGCACCCGGTTCTGCATGATTTCCAGATACGATTCCACCGCATTCAAGGGCGACTTCAGGTCGTGTCCGAGAACCGTCAACACATCGATCGACGTCATACCTTCTTCTCGAGATTGACCGCGCATGCCTTGTATTCCGCGGTCTGCGTGACCGGGTCGAATGCCGGGTTTGTGAGCCAGTTGGCGTTGCCTTCGCGGAAGTGGAACGCCATCCAGACCATGCCCGGAGGCACCTCCTCGGTGAGGCGCGCTTTCACGACGACCTCTCCCCTGCGGGACCATACCCTCACGTAATCTCCGTCTGCGATATCGCGGCTTTTCGCGTCATGGGGAGAGATGTCGGCCGTCTCCTCGGGCAGCAGGAAATTGAGCCCGCTGCGGCCGGTCTGGGTGCGGGTATGGTAGTGGTAGAGTCTGCGGCCGGTGGAGAGGACGAAGGGGTACTGGTCGTCTGGTACTTCTGCAGGGGGAGTCCAGTCGACGGCGTTGAAGACGCCCAGGCCGCAGGTGAACTTGCCTTCGCGGTGCAGGAAGGAGGTGCCGGGATGTTCTTCGTTGGGGCAGGGCCACTGGAGGCCGTCGTTTTCGATGCGGTGGTATTTGATGCCGGCAAGGGAAGGAGCCAGCACGGAGACCTCGTTGTCCCAGATCTCATGCCCGCTGTTCGATGTCCACTCATGGCCGAAGCGCTTGGCGATCTGTTTGAAGATCCACCAGTTGGGCTTGGCCTGCCCCGGGGCGTCGCTGACCTTGCGGATGCGGTTGACGCGCCGTTCGCTGCTGGTGGTGGTTCCGTCGTCCTCGCTCCAGGCCGCCGCCGGGAAGATCACGTGGGCAAACCGGGTGGTCTCGGTGGGGAAGATGTCGTTACAGACCAGGAACTCGGCGGAGGCGAGCTCGTGCTCGACCTTGGCGATGTCCGGCTCGGTATTGGCCAGGTTCTCGCCGAAGATCCAAAGAGCCCTGACCTTGCCGCTCGCGAGGCCTTCCATCATCTGGGGGATCATGAGGCCGGGTTTATCCGGCAGGCCGGTGACGCCCCAGGCCTTTTCGAACTTGGCGCGCGCCTCGGGGTTGGCCACCTGCTGGTAGCCGGGGAAGACGTTCGGCAGAGCACCCATGTCGCAGGCGCCCTGCACGTTGTTCTGGCCGCGCAAGGGGTTGACCCCGCCGCTCTCAACGCCCATGTTGCCCAGCAGCATCTGGAGGTTTGCAGTGCTCATGACGTTGTTCTTGCCGCAGGTGTGCTCGGTGATGCCCAAGGTGTAGCAGAGCATGCAGGGTTTGACCGACGCCAGGAGTCTGGCCGTCTCGCGGATCTTCTCCGGGCTGACCCCGCAGATATCGCTCACTTTCTCCGGAGGATAGGCCATGACTTTGGCCTTGAGCTCATCGAAGCCGGTGGTGCAGGACTGAACGAACTTCTTGTCGTAGAGGTCTTCGGTGATGAGCACGTTCATCAGCGCGTTCAAGAAGGCGATGTCGCTGCCGACCTTGATCTGGACGAAGAGGTCGGCGAAGTCGGCCAGGGGCTGGCGCCTGGGGTCGACCAGGATGAGCTTGGCTCCGTTCATGACGGCGTTCTTCAGGAAGGTGGATGCAACCGGATGGGCCTCGGTCATGTTGGATCCGATCACCATGAACATCTTGGCATTCTGGAACTCGGCAAAGGAGTTGGTCATTGCGCCCGAACCAAAGGAGGTCGCCAGACCGGCGACGGTGGGGGCGTGTCATGTTCGCGCGCAGTGATCGATGTTGTTGCTTTTGAACACTGCGCGGAAGAGCTTCTGCATCTGGTAGGAATCCTCGTTGATGCTCCTGGCGCAGCTCACGCCCGCTACGGCATCGGAGCCGTGCTTGGCGATGATCTCTTTGAATTTTGCCGCAACGAGGTCGAGAGCCTCGTCCCAGGAAGCCTCACGGAACTCGCCGTTTTCCTTGATGAGCGGAGTGGTGAGCCGGTCTTTCGAGTAGATGAAGTCATAGCCGAAGCGCCCCTTGACGCACAGCCTGCCCTTGTTCGGCGCCGCATCCTCCACCGCACTAACCTTGACAATGTGCTTGTCCCGTACATGTAAATCCAACTGACAACCTACTCCACAGTACGGACACGTCGTCCGAACCTTCTCCACATCCTGGAAACGAGCCTTGCCGATGGACTTCCTTTCGATCAGCGCTCCGACCGGGCAGACCTGGATGCACTCGCCGCACTGGACGCATGTCGAAGCCCCCATGGGCGTGCCGAAGCCGAATCCTACCCTCGCGTCGTACCCACGGTTCATGATCCTGGCGGCGCGGTTGACCACCACATGATTACATGCCTCTACGCACCTGCCGCACAGGATACACTTGGTGTAGTCTATGCGTATGAAGGCTGAGCTGTCGTCGAGATCAGGAGGATATTCCCTTTTTCTCACATCCTTGTCTTCGATCTTGAGATGATATGCGGCATCCTGGAGCTCGCAGCTCCCGCTCTTTTCGCAGACGATGCAGTCGTGATTGCCCGACGAGAGCGCGAGCTTGATCACAAAGCGCTGTGCCTCGATCAGATGTTCGGAGTCCGTGACGATCTCCATTCCGTCTCTGACGGGCGTATTGCACGAGGTCACCGGGGCTGGGCTGCCCTTCACTTCGACCACGCATGCCCTGCACCGCGCGTGCGCGCCGGTTTTTTCATGATAGCACAAAGCCGGAATGTAGATCCCGTGAATGCGGGCCGCCTCCAGGATCGTCTGCCCGTCGGCCGCGGTGCATTGCTTCCCGTTGATCGTGATTTTCATTGCGGCCCTCCCTTCTTTGCCAGAAGCTCCTCGATCTTCCCCGTCAGATCCGCAGGTTTGATCGGTTTGGTCAAAAAGGCATCGATGCCGATTCGCTCGTCCGCCGGAAACAGCGATGAGTAGTCGGTGTTCGCTATCGACGTCACCATCACGATGGGGATGTCTTTGAACGCCTGATCTTCCTTCATGAAACGGCTCATGGCAAGACCGTCCAGAACGCTCGACATGATGATGTCCAGAATCACCAGCTCGGGTTTCTCCCGGGCGAGCACAGCCTTGCCGTGGCTGCCGCTGCTTGCGGATATCACCTCGTACCCGTTCTGTTCGAGGATGGTCTTTGTATAAAAGACAAAGTCATTGTCGTCGTCGACTACCAGGATTTTCGCTTTGGCCATGGTGTTTCTCCTTCATCTCGAATAGGGTGTGAGCGGCTTCACACCCTTTTACGAACTCGTCGCGAAAGAGCCTCAATGCAGAGAGAACCGGTTCGACCATGCCGGTGCCCATCGGGCAGAAGGTCCGGCCTCGGATCCCCCCCGCGAGATACTCGAGGTCCTCTATGTCCTGCTTTGAGCCTGTTCCCGCCGCCAGCTTCTCCAGATGCTCGAGCATCCTTTTTCCCCCCACACGGCACGGAAGACAGTTGCCGCACGATTCGTGCACGAAGAACCTGGTGATCCGCCTCACCACCTCCACCATATCCGTTGTCTCGTCCATCACGATGACCGCCCCTGTCCCGAGGGCGGTGCCTGCGGCTTGCAGTGTTTCGAAGGCCATGGGAGTCGATACCATCTCGGCGCTTATGATGGGGGTGGACGCGCCGCCCGGTATGATCGCCTTGATGCCGCGCCCCATGCGCACACCTCCCGCGTGCTCGTAGATGATCTCTTTCAGTCGGGTGCCGAGCGGCAGCTCGTAGTTTCCCGGGCGGTTGACATGCCCGCTCACGCAGAAGATCTTCAGCCCCTTGCTCTTCTCAGTGCCGATGCTCGAATACCACTTCGCCCCTCTCAGGATGATGTGGGGTATGTTGACGAGAGTCTCCACGTTCTGTACGAGTGTAGGTTTGTTCCACATGCCTTTCTGAGCCGGGTAGGGCGGCTTGGCCCGCGGAACGCCTCGTTTGCCCTCCAGCGACTCCAGCATGGCCGTCTCCTCGCCGCAGATATATGCGCCTGCTCCGCGATGAACAGAGACATCCAGATCGAAGCCGCTGCCGAGAATGTCGCGGCCGAGAAATCCATGCTGATACGCATCCGAGATCGCCTTGATCCACCGCTTGACCCCCAGGAAGAACTCGCCCCGGATGTAGACAAACGCACGGTGTGCCCCGATGGCGTACGCCGATATGATCACGCCTTCCAGTATCGAATGCGGGTCTCTCTCTACAATGAGACGGTCTTTGAACGTTCCCGGCTCGCCCTCATCGGTGTTGACGGCAAGGTACTTGACGGGTGTGTCTTTCGGCATGAAATCCCACTTGACTCCTGTAGGAAATCCTGCACCGCCCCGTCCCCTCAGTCCCGATGCCTTCACCTCGGCGATAATCGCCTCAGGTGACATCTTCAGGGCCTTCCGAAGGGCATCGTATCCCCCATAGCGCAGATACGTGGCGATCTTTTCCGAGTCCGGGCGATTGACATTCGCCAGGAGGACCGGCTGATGTTGCGCCATGCTACACCTCCCCCATGAGGCGTTCCAGAATGTCGTCGATGCTTGCAGGCGACAGGTTTTCATAGAGCCGGTCGTTGACGCGCATGGCGGGCGCCGTGCCGCAGGAGGCGAGGCATTGAACGGTCTCGAGGGTAAACATCCCGTCGCTCGTCGTCTCTCCGGGCCTGATGCCCAGCTTCGCCCCGACATATTCGACAACCCGCTCGGCCCCATCGTTCAGATAGCATGAGAGGCCCTCGCACACCTGAATGACATGGCGGCCCACCGGCTTCGTCCTGAACAGGGTGTAAAAGCTCGCTGTACTGTATACCTCGGAATCGGTCAGTCCCAGGCGCTTCGCCACCTGGTGCACGGCGTCTCCGGTAAGGTATCCGGTCTGTTCCTGCGCAACGTAAAGTGCGGCGAGCAGCATGGACCGCTTTGCCGGATCGACCACAGCGCCTTCGTTGCTTCCGGAAATATTCTGGGTATCCATTCGACAGGCTCCTTTCAATGAGCGATGATGCGCCTGCATATCCGGCCGGCGCTGCGTAATCGCCTCATGCGTTCTTTACGAGTGTGCAGAGGCCACGAGCAATAATAATGCCAGTAAAAGCATAATTAAAATGATAAACAAATATCGAGAGATATGATAAGGCAATAAGGTCGCACAGAGAAAAGGGGGGTATTTCACCCCTGTCCGTGGGGATATATTCCCCCCCACGGGCGCATCCGATTGCCCGGGTGAGCTTGAGGACTGCCGTGAGGAAAGACCTTGTGCCGTAGGAATTATTATGGTAAATATAACATAATAAAAAAATACTGTGAGGTTGCTATGATAAGAGTCGGTGTCGTGCTGGGGCTGATATTCATCTGTGCTCTTCCCGCCGGGGCGTCCGATGAAAAGGTTCTCGCGGGTGTGGCGGCGAATTTCATGATGCCGTTTCAGGAAATGGCTGCAGCCTTCGAGAAGGAAAGCGGCATCCACGTCGAATCCGTATTCACCTCAACCGGCAAGCTCTATGCCCAGATCAGAAACGGCGCGCCGTACGATATATTCCTTGCCGCTGATGAAGAGCGGCCTGAGCTGCTCTTCAGGGACGGACTGAGCGGGAAGCCGTTTGTGTATGCAATGGGCGAGGTCGTGCTGTGGTCCGCGGACAGAGACTTCTGCGCCCGGTTCGCAGACTGGGAAGAAGCGGTGCGGTCGAATGAGGTGAAGAGGCTCGCCATCGCCAACCCCGAGTCAGCGCCCTACGGCGCGGCCGCTGTGAGCGCCCTGAAGGCCTCTGGCCTTTTCGACAGCCTGCAGGCGAAGTACGTGTTCCCCCAGGATATCGGGCAGACATTCCAGTACGCCTCCACCGGCGCGGTTCAGGCCGGATTCTGCGCGCTCTCCTCTGCTGTGACTGATCAGGGGAAGGAGGGCTGCTACTACACCATCACGCAGGCGCCCAAGGTGACTCAGGCCGCCTGTGTTCTCACGCGGACGAATAACCGCGAAGCGGCGGAGAAGTTCGCGGCGTTCCTCTTGACACCTGCCGGGATTCAGATCAAGGAGAAGTATGGATACCGGTAGCATTCTTGTACCCTTGTGGATCTCCTTCAAGCTCGCGGCAGCGACCACGGTCATGCTCCTGGCGTTGGGTGCCTTTCTCGCCTATCTCCTCGCATACCGGAAGGTGCCGGCACGGCCGGTGGTGGAATCGCTTATCAACCTGCCCATTGCGCTTCCCCCGACGGTGCTCGGGTTTTACCTGCTCATTCTGATGGGACCGAAGGGCGCTTTCGGCAAGGCATGGGAGGGGCTGTTCAATTCCACGCTCCTGTTCACCTTCACCGGCATCGTGATCGCGTCGGTCTTCTACAGCCTGCCGTTTGCAGTTCAGCCGCTCAAGGCGGCCTTTCTCAAGATAGACAGAAGGATTCTCGAAAACGCCTATGTTCTGGGTTTATCACCCGTGAAAGCCTTTTTCCGTGTGATTGTGCCCAACTCGGCCGTCGGTTTTGCGGCGGCAGCGATCCTCGTGTTTCTTCACACCATGGGCGAGTTCGGAGTGATCCTCATGGTGGGAGGAAGCGTTCCGGGTGAGACAAGGGTCGCATCCATCGCCATTTACGAGGCCGTGGAATCACTCAGATACCGGGATGCCTGGGTTCTGTCAGTGGTCCTGGCCCTGGTGAGCTTTTCGTTTCTGCTGGTCGTCAACGCGCTGAACAGGGGTGAAGGCAATGGCATTAACGGCTGAGATCAGAAAGAGGCTGAGCCATTTCACCCTGGATGTTTCCATTGCGTGCCCGAAAGGGAGGATCCTCTCCATTGTCGGGCCATCGGGCTCGGGCAAGACCACGATCCTGAGGATCATCGCAGGCCTTGATGCACCGGATGAAGGTGTAGTCGTCTGCGGGGAGCGGGTCTGGTTGGATACCGGGGGAAGAGTGGCCCTGCCGACGCAGAAGCGGCGTCTTGCCATGGTGTTTCAGGACTTTGTCCTGTTTCCCCACTGCAGCGTGTTTAAGAACGTCTGTTTTGCCGCCCGGGACAAGTCGCTCGCGGAAGCGCTCATGAAACGCTTCGATATCTGGCACCTCAGAGACAGCAGGCCGCAGTCCGTATCCGGAGGGGAGAGGCAGAGGGCCGCCATCTGCCAGGCACTGGCCCGGGAGCCCGAGGTGCTTCTCATGGACGAGCCCTTCTCCGCCCTCGACCCGCTCACCCGAAGGAGGCTCCGGGAGGCGGTGGCGGATATGAAGGGCGAGCTCGGGATACCCATCATCCATGTCACACACGATATCAGAGAGGCGCTTTTCCTGGGCGACGAGATCGTCCCGGTCGTTCAGGGCAGGGTCTTCCATAAATGGCTCCTGCAGTTCATGCTCACGGCAAGAGACGCAGACCTATGCCGGGAGCGCGCGGCCATGGACAATGAGGGAGACGTGGAGCTCGAATTGTATAATAAAAGAAGGGGGTATTAATGATGAATATCGGGCCTTACTCGGTTGAAGACTACATGCACCTGGTCAAGTCGTTCCACGGCAACATAGCACCGGGGCTCATCATCGGCGGGTTCATGGTCGATCTCGCCAGGAGCGGGCTCCCCGATGGGGTTCTGTTCGACGCGATCAGCGAGACGAGCACCTGCCTTCCGGATGCGATTCAGCTCCTCACGCCATGCACCATCGGCAACGGCTGGCTGAGGGTGATGAACTTCGGCCGCTATGCCCTGTGTCTGTACGACAAGTATCAGGGCGAAGGGGTGAGGGTGTTCCTGGACCCTGAAAAACTGGAAGCCTGGCCGGAGATCAAGACGTGGTTCTTCAAGCTCAAACCCAAAGCAGAGCAGGATGCAAGCGCGTTGAGGGATCAGATCATCGAGGCGGGGACGGAGATTCTGACAATGCAGCAGGTGAAGGTGGAGATCGCCTCGCTTCCGAAGAAAGGCAAAGGGGCCATCGCCATGTGTCCTCAATGCCGTGAGGCGTACCCTTCAAAAGATGGATCGTCATGCCTGGCCTGCCAGGGCAACAGCCCGTACGGGCATGAACCGCGCGGCGCCAAGCCGGGCCTCAAAGTCGTCTCTGCCGCAAACAAAGACAACGGCTGAGGCGTATCCGCAGTTGTTCACGATTCCGGCCCGGAGGCGACCTCCGGGCCGGGAGTGTTTCAGACCTCTATCTTTCCTTCCTTCATGGTCTTTGTGGGCCTGAAGGTCTCGATGCCGAACTTGTCGGCGAGCTCGTTGCACTTCTGAATCAGGGTAGGGTATCCGATGCTCTTGGCAAGCGTAAACGGCCCGATCCCGCCGCCGCCGTTTGCGATGGCGGTGTCGATGTCCTTTGGATCGGTCACCACACCTTCTTCCAGGAGCTTGGTGGCCTCGTTGACCTGCAGGGCCACCATGTGGGTGGGGTCATACTCCTTGGTGGGGCTGGACACATCGATCTGAGGTCTGCCGGCAGACCAGTCGTAGAGACCCTTGCCTGTTTTCTTGCCGAGCCTGCCCTGTGCCACCAGGTCCTTCAGGGCCTTCCTGGGCGTATAGTCGGGAGAGAGAGTCTTGGCGTAATAGCCCTGAGTGTGCAGGACAATGTCCAGGCCTACATAATCAAGCAGCTCGAACGGGGTCATGGGCATGACCGGCTTGAAAGCGGCGTCGAAATCATTGGGATTCGGCGACCCTTTGTCGAGAATGAGCTGCAGGAGCAGGGCGGTAGGGGCGTTGACCCGGTTGTAGATGAACCCTGGCGAGTCCTTCTGCACGATTACCGGCACTTTATTCATCTTCTTCGCGGTCTCGAAGGTGGTGTTGATCGCCTCCTTCGACGACTTCTCGGTAGAGATGACCTCCACCAGCTTCAGCAAAACAGCGGGATTGAAAAAGTGCATACCGACCACGCTTTCCGGTCTCTTTGTCGCCGAAGCAATAGCGGTGATGCTCATGGACGAGGTGTTGCTCGCGAGAACGGCGTGCCCGGGGGCAAGCGTATCGAGGTCTGCAAAGAGCTTTTTCTTGATGTCCAGGTCTTCGAACACCGCTTCGATCACCAGGTCCGCATCGCCGACCGCCTCTTTGAGATCAGTGGTGGGCTTCAGGCGGGAGAGGATGTCCCGGCTCTGGTCCTCGCTGATCTTGCCCTTGCTCACGAACTTGGCCAGACTGTCCTTGATGGTGCTCACGCCCTTGTCGACGAAGCGCTGCTCGATATCGTGCATGGCGACCGTGTAGCCCGCCATGATACCCACCTGGGCAATGCCGTTGCCCATGGCGCCTGAACCGATGACCGCTATTTTCTTTACCTCCATTGTTTTCACCTCCCTCTCTTCTCACTCGCCCTTGAACTCGGGCTTTCTCTTCTGCAGAAACGCGGTGAACCCCTCCACCGCATCCTTTGAAGTGGCGCAGATCCTGCTCTGCTCCGTCTCCACCTTGAGCCCCTCGTCCATGCCTTTGTCCAGATGCGCCTGGACGGAGCGGATGACGGCCTGCACCGCGAGGGGCGCCCTCCCGGCGAGCTCCTCGGCCATCTCCATGACCTTGGGCATGAGCTCGTGCGGAGGGAAAATCCCGTCTACCAGCCCGATTGCGAGAGCCTCTGCGGGGCTCAGGCGCTTGCTGAAGAGCATGAGCTCCAGCGCTTTTGACCTGCCGAGAAGCCGGGTCAGCCTCTGAGTGCCTCCCCATCCGGGAATGATGCCCAGATTCAGCTCGGGGCAGCCTATCTTGGCATTGTCATTCGCCGCCATGTAGCGGAAATGACACGCCAGTGCGAGCTCGCAGCCCCCGCCCAGAGCGTGGCCGTTGATGGCCGCGATGACCGGCTTCTCGAAACGGTCGACTTTGGTCCACAGCGCCCGGCCCACCGGTCCCACATCCGGGTGGTTCACCGCATCGGCCACATCCATGCCCGCGCAGAAGGACTTCTCCCCGCTGCCCGTGATGACCAGCACTCGCAGCTCCCTGTCGGAAGCGATCTCGTCAAGCGCCTTGTCGAACTCACCGAGCATGGCATAGCTCACCGCATTGTTTGCCGGACGGTTCAGGGTCAGTACTGCGACCTTGCCTCGTTTCTCCAATAACAGGGTTTCATAGGCCATACAGATTCCTCCTTCCAAAAAACCGGAGTTATATAACTCATGTTATGCAAGCTATTCGAATATACGTATTTATCGATCAGGAATCAACGGGTAAATTTCATGACGTCACAGCGGTTCCGGATTTCTCAGACTCTTCAGAGAAAAAAAATCCTGGTTGATATCGACATCGAATCTTATCGCCTCATACGTAATCTCTGTATAATCTCCCGGGTTTCCGGCCGGTGTGATGAGGAGCCTGGCCGGCAGCGTACGGCCGCCCAGCTCCCGGATATCCGAGAAGGTCATCACCCGTATGAGGCCCGCCTCTGCTCCGTAGAATTCTATCTTCAGAGGAATCCAGTCCGACCGGCGCACCCTAGCGATCACTTTGCTCCATACCGCTGCGACAGCCTGCCTGGGCGTGAGGGTGAGCTCTATCACCTCTGTACCCTCCCGGACACCTGAGAAGCTGATTTCAGCCGTGTAATCATCGGAGAGCATGCTCCCTCTGACAGCATCATCATTGGTGAGATGGCTCTCCATCCACGGTGAGCTCATCATTGACGATGGGATCTTAATAACGCGGTCGACATCGGGGAGATAGCTCCAGACGCTCGTGCCCAGCTTCATCGTGGAGGTACCATGCTGCTGTGTGGGCTCCAGAGCCCTCACCAGTGTGTATTTTTTTCCTTTGCTCCACGACTCGACCTGTAGTTTCTGTTCGGATTTCCCGGTAACGACCTTCATGGTCATGACCGCATGGCTGGAACCGCGCCGGTAAAGGTCGTCAAGATGGGAGGCGATCTCCGCCGGAGATTCGTTCTGAGCGGCCCGGGGCTCCTGGAGAGGGAGAATGAGCACGCCAATGAAAATCAGATAGAATACGGGCCCTGGCCTCGTCATGACACCACCTCCATACTTCACAATCAGAAAATGAGTACAGCCCGCCTCTTTTTTGAGGAGAGTCAGTCCTGTTCCTCTCCTGTCCCCAGACCTTCCCGGCGATGGGCCGGTAGACTCACTGAAGCGCATCCCTTAGCTGCCAGGCCGGAGGCATCTCTGAAGACGGGCTCGGAAAATAAATTTTGCCAAGAATTATAATAGAGGCGATGTATCTTCCTGGCAAGCATCGAGGACGAACCTGAGGCGGATGCTTTGCCCGGCGGAAGTCGGCGTGCCGGGCTCCTCACAGCGCATGGCTCATGTCGCATCGCATTCGCCGTGAAAGGCTGATCGGGATCGACAGGGCCTCAGGCTGTCGGTTGTTTGAGAAGCGAGCGATACAACGCCCTCAGCCCGGGATCGGCGTATTTCTGGAATATGCCGAAGTGGAAGCTCAGCTGGGAAGGCCCCTGATCCACGATCTCGATATTGATGTTCTCCTGATAGAGGGCTGCGGAGGCCCTGGCGAGCACGCCCGGGGTGTTCTTCATGCCGATTCCCACAGGCGAGAGCAGGCACAGGTCATAGCGGAACTCCAGGTGATTCGGTGACAGGCTCTTGATGATCGCCTGCTTCAGATCGTCCGCTTTGCCTTTGAGATCGTGCTGATCCACGATCACCGCGATGTCGTCCTTGTCGGAAGGATAGTGGTGCGTGTTGATGCTGTAGTCCTTGAAGATATCGAGCAGCTCCTTGGTGAAGCCGATGGTCTCTCCTATCATGTCCTTTTCGATATAGACGTAGGCGATGCCGTCCATACGGGCGACCCCCACCGCCGTTTCGTTCGGGGTGCGGGTGTTCACGATCCTGGTGCCCGGGGCTGAAAGATTATTGGTGTTGCGGATGTTGATGGGGATGTTCTTGTTCTTGCAGCTCACCATGGCGTCGAAATGAAAGACATTGAATCCTCTCGACGACAGCAGCCGGATCTCCTTGTACGTCAGCTCAGGTATGACCGACGCCTCGGGAATGATCCGGGGGTCGACCTGATAAACCCCATCGGTATCGGTCCAGTTCTCGTAGCAGGATGCATCGACCGCATAGGCCACCTCGCCTCCGGTGAGATCCGATCCGCCGCGGGAAAGGACCGCGATATCGCCTTTCAACGTGATGCCGTAGTAACCGGGTATAATGTAGACCGGCCCGTCCTTCAGGGCCTCTCTGAGATTTGCGTGGGCGCCGGGAAGGACCTTGGCGTTGCCGAACCGGTCCGATACGAGGAACCCTATCTCCTCGGGGAGCACGAGCTTCGTGTCCATGCCCTTGCTCCTGAAGTAGCGGGCGATGATCTTCGCATTATAGTGCTCTCCGCGGGAGGCGAAGAAGTCCAGTCTCTTCTGGTTGGATATGTGAGAGGTGAGATCCGACTCAAGATCCTCAAGGATGTCGCCGCCTTCTATGGAAAGGTCTGTCACGAGAGATCTGAACTTGCCCAATACCCTCTCGAAGCTCTTCCGGGCCGTGATGTCCTTTCCCCGGGACCTGAAGTGATGCCCGTCGGTCGCTATGTTGAAGAGGTGGTCGGTTACTTTGTCTTCATCATTCATGTCCTTGCCCGGAGCCGAAACGACAACGAAGCGGCGGTTGTCATCCGCAGCCACGATACTGCGGACCTTCTCGATCTGGCCTGCATTGGCAAGGGAGCTTCCCCCGAATTTGCATACGATCCTGGCGCCCATTCTTCCCCTCACTTTCTCCCCGCGCTTGAGCAGAGCATGACTGCTTCTGCAGAAAGCCCGGTTTACCTGGCTTATCTATCCTATCTTCACAGGAAGAGAAAGAGGCAATCGGGAAACAGGCTTCCTTATGGTTATATTCGTAATTAAATGAAATTGCACAAGCAATCGTCCGGCTGTGAGAAAAATCATACGGTAGATACGAATGATTCGCCGGCAACGGCTCTTTCGGCGGGACCGGCAATCCCTGCAGACACGAATCTCTGTCCGAGGGCCTCTCATTGTTGCATCGGACCCTCAGGGGCGATATAACAAGCGCACCTGACGCCCCTGTGTTAGGGGGCATGGAGGTGTTTGCCGGGCTCGGGACATTCATGCTGCGGCAAGAAAAATACCTTCGGGGGATTACAAGGGTATGATCGAGAGATTCATGTGCTATGTCAATGGCATAAGCTGGAATGGGCTGGGCCTCATGATATTTCGCCTGGTGCTCATTTCCTTGATCGCACTGGTTCTCGCCAGGGTGCTGGAAAAGTTCATGGACACCCTCAGGCGGAGGCTCATCGCCTCTGGAGTGTCCAAAGGGGATACGGCAAGCGAAACCGCCAAGCGTACGGAAACCATTGTCAGGCTCATCAGGCAGGCATCACTCATCGTCCTGTGGAGCATGGTGGTGCTGGTTCTGCTCAAGGAGGTGGGGGTGGAGATGGCTCCTATTCTCGCCGGTGCCGGCATCGTGGGCCTGGCGGTCGGTTTCGGCGCGCAGAATCTGGTAAGGGATGTCATATCAGGTTTTTTCTTCATTCTGGAGGACCAGGTCCGGGTGGGAGACGTAGTGGTGGTGAACGGAACAAGCGGGCTCGTCGAGGAGATCAATTTCCGGACGATCATTCTTCGGGATCAGTCCGGGGTCGTTCATATTTTCCCCCACGGCACCGTGACTACTCTGAGCAATATGACCAAGGACTGGTCGGCGTATCTGTTCGATCTGGGAGTCGCCTATAAGGAAAATACGGACAGAGTGGTGCAGGTAATCGAGCAGGTGGGGAAAGAAATGATACAGGACCCGAAATTCGGGCCCCTCATGCTCGAAGCACCGGAAATTTTCGGAGTAAACCAGTTTGCTGATTCTGCGGTGATAATCAAAGGGCGCATCAAGACAAAGCCGAGCCAGCAGTGGGTAGTGGGACGCGAGTTCAACCGCCGGATCAAGTACGCCTTTGAAGCGGCCGGAATCGAGATCCCCTTTCCCCATCGCACTGTCTACTTCGGAGAAGCGAGCAAGCCTTTCGATCTCAGGGTCACCGAGGCGCTCGCCAAAGCCTCAGCCCCAGAAGAGGGAAAAGAGTAGGGACAGAATCCCGCCGGGCCTCCCGGCGGGATTCTCCGGCTGCAGTGAGAAAGAGGGGAAGAGAATGCCCCTCCCCCATCTTTCGTTACCGGCTGTTTGCGGGTTGCTGCCTCAGATGGTCTTGGCGAGCTGGAGGATCTGAAACGGAAGCACGATGCCGAGCTTTTTGGATGCATCGAGGTCAACAATGATGTTCAGACTCTGCTGGCGGATCACGGGGATGTCCCCGGGCGCCTTCTTGTCTATCGGGATGCATGCGATCTGGTCCGAGGTCAGGCCGCCGATAACATGGAAGTCCGGAGCGATATACTGCGAGATGCGGATCACGTCTGAGGGGTCCATATAAATCGTCACCCCGGTGAAGCCCTGACCGGCCTTGGTTTTCGACGCGCAGCCCACCAGCTCGGGGATAGCAACGCCGCTGAATACGAGCGGTATTCCCGCCTTGATAATCCTATCCTTTGAATGCTGTGTTGCAGGGGTCTCGAACGTGACGACCAGATCCGGTTTCCGTGAAACGATTTCTCCTGCCGCATTCTTGATTTTCATGAGGATCTTGACCTTTTCCCAGAGGCCGGCCTCTGCGTCGGCATCGATGACCGACCTTCTGACACGGAGGTTTTTTCCCTCCACGAGTCCGTGTTTTTCAAGACCCTTGACTGTGCTCTGACAGAGCTGGTCGTACGAGAGCAGATTTCCCACCTGGAGGATTTCCACCGAGTAGACGATTTCCGCCCGGCAGGGGATGGCAGGAAGGATCAGAAAGAGCACACAAAACAGAACCTGTTTCATCATGTACCTCCCCGATGTTGTGTTGGATTTTTCCTGTTTCTATCAGCTGTCGAATCGGAGCCCTTGAAGAAAGGGGAGGTCCCGCGGAAAAGAAATGAGCCGGTCCCGGACAGGACGCCCGGGACCCTTGTTTCCTCTGTTTGATCAGCCGGCGAGGTCCTTTTTCATCTCCTCGAACTCCGCCTTTGTGATCTCCCCCCTGGCATAGCGTTTTTTCACGATGTCCAAGGGTGTCTCAGCACCGGCTTCACGGGGAGGGGAAGGCTGTTTCGTGCTCCTGATCAAGAGATATATCAACAGCGCCGCGAGGAGAATGATGACGATCCACATGAGGGCTCCTCCGAACCAGGGGCCCATCATACACCACCCGTTGCCGTAATATCTCTGGGCCGTTGCAGCCGTTGGTAACACAAGCACGAGAAGAGCCGCAAGCCAGGGCGTCATGGCAGGATACGCTTTTCTCATTCATGTCTCCTTCCGCCCGCCGGCCTTTTTCCTGTGCCGTCTTGCTGCGCTTGATCAGAGCCGGAGGGCCCGAGATCTCCGACAGGCGGGACACCGGTAGGTGAATACCGCCGACTGTCGAGAGAACATGATTCTGAGGTAGTGCCAGGGGCTGAAGAAATCAAGCTTTCAGCACACCGTGCCGGCGGCGCCGTGCACAGGATACGGCAGGAGGCGGGCGGAACTGCGAGAGGACCGGGGCCGGTGATCAGCCCTCTTTCGAGAGAGAGCCGTCGAGCCTGTCTGCTACCGGCTCCTTGCATGCCCTGCAGCGCTGGGCTCCCCGAAAGAGCGGCTCTGAGCAGGAAGGGCAGTGATAGCGTTCACACTCAGACCGGGCCCATTCGACGCTGCCCTCGTCATCCCCGTGCTCCTTCACCTTCTCCCGCCAGATGGGGATAGCCCGCTTCATCACCCTTCTCCCTGTAGACAAGCCGAAGTTCTCGATCATGTTGCACGGCCACTCACTGCACTGATGGCAGGAATAGAATCCCTTCGATCTCACGCAGTCACGGATTGTGCAGAGCCTGCAGAAGGCATAGAGCATCTTCGGAGGGTCCGGCTGCATGCAACCGAGGCATCTCGTTTCCTCGGGGTCGGTTCCATACAGTCTGGCCATAACGTTTCTGAATTTTTCATTGCCGTCTCTGGTAGCGATGTACACGCCGCAGGCACCGCAGTACAGACCGCAGGGCGCCATCAGGTCCCTGTTCCGGAGTTCCTCTTCCTTCCATCCTTTCATGGCGGTCTCCCCCCTTTGTATGGCCTTCCGCGCCGCAGGCGGCTGACTCCTGAATATCACCTGACACAATATACCGGACACAGTATGAATGAGAACGGGCCCGTGGATCAACCGGAAAATCGAAAATTGGGTACGTGCCGAAAAAAAGACAAAAAAATAGCCAGAAGAGAATTTGGAGTAAGAGCATAGAAAAGGAAGGCTATGCCCCTTCTTCTGGCTAAAAAAAGGAGGTTTCTCTTACAGAGAGTAATTATTTACTAATGGATCATGAAATAATAGTGTATAGGCTGGGTTCTGAAAGAAGTGTAATCTATTTCCGATCACTCGTGTAAGCAGATTCCTACATGGGAAAGGGTTTTGAAATCAAGTCTCCCCACAGGCGGTATGATCGCCTGAATCGCTGCAGATAAATGACAGGTTTGTTGAAGCATGAACGGGAAAGCGCAACCTTGTATCAATCAGCAATGGGAAAATGCCGGGAAAATTTGAAAAGAAGCTTACAAGAAAATTGTGCCCTATGCAGGAAAGCCCGCTGTTTGGGCCGAGATTCTCTTATGCATGGGATCAACTCACAACGGAGTAGGGCGGGAGCCCCGCAGCGTGTGAGCCACAGCGCTTTCGCAGGGTGTTTTCATGATTTTTCAGTGTATGTTTGCCGTCATTACGCCGGAGCTGATCACCGGTGCATTTGCAGAGCGTGTGCGGTTCAGTCCGCGTAATGGCTCTACCGGGGCAAGCCGAACACCCCGGGTGCCGCATCCGGGTTCGTTATCTTCCGCTCATGAGCACATGCTTGATGGTTTCACCGAGGTTGCTGATGCTGTAGGGCTTTTTGATATACCTGGCTATGCCCAGGCGGATAGCCTCCTCTACCTGGATATTCTCGGCGACTCCGCTTGCAATGACGGCTTTCTGACCGGGGCGGTGGCGGACGATTGCCCGGTATGTCTCCAGCCCGTTCATGCCGGGGCCCATGATCATGTCCAGAAGAACCACATCCACAGAGTGGCTCTTCAGGTATTCGACAGCCTCTTCTCCGCTGGCTGCAGTAACTATGGTGTAGTTCAGTCCCGCCAGGATGTCCGATGCGATTTTTATCTGTTGATCGATATCGTCAACCACGAGGACTGTTTCGCCACTGCCCGCATAATCGTGTACGGAGGTGAGGGCCCTGGTTTCCTCCCTGTCCGCCTCGCCGGTGCTCGGGAAATAGAGTGTGAAGGTTGTGCCCTTTCCCACCGCGCTTTCCACGGTAATATACCCCTGATGATCGTTGACCGTGTTCCACACAACGGTCATGCTCAGGCCGGTGCCGTTTCTCTTGAGAAATTTTTTCGTATAGAACGGCTCGAAGATCTTATCCATATCCTCCGGCAGAATTCCGATGCCGCTGTCGCTGACCTTCAGGACGGCATAGTTGCCTTTTCGGACTGAATCATATCCCGGAAGGGGCGAATCAAGGAATCTGTTCCGGGTGGCGACGATAATCCTGCCGCCTTCCGGTTGAGCTTCGGCGGCATTGGCGAACAGGTTCGCGAGCGTTTTCTTCAGATGGAAGAGCGAGCCCCTGATTGAATGGAGATGCGGGTCCAGATCTGTTTCCACCCGTATATTCACACCGGAGTTCCTGATCCGGATGTATTCAGGGGATTCGAGGAATTCGAGCACCACGTCCCTGTTGATATTCAGCGTCGTAGTGCTCGGAGGGCCTTTGTGCGCAAGTGCAAGGAGGTCCTCCACAATGGCTGCGGCTTTCTGCCCGGAATCCCGCAAAAGCCGGATGGGATCCCTCATGGGGCTGTCTTCAGGGAGGCCCAGCAGGATGAGCTCAGGATAGGTGACGATTCCCGAAAGGACATTGTTGAGGTCATGAGCGACGCCCCCGGCGAGCATCCCCAGGCTCTCCATTTTCTTCGAACGCTCCAGCTTCTTCAGCAGCTCGGTCTTCTCCGCATCTGCACGTTTGAGCTTCTCAGCCTCCCGCAGCAGCTCTTCGCTTCTCTGCATCAGCTCCCGGGTCCGCTGCTCCACCATGTCTTCCAGATGAACGTTCATGCCCTCCAGGGACTCCCGGGCCTCTTTCGATTCAGTGATGTCGCTGATGAAATAGAGCAACGCCTCCGAGCCCTGCCAGGTAACCGGAAGCCGGTTTATCTCGGCCCAGCGGGTGGCTCCTTCTTTCCTGATCAGTCTCACTCGGTGATGTTTTTTCTCCGTCCCTCGATCCGCCGCTGCATCGCTCGGGCCGCCGATTATCTTCTTGTCATCGGGATGAATGAATCCCAGTGCGTCTTTCGAAATCAGCTCTTCCTCCGAAAAGCCGGTTATCTCCGTTATCTTGGGATTCGCATAAATGCACGATGCATTCCGGGTCACTACGATGCCTTCATTCGCATTCTCAACCAGGAGACGGTAATTCCTTTCGCTCGCCTGGAGACGGTGGAAGGACCGTGCCTGATGTATGCTTACAGCGATCTGCTGTGCGATTCCCATGATAATGTTCACGTCGCTTTTGGTCAGGTCGCGGCATGATGTGTCGGGGTCGAGGACCAGAAATCCGGTGGGCTCGTCTCTGAACACGATGGGAGCTACGATGAAAGACGATATGCCGCTCAGCCGCGATACCGGGTCGAGAAACTCCCCGAGGCCGCGTGGCGCATCACCGGGGCTGTGCACGGTAAAAGGCGACACCCGGGAGAAGTCCTCACGGGTGAATGCGTTCACATCGAAGTGATAGGCCCTTTTCCGCAGGCTGTCCTGAACATCGGGGGCGATGCCATAACCCTTTGCATATTCGAGCTTTCCTGATTCATCTCCGCTGATAAGCAGAATCATCGCCCGCTCGACATCCATGTGTATTTTCAGCCCGCTGAGGATCGAATCGAGCAACTCTGCAATACTTCCCGAAGAGGAGATCGCCGTACCGATTTCATGGATGAAAACCGTATTGTCGTGCCTGCTGTCGACCTCATTGAGGAAGAGGCCCGCTGTCTCAGCCTGATTCTCTATCTGCGCGATCAGCGCACTGTTCTCCCTGTGCTTTATGAACAGGAAGAAGCCGAGGACCAGCACGAGAAACGTGAGGTTCAGTTCGAGCCAGCTGTGGAAGGAAAGCAAAAAGAAAGCTGCGGCAGAAAGGGAGAGAGCTGCTGTAAGGACATATGAACGCATCTTGTTCAGATAATACGTCAGGCCGTTATCCCAGGAGACAATATATCTGCAGCATGCATCGCCTTTGTGAACACACTCGGGATGCTCTATCCGGGCAAACTTGCCGGTAAACGGTTTTCCCAGGCCCTCGAGAAAACCCATGCGGTTTTCGCACTGGTAAGGCTTGTCCTGGGCATCCTCGACAGGTGTGCAGACGACCTCGACCTTGTTTCTGCCCAGCTTCCTTGATCTAATGGTTACCCCCCGGTTCAGCTTTGAACCGATAATCTCCGCGCACTTATATGCAGAACATGGTGTTATGAAACCCAGGAAAAACTGCCTGAGGGTTTTAAAAGAATTCCCGTTTGCGACAAGACGGCCTGATTCCCGGGAAATATCCGGGTTTCCTGTCTTTTCGATGCATATTTCCTGAAACCGGTCAGATTGCTCCTGGGTAAACCAGTAGCCGGGGTCTTGAAACTCGAACGGAGAAATGCCAGCATACCTGAGTATGGAATCCACATCCACATCCGGATGATGTTTTTGGATATACTCAATGTAGCCTTTTTTAATGGCAATATGGTAAAGATGTTTTCTGTGCTCTCTAACGGAATGCTCCTCTGTATGGGTTTCCATAAAAGTATACTCCCTGTAAAAAAATTCCAAGGCTCATGTGATTTCAATATGATAGAAGATAATCAGATATACTGTGTAATATCAAGTAAAAGATATACAATCAGACGGTGTCTGCCCTTTTCATGCGGGCGGGGAGATTTCACTCCGGTTCCCGTCGGATTCGTCCCCCAGAGGCATTCCGATCTCGCTTAAGGGGTCCGCCCCACTCATCCAGGCGTCACATCCGGAGTTTTCCTGAATGGCTGTGGAGACACCTCGACGACCCTCACCCGCGCGGTCTTGGCCAGAACCCATTTGCAGAGAGGAATGACTACGCCGTCGGGCCTCGTGATGTCTTCGATGACGAACAGGGCCACCGGGACGGCGAAGCCCCAGAGCCCTCCGCCAAAGGCTCTGCCTTTGAGCTTCGACAAACCGGCCCCCAGATGTTTTCGAATAACTCTTTTAAATGGTTCAGATGCTGTGATGCTTTCCATGTGCATGTCCTCCTGATGCAGGGTTTCTTGCAGCGTGACAGCGCCTTGTCTCAATGAAAGCAGAAGATTGCCGTGCCCGAAAACCATTGATCGTCCCGGCCGGGTTGGATATCCTCCGCCCTTGCAGCGGAGATGATGGTGTGTGTCTCCGTAGTGTTTCCGATCTAACTGCGAAGCCTTTCATAATCGGTCTTGCGGACATCCGACCCCTTAAAGGGTGTGGAAAATCCGGTGAGACGCCCCGGGTGAATCCGTCTGCATGATGATATCAGATAATTTCATGCCGGGGAAGCCTGCTTGAGCAGGCCCCGGGGGGCGGGAAAGAAAATACTGTACAGCGGAGCGATCTGAGTGTATGGTTTTATTGTATGTTATTTTTATTCAGTTGATGCGGGAATGTCATATTTCGGCGGCTTTGGAGGAGGTTCAATGCTTGTGAGAGGAAATCACGAAGAGGAGGGTGAGAGATGAAGAAGTTTCTTTCGGCAACGGCGGTTCTGATCATGATGGTGCTGCCGGTGATTGCAATGGCGCAGGACGGTCTTGAAGAGGCAAAGGCCCTCATGGAGAGGGATAACGACCTCGAGGCATACCAGAAGGCCATTGACCTCTGTGCGGCTGCGGCCGACAGCCAGCCGCAGAGCTTTGAGGCGAACTGGATGGCTGCAAAGGCGTACCGCCTCTATGCCGACGAGGCGAAAAAACAGCAGATCGAGGGCTGGGAAGCTGTCTGCAAGGACTACGGCAAGAAGGGCATGGGCTATGGCGAAAAGGCCATCGCTCTGGATCCCGGCAGGGTGGAAGGCCACTTCTGGTACGGCACCTGCGTGGGCTCATACTCCGATGGAGTGAGCATCCTCACCGCTCTGAAGGAAGGGCTCAAGGACAAGACCCAGACCAGCTTCGAGACCGCGTACAAGATCGACAAAATGTATAAGGAAGCAGGCCCGGTCCTTGCCATCGGCAGATTCTGGTCCGTGCTTCCCTGGCCGCTGAAGGACAAGAAAAAGGCCCTGACCTTCCTGGAAGAATATCATTCTTATTATCCCGACAATCCTGAAGGGCTCGTCTATCTCGGCCAGGCATATCTCGACGTAAAGGAAAAGGACAAGGCGAAGGCCCTCCTCGAGAAGGCCGCTGCTTCCGACGAGAAATTCTACAGCGATCAGGCAAACAAGCTTCTGGCGGATCTGTAAGGCGGAGGCGGCATCACACGATGTACCGGTGAAGGCGCCCTGCTCCGGGGCGCCTTTTTGTTCTGAGATTTTCTCGATCTTGAGGGAGCGGGGCCTCACACCTCGGTGACAGCTCGGGGCGCCCCTGCAGGAATATCATCTCCTGTATTTTCTGATCAGTCCTGCCAGTCCGGCCAGACCGGATCCCAGAATAAGAAGGGTGGAGGGTTCCGGCACAGGCTCGCTCAGCTCATACTCGATGTTGTCGATGCCCAGCGTATGGGGGAAATCTTCCAGAAAGTCATGGGTCGGGACGCCGCTCCCGGCCCACAGGGCGAATTGACCGATGTTCTGAAAATCGAGTTGGTGCCTGGTGAGGTGCATGGCATCTTCGATGAGAAAGGTCTGCTGATAACGCACGCCGCCGTTCGAACTTCCGGACGCGAACACCACCTGATCTTCAAAGAAATACGATCCGATCATGAGGCTCACGATGCGAAACGGTCTGGCCTCATTGGCCATGGAAAATTCCGCGGCATACAGATAGGTGCTGCCGGTTCCTTCCATCCACAAAAACGCTTCTCCCGATGCGCAGGGAGGGTTGCCCGCGAGAGGGTCTCCTGTTTTGTCACCGGACCAGACGAACCCCATGTAGTCGTCTGTAACAGGTCTCGTGTCTTCGATCAGCAGGCCTGTGCCGGGAAGGTAGTGGGCAAGATCCTCGAAATCTATGATCTTGGCGAATGAAGTATTCGCAAGCATCAGGAGCAGGCAGGAGAGGAGCACGGTTCGCATGTGGACCTCCTTTCAGCAGGTATTGTCTTTTTGAATGACAGGTCGGGAGAGCAGATGGGAATGTACTTCTAATGTTCATGTTCACCAGCCTCAAGGGCGGAGAGAAACCTTTTCACTCCATTATTGGACGAAAACGTGCACCTTTCGGCAGGCCCGCTCGTCCTGCCTTATAAAATCCGGGTGCACGCGTCTTTCGTCAGTCGGGTAAATCCCGGTATCGAAACTGCTGCGGGGATGCTGGGTATTCTCGGAGCACTGCTGATACATCCCTGATCGATCCATTGCAGCACTGAATAAATAAGATATCATGCGGTTTATAAAAAACAATGGTCCCTCTGTCGGTCGATGCCGGCAGGGGCCTGTAAGATGGGGTGATAAAAAGTATTTTTCATCCCGCTGCCGGGCGCCCCTGTGTCGGTGCAAAATATGAATTGTGAACAGCCACTGCCTGGTATATAATTCTTCTTCAATATCTTTCAGCACTTCGCGATCATCAGTAACTGCAGTTGGGAAGCCGTCCAGGGAGGTTTTGCGGTGTTCAGGTTCATTCATGCGGCAGACATTCACCTCGACAGCCCGCTCAAGGGTCTGGCGCGGTATGAAGGTGCTCCGGTGAATGAGATCCGCGAGGCGTCGAGGAGGGCCCTGAAGAACCTCGTCCAGCTCGCCCTCGATGAAGAGGCGGGCTTTGTCATCCTGTCGGGCGACATCTTCGATCGGGACTGGCGGGACTATAACACCGGGCTGTTTTTTGTCAGCCAGATGGCGAGGCTTCACCATGCCGGGATACCGGTTTTTCTGGCAGCAGGCAACCACGATGCTTCGAGCCCAATCTCCCGGAGCCTGAAGATGCCGGAAAACGTGCACATCTTCTCTACCAGGACCTTCGAATCCAGGCGTATCGACAGGCTCGGCGCGGTGATCCACGGCCGGGGGTTCCCCGGTCGGTCGGTCGAGGAAAACTGGGTCCCGTCCTACCCGGAGCCCCTCAGGGATGCATTCAACATAGGGGTCCTGCATACATCCCTTGCCGGATACGCCGGGCACGACACCTATGCCCCCTGCACTCTGGATTCACTCGTCGCCAAGGGATACGACTACTGGGCGCTGGGCCATGTCCACAAGCACGAGGTCCTGAGCACCTCACCCTACATCGTGTTCCCGGGCAACATCCAGGGCCGCCACATCCGCGAGACCGGCGGCAAGGGCTGCATGCTCGTGAGCGTCGAAGACGCAGAGGTGGTCGACGCCGAGTTCCGAACGCTCGACGTCCTGCGCTGGTATCACCTGAATTTCGAGATGCACGGCTGGAATGAGGATGACTTCATGGCGGCGTTTGCGAGCCGGCTCGTCGATATCCTGGACGATGCCGACGGCAGGATCGCAGCCGTGCGCACGACCATAAGCACAGACGGCGGAATACACGGCGCCTTTCTGAAAGACCCCAACCGGTGGCGCAACGAGCTCAGGGCCGCGGCCATCGATGCGGGCAGAGGAGAGATCTGGCTCGAAAAAATCGTTTTCACCCACGGAACGGATCAGTCCGGGCTTCATGCCGGCCTGCCGGACGATCTTCTCAGAGCCATGGGGCAGACGGCTGAAGATGAGGCTGAGTTTCTCCAGAGCGGACGTGCAGCTCTGAAAAAGCTCTTCGAGAAGCTCCCTCCGGAGATCACCTCCGGAGAAGACGCCCTTTCGCCGGACGATGAAAGATGGCTCGACCAGATCCTCCGGGAGGGGATGGAGCGGCTCATCGCCCGCATGAGAGGTCCCGGAGAGGGGCGATGAAGATTCTGAATCTCGACCTTCAGGCATACGGGCCCTTTACCGGGAGAACACTGGATTTCACCAGAGGCAACCACGGTCTCCATCTGGTCTACGGGCCCAACGAGGCCGGGAAGAGCGCTGCCCTGAGGGCGCTCATCGCCTTTTTCTACGGCATCCATCCAAAAACGCCGGACAATTTCGTCCATGACTATGATGCGCTTCGAATCGGGGCAAGACTCAAGCTCTCAGACGGCACCGAGCGATTTTTCATCCGCCGCAAGGGCAGCAAGAACACGCTGCTGGACGAGTCGGGCAATGCGCTGAGCGAGGGAGAGCTCGCACGGTTCCTCGACGATGTTTCCCAGGATGTGTTCACCCGCATGTACGGAATCGACTCGTCCTCGCTGGTGGAGGGCGGAAAGAAGCTGGCTGCGGGCGAGGGCGAGCTCGGGGCAGTCCTGTTCGCAGCCGCGTCCGGATTCTCAGGGGTGAAAGAGATCATAACGGCACTCGAAGCAGAAGCGGCAGCCCTTTTCAAGCCGACCGGAACGACTCCGGTGATCAACCGGCTGACAGCTGAGTACAGAGAGCTCAAGAGAAAGTTCAAGGAACATTCCCTCTCGGGCGCCCAATGGGCGAAGCTGGAAGAACGCATGCGCGAGGCTGTCGAGAAGCAGGAAGAAGTCTCCCGCCTGGTGCGTGAGAAAACCGCGGTCTTGAACCGGAGAAAGCGCATGAACGAGGCCTGCAAAGACGCGGACGAGCTCAGAGAGATCCAGACCGAGCTCGAGGCCATGGCGGGAGCCGTCGTTCTCCCCGAGGGATTCACCGTGAGGCGAGAGCGTGCCGAAGAGAGGCTGAAAGCAGCAGGTGATGCTATCGCACGTGATACCGCTGCCTTGAAGTCTGTGCGTGAAGAGATCGCATCGCTTCGCGTCCCGGACGATCTCCTGGCCCACAGGGCGCGTATCACAGCGCTTTTCCAGGAATCGGGGAACTACAAGCAGGCCGGCGAGCAGCTTCCCCGGCTCAAGGAAACCGTGCTCGAGATCGAGAGAGACGCCCGGCGGGTCGCAAGAGAGCTTCGCCTCGCCGGGGAAGGAGTGAGCCTCGCCGGGCTGTGCCTTCGTGCTGAGGACAGGGCCCGCATCGAGGATCTCTGCGAGAAAAACAAGGACCTTGTTACAGCCCTTGAGCATCAGAACACGGCCCTGGCGAAGTGCACTGCCGACCTGGCGGAAATCAGGGAAAGGCTCGCCGGGATCCCCGCCCCAAGGGATATACACGCCCTCGAAAACCTTCTGAAGGAATACCGCCGCAGCGGGGTCAGCGAGAACGTGGTCGACGGTCTTTACAATCAGGTGAATTCCCTGGCCGAGGCATCTCAAGAGAAGATGGACAAGCTCGGCCTGAAGGGCATCACGCACAGGGAGCTTCTCTCTCTTCCCGTCCCGGGCAAACAGACAGTGGCACGCTTTTCCGGAGATTTCACCGCGCTGAAGCAGCGCATAGGAGAGCTCGAAAGGCACGCTGAAGAAGAGCGCAGCCGGCTCAGGCGCATCGAGAACGAGATCAGAGCGCTCAAGATACAGGGAGATATACCGACCGAGGAGCAGCTCATACAGGTCAGAACGCGCAGGGATGACTTATGGCGTCTGATCAGAGCGGCGTGGGATTCACCGGTGGGCGTTTCCGCGGCTCAGTGGGATGATCGCGAGGGAAATGAATCAGGCCTGCCGGAGGCCTTCGAACAAGCCGTTTCAGAGGCGGATGAGATCAGCGACCGTCTGCGGCGTGAATCGGACCGGGTGGTCAGGCTTGCCCAACTCGTGGCCGGCCGGGAAAGCAGCGAACAGACCATCGGGGAGCTCATGGCCGACATCCGTGAGCTCCTGGAACGGAAGCGGACCCTCGAACAGAAATGGAACGAGGTCTGGAAACCAGCGGGCATCACTCCGGGGACCCCGGGAGACATGAGCGACTGGCTGATCCGCTATGATGAGGCCACGGCCCTGTGCCGGGAGTGGAGAGCACGGTCTGCGGAGCTGGAGGAAAAAGTACGGGAACTCTCCAGGTTCAGAGATGGGCTGCAGCGTCTCACGGGTCTGGCCGATTCACCTGCCGAAGCCCTCACCCTGTCGGCTTTGGACGGGAAGGCCGATGATCTCATCAGAAATGAGCGTGACGCGGATATCAGGAGAAAAGATCTTCAGGATAGGATGTTCGAATCCCAGAGGAAGGTTCTTGTGCAGGAGCAGGAGGTCGCCCGTGCAAAAGAGCGCCTTGAAGACTGGAAGGTGCGGTGGGCGAAGGCTCTCGTGTCTGCGGGCCTGGATTCGGATGCGAGCCCGGATCAGGCGCGGGCCGTGCTCAGGAAATTCGACGAGCTTGCCGGGTTCGTGCGAGAGATAGAGGAGAAGTCGAGCGCGATCAAGGCCATCGAATCGCGCAACGACCGTTTCGAAAAAGAAGTGCAGGCACTGTGCGCCGATCTCGGCCGGGACATGCCAGAAATCGGATACGCCCAGTTCGTCGAGCAGCTCAACGGAGAACTTCAGGAAGGCCTGAAAATTCGCGAACGCCTCAATGCCCTCGCAGAAAGGCAGCGCAATCTCGAAAAGTCACTGGAGTATCACCGGGGGGTCGTTTCGGAATGTGATGGCGAGATCCTGGCACTCCTGAAGGAGGCGCATTGCGACGACCCGCGCCTGCTTCCCGGACGTGAGGCCGTTTCGGCCGCGTACCGGGAAAAGGCCATGCGGGCCGACGAGCTCCGACGCATCATCAGCAGGTCTGCGGGAGGCTCCGACCTGGAGGTTTTTCTGGCCGAGGTGGCATCGGTGGACGCGGATGCTCTTCCACAGGAGATCTCTGATCTCGAGCGTGAGATCGAAGATCTGGAAAAACAGCGCAGTGAGCTGAACCAGGAAATCGGGAGGCTCGACAGAGAGCGGGACGAGATGGCGGGCGGGAGCATGGCGTCTCAGCTTTCAGAAGAGATGGAGTCTGTTCTTGCCGGGATCAAAGACGCGGTCCTGGATTACGCCCGCCTGACTCTGGCTGCCTCGAAGATGAGAGGCATTCTGGAACACCACCGCAAGAAGAGCCAGGGCAGGGTGCTCACCCGGGCAGGGGAATTCTTCCGCAGAATGACCCTGGACAGCCTCCAGGGGCTTGCTGCGGACTTCGACAGCAGCGACCGTCAGGTTCTCGTGGGCCTACGCAACGGGGGCAGGGTGCACATCGAGGCCATGAGCGAAGGAACCTGTGACCAGCTCTACCTGGCTCTGCGCCTGGCGAGCCTGGAGCAGCGTCTTGAAGGGCGAGAGCCCATGCCCCTCATCCTCGACGATATCCTCGCAAGCTTCGACGACATTCGTGCCGCCCAGACCCTGAAGATCCTGGCAGAACTGTCTGGCCGGACCCAGGTGATACTCTTCACTCACCACCGGCATCTCTGCGATCTGGCAAGCGGGAACATACCTCCCGAGGTCCTCTGTGTTCACGAGTTGTGATTTTTTTAAGAGGGATTTTCAGGTCCCGGAAATTTTTCCGTGCCTGTAGCGAGAGGTCAGTACCGCATGACCGCGGCAAGGGCGGATCCGCCGGGTATGTCTCCCTGATCCGATGTATACACGCTCCCTCCATTGAGAAACGTCTGGACAGCGGCAAGATCCAGCAGATCATCGTCGCCCGCTTGGGGCTTTTCGTGCAGTTCGACACGCTGGGAGTCAGGATCGAACGTTCCCCACCGCTGGGCACCCGCCGCGACGAAGAGCGTATCCACGCGGCCGCTGTAGGCCGCCGGAACGACCTTTTCGAGGTCGTTCGAGGCCTGGCCGTTCCCGGTTTTTGAAAACCGCTCGAATTTTGCCGCGGCTTCCTCCTGTTTTTTCATGAAAAGCGGCCTGACAATCTCCCAGGCCTTCCCGTGAATCTCTGCAGCGCTCAGCTCGTCGGGATTGCCTTCGATCCCCTCGTCCAGCAGATGCTGGTAGGTGTTCGCCTCCCGGTATATCGGAAACAGATATCCGACGCCTGCCAGCACCAGCGGTGAGTGCTCGTCTCGGAGCACCTCCTGCAGGCCCCTGTCGATCCGATGGAAATACCGCAGGAGATTCGTCTTGTCCTCGTCCTCACCGGCCCCGTGGCCGTGAAATATGGCCTGGCGTCTTCCCGCTCCGGCGGCTGGACTCGTTCTGGTATGGAACTGGAGCTCTTTCCCGGCCTCATCGATCTGCAGTGCATCCGAAATGTTTGCGGGCACAGACGGGAGATCGACCTCGTCAAACCGATATCGGGTGCATCGAAGCAGTCTGACCCGGCTCCGGCTGATCGCCAGTATGAAGAAACGCCCGTCTGCCGAGAGCAGGGGGAGAATCGGCTTGACATGAAAGCGCCTGCCCACGACCACCAGTTCGTCGAAACGGATCGGGAGACGATATGAGCGCATGCCCTCGGGGGATAGAAACAGTGCAAGACCTTCATCCTGATACTGCCAGAAAAGAGTGTCCGTAATGAGATTCTGGGCCGGTTCGAGCAGCGCCCGCATCTGCGCCGGGCGGAGGCTGGTCAGAGGCCGCAGCTCTTCGGCCTTCTTGAGCAGGTTCTTGAGCCTTATCGCTCCCTGCTGTGTTTCCATTCCGGCCCGATGAGTGGGAAGATATATCGAAACACACACTTCATCGACATTGCCGGCCAGCAGTTCCAGCTCTTCTCTCGCCACTCTGTCCATCCGAATCAACCCCACCGTCTGGAAGCTCCGGCTTCTCGCTGCAGGCGTACCGATCGGAAAGCCGATCTGCGGATGATGTCCATAGGTAGATAATAGGCTCAAGGCCGATCGATTCAAAGACGGCGAAGAGCCTTTTGCGTGAATGCAAGAAACAAAAGGCGATGCCCATTCTCGCGTTTCAGGCCGGGAAAAACGACCGCTGTCACGAAATCGGTGCGACCGTGAAAATGAACGCGCTCCACACGGAATGACAGATGATGAGGGTATCGAGGCGATTCAATTTCCAGTAGAGCAGCCCCCAGAAAGCACCCCCAACGGCCGCCGCTCCGATCAGCATGAAGTTGAACGACAGGATGTGCACACCGGCATAGATCGCGGTCGCAGCGATCCAGCCTCTCGTCGGGCCGTAGCGGCGCATGAGATTTCTCTGCAGGAATCCGCGCCAGTATATCTCTTCGCACGGCCCGGTGACGAGGAGCAGAAGCAGGAAAACGACCGGTTTCGGAATGCCGTCCCCTTTGCTGTAGATGGTCTCTATCTGCTGCGGCGCAAAGGGAAAGAGCCACGAAGACGCCTCTGCTCCGAGCCAGAAGATGCCGTACAGGGCGGAGGCCGCAAGCAGACCCTGGATGAACGCGGTTCTGTCGAAGGCCGTCAGGTTGTCCCGGAGGGTGTGCGCCCGCACGGCCAGTGCGGCGAGCAGACCGGCGGAGAGGGATATCTTGATCCAGAAGTTGAACCAGGGCAGAGTAAAGGTGAAGAACCACAGACCGAAAGCCAGGACGACCGTGGGCCAGACGGGCCTGTGCCCGGAACTGCTCATCCTCCAAGGCCCTGAATGATCAGCGCGGCTACGAGCAGCACGCCGAAGGCCGTATCGAGCTTTGCTGTCATAGCATCGGCGTCCTGCGGGATGCCCCGGGCCATCCGGCGCTGGAGCTGTACCGCCAGAGGGAGAGACAGAAACACCAGGAGGCCCCAGAGGCTGAGCATGTTCGACAGAGTCAGGAAAAGCGTGCTGACATATGCGAGGGCCATGAGCAGAAGGTAGGCGCGAACCCCTCTATCCGGGCCGAGCCATATGGCAAGGGTTCGGATATTGCGGGAGCTGTCGTGGTCTATGTCACGTATGTTGTTGGCAAATATCGTCAGCGCCACGAGAAGCCCGAAGGGGATGGATATCAGGAAGGCCTGAAAGCTCAGGACATGCGTCTGCACATAGTACGCCCCCTCGATCATGAGAGGTCCCCACATGAGGAACACCGAGACCTCGCCCAGCGCGAGATACTTGTACTTCATGGGAGGCGCGGTGTAGCCTATTCCGGCCAGGACCCCGACAAGTCCGATGAGCAGAACCATCCATCCGCTCGCAAATGCGAGATAGACGCCGATGAGCGAGGCGGCTGCAAAGAGGCCGCAGGCTGCACGAAACACCTGTTCGGCGGGCAGCAAGCCGTGGACGATTGCGTGCGGACGGTACTGCGCCGTTGCAGAAAAGAGAGTGTCCAGGCCGTGTTTCACGTCATAGTAGTCGTTCAGGAGATTGGTGCCCGCATGCATGAAAACCGCGCCCGCCGCCGCAAGAAGACAGAGGCCCCAGGAGAAGCTGCCGTCGAGCGCAGCTAGAGCGCTGCCCACGCTCACAGAAATAAGGGTCATGGTAAACGACCAGGGACGGGTCGCTATGAACCAGTTTGTCAACAGCCTCACCGACATCGTTTCTCCAGCGAAATTGTTCGGACACGGGGAAATCTGTCAGTGGACAGTAATACTGGAGGTGCTCGCACACTGTCAACACCCTGGTGAAATGCGTAGGCCCGAAACGCAGCAATGCCGCAAGCCCGCCGGTTTGATCCGGCATGCCCGGATATTCCGAGCGGGCGTCGCAGCGACGGCCTCCGATATGTGCTGTTCCGATCAGCGCGCGCCCAGGCGTCAGGTGATGATCGCCACTATGCCTCCTGCGGCTGCAGCCACGCCCGATACAAGAGCTGCCGCGAAGACCCACCATGCAGCCGATGATGCCACTTTCCGCGTCTCCTCGACATGGTACAGGGCGGTCTCTTCCGCACTTTTGACCCTGGCGTTCACTTCGTCGCGCATCTTCTCGACCCGGGCGATCATATCGTCTCTTGCCCCTTCGATCCTCTCGATCATCCGCTCTGCGTCTTCTTCCTTCATGTTCGGGTTGCCGCGGGTCACCATGTGCTTGATATCATCCCTGTCGATGGATTTCAGCCTGTGGATCAGCGAGGATGCCCCGCCTCTCGGGTCGTGCAGCATGGTTTCGAAGTCCGCCTTGATGGCGTCGAAATTGATCTCCGGGTTGTCCGTTGAGTCGAGAATGTCTCGCGCTCTGCCCATCATTCCGGTGGGGCGCTCCCATGCGGCGCCTTCGGCGGGCCCCTTCGGCGCCTGATACCGTGACTTGAGACTGCTCACCGTCCCCGCGACCATATCCACGACACGACTGGCCTCTTCCTGATCCATGTCCTTTCTCTGAGCCAGGATGGCTGTGATCGTGGAGCGGTCGATGTCGTTCAGCCGGGACAGGATTGCGTCCGCTCCGGCCTTGGGGTCGGATATCAGCTTGTCGATATCCCGTTTGATTCCCTCGGGATTCAGCTCATCCTTGCCCGTTCTCGCCAGATATTCTTCCACCTTGTGCCGGTACCTTTCG